>Ga0179593_1476356_pt1 | contig 12623 bp, 9 predicted proteins | sample CZODoug2_1_08_16_FD_185931 | JGI IMG/M metagenome (GOLD analysis project Ga0179593, IMG submission 185931) | Vadose zone soil fungal communities from Angelo Coast Range Reserve, California, USA - CZODoug2_1_08_16fungal (PacBio error correction) | ecosystem: Environmental > Terrestrial > Soil >... | reverse complement strand
CCCACACTCGCACAGGCATGACCCTGTCCTTTATGTTTCCGGAGTTTCAATCCCTCCTGACTTTGGCTGAGGTTTTCCCAACTTTTTAAGTGAAAGAAACCCTCGCGCTCACCTTAGTGTATGTTCGTGTTAGGTACTACCCCACATCGACGTTTTCCTGGTCTTACTTGCGGCCTTTCCCCATCCTTGTACTCTTCTTTTCTTATGTGTAGTCAAGGATTGTATTTCGTTCACGTTTTCCTTCCAAAAACCTCGCGTTTGCCCGCTTTGACACTAATGTTACCCCCCAGCCTTCTCCCTTTATGGAGCTTTTTGCCTCTTATTTTTGTCCCTCCCCCCCGTTGGCTGATTCCGTCATGTTTCGCTTAGTGATCCCCTCGAAGTGTACCTTTTCCCCCCCCCTACGGAGAAGTCCATTTTGAGTTTCCCCCATTGCAAGATTTCTCCCGTGCTGGCAGCTAGCAACGGCACGGTTCCCCTTCGCTTTCCTGAACGGCTTTAATGATCAGGTGTTTTTCCCTTTGTTTCACCCCCTAAAGACAGGTAGGAAGTCTTTCCGTCTGTGCACAACTAGCAGCGAATTGACTAGTGAGACTTTTTCTGCTACTTCACTTAGATATTCTCAGCTTGGATTTGCCAGTTTCGTCGACGGCTTCCACGGTCCGCCCCATTTGCATGTTTAGATTTTCAATTCTGCCTTGATAACCATCTCGGTTTTAGAGGTCCCAGTGCCATTGAGCGCCCCAGGTAGAGCCGGACGGACAGTTCGGACCTTTTTGACGTTTCATATTTACTTTTCCGTCTCGAATCCCTCCCCGCCAAAGACATCCTCCCCATGACACCCTCGGCCACGCCCGAGAACACTCCCTGCCTTTGGTTGTAGATTAGGCGTTCGACTTGGAAGTTCAGGTCATTTTATTTTACCTGGATCCAATCGGAATCTTGCCGCCTCCGGTCTCTTAAGCTGAATGATTAGACCTCTGTTTGAGTTTTGCCGTGCTTTAACTGCACGCCAGCTGGCGGGCCTTTCTTTTTACCCATCCTTCCTCTTCTTAACTCTTGGCTGTACGGCCTGCCCTTCCTGAAATTATTTTCATGACATAGTCCCATTCGAGAACGTCGCGGTTGAAAGGTCTCTCTGGGATGGGCATTTCTAACCAAACGGTGTCCTCCTCCCGTTTCGTGCTTTTTTCCCCACCTTTAATTCTGGAATAGTGGCTTCGTATTATTAGAAAGCGCTCAGGACCACGCTGTGATGTCCCATGGGTTATTGGATTCTCGATTTTGAAACTCTGATTTTTACTCTTTGATTAAATTCTCAGTCGTTCTTCGCGGATTCGTTTCATCCCTTCTTGTCGTCAGGATTTTCTCAGTCTAAAGGATGACGTTTTCGACCGGGCCGATTCCCAGTTCTCCCCTCCCGAAACTTACTGATGCAGTTCCGGAGCCAACGTTTTCTTTCCATAGGGAGAACCTATGGGCTCTTCTCATCCACCAGTTCAACATTAGGTGTTTCTAGGTCGTCCTAAAGGAGTTTTCTTTTTTCCCGCTACCAGACCCCCCGTTGATCTAGGTCATTCTCAGCCTGTATAAACAATACTGCCTTTTTTGACTTGATGCAAAGGCCTTTACCATTCTTTTCCTTACCATGACTCGATCTCCCCCAATCGTGCCCACAAGTGTGGTCGAGAATCTCTCCCTTCGTGTGTTTGAGTTTCTCTTCTCCCCCGTTCGATTTTTTTTGATTATATATGAATTCATGTCCGTTCTTTTCTGGACGGCCCGCTTTCAATCAAGGATCAGATCTTGTCGACTACCAAAGTCGTCCCCCGTGCGTTGTGTATTCGTCTGTGCGTCCTTGTACTCGAGCATCGGAGTTGTTTTCATTTGGTTACGCGTACGCCACCCTGATCTCCTCTCCTTGCTGTTCCCCCTCCTTTGATGGCCCTACACCATTCTTTTTCTCCCGTTTTTGAGCGGAGGCCTACGTACCTAAGATTCGTTTCTGTCATTGACTTCAATCTATCCGTCCGAACCGTCCCCGTCTTGAGCTGAACTCTTTTCCCTTTCGATGTCCTATGAGTTTATGAACTCCTTCGCGCCGTACTGCGGTTATTCTTTGGTCCCCCCAATATACTCGGTTTACTCTTAAACCCCCAATTTGATCCCTTCCCCCCTCCCTCGCTTTTTTTTCGTCGTGGCTGATGCCCTTCTTCACCTCAAAATTTTCAGAAGTAAAGTGTGTGACCGCCACGACTTGATCGACCCGTTGGGACGTCTTCTGCAAGCCATCCATTGCTCGGGACACCGCGCCTCTCTAATTTTTCTCGGCTACCTTTTTGGTTCCCCAGTTCGCTTTGAAAGGCCATCAATTTCTGCCACTGTGGTGATTATGATTCTCAGGGACGCGTCTTTTACCCCCCCCCTCTTGTCCTCTACTCCCTGCAGCTTTCAATATTTTTTAGCAGTGTCAGCGCCTGCCCGGTCCCTTCAGGATGACAGCTGACCTTTCCTTCACCGCCCCGGTGGTGTGTTCATTTCGCTCGTTGTTTCCCCCCCCCGCCCCCCGCCATCTTTCCCCCACCGGCACTTTTATTTTTTCGTGTTCGGAGTTTTACTCAGATTTTCCTCTTCTGGAGATGTTCCTTTCTGGTGGTGGGTTCGAAGCCATGCAAAGGCATCTCTTCCGGACACCCGCTTTCCTTCGACCATAAACACCTGGCGGTGGCCTCCCTTTGATCAAAATCCGAGGATTAGCCTAGGTGTCCCTTGCTTCATGGTCTTTCCTCTCTGTGTTATTTTTGAAGTTTCTTTCGTTTTTGCTTGGCCCCGTACCCTCTTCGAGGATCTCCTTGTAGGTTTAGTGCGTATTAATCTACGAATGCATAGCCTTACGTTCATGCAATTGCGTTGCCCTCCCTTTCTCCTCCTGACCCTTCGCTGACCCCCCCCTGACAGGCACTTAACGCAGTAGTCCGGCCTGCTTTTTCCGTTTTCCGTCTCAAGTACAGCCTCTCCAATTTTCGGCGCCTCTATGTTTCACCTTTTCCGTCTTCTTTTCCGCAGTATTGCGATTACGAGTTTCGCGCTCTGCGCTTTTCTCGTTCATCCGTCAGGATCTTTTTTGCGCCATCGATTGCGGCTACTTCTCTGCGGCTCCCCCGTCTCCAGAGTTGGTACCCATTCTTCCAGCCTTTCCGGTTTTTTTTTCTTTTACGCCCCCTAAGAAGCAATGTCCTTGAATTGGCCAACGAATCCCGAATCTGTCAGATTCAATTCCCGGCGGTTTTCATCCCCCAATTTTGGTTTTAATTTCTATCTCATATTTATTCCTCTCTTTTTTGGATGGCCCCCCCCTCCACAAGCGGTTTGGGCCCGATACAGATTTTGTCCCCGTCGGGGATTTTTCGCCCCTATTTTGCCAATGTCGCCAACGGCATGTTCATTCGTGTTTCAGTTTTCGTAATTTCTATTTTTTTTTGTTTTTTCTTTTGAGAAATCGCCGCCGACAAATCGCACCCGTCCAATTCACCGGCCATTGGATGGATTAAACCTTTTGCGAAATCCCGCCCGACGTTTTCCCCTCTCCTTCGCTGCCCCCCCCTCTTTTTGGTTGCCATCCCCAATCTACTTTCGGTTTCATGGAGATTGCCTTTACAAACAACTCGTAAGACTTTGGGCGACTGGTCGAGCAGTTTGATCAGGATTTTGTTATTATTTCTTTCACTCTTTGGTGCAGAGTCGTCCGGCACGCCTCCTTTTTTCTCGCACTTTAACACGGATTTTTCCCCCCACCCCCCTGGGCGCGGTCGGCCGCCTTGACTGCAATCTTCCTTCAGCCGCTGGACTCTTAGATCGTCTTATTCTCTTGCGATAGGAGGCAACTCGTCAGGTTCCCTAGAATAGATTGTTTGCCCTTCCCCGGCGATGTCGCCAGAAAGATTTTTTTTTTTCTGTGTGAGCTTCGCCACGGCACGGACCCTTGTCTGTTTCTGCGTTCCTTTGGCTTTTTCCTCTTGTGTTTCATATCTTGGGTCAAATCATCGCATTGTCTTCTATTCAAGTGCACGTTCTTTGTCATTTGGAGTCTTCGTTCATCTCCGTTCTCTTTTCTTCTCGCAAGAGGGGATTTTTCCCCTGGTTCGAAGGCCCCATCCCACATTGCAAAGTGAGTCAAGCAGCGGCTTCCCCCCCAGCTCCTTAGATTTTGTCATCCGCCAGCTGCCAATTCCTCGTTTCCTTTTTGAGCGACGTTAGGAACGCGCCTTTTGAATTATTCCTCTCTCTTGACATGTCGAACCGCCGCCGCACAGACCCAGCTCGCCAGCCACCTTTTCCCCCCCGCTCCCGGAAAAAGGACCCCCCGTATTTCTTTTTTATGTATTTCTCTGTTCGCAGTAAGTAAGCGGTACCTTCCTCTGTCCAGTAGCTTACGCGCGCCTGGGAAGTTGATTTCCTATGAAGCTCTCCCGGGACCTCTTTTCGGTTTTTATGACTTTTCGCGTATCAACGTGACCGTTTGAGTCTTTCTCATCCCTAACCCTCCCCCTCGACTTTGTTTCTTGGAAAGATTTTTTTCCATTTCCCTCACTTTGAAAATTCCTTCCCTTCAGGTCTGCTATCGTTTATGAGATCTTGTCAGTTTGGATTCCTGTAACCCGCTCCCTTTTTTGATTTACAGGAGTTATCTGTCCCCACTGTTCTCGGGATTGAGTGGCCGGCGACTATGCTCCCCGCTCCTCCAAGTTGTCGTCTCCTGGACCTGATGGGTCCGCGATGCTGTGTCCACCAGTCTCGTTCAGGCCCTCACTCTGACTTTACTCGACTCTTCAGCAACTCCCCATCCGTTAGGACTGTCGGAACTACCTGAAGTCGCATACTGTTTCTTTTTTTTTACTTATATGGGAGTCCTCTCCAAGTCTCAACCGTAATTTTCTGTGCCGTCATCCCGCGCTTAAAAAGTTTTAGGTCATCTTGCTCCCAATACTGTTATAGCCACATTTTTCCCTCGAGGTGATGGATTTGGACACGGAGTGTTCGTAGCTTCCCCCCAATGCCTCAACTCCGTATTTCTTTCAGCAGACCGAAATAAATGGAACCTGCCCGTTCTGTAAATTTTGCTCAAAGGTTTTGATTTGATCTGCCTCTATCGATCCCAAATTTCGAGACCTCTCCAACCCTCCTCACTTTTTTGGTGTTTGCGATATCCCCTTTCCTCTTTTCCTCACCACTGAAAGGTGTGTTGTTTTATCTCGGACTTTTCCAACCACCTTGGTTTTGAGATGAATTTTGCTACTTTTCTCTCGTTCTGGCAGGAATGCCGTTGTCACTCTTATCTCTTTGTCAATAACCGTCTTCCCTATTTTTTTTTTGCATCTCTTTTCTCCTCCTGACCCGCTAAAGGAGTTTTATGCAGTGGTGAAGTTGAACACCCTGGCTCTCTCTTCACCTGTCTGTGTGGCCCCTGTCGTACGCTATACATATTTTTCTCCCTTCTCCCCCACGTTTGGCCCTTTTTCCTCATCAGCTTCTGGGGAGGAATTCTTCTCGCTACTACTTCAACCGTCCTCCTTTTCTTTTCTTTTCTCCGAGTAACCGAATTGTGCGTTTCTTCCCCGACAGTTTCGAGGAATGCTCCGCTGAGGAATTCTCTGTCGTAAACCCTCTCTTATGTTTTTCGGTGACCATCGATTCCACCTTTGACCTCCCCTCGGCCCGCGTGAAGGCTTCTGTTTTGCGCAGCCTTATTCTCCGTTAAATCAATCCGAATACATTGGTCAACAGAAACTAGTTTATCGTCTTGGAAGGCAGGCCCTTCAATCGCCTAGTTACACCTTTTACACTTCTGATTCCCTTCCTCCTTTCTTTCAGGACTTTCCCGGTTTGTGACTCCAATCTTCCGCCAATCTCGGAGGTTGTCTGGTATATTTAACTTGGGTTTGCGCCGCCCCCCCCCCCCCTGTTTCCCCCCGCGGTGACTTCCTCGTACACGCGACAGGAGGAGACTATGGATTTACCCCCGCTGCCCTTCACTCCAAGAATCAATCCTTAAAGTGCCCCGGCTGAAATCTCACACTTCACTCTGGTTCTTTTCGCGGACGGGCCCTTTCCTTTTTCCCCTGGTCTTTCTGTCTTGCGGGCGGATTTTGGATTTTTTCCCCCCTGTTATTTTCCTTACGAATGCCCCCGTTCGTTCACTCCCTCCTTAAAAATGGTTCTTTTTCGCCCTGGAAGCTCTACCAATCCTCTTTTTATTGCGACATTCGTTGTTCTCCTTTTGGTGCGACCGATGGGCGGATGAAGCCTTGACGGCTGTTCAAACCCTCTTCGCCAGGAGTATTCTCCGTATTTTAGTGCGTTTTTTTCCGCTTGCATTCATCCTTCTTGCAGTTGGAGTTTCATTACGGTCGACGCCCTTCCTTCTTGTAAAACAAGTTCCTTCCCCATCCCCTGCTTTGAACGCGTTATTTAGACCCACCAATCTCCGTGTTCCCCCGTGCACTTTTGCGCCTTCAAGCCCTCTCAATGCTATGGCTGTAATAGACTGTCTCTCCGTCCTTTCTTTTTTGCCCGTTCCTGATGAAGAGTTCGGCCTCTCTTTACCCCTTTAGCTGCAGCGACCCTCGCGCGCCACGATGAGGTCTTCAAAGTCTTTCCTCCCCCTGCTTACGACATTCCAGTTGTTCATTTTTTTCGCCTTGTTTTCGGCTCCGTGCTTGTGACTTAATCCCAGACCCCGTTCTAAGCTTTAGAAGAGACCTCCCGACAATACTCACACTGCTTCTGCCCTTCCGAGTTGGCACTCCCATTCTTCTCTTTTTTTCTGCACTTTCCCCCCCTTCCCCCTAATAGTGCGGTCTTAGTTTGTTTCAACTGCCCCCAGATTTTTTACTCCAATCCCTCTTCCAATTCGTGAGTATTTGTCCACTTATCTGATGCACTGGGAACAACTGTCCAGGGTCCCCTGTTTCAGTTTCGGTCGGACACCTCTTTCTTCCCTCCTTTTTTGTTGTTTTTTGTTGAGATGTTCCGCCCTCGAAAAAAATCTGTTCCCCCAAGACCCTCTTTTTTTGTCTTTGCACGTGTTTCAATTCCGAGAGTTTGTGCATCCTCCCGATTTGACAGATGAGGTGGATCCCCCACGCTTTGTGCAAAGTTGACTCAAATAGACTTGGTCGGCTGGAGATTTTCCTGTACGACCCAAAGACGCCGAATGCCTGTGTTCGTCCCCCCTGCCGGCAGAAAGATCAGTTTCTTCATCTTACCCTTTCTTACCATGCTTTCTTTCTTTTGTATGGCCTCCCCCCCCAATGCCTGCAAAACCCAGCCGATTTTGCCAACTTCTGAAGTCATGTTGAAATAAATGCAGTCGATTTATGCCGCGCTTGATTCCGGAAATCCGCCTCGATTGCGCCGGACCCCCCGCCCGTCTTCCGTCTTTTCGTAGAGATTTAGGAGCGCGAATCAGGCTTAATACGGCACAAATAGCCTTGAGGCCAGGCTGGCGCATTTGATCGTTTTTCGTCTCTCAAAACGGCCGGACCCCCCCCAACCTTTTTCTCTTTTTTCGGTCGTTCAAAAAGGTCCTTTCTTGCCCCTGTCATTGTGTCATTTTTCTCCAGTGTTCTCATTTTGCAGGTTTGAATAGTGGTCACTCCCCTCTCTCAGGTCTTGAATCTTTTTTCGATTTTCTCCTCCCAACTTCAAGTATTTTTCCTCTTCAATCGGGGGATTTGCCATCAGTCCTTTGCAGTTCCCTTTGTCGGTACCTCGGCGACCCTGCGACGAAAGCCACGCTATGTCCCTTAAGACCTCCCGCTGCTTCAAGAAGGTTGCCATGAGCCCCTTTTTTTCTCTCGTCTTCAGTCTCCTGACTTCAAGTCAGCCTTTTTCCACATTCTTAGAAGCCTCTTGCCCCATCCCCAGCTGAAGAACAGGTCACTCTTTCCGGCCCAAGCTCCCGGTTTACTGAAAACCAGTATTGTCTTCTCTTCATTCCCCGAAGGAAGTTCCTCGGACAGTAACCTGCTGCCTTGGACGATTCCCCCTCGCATTTTCCTCCCTCCTGGCCTAAGTTGACGCTGTCAGCCGCGGTGATGGTTTGATTCCGGGCCCTATCAACTTGCAACGAGGGAGGAATTTAGCTCATACTCGAACGCCGCTATTTGATTTCTTATTGACCCGTTGGCTTTAACGGCTCCCTGTGAATCCTCCACTGTAGCTATGTCCCCCTTAGGACCTTTTCTCTGTGGAAGGAGCGATGCTTCTAGCTTCAACCGGGGTCGCTACCCTTGCGTTCCCAATTGTACCTTTCTTGGACTTTTATTCCTTCTTTTTTTTTTCACCCGCTCTCGCATTGACCGCGTGTCGAGGTCTCCTTTCCCTCGAAATCCTGATGCCCTGTTGACCCTATATTGTTTTACGAGCCTTCGGCGATTTTCGAATTAGTCCATGACCCAATTTTTCCTTTCGGCTGAAATGAGATTACATATACTTTTTTTTTTCTACCCTGCCGCCTTATTAAATCCCTTTCTTCCATCCCTCTCTTCTGTTCAGCGCATGGTTCTCTTCAAAGTGTAGGGAATCGGGAGTCCCCGGTTTATATAAATACACTCGCCCCCTCAGCTTTTATTGAAAACTGCTTTTTTCGTATCTTCCCAACTGCCAAAACGAACCTGATCGTCCTTCCTTAGAGACTCAAGCCTCCCTTTGGACCTCCCTTTTTTCTTTCAAGGATCTTCAACTCGGCCGTTAAGCCCCCCCCTCCCTCTTCTCCATTGAGCTCCTCTTCCCCCCCCCCCCTCAAAGGGTTTTCGGATAGAATCTCTCTTTCCTACTAATAAGTTGGGTGTTGAGTTCCTTCCCCCTGTTTCCTCTTGTTGGAGATATCTATGACGTCATTATCGATTTGCGCCCGGACCTCGAGATCAGATCCTTGCCCTCACCAGCGTCAGTTTGACCTTCTTTTATGTCTTGGTCCTCTGTGCTTCCGCCTGCCCGAATATCTTTTTTTGAGGCGTGGGTGAAGCTTCTCAAAATAAGTGGCTTCTCTTTCCACTGCTTGGTTTTCTCGCGTGGATTTAAGTACTCCCACTTTCCTCCCCGATGCCCTTTCAGAGGCCAGGCTAAGTTTCCAATCCCTTCAACTAGTTCTTTTTCCCTTTCTCTCAAATACAGTCTCGTTCTCAACGTCTTTATATGCGTGTTCCTCTCGCCCGAATTTGTTCTTCCTAGTCGCGCTGTCCCTCGCCTATGAGGCTTTTTCCTTGCGTAAACCAATCTTTCTTTTTTCATCGAGACCCCACATGATCCACTCCCTACATCTAAGCTTTTTCGTGATCGTCTTCGCAAGACTCATTTCACTCAAATTCCCTCACCCCCCCCCAAAACACCCCATACAGTGTTCCTCACCGTAAACACTTGCTAACCCGTTTGGAGATGGTATCCTGTTCACTCCAGCGCGCCCTTGCCCCGCGCACTTCTCTACTTGTTGTTACGATCTCCTTCCCCCTTCCTTTCTGGTACTTTCCCGGGAGGTCATTCCCCCCCCCCACGTTTAATCCCCCTGCATGATTTTTAGTGCGGTATTGACTTCCATTTCATCAAGTTGCCGTTTGTTCTCCTCCGCATGCACCTCATGGTTGGACACGAGGCACGTCAAGCGCCCGGCGTGTCGCCTGCGCGCTCCGCTGCCGGACATCCCTCGTCATTCCCAGCTGAACTCTTCGATCCCTTTTGAAGATTCCCAACCGGCAATACCAGGGTTTTTGTTTGAGCTTTTTTTCCTCTGGTTTTAGCTTTTTTCTTGGGCCCCCGGTTTTCAGTCCCTTGAAGGACTATCTTACTGTCCTTAGTCTGCTTTCCTTCACTTCCGTAAACACTTCGTTGCTTCATTGTTCGTCTGCTGCTGAACAATCCCGCGCTGGCTCTCTGAAGGATCTGCTTGCTTTCCTTTTCTCTAAGGGGTCCTTCCATGACTCCTTCTCCGCCCTTGGCACCCACCTTTCCCTTCGCTCGCGATATACTTTCCGGTTGATTTTTTTTTTTTTTTTTTAATCTCCCGCTCCATCACGTGACGTTTTTCACCCCTTTTTTTTTCCTTTCCTCTTAGAAGACATTTTGTGGAATTCCCACGGTCGACTTGACAAAAATGACCTTGCCCAATTCTTTAGACAGCAACTTAGCCGTTTTCCCTTCCTTTTGCAGATTCAACCCTTCCCGCCTTCAAAATTTTTTTTGAGGTTTCCCCTCCTCCTTTGCACTTATAACTTTTCTTCCGCTTTCTGCTGTCACTGTTAGGATCCCTCAGGCCCACGACACGTATGGCCGATCGCTCCCTCTGAGTTGAGTGACTTTTCCTCCTTACCGTACCACTTGCGGCCAGTTCGATCCCTTTTTTTTCACCTTAGTTCGAATTTTTCCCTGCTCTCGGCTGGGTTACGAGACCACCTTCCCCCCCGGCCTCCTTCTTGACATGCACGAGGACTCTCCCGAAATCCTTTAGCACCTGCTCTGCACAAGTTCCCCCCTTACGTTCTAACATCTGTGGTTTCTATCCATCCTACTTCCTTAGTAGGGTCTATTGGGTCGAGGTCCACTGCCAAAGCATTTTTTGGCAAGCTCCAATACTCTGAACCTATTTCCGTGATTCGCATCCTGATTGCCAAGGCCCCGCAACCCTTTCCCCGCTTCTTCCTGTGTCGCTGTTGTATCTGAATATATTTTTCTTTTTGTTGTTGTTTAGAAGATGCCCCCTCCTGAACCCTTCCTTGGTAAAGGTCCATTTGGCGTTGCCCCATTGGCTATATCTTTGAGTGGTTCAATCCCCCCCCGAAGTTTCCCTGCTTTTTTTTCCCATTTGGACTTTGCCCTCACACCTTCTCTGCCTCCCAGTTCTTCTTGGAGCTGAGGTCCAGAAGTGAACCAACCGTTAATGGGTCGTCTCCCACTTCCTTCCTTTTTCCTCTATTTTTTTCCTCTCTGGTCCTTTCTCTTTATTCCCCAGGATTTGTACGGTCAACTTTTTCTAGTGCCTGCCCTCCGCTGCCTTGCCCTTTCCCTGAATGTGAACTGCGGTCTCGTCCGCCGTCCTTTCTAACTCTTCCGTCCCAAGATATGGCTCCGCTTCGCTCCGTCCCTTTCCTGAGTCCCTCTGAGGCTTTCCCCACTTTGCTCACTACGGTCGAAAATAATTTCGGAGCATTCCTTTCCTCTGGTACAGTCATTTGAGCGGGATGTAAGTTCTGAACAGACCTTCCCCTTCTAGGGGTCTTGTCATGCAAGGATTTACTTGCCCCCTTCAGGTATTTGGGGGTTTGCATCCCAGCGCAGGTCCTTCTACCCCCCGTCTCGTTCCCCACAGTAGCTGCCCTTTGAAAACGGGACTTTTTTTTTGCGCCTTATCATTATTTTTTTTTTTTCGTCTCTCAAGTTCTATGAGCTCTCTTTTTGCAGGCTTTTCCCCTTTTAGACGGTCTCCCACTGTCTCCCCACGTGGAGCAGAACCTGTCTAGATCGCACCTTGCGTGAATGTTCCCTCCTCATCCAGCCTTGATTTTGTAAGCAGTAAAGGTTCCCCCTTTTGTCCCCCCGTTCAGAACAGGTCCTGATCGTGAGTTGCGTCACCCGCTCAGTCAACGTCTCTTTCCTTTCACATTCCCCCCCAACCCCCGCCTAGCAAAAAACTCTAGCTCCCCCCATCCCCCTCGGCACCGCTTGAAACCTCACCCTTTAGGGCGGTTGTACTTTCCCGAGTGCTTTCCTCCTGAAGTTAAAGAGGTAATTATTCTGTCTCCGGGCAAAAGAGAGAATCGTACTCGCCGTTTCTCTTTACGCTTCTGCAGCTTTCCCCTGACGGTTCTTGTTTTGATTGGCTGAGTCAACGGCCCCCTGGAGGGCTTGTTCTCCCTTACCCACTTCGATATTTGAACTTTTCCTCGTAACTTATCTTTCACCTTGCTTAGACTGTGACATGTCCCTTCATTGGTTTATCTTGTAATACTTTTTCTTGTCGCCCCGGTTGCCCAGGTCGCTTTTGATTTACGGTTAACACAGTGCTTCCAAACGGTGTTCCCCTTTGTCGGGTTCTGTTTCCCAAAAATGTACTTCTGCATTTTGATTGGCGATATTCATATCTTTTTGACGCACTCTATCCTAATGTCACGTTGTCGTCTCCTTCCGAAAATGGTTCGCCTAAAAAATCTCTTCTTTTAGCCAGTAGACTTCCCGCCTTGTCGCTTTAGATTTCCTTTCTTCAGCCAAAACCCAAGTGGTCCCCCTCGGTTCCATAGTAAGCCTAACTTTTTCTTTTCGGGCATCGTTGATTCTCTACTTCCCGTCCATACTCATCTTCCTTTTGCCCACGGAAAGAATTTTAGCATTACCCTTTTAGTGATAGGAGCCAATAATGGGTTATATCTCTCCATCTCCCTCATGATTGATCGGTGCCCCCTGCTTTTCACTTTTTCCAACTGCATCACTTTCTTATCCGTTCAGGTTTCTTCCTGCCCATTCCCACCCGCCTTTATTGCTCAGGATCTTCCCGTTTTTTGCCGCCTTAATTTTACGTGCCCCATCGCTTCCTTGCAAATTCAGACAGTCCCCCCCCTCGAAAACTTTTTTTT
>Ga0179593_1464934_pt1 | contig 12623 bp, 17 predicted proteins | sample CZODoug2_1_08_16_FD_185931 | JGI IMG/M metagenome (GOLD analysis project Ga0179593, IMG submission 185931) | Vadose zone soil fungal communities from Angelo Coast Range Reserve, California, USA - CZODoug2_1_08_16fungal (PacBio error correction) | ecosystem: Environmental > Terrestrial > Soil >... | reverse complement strand
CTCCACTAGACTTTCTTTTCTTCCGCCGTACTATACTTCATATAGCCCCCGCATGGACACGCCTTTTTTTCTTGATCGTCCCTGGCTTTCTCCCCCATAGGACTTTCCACCTCGAATGCGCCTTTCTTTACCAGTTCGCTGGGTTTTCTCAGTTACTTTTTTTCAGGGGACACTTCCTCTTTCCCCCCTCACCGTCTTACTTGGCGTTCTCCGAATGCCTTCGAGCTTTTCCCCTTCATCCCGCTACGTCCTCTTCCCCGTGGCGGTTAAGAGTCTAAAGAACCCCCTTTTTAGCTCGTGTGTCCTGCTTATTTCTACAGGACACTTTTCGATCAAAGCTTTTGGAGAGATCTTTCCAGTAGGTTTTTTTTCTGAAGAATCTTTGGGGTTGAGGAGTTGCCTTAAGATGTTATTCATTCGTCCTCCCCCCCCGGGTGCTGTTGAGACTTTCCTCAGAGGCTACCGCCCATGCTCCATGTTTCCTCGTCCTTTCCCCCCTTGCTGCTTGCGTTCGCCTGGTCCTTCTAGAGGCAGAAGCTGGGTCTTTTTGCCCCCTTCCCAAAGATTTTTTGCGTATGTTGCTGATTTTTTCCTTTCTCAGCGGCTGGATCGCACCTCTTTTTTCCTCTGGCACATCATCCCCCGCAGACAGCCCGGATTTTTTCCTTCCGCACAATCCGCCTGGCTTCCCGTCGCCTCCCACCACTCGCGCCCAAGTCTTCTTCCGGTACCCCTCCCTACCGTCCCATATGGAGATGGTCCGGAATCGACTTTCTCAAGGCACAATCGTATTCTTAGATCCGCTTTTCCGCCACTTTGAGTTTGGCTTTTTCGTCCCGTCATCCATTGCCGCAAACGGCAGAGGCTCCTTTTCACACATCTAGCCGAAACCCGCGTCGCGAAGGTTCGTTTCCCCCTCTCTTTGGCACCCGACTCCAGTTACAGGAAAGAAGGAGTTTCCTCTTCGCAAGCGGAAATATCTCCCCACCCCCTGAAGGACCTCGTTCCTCTCAAAAGAGTAATTAGACTCCTCCCTCCCTGAATTCCAGCACCCCATGGACCTTTTCTCTAGATGAATGCCTTAGAACTTTTCTCATTAACCTTACTCCTCGGTCCGAATCAACCCCTAAGGACGTGCAATGCGAAGATGGTCGGCATGACAATTTTTCAGAGGACTGGTCCATCCCCCTCTCGTAGTGGCCGCCCGACGTTCTCCGCCCTCATTAGCAGGATCTCTCCCCCGCCGGCCTATTCCAACACTTTCGCTAACTCAGCCTATCCGTTACGTCTCCCCCCTGCCTCCCGAACGCCTTTCTTTTCTCATCAGTTTGCCCCTCTACTGAAGATGCTCTTAGCGAATCTGTTCTATTCTTCGCCGCCACATCCCTTGACCCCTTTTGTTCTCGAGGGGAGTTACCCTTCGCTTTCTGACTCTTCCTCTGATCATCTTGTTGCCGAAGTAAGACGCAACAGTTCCTGAAACCTCCGTTCACCCCCCCGTCCACGCCCCCTCTCCCAGATGACATACATGAAGCTCAGTTCTTTTCCGCGTTCCCCTGCCCGCCGAACCCTCCCCGGATAGTACGAAAGTGATATTCCTCAGCGACCTTAACGTACGTTGAAAGACCCTTCGAGCTCTGTCTCGAATTGTTCCTCCTTCCTTCCTTTCCAATTTCAATCTCCCCTGTTGGGACGCCCCTCTCCGGGCTTTCTTCCTTGCCCTGCTTCAATTTATAGACCCCTTTCTTCCACCCTGCGACCACGCGGCCGCAAAGTGGTTTCCCAGTTTGAGCGATCAGTTTTTCAACCATTCCGCTCTTCTCTCTGTTCGGCCTTTTTTTGACGACCAGTATCAAGACAGGGCTCGCCCACGCTCCCGCAAGTTTTTTTCATCTTCTCTTCCTCGGTTGGCTCAAAGAGCTTGCTCTTTTTCAGTCCGGTTCCGTTTTTGCGATCATTCCCTTTTACAGATTTCGCGTCCAGTTCTCTACGTGCGCTCTCCCCCTCATTGCAACTCTTCTTCCGTGTCCGATCGGTCTTGTGCTTTCCCCCCCCAGTTCCGATCCCTCCCCTTCGAGTGCTAACCTACCAGGCTAGTCCTTCAGTTGAATTTCCCCTACCAGGACGATTATTCTCGGGTTTCCTTCTTGTGGTCCCTTCATGGTGATTGCACTTCCCGACGTCATAATCGTCCCCCGGGCCTTCGCCTGAAGCCGGCTCGAAACACACGGTCCTTCCTCCGTTTTTCAGCTCCCTTTCTCCGGCTCGGAGACTTTTTTTGCTCTTAGTTTTTAAGGCGTATTTCGGGACTTTGTCATGTTTGCCCTTTCAGGCAAGGGCTTTTTTTCCCCTTCTTTTCCCTCTTCTCTGTCGGGACTTTTTCCCATGTTCTCGCTTTTGTTTTTGATTCTTTTCCTTCATCCTCCCGGTTTTGTGTTGACTTCCCTTCACCACCTGGCCTTCTCATTCCCCTCCGTCCCCGCCGAAAAAGCCCTTTCAGGCCAATACCTTCCCACATTTTTTCCCCTTCCCGCCTGGATAACGATCTTCTGTTGCTCGCGAGGAAAATTGCGTTTTCTTTCCACCCATCCTTGGGGGAATAGGTTCCCTTCCATAGTTCCGTCCCTTTTTTTACCTGATGATCGTAGAAGGGAATTACCCGTGAATTGATGCAGTACCCATGGTCGGCGTTTTTCTTTTCCATTTCTTGAGCCCTTCTGCCGGGAATGCCTTTTCCTGTGAATCCCTTAGAGCCCCCCCCCCCTTCTGCGGGTTTTTTGATCTTCGTCATGGTGACCCCTCAACCGTTCCCCCTTTTTTCAGACGTCTCGCAGCCTTTCCCTGGTCTGGTTTTTGATTGTTTCCCTCCGCTCTGGTTCCCATAGCGTTTTTCCCTAGCTCTCCTTGGGAGAGACTGCGCTGTCTGCGGATCACCGTGTAGCTCGACTTTCGTAATCCCCTGCTGTGTTTATTCCCTTTTTCGTACTGTACCGTCGATGCAGCTCGGCGATTTTTTTTTCCCCTTTCTCTTCCGGCTTCGGCCGCGTGGTTTCTTCCTCTTTTTTTAGTGCCGGCGAGTGACCTTGCCTCATCTGAGTACGCGGCTTTTTTACAGCGGCCCTCTTTTCCCTCACCCTTCTCTTGTCCATTTGCGACAGCGCTCACCGCTTTTCCTTTCCCCTGGCCTTTCCACAGGTCGCGTCTCCTTCAATTCGACGATGCCTGGCTTTTTTCCGCGGCCGTCCTGTGCTTCCTCTTCTCTTTTGTTTTTTTGCACTCGGTGTGGGTGAACGGTTTCTCAACTGTCTGTTGGTTGCGCTTACCCTCTTTGAACCCTTCCTCGCGGTCCTTCGCATCAGAACTCTTGGTTCGCCGTCGAGGTTCATCCCCCCGTGATGCTTGCGGCGTGGGTGGATGATAGGAAAGACGTCTTCTATCCGAATTAATCGGATTCTTTCCTTTTTTCCTTTGATTTTCTCCCCAGGTTGTCCTTTTTTATATCCCGGGTCTACCTGAGACTTTCCGTCCTTGTTTCTTTTAGAGCGGCGTTGTAGAAGGTGCGTTTTTAATGTCACTTTGTATTTAACGATTTCTCCTTTCTCACCCTCCTAGGAAATGAAGGAGGTGTAGGCCCCCGCCCGCTCTCGGAAATTTCCCTCGTAGGAAGACCCCCAGTTTCGGCTTCACCGCACCGGAGGTGCCTTCCCTGATGAGTTGACTTGCTTCTTGGCCCGATAACATTTGTTCCCTCCTCTTTCGACCCGAGTGGCTATTTTGACGCTATCCCTCTTTTAGGATCAATTCGCGTCTCCGGAAAGGGGTTCCTTCCTTTTTTGTCCTTATATGTACGGTAAGCTTCGAGCAGCAGGCCCTTGGCCTGTACGGAGTTTCGCCCCTTCTTCTTGCGGTCCGCGATGCATCTGCTTGTGGCCTGCGGATATCTTTGTTTCCAGCATCCCTTGAAATTGATTCCGTTCCCGCTCCCCTTCCCCTCGCGATTCTCTTCTCCTTCCTCTCATAGCCCCGTCGAAAAGACTCTTTCTTTCCTCGAAGAGTTCTCCCCTTCTTTTTTCCCTCCACTCCGTGACGTGACGGTCTCCGGCCGCGTGTTCCTGCGGTATTGTTGGTTTATTTTTTCCCGGATACCCAGCCCACGAACGGTTGTCTGGTGGGCTTTTCGGTGGCGCTTTTTCGCCTCCCACCTCGGTTCCGATCCAGCAGTCTCCCCGGCCGAAACCGCAGGTCTTCATTGTCCCCCCGCGGAAACATCTTTGTTTGGATGAAAGTTTCCCTTTTTTCCCCCCCCTCTTCTCTTTAGGCCACAATTTCCCCCTCCCAGACCCCCCCCCCAGTCCTGCGACGGACAGGTTTTTGGAGTAGCCTTCGGTTTCTGCTGGCAGGCACAGCAGACCCCAGCCCTTTCCCCATTTAAGACTTCGGTCCTCCTTCTAGGTCATCCACGCGGCACCCCTTTTCTCGTCTCATCCTAATTCCTGCATCCAGCTGGCTAGAAAGGTCCTTTCTACGAGGGCGCACTTTTTTGTCCCCCCCTGACCGCTCCTACTAAGAGCTCCGCCACCTTTTTGAGAGCGCGGTCATTGAGACGTCCTCGTAGAGCATTAGAACCTTTTTCTTTACTCAAGCCCATCTCTCTGGGTCTCGACATTCTCCTCGCCTGCGTAGATTTTCTGAAGGAGCATCCGGTTCTCCTTTCGATTTTTTTTCACAGCCCTCTGTTCTCGTTTGGTATCTGACTCCTCGGCCTCAGGCTATTTCCTCGCCCGTTCCCCGCTAATAAGACACCTTTTCAATAGGGATTGATTTCCCCCCATTCTCCCTAACCCCGTTTTGTTGTGAGAGAGACCCCTTTCTCCCCCATCAGTGCTGATGCCCCCTACACCTATCCCGTCTTCTGCCTGAGGTGCCTGGTCAAGACTAACTTCTCGTGGCTCGCCGACGTTTCTGTCTTTCCCCTTTCCCCTGCCAACCTTCGAATGCGCCTTCCCCCCCCCCCCCATTTTAAAGTGCGGGTTTTCTTTAGTTTTTAGACGCACCTACTATGCTCGGCTTCCCCTTTTTTTTTCCCCTTCCCGCTATTGCGCCCCCTCGAATCTCCGGCATCCTTCTCCCCTAAGTGGGAGCTCTATCAGAAAAATTTTTTTTCGGCTGCCGGAGTTCTCGTGACCGTAGATCACCTTTGGAGCTTCCGCTTCAAGGAGGTGTGGCTTGCTCCTCGTTTCGCTTTTCCCCTGGCCTGATAAGCTGTTATTAATATGAGTTGGAGCGGTTTTTTTTTTTTGTTCATTCGCCGACCCGTTTCACCCTTTCACGGTTCCTTTTTTTACCTGGAGGCTATTTCTTCTCCCCCGGATTCTTTCTATTTTTAGGGGACGTTGAGATGGCATAGCCCCGTCCCTCTTTTCGCCCATTTCCTTTTTTTTTTGTTCTTTCTATCGCTGTTATTGGCACCTTTTGTGTTCCGGTGTTCACCCCATGAGCGCAATCTCCCCGTGATAGTCCCCCCTCCCGAATTTGGCGGATTGAACCCTTTTTCCCCCCCCCTCCCCCCCAACACAGACGCCCCCCCCCCCTCTTTCTTGCCGTTTATTCGTCACTTGGAGAACTGCATGGCTTCGTCATTCGCCCCCCCTTCCCCCTTCGCCCTGCGCCTTTCAGCAAGCCTCTCCTTTGGCTTGCGAGTTTAGTCCTACCGGCCCCCCCCCTTAGCCGGACTCTTTTCCCAGTTTCCTCCCAGAAATTCCACTCCCTCCTGTCATGCGGTCCTCAATTGGCTTCTACGTTTCTACCATGAATCGAGGATAGAATCCCCTGTCCCCGGCAGCAGACAGTTTTTCCCCCAATTCGCCGCGCGAATTCTCCCCCGAGCCCCAGCAGTACTTCCACGACTTATATCGCCCCCCAACATGCCGGTTCTATCGAGCTTCTCCTCTGATACGCCCCATGACTTCTTCAAGGCGTATTCTCAACTTCCTCAGGTTACTTTTAGATGGTTGGCCGACCTCTCCTTCGGGCGAGTGTTTCCCCCTTTTTTTTTTTCTTCACTTTGGTGGCCGCTTCCGTACCGGTATCGACTTTTACCTCAATCTGGCCGCCGTCCTCCTCACCGACCGCTCCTTCCAACATGACCACCCCTCTTTCACTCATCGGCTTCAAGTTAGAGTCAAGTTTTTCCCATCATAACGAAAGCATACGTCTGCACCCCCCCTAAATAGTTTCCTCAACCCCCCTTTCCTTTCCTCTGGCTCTCCCCCTGCGCTTCCTCTGAGAACCTTCACCCCCCCCGCGGCTCCCATGGCCCGCGCTTTCCGGCGCGTTATTTTTCTCCGATTAACTGCCTCTTCCCGAAGGTTTCCCCCCTCGAAATGCACAATTTCTTGACCCCCCAGCACCTTATTCGTAAAGGACATACGATCATTCTTTTTCCTTGCGCGGCATTTCGAAACATTCCGGCATAGTAGAACTTTTTCAGGCTCCCTTCCTCGAATGTCCTGCCCACCATAGCGTTAAGGATTCCCTCTCCCCTAAGAGAATGCGATTCGAGGTTCCCCTTCTCCCCGCTTCCGCTCTGTTGTCCATGCCGTCTTCTTGAAATGTTTTTTTCAGTTTTGTGAGGAAATTCATCGCCCTTCACACCGAGGAATACCCAACCTCCCCGTCTCCCCCCCCCCCGCCCCGAAAGCCGTCTGAATTCCCCTTTCCGTCTCCCTCCTGTTAAAGCGAAGCCTCTGTCTCCTTTTGTTTCCGGACCTACCTAGTTCCTTTCTCTCCCCCAGCTCGATTCTCCTTTCTTCATCGTGACCGGCAGCCCCGAGTCTCTCTCCCCTTCTGCTTGCTGGACGGGGCCTCTGTTGAGACTTTTTCCCCGATCTGCTAGTCCAACTCGACGATCGGCTGCCCAAGCAAGTTTTTCTTCCCCCCCCTTCTTTCTTTTCCCTCTTGCCGTGGAGATAAGGACCCCCCTCGATCACGAAAAAGCCCCCTTTTTCTCAATGCGGATTCCTCAGAGGTTCCTCCCCCAGTAAGCTGTTCTTCGCCTCCCACCGTTGTAACTTTCCCTGCAATAATTGTGGGCGACTTCCATAACTTCTGTCAAGACGTCCCCCGTCTTCTTCCCATTTTCCGGGTTTTTTCGAAATTCATCAGGAAGGGATTTTCAACTCCTAAGGGCCAGACCCTCTTAAAGGCTTTCTGGACCCTTTGTAATGTATGGAGGAAAAATTCCCCTCACAGGTTTTTTCCTTGTTCGGATTCTTCTTTCTGGACGGTTCCACCGGCAACTGGAGCTTTTCCTACTCTTTCCAATAAATTCTTTTTGTGGGTCTGATATAGGAAAAGAGAAAGGCCTTCTTGACCCTACGCTGCCGAACCCCCACTCCCTAACTTTTCAGTAAATACAATGAAAAACCCCTCCTCCTCTCCCCGCACCGATCTTACTTTTATGTTTGTTTGACGATTCGTCCTTCCCCCCTGTAGGCATTGTTCCTTCCCTTATTCTGTTTCATTCTATGCGCGCACGCCGGGAGTTTTTTTCTTTTTTTTCTTCTTGACGTCTCGGCCCCCCCAGGCAAAATTTTTATCAACACAAGTGGTTAGTAATTTGGGACCCTTATGACGTGACTTCGCCGTTTTCCCCTTTTCCAACATGTCGTTCCTTCTTTTTTCTGGATTCCCCGGGCCCCTCGCACGTCCCGATCGGGACGACTTCTTTTTCGCTGCTTGCACCTTCATTGTCCGGTTTTCTCGCTCCCGCGCTCGTTTCCCTTTTTCGCAGGCATCGCTTTGCGAATCCTTCCCCCTCGTCCCGCTCTTCTCTCTCTCGCCCGCCGGTCCTTCCCCCCTCTCCACGTTCTCGATTTCTAGTACTCTATTTTGGTCGAAGCCCATTCGTTCATTTTCAGGTACGTCCGGCCCGGAGATGACATTCTGCGATTTGACAACATGCTCTTTCCTTCTTCTCAGCCAGGATTCGGCCGGTTTCCCTTCCCCTTTTGAGTATTTTTATTGCACTCCTCCGCGACGTTTCACCCCGAGCAGACTGTCCGCGCACCGCGTCCGGCTTGTTCCCTTTTCCCTTCGCGCTTCGTCTTCTCTACAGTCCCTTTTCTCCCTTTCCCGACCACCAGGCAGCGACAAGTTCTTCGAGTTCCCCTTCCCCCCTGAGACGATTCCCTGGCCGGAAGCCTCAAGGTACGAGTTTAGTATGTAATTTAATGGGTGCCCCTTCTCGTGCTTTTCACGGTGCGCGTTCCTTTTTTCCTTTTAAACTTAGTCCAAAGCGCTAGAGGGACCCATTTTCCCCCTCCCGCGCAGCTTGAGACTTCGGCAGTTCAAATTATGCCCCCGTTGTATTCCTTCGGCTTTGTGTGGAGCATAGGAAACTCTTCGTTGCGACGAGGCAGCACTCGGAGTTTGGATCGACAGTGCCCTGTATTTTGACTGATGCCAATTCTTCCTCCGCTTTTCTTCCCTGGGTTATCCACGATGTTGTCCTCTCCTCGAATCCTCGGGCTCCCATGGTTCCCCACTTTAGGAGCGAACACCCCCCGTCGGTCCAAGCCCGCCCCTTAGGAGTCGCCGTCGAGAGACCCTTAGAGTTATTAGGACTCCCCCTCTTCCTCAACTGGTTTTTGTGTCGAGGTTTTTATGTTTCTCCCCCTTGAGGTCCCAGCTTTTCATGACGATCACTATGAGTCATCCTTTTCGTCTTCACCCTCTCATGTTGTAAGAATCTTTTTCTATCTGAGTTGCCTACAATTTCGTTATCTTGACTTCGGGAACGCACATTTTGTTTCATAGACTGTTTAGTTTCTTCAACGTTATCTACGACCCTTATGAAGTAAGTCTTTACCCTTCTTTGGCGGACTTTCGCGGCCCTCCTGCTAATTGGCTTGAGGATTTTTTATTCTTCTTTTTCCTGCACTACTCTTTTCTCCCATTTATAGCCATTGCTTCCTTTTTGATGAAGGAGCCGGCTAGCCCCTTGCTAGAGGAGCTCCTCTCCGGGAGTGTCCCCGATGACTAGAGCCCCTTGGAGTTTTTTTTCCCCCCCCCCCCCCTTGTGTCCTTCTTGATCGGCCTTCACTTCCCCCTCCTTTCGCGTGTTGGAGGTGTCGGCTTCAGATGTACAATCGTAAGTCATTTTTGTGGATGCGGTCCTCAGTCCCGGCCGGTGGCGCATATGGAGTGACGACCCTCCAGTCCCGGTTTCCGCTCCCTCGAGAAACTTCCCCCCCTTCAACAGCTTTCTCTCCATGGCAAATCCGGAAAAAGCTTTTTTGATTGCAAGATCCAACCCTTCAGTATTTTCCCTCTTCCCCCACACGGCTAAGAAATACGCCTCCCCCTTTAACGCGAAGGCACAGGTCTTCCTTCGGCGTACATGAGGCGGCCGAAAACTACATAAAAGTTCCAGTCCTCATTCGAAACCTTCCCGAAGACGTCCGATCTCTAAGCGCCCCCCACTTTTGAAGATCGTGCCCCCTCCTTTTGTGCCTAGTGTCCCTCTCTCCTAACCGAAGGAGAGTCCTTCACGACATTGCTCCGATGGTCTCCCTCCTTTCCCGATTCTCCATTTTTCTGCCGGCAGCATTCTAGAGCTCCCGCAAATGCATGGGTTTAATGTTCCGGCGAGTTTGTCCTTCCGGGGGCCATTCCTGAGAACCCTCGCCTGGTAGTTTCTTAATAGCCTTTTCTTTGGCCCGTCCTATTGGCAGCAAGAACCGCGAGGCCCCTCGGCATTTCCTGGGATTACTTCCGCGTCCGGAGATTTGATATCCCCCTTCCTTGCACATCCACCTTTCTGACTCTTCTCGGCGATGAAACTTTCATTTTCCTCTCCTGTTTTTTTTCTTTGCTTGAGATTTTATCTCCCCCTAGATTGACCCCCTTTTTCTTTGCTGACCTTATCTCCCCCCTCTCTCTCAGTTGCCTGGCAATACCGGCCCCTCGTCTGCAGAGCTTTCACCCATCGTTGCTTTTGCCCCTCCCTCTGCCCGAATTACTTTTTCCACCGCTTACATTGGCCCGGGCCAGTATTCTCACCGCGCACTGGTCGAAAGAAAGAACCATGTCGGAAGCAGTTAATACTCCTCTGTCCCCCACCCTCTCCTCTTCAGTCAGGACTGATGGTGGAAGATGCCTCTACCCCAAGGTCTTTTCTTGCGGCGGGCTGCGGTTTCCTCCCGTCTGACCTTTTTTGACCCTTTGCTGGGGCCAGATGTCTGTCAAGTTCGTGTTGACCCAGACTCCCTGGTAGATGGCCTTCCTTCGCTTCTTTCCTCTGTTCCCCTCCTTTTGAAATTTGGGTTTGCAACGCTATAAGACGAAGTCCTTGGACACTCTTGACTGTCAGATTTAAGGGAATTTTTCTTGCGGGTGTTTCATCCTTCCGGAATAGAGTGCGTGGTATGGGACTGATCTTCACTACCCCCTGCCAATGATTCGAGAACTCTTTTGCAGGCCTGGTCCCCTACGGCTTTCCCCCCGTCCCAGTTCGTTTTTGGCGAGGACCCAATGAGCTCCCCAAAAAGCAACTTCTTCTGAGGCCCGAACCAGTAGAATTAGTGTTATTTTTCCCCTCTACCCCCCCCCCCCCCCTCCCAACCAAAGTACAAACTGGAGGATCGGCCCGCCCCCCCCCGTCACAATCTTTGCCATTTATTACCTCCCCTTTCAGTCCCGACATAGTCCTTTTTTCCCTCTCTCCACATGTTCTCGGCTTCTCCGCAAGTCTTGAGTCTTCCTTTTTTTTCATTTCAGAAAGAGAGGTTCGGACAACTTCCCCCACTCCTATCCTTCCACTGCCACTTTACCCTAATTTTTCCTCTCTACCGCCCTGTTGAGAAGAAGGTTTAGTTCAGAAGGGCTTCTTATAACCGCCTTCAGAGCGGAAATTCTTCTTCCCCCCCAATAGTCCCCTCTTCCGAGTTTCCGGGACTGCAATAAGACCGACATCTCCCCCCCCCAAAATGGAGTGGCGTCTAGAGGACTGTCCTACCCAGCCCAGCCCTGATCCTCCCCCCCTGCAGTTCGGCCTCCTCTCACAATCCTACGGACTCTGATTGCCTCTGACGTGCGGTAGGTCAATATACCTCTCACTCTTTCTTTTTTCCGCGGGCATCACCTCATCACGGGAGTGGAGAAGATACGTTTCGCGCGCAATACCCGACACCCTTCCTTCCCTCCAACGGAGCATTCGAACCCCTACCTTCCTTCTCTTTCCCCACATATCTCCCCCCACGTTGCATCTCTCGCCGAGTCGAAAACCCCCTCCCCCTGCCCTCTGCGAGCCCCCGGAACTCTCCTTCCCCCTTTTTCCCCTGGCTTTCTCCCTTTAGCGTCTATTTCTCCAACCCGACCTCCCTATTTCCCCTGGAAGAAGATTATCCTTACCTTTTCGCGCCAGGCGGCGTTATTGAGGAGGACTGTCCAGCCGCCGATGCCTTCTGAAAACTCCTCCCCATATTACCCCTTGACTCCCCGTTTTTTTTCCCCCCCCCCCCCCCCCTCGATGACCCCCCCTTTCCCCCAAGTTAAGATGAAGCTGATTGATCGGCCCTTGACCCCGACTTTTTCTCAGTGAACTGCAGCATCCTCTACCTGTCGTCTTTTCCCCCCGACTCCTCCTCTCGGCGCTTGCGATTTAAGCTCGAGCGTCACGAAAGCTGCCCTGTGCGAGGCGCGGACCTTGCCCTTTTTTCTTGAGTTTCTTGCCCTTCTCCTCCCTCTCCCCCCTCAACCCTTGACCCCCTTCCCCCTTTTCCTCCCGGCGACTTGACCTACTTATCTCATTTAAAAAAGGCCCTTGAGTGCATCTGTCCGTTCCGTTTTTCACTGTTATTTTGTGTGTTTATCCGACTTTCCTACCCCCTCCCGAACTTTCTATCCGGGCACTTCGCTCGCGCGAGAGAGAGACCCGCCGCTGGACGCGTCGCAGGCTTGATGGCGACTGACTCAGAGCTGCCCCTTTTCCCTCGATCTCCTCTGGCAACCCTTACCCTTTCCTATGATTCTTTTCGGCAACTATTGGCCCCTACCCAAGGACGACTCTCATCAGAAGCCCTCGACTGTGTGTCTAACCCGGAACCCGTTTTGAGATTCCCGTCAAGTGCTCGAAGTCTTCTTTTCCCGTTGCTCCCCCAAAATAGTGGTACTGTCCAGAAAGTCCTGGTGTGGCCAGGTCATACTTATATCACCCAACCCCGCAAGTTCTTTTTCCGATGATTTGCATGCACGAAGGCTCGAAATTCTTTCCCCTTCTGGCGAGATGGCCTCAGGGCCTAGGCGATGTCCCAGAGAGAGGTAGTTCTTTCGTTCCCCCCTTCCTTCTAGCGGGACTTGTCTTTCTTTCGTGCAAATTTTTTTTTTTTCTTCCGGCATACGGTCTGGGTGTCAGTCTCTGTGCATTTCTCTTTTTTTTTCCTACTTTTGTTTTTGGGAGATATTGCCCCTCTCCCACCTTTCTTCCCTTGACGTAAGACTTTTCCCTCCCCGCCGAAAAGCATCCGTCCATACTCCCCCCAGTAGATATACGCTTGTCTCCCCCCTCTCTTCTGGTCTGCTGCTAGCTTTGGCCAACCTTTTTGCCGGCCTTCGGTCATCGG
>Ga0179593_1425391_pt1 | contig 12623 bp, 18 predicted proteins | sample CZODoug2_1_08_16_FD_185931 | JGI IMG/M metagenome (GOLD analysis project Ga0179593, IMG submission 185931) | Vadose zone soil fungal communities from Angelo Coast Range Reserve, California, USA - CZODoug2_1_08_16fungal (PacBio error correction) | ecosystem: Environmental > Terrestrial > Soil >... | reverse complement strand
TTTTCTTGTTTTATCGCTCGCTGGCGACTGCGCTCTCTTCTGCGCGCAGGACTGCTGCCCCAGTTGAGCGAAGTTCTTCCTTTGGTTCCCCTCTTCCAGTCCTCTCCACTTGATTTTTTTCCTCTTGATGTCCGGGCTTTATGGTGCCTTTCTCAGAGATGGGACAATTTTCCCAACGGCCTTTGCTTTCTTTTTCCTTAGGTGAGGTTCGTTTTTTTCCTCGTTTCCAAATTTTTCGGACTTTCAGGCGCGCAGGGTGCATACATCCTCAGCTTGATTTCTTTGTGACTTTTTAGCTTCCTGGGCCGGCGCGGCGCTGCAAAGACTCCCTCCCCCCAAAAGTGAAAGTGCAGCCCCCTTTTCGCCAAAGCGGTTTCGCATGCCCTTTTTGTCTTCGACGGGGGTCATTGTACAAATATCAGGGGGTGGTTTTTTCTTTTCGTCTTTTTCTGAGCAACTCGGAGAAGAAGTCTTGCCCTTTCTCTCGGAAATTTTTCCTTTTTCCTGATTACCCCTTTTCGGATTTTTCCGTACGGGCCCATCCCCGGAGTGCTTCTGCTTGACTCCCTTGGAGTATCGATGTTTCTCCTCTCTCTGGACTTCCAACACCCAGTGGTCCCCCTTTACTTTTTCAGACTCTCTTCTCCTCCCACGTTTTTGTTCAGGTGGTATGCTACGTTTGTGGCCGTTATTGTCTCAGTCTTTTTTACATTTTAGAGGTGAGCCCCTCTTGTGCGGCTTTTTTTTATGGCGAATGACTCCCCAGTGCAAGGTTTAAACTCTGCGTTTTTCCCCTCGCGGCGAACATTAGAAGATTTGCCCCCGCTTTCGTGATGCTCTCCCCCCCTTGTTGTTTTATGAAGAACGCTCGGACTTCTTTTTCGGATTAAGTCACAGATGCCCATCTGAATAGGTGGTGACTTTCCCCTTTTTTTTCGATCTGTGTCAAGACTATGACTTGATTTCGTTATTCCTTCCGGAGCGCGTTGACGTCTCCTTGGCGCTGGGATGATTTCTAATCTATAGTTGATTCCCCTACCCCCCACAGTGAGTGCCGGTCGAAGGATAGAAGCCGCTGTTTCTCTGTCTCCCACCTCAGTAGCAGAGAGTTTTCGAGCTTCCCTGATTGAGGTTAGATGACGGGATGGGCGTTCTGAGATGCCGGATCTTTCTGGCGATCCCAGGCTTCGTGTGTGAAGGGGGTATTCCCGTCGTTGATCCACGCCTGTCTGAAGCAAGGCCTAGTTCCTGGCGCTACTTCTGGCCCAGTTTATTTCCCCTTCTCTGGGCACCATCTTCCATCCTACGTTGGTTGTATCTAGTATGTGTAAAGGACCTGCTTCCGATAGAAAGGCGACTGGTGTCGTGCTCGCGCCTCCGCCCCAGCAAGAATTACGAATGCAACCCCCGATCTGGCAAGGTTTCACCGCTTCTGACTGTTTCAGCCCCCTTCCCTAAGCTCTCCCCTATTTTTTTTCTAAATTTCTGCCTAAAAGTTTGAGAGTTCTTCGCACTCACTTTGTTATTCCCCCTCTCGACTTATATCTGTTTAATCCTTCCCCTCACCCTTCTCTGCAAAAATCTCCCTATAGACAGAGCCAACCCTGCCATGCAAACTCCCCCTGCCTTCATAGTAGTGGTAACTCCCACTTGCGAGTTACCTTCTTCACCCGGGAGATGTCGCTGTCCCTTCACCCTCTCCTCGCCTGTCGTACCGGAAACCCGTATCGCAACTCCCCCCCCAGCTTCTTTCCCCAATTTTCCGTTCTCGGACGCTCAACCATCGTTCCCGTCAACGCTCATAATGCGCTCGCCCTTTTCGATTCTCCGATTTTCAACACATGATGACCTGCTACCAGTTTTGCCTCCCCCATCTCCAAAAACGCACCTCTTTTGATTTCTCCCCTCGTGATCGAACACTCTTCTGCAGCATGGGCCCGCTCTCCATGAAAATACGCCCCCGATGCCGCAAAGTCAAACTCCGGCAAAATGGTCCTATTGATGACAGCGTTCTTCCAAAATCCGCGTAGTTCTTTTCAGTCTCCGGTTCCCCGTTTACCTGTTCGTTTTCCACGCTACTCTGTTTTGAGCGACCTACGATCCAAATCACCCCTCCTCCAGTTGTACGTCCCGTTTTCTCTTGTCCACCTGAGACTGACAATTTCCCTGGGGATACTCCTTCCCCCGCTTTCTTGCTCGTTGTGCTTTCCTCCCTTTCCCCCTTTTTTCGTGAGCCCTTCTTTTTTTGCCGCGCGGTTGAACACCCTTAAACAACGCGAACTAATGGCCGCTTCGGGACATCCCCCTCTGAGGATTTAGGAAAGGACCTCGCTCCTGCATTTCAAACCCTCCTATACGAGCCAAAAAGCGACCCGCCTTTCTCCTCACCCGCACAAAGGCTTTCTTGAAGCAATGCTTTTCTGCGCGCAATCCGCGGCGGAACATCAAGAGACAAACATTCCCTTGTTTTTCCTTTAATCTTCGCCCCCCCTCATGAGCCTGTTGATTCTTTTTTTCCTGCCACTCTCTAGATGCGCACTGGACCCCTCTGACAAGCGCCACTCGATAATTCCCCGACTCATCGAGGTTTCTACGTTGTTTGTCGATCTCATAGAGAAGTCAGATTGTTCTTGCTGGCTGCATTCTCTAGGGAGAGCCCCCCCAGTCTTCCTCCTTCGCTTTTGCGAGAAGTTCTGAGTACTTGTAGACGATGCACTCTCAGCACTTGGGTGTTCACCTTCGCGTAGTGTTTAGTCCCAATCCGCGGTTGAGCGGTGTTACTCGCCTTCTGTCCGTTTATTAAGATGGGGATTTTGGGATCGTATGAGATTGTTGACCATTCAGAAGGCGAACTGTCTCGCCGGGCTTGCCTAACCCCTCAGTTGCTTTTCTTTCCTTGTTTGTTGTGGCGGTGGCAGTGCGACTTAGAGCGGTAAACTGGCAGCGCCACAAAGTGGAAAGATTGCAGCCCCCCCCCTCTCCGCACAGCTGTTAGCTGATAGCCCCTTCTTTCCTTTTTCCTTTAGCACCGTACGGTACCCTCCAATGGCACGGGGGGGTGTGTGTTTTCTTCTCTCGCCGGTGCGCTCAAAGCCGACGTCCTCCTGCTCGTTTTTTCCCTTTTTTGCTGTCCGGTTATCGCCCCGCAGAAGAGATTTGCCGTCTCCGATTCTCCCCTCCTGCTTTTTCGGCTTTTGAAGTAGATGAATTATTTTCTGCATTCGGGATCTCGTGTATTCGAAGATATTTTGAATTTCCTTCCCTTTCCATTTGCTTGGGAGAGTAGTTTTTTTTCCTTCTGATGGTTTAGATGAGATTAGTCTTTTTTTTTTTCGAGCAGGATGTTTCCCTAAAAGGGTTTTGAGCAAATCCGGGTGCGTCCCCTCGCGGTTAGTTTCTGCAAAAGGACTTCGTTTCAGGACGGTGTTTTTACACCATGTTCCCCGCATTGAAGCCCTGGTGACTAGGTGATCCTTGAGGTTTGTCCATATACCCCTTTCCTGGATTTTTCTTTTCTTTGACGTTTACCAGTATTTCTTTGATAATTGGGTTGGAGGTGTACACGACTTACAGAGGGGAGTTTATCCCCTTGTCTTCTCAGTGAGTAGGAGAGTCCAGTTTCTGTTAGCCCTCGTTGAGCAAACTGCCCCTTATAGAAGCGTTCTTCGAATACAACACCTGAGTGTTCTTAGAGCTTCAAATTCTTCTCTTGATATCTACAGGAAGGAGATTTCCAAATGTTTTGGTCCCCAGCAGTTATCTTCGTGAGTGGATCTCCGATGCTTCTCTTTGGGTGATCTCGGATTGAAGAAGTGAAGCGGGTTTTCCCCGTCGAGCCGGCGTCTCCTCCGTTTCTCTTCTCAGCCGCTGGCGCGTGAAAAGAAGGAGGGCTCTCCTTCCTCCTTTTTTTGTTAGCGAGATGACTCAGTTTTCCTTACCTGACGGGGGTGTGGGTCCTGTAGCCCGGAGACTGCGGGCTCGTCAAGACCGGCAATCGCAAGCCTTTCCCTCTGCCGAGGCCTTCGCGGCCATCCCTTTTTCTTTGTTGGTGAGACCAGAAAGGAAGTTCCGCTCTCCGCATCTCGTTCCCTTTCACAAGTTTTTTTCTATCCGGCCCGTCCACTGGTTATTCGACAAGATCCCTTCGATTTCATTTGATCCGCTGCTTTCTAACTTCTAGGCCTTCTCCAAGAACCGTCACGTTTTTTTCAAGGACGTCCCGTTCAACTTCACAAGGACCCAATAACACCCCCCCGTCCTCTTTCACCGAAATTTCTTTACGATACCCCGATTCGTAGGAGATGTCAACGTCCAAGAGGCCCTTTCGTCCCCTAAGGTGCCACGAAACTAATCTCCCCCTTCTTCCTTGAATTTTCTTTTCTGCCCCAGCGAAAACGTTAATAGGAATGGTTCGCATATAAAGATAGAACCATTCCTTTGAAAATCTGCCACCTGCTCCTCCTTTCAAAAGTTTTGCATACTCGAGACTCCGTGGACCCGTTCCCCCATCACTTTCCCTCATTTCCCTGATAATCCGAATACCCCCCCCCGATCCGCGCTGCCTCCCGGTTAAACCCGCTAAGGCAATCCTCTTTCCGGATTTTTTTCTTTAGCGTGGAAAAACCCGCGTCTTTGACCCCCGGTGGAGAATTTGCGTGCTATTACAAAGGGACGCCCTTTTTTTCTGTCCTTTGATGCGACCTTAATAACCCCCCCTCCTCCCTTTTTTTACGTCTTGGACATGAGGACTGACCCCAAGATAATGCCACCTCTTTGCGCGATTTTTGTCTGCCCGAGTTCACTTTCCGTTTCGTCTGCCCTTCCCCGCCTCTCCTTCGCAGAACACGCCCTAGCGTTTCCTCATACCGTTATTTGCTGATTTGACCTTGCGTCCATGCAATTACCCTATCCACTAGCCCACTGGTCCGGCATATGCCACCGCCTAAAGGCGATTTCCCTTTAGACACTCTCGCTGAGTCGCGCCGGTTTCCATTATTTGTTGAATGCATCCACAATTCATTTCATTGCTATCTGAGATAGACACTTTCGCGCCAACCCCCCGTAGTATTATGCCGTTCTCCCCTCTGCTGCTCGTCTCAAGAGAAACTGCGACCCGCTGATTCTTCTTTTTTTTCCCTCCAGTGTCTTTCCTCTTTTTGGCATTTTCCATTAGAGTGGATTGGCTGGCGAGGCGCATCGGTCTTCGTATTCCTCGATGACCTCGTAGGTTTTTCTCGGTTCCTCTTTTTGGGTTCTTTGATGCATTTTATCCCTTTAATGGTTTTCTGCGCGTGATGTCGAGCATCCAGAGTAGGACCCTACCTGCCTGTGTGGCTGGTGCATAAGATGCGCTGGTTTGTTAGGAGAGTTTTCTTGGCAGGGACCCGGTCGTCTCGCGCAGGGCCTTGCCTTCCACTCTCCAGGTTTGATGTCTTTTCCTTTTTTCGTGTCAGCCTCTCGGGGCCGGGCGCGAACACGCTCCCCCCCGAAAAGGCCCTCTCGCATAATCCCTCCAAGCTTGTTTAGCCTGATTATCCCCTTCTGAATTCCCCCCTCTCTAACGGTCGTAAATGGATAGGGTTGGTGTAGTTCTATCAGTCGGTGCGCTTCCCCTCCTGCCTCACATATAGGCGTGGGTGGCATGTGCGAACTGTGTGGTCACCGATGGGAACACGCCCCCCGCCCTAAGAAGGATTTGTCAGCCTTGGCATCCCTTCTTTCTGTTCCGTAGCCTGTTGATTCATGGCGTGAATCTTTTGTGTCTCCGAAGAAAAGATGATCTTGCTGCCAGGAGTGCCTTTCGATTCCGTTGAGCATTTCCACTGAGTTGGTGCTTTGTGGCAGAGGAGAAGGTCTTTTGTGCCGGGATTTCCGATTTCATTTTCCCCCCTGGTCACGGGTCGCAAACGGTGGTTTCCCGAGAGAGTTCTTTTTCCTTGGATTCTTCTGAGCTTGAAGGTACACCTTCTGTTCTCTTGTCCCTCGGAGACACCTCGCAGCTGGTTTCTCCTTTCCTCGACTTTTTTCCTGACGACACATCCGGACTTTGGTGCTTGGTGTTTTTCAACATCGCTCGCCTTCGGGTAGGTAACTGGGCGTCCGTGTCCGTTCTTCCCCCCTCCTCTCCAGGGTTGAGTTGAATCATGTCCAGTCTCTTCCTTCCTGTCTCTTTTAAGGTTTTGGCCATAGATTGAGAGGATAGGATCCTTCATCCAGAATTCTTACGTCGCATACCAGGATCCGTCGTCGTGATATCCCCCAGCTCTCGCGTGCTGGCGAAGATCTCGTCCTTCCCAGGCACATTCCTGGGTTGCATTGCCTCCTTTTCTGTTCTCTAGTGATGTGGTGCTATCTGGTTCTCATTTTCGATGTTTTTTTCTTCTGAGACTCACGATCAGGATGGTATACGCTAGGGCCCTTGCAGGTAGTGAAACTCGCGGCCCTTCCTTTTTCACCTCCCTTTTTGTTTTTCGGAGATAGGCCGCCTCTGTGCCCTACCGCGGCCAGAGTTAGCCCGAACTGCAGATTCTTGCGCCTTGCTATCCTCAGGGGAAAAAAGGCACTCGTTCCCTCCTCTAAATCGCCCAAGAGGAGCCCCTTCTCACGACCGCATCTGACCATAAAGCCTTTCCGCTCGTTGCCTCTCGGTAATTTTGCACTACGCCTCTTTGTTGTTCTTCTAACGGCGACAGCCTCCCTCCCCCTTTTTTATAGCCTCTTGAATTTGACTTCAACCTAGTCGATCAAATAAAGGAAAGCCCCGATTCCCCTTACGTACCCCCTTGCAGCGCACCCCCCCATTTACTATTCTGTTACCCCAAACACGCTCACCGATGTCAGCTCATCCCCCCAAAGCATCCTAAGCCTTTGTTAAACCTCGGCAACCCGCAACTTCATGCCATAGGAACCATCGCGTGCGCGCCCCAGGACCCTTTTTAAAATAGTTGAACGACTGCTTCTTAGAAGGCCGCGTTCTCCCTCGACAGATTGCTTTCACCCGATGTCCTCCTCCTTAAAACATTGAGGCCATTCCCCCCTCCGAACGTTTCATACAACCGGATCCGTTTCTAATAGATTCCAAATTCACTTCCCGACTTGGATTCTTCTTTTCCTACACCTATTCCGCGATGTCCGCCAAGGCTTAAACCGCCTACGGTCCAACGCCGAATCTCTTCTCTAGGCAAGGTCTCAACCTTCTGCGAGTGGAGGTGACCTCGACTTTTCTCATGCCCCACCGATGCTCTTCGTTTGAGCCCAATCAGTTCTTACCCAACTCACACAACCCCTTCTCATTTTTCCCCACCCTCATTTTGAAAGGAAGTTGTTAAGAGAACCGGCTTGCGCTAGGTTTGTGCTGATACTTCTTTGGTTTCGTTACCTCTGACGAGTCCTTCCAACGCCTCCCTAACCCGCCTCCCTCTGACACGATCGCTTCGACAAACCTTTAAGGCAAGTACTGAGCCGTCCTATCACCCCTCCTTACGATCCCCAAGAGTAAAGGGCCACTCCCATCACAGGCTCTTTCACTCCGCTCCCAGACACTTTTTTTTTTTTTTTTTCTCTTTTTTCTCTTTATGTGGTAACCCTGCGTAATATGGTAACACCCCCCCAAGTTTATCCCAGGGCATGTAGCCCAGATTCCCCTCCCTCGCGCTAGAAGTAATGCGATTTACCGCGAGCCCGTTCGTTCTCCAGATCGCAAGAGATAACCCCCCAGCTTCTCTCTTTCCTCCTTCCTTCTTTTTTTTTTTTGTTTCCCCCTTTCTTTTGAGTGCGCTTCCGTTTTGCAGCAGTTTTCTTTCGCGTCTCAGTACGCATGACTGCCCGTGCAGTTTTATCCTTTGGTACTCGTAAATGTCGAGCACGGATTTGTTCTTTTCTTTTTCCTTCTCGATCTTTGTGTCGAGCATTGAAGTGGACACAACGAGGATTACCGATTTGGACGATGGTGGGTCGTAGTCGTCCCTTTCAATTCCTTTCACTTCTGCTTTCAGAGGGAATTGCCTTCCCTTCCCTTTCCCTCTTTCTTTCGATATTTTTGTCAGCGCGAGTTACCCTTCGGTGGTGGTCAGGCGAAGGGACAGAGCGACAACGAAAAATTGTGTGTAAGGAGCTCCAACCTTCGCGCACCACTCTATTTAGATGATTCCTTATTTCCAGTCTCTTCCATTATTCCTTATCAGGGGGTTCTTTCTCATCTTCGTCGCAAGAAGCTCCTCTTACTTGGCTTGCACACTTCTCAGACCCTTGGGCCCCTCTTGACCTCTCAAGACCCAGTGCTTTTTTTCCTTCCTCTCTTCCTACCTTTCTTGAGTTGGTTGTCCAATCCTATTAATAGCTGTAGGTGTCTCGTCCATATGAGATGGAATTGCCTGCCCCAGTTTATTTTTTAGTCTTTGATCTCCCCCTGAGTCTTTCTGTGGTGACAGTCGTTGAAGGGATTGCGCAGCCTCATCATGGGTCTGACGCCCTTGATCCCCCTGGTGTTCCTCTCTTTACTTCCCCTCGAGTGCCGATCTCTTCCTTTCCAAATTTGTATAGAGGTTGCACCTTCGTCCGTTCCTTCTTTCAGAATTTTGTCCCCCCCGTTCTTCTCCTCCCCACCCTTGCAGCTTTGATGCTTGGTTCTTGACATCTCTCTCCCTCTTTTTAGCCTGCAGACTGTGTCGTTCCCGACCCTCGTACGTGTCGTTTGAAGAAGTATTTCATTTCGGCGTAGCGGGAAGGTTTCGATAGGCTTTATTTTAGCCTCCAAGCCTATGGGATTGTGAATAAACGCAGTTTCGTCCTGACTATCCCGCTTGTCTGTCACCTCAAGTATCCTCTTACGATCTCTGGTTTTAAACCTCATCCGCTCAGGGAGGTTGAAGTGACGATGACCTCCTCTTTGCTATTGTCCCCCTTCTCTTAGGTTAGCCAGAGAGAGGTATTAGATTTTCCTTGATATATGGGCCCTTGTCAGGTACAGTTCCCGCGACTCTTCCCCTCCCTCTCCTAAGTGTTGTTGTTGAGCCTCTCTTCCTCCTTTTTTTCAATCCCCTCCGGCCCCCGAATTGTAAAGCCTTGCGTTTTCGTCTGGATCCCGAAGTCCCCCCCCCCTGACCTCTGTCATGCCGGAACTCTACAAAAGATGCTTTTCAGCAGCGTCTCCATACTGCTGGTGCCCCGAAGTTCTTTCCGCATCTCGGTTTCCCCTTGTGGCACACGCGCAGCGTTATCTTTCCCAGCCTTCGCCTGCCGACTCCCTTGTTATTCTTCTATCCGCCTTTCTCCTTGTCTCTTTCCTCACATGGCAAAGACTGTCAGCTCGCCGACTGCTGAAAAGTAAAACCCCCTTATGCCTCCCAGCGTAATAGGGACACCTCCAACTCGCTTTCCCCCCGGTATGTATGTTCCCGAGCAGTTTTCAAAGGTCCCTTCATTGTAGTAACTACTCCCCGGCCAAGTCCTCTCAAATAGTCCCCCTTGAAGTGTAGTTGAGAGGACACGTTCGAAAATTTTCCGCATCTTTTTGTCGCAAGAACGCACCACTCCCTTCGTCACCACCCTTCTTCATCCTTCTCCCTACTGCCAACGCTGCGCCCCCTCTCCACACCTCCCCTACTCCGGACATGCGAAGTCCGGAACATGTCCCCCATCATCTTCGAAGACCCCCTCCGCACGAGAGGACGACCCTGAATTCAACCTCCTTCCCCGCGACTCTTTTGATGGCCAGCGTTTTTTACAACCGCGTGTCCGTTTTTTTTCCCCTTTGAGTTTCGCACCATGCCAAACGCTACTGTTGTTCGTTGTCGCGCCGACGAGATCAACTCAACAACTCCCTTGCCCCCCCTTAAGTCAACATTCTCACTTTCCACACCAGGGCTCCCCCCCTGCACCTCCTTTTCGTGATTTGATGAAGATTTTCAATTTTGTTGTCGCTTTTTCCCGTCTTCTCCCTATACCCTCCAATAACCCCTCTTTCCTCTCCAGAAGAACGTTTCATTCCCTGCTGAGGATTATTCTTGCCCCTGATTCCTTTTTCCAGGCAATCGATCCCCCCCACAATTGTCCCCAGAACTTCATTGACGACGTTCAAAGTCCCTTCTCCTCTCGCTTATTATTTAGCGGCACAATCGACTTTCGGGAACATCACTTTTTAACCCCTTGCAAGTGATAGCCCGCAAGTCCCTTAACAAAAGTCACCGGCCGCAGTCATGCGTCCTCTTTCCTCCTCGCGCGGCATTCTCCTCTCAAGCTGCCTCCCTCTCACAAAATGAGCCCTCCTTCTCTTTTCCCTCTTTTTTTTTTTTAGGTGTTCCCGTTGAGTTCGATGGAGAGGCGCACGGTGAGACGCATTCCTAGTTTGTGAATTTTCGAGTTGTCGCCTCTTCCCCTTTCCTCCGTTCCTTGTTCTCATTGACTAAGTCTCCGTAGATTTTTGCCTCGAGCTTCTAGAGCTTGAAACTTATTGGGGGCATTTTTTTTGGATCTTCTTGAGAGGTTAATTGGGCCTTGACTGGAAGTCGTTGGCCTACATCTCGTTTCCTGAGCGGGCTTCGTGTCAGTCTTTTCGGGTTAGGTCTCTTCTTCCGGAGTGCTTTTCCCTACAAATGGACCCCGTGCCGCCCACCCTCTCTCCCAGCGGTCATGTCTCCCCCCTCTTTTAGCCTTTGTCAAAAGTACGGGGACGTAACAATGGCTAATTTTTTTCTCGTTGCCAAGACGCCAAGATAGGTATGGCATGCTTAAAAACTTGTCCGGTAAAAAATCCGCGACTCCGTCTTTTCCTTACCTGTCAAATCCTGAGTCAGGGCGTTTTGCCTTGCTTTGAATTTTTCTTTCAGGCTACTCGGATCGGGGTTCCTTTAGATGAGATTCTGACTTGTTCCTTGTCTATTCTGGGCTCTCCCGGTTTTTTGTTCCTATGCTCATATTGAAGGGATTGAGCCTTTCCTTCCACGAGCGCCTCCGGGGGAGAGTCTATGGCGCTTTCTTATGTCGGTACAGATGTTCTGTCCCCGTTTGTCCTCGAGGAGTATAGACTCTTTTTTTCTCTTCGTCTGATAGGTTGCCGATGAGACGTCCCATTTCCGGCTTTGTCTGTGTTTACAGCCGGAGTTTCCCTTGGCTCAGTGGTAAGACTTGACGCGGGCATTTGCATCAGTCCTTTCCCTTCTTCCGAGCCTGATTCTCTCGGCCTCCTTTTTAGAGTTTAGGAGCCTTTTCAGCATTTATAGAGGCTTCTCTCTACACAGTGTTGGAGGCCCACAACCCTTGAGTGTTCCAATAAGTAGATCTTCCCTTTGAGAAAGGACGGAGGTTTACCCCAAGGCATCTTCTGGGTCTTTTCCGACTGACCAGGATTGGAGAGTTAGAAGGCTTGACGTAGTGCATTTCTGTATTCTCGGGGCGCACAAGGATTAGGCTAATCTTCCCTTCTTTTGACCATCCTTTCTTCTCTTTCTACCCTTTTGGGAGTGCAGCTTCCGTTCTGGGTAAGGACGAAAGGAGCTTACTCAGCCACTCTCCTCATTTCGGGCTCGCCCTCATTCCCCGCATCTTCTTCGACCTCTCCCTGTGGTAGTGTACTTCTGTTTGGTGGTCTTTCCTTTTGTGCACCCGGCGATATGCCTTTTTATGTTTATTGCTCTCCCCCTCTCGGTCACTTTTGCACTCACGCGCGCGGTCTTTGGCTATCCTTCTCCGGCTCAACTTTTCCTTTTTCCGCCTTTTTCATTGAGAGGCCTCTCCACTTCTTTCCCTCACGTCGCTCCCGGACCGTGTAACTTTGAATGCAAACCCTGTCACTTGGTCCACCGCACCCTTTGCTCCCAACTTTTCTTCCCCCCTTCGAGGCTTTTCCCCTTTCCCCCTCAATCAAGCCGGCCATTTGTCATCCCTTTCCCTAAAAGTCCGACCTTTTAGCGAGTCCCTCCCGTCCCGCAATTTGTCCGCGCCGCTTTCGCCTAAACTCTGCACCGATTCCCTGTCTCCACCCATTGCACCTTTCTCCCTCCCGTCCCCCCTCTGCCCCCCTAACGCTCTCCCCGCGATCGACACTTACTTTCCCGTCTGTCCTCCTCCCTTTAGAAGGTCCCCCCCGCCGTTTCTCCCAGTTCTCACCCCCTTCTACGGCCAAAGCCTCTTCCCGGATTGCTTCTCGTCACTAAGCTTGGCGGTTTGTTTCCCTTGACCCGTCCCTTTTTCGCTCATGCCCATGTCAACGGACTATCTCGTTGCCCTCCCTCTCTTCCCAAACTCACACCCTGATCCGGTTATTCCCCTTTCTTTAAAATTTGGAGACTGTGGATTCACCGTTGCTCGTTTTTCATTCTTGCTCTTTTTCTTTCTTCGCCCCCGCGCGAACTTCCCCTCAGCCCCCCCCTGTACCAAGAAGGCCCGCTTAGACAGCGTCCTGCTTTATGCCCGCCTTTCCCCCCAGGAATTCTAAACGAGCCAACTCAGTGAACCAAGGCGATTTCCTGTACTATTTATGCTCCTGCCCACTCTCCCTCGGCCGTGGACCTGAGACCCTCAGGTTTGGACAGTTTCTTCTTTCCACCCGACTCCCCCCTTTCCTGCCACACCTAATCATAGAGGACGCCTTGCTCTGTCCGCCTCGCCCTGCCTCCCCAACGTGA
>Ga0179593_1644236_pt1 | contig 12624 bp, 22 predicted proteins | sample CZODoug2_1_08_16_FD_185931 | JGI IMG/M metagenome (GOLD analysis project Ga0179593, IMG submission 185931) | Vadose zone soil fungal communities from Angelo Coast Range Reserve, California, USA - CZODoug2_1_08_16fungal (PacBio error correction) | ecosystem: Environmental > Terrestrial > Soil >... | reverse complement strand
CTCCCCGGCGCGAAAAGCTGCGAATCCCCTTTTTTTCCCCTTTTTCGATGTTCCCTCTCCCCTTTCATTGCAGCCCGAGCGGCCCCTCAAGCATGGCTCCCGATTAAGCGGTTTTTTTTTAGCCGAATGCATGTTAACACTCCCCTTTTTTTCCCCCCTTTTTTTTTCCCCTGGATATGCCTTTCTCCTGGGAGGGGGAACAGCCTTTTGACGGTTTCGTCGAATGGCTTCGCCTCGGAGTAGTATAGTACCTTACTTTTTTCTGGTTTTCCCCTTTTTTTTTTTTGGTTATGCCCGCACCATCCGGACCCTTCCCTTCCTTCGGCAAATTTGCCCATCGGCTGGTCCAGAAAGGTGCAGGCCGGTGTCCCCTTTTTTTTTTGATTTTTCAGCGATGGTAGGTTCAATTTTTTCCCCCCCCCTTTTCCCCACGGTGAGAAAAGAGGCTGTCCTTGTAGAGAAGAAGTTTTCTTTTTCCCATTTGTTTCTTTTTCTGCAGTTCTGCAAATAGCCAGTTTTTTTTTTCCCTCGCGCTAAGGAGAGCCCCAATGTTCTTCGGCTGTGCTCTCTTGCTCCCCCCCAGTTTACTTCCGGTTGCCCATATCGCCCCCTTTTCCTCGCGACGTATTAGAGAGACGGTGGCAGTATATGCAGAAGCCCCCTCTTTTTTCCCCCCCGTACTTTTTTTTTGTCCAGGTCCTTTCCTTCTTTTGGGAGGTCTTAACTCTTCCCCCCTCGCTGTAGGCTGTGCCGTAGAGGCGTTCCTTTTTTTTTTTCCATTCCCCATGCTGTTTTCCGGTGTCTTCCTGGTCGACTCTCCCACTCCCTTTTTTTTTTGGTCGACGGGATATCTTTCAGGTTATCCTTCCCTTTTTTCCATTCCAGAGATTGCGGTTCCCCCTCTTCTTCAGGTAACCTTTCCGAAGAGGTTCTGTTCTTTTTTTCTCTGGATTGACCTGCCTGTCATCGCATGCTTCTTTAGCTTTCCTCCCCCATCTCAATACTTCCCTGCTCAGGGCCATTTTTTCGCCGGGAGTGCTTTGTTTATTTGTTTTGCGTTACCACTTTTTTGTCCGTCGAGGGCGGTTTTGCCCTTTTTTGACGTCGAATAAGGGTCTGGCCCTTCCCCCGTCCCAGGCATCGTCCTGCATGGACCCCAATCGTTTTTGCAGGGACTTGATGCGGCGGAGTCCCTCTTTTCCCCGACCGTCAACAACATGGGCCCCGAGGGCGCACCCCCCCCACGAACCCCCCCCCCTCTCTCGAACAGTTTTCTTTCTTCGGGGACGACTCCTCCGTTGGGGTTGTTTTTATTATTCCAAATCACTTTTTTGAGGGTACCCTCCCGATTTTTTTCCCCCTCCCTTTTTTTTTTCCTTCTAAATATCGCTTTTCCCTCCTTGGTCGATAACATTTTTTTAAACGATTGGGGCCTTTTTCTTCCGATGTCCGCCTTTTTGGTGCAGAACGTAGTAGACTCTTGATCGCACAGAAAGCGCCCCCCCCATGTGCACCCCTCCCCCGACATAGCCCCCCCCCTTTTTCCAATAAAAGGATCCTCTCTTCCTCTCCAACCCTTCTTTCTTCTTCATTGCCATCATAAGCCCCTTCCCCCCATGGCCGTAGAATTCCCTCCCCTTTAGAGAGTGCCCGCGGGCTTCCCCCCCCTGGCCCCTCCTCTCGAAAGCAGCCCCTTTCCCCCCCTTCTTCACTCTCGACGACCGGATACCTGTGGCCTCCTGCACCGCAAAAAACCTTTTGCACCTCCCCCCTCCTATTCGTTCTTTTCCCGCATGGCATCACCTCCTATGCCCCATAAAGAGCTTTTCTTTTCACAGCCTACAGCGAGTTTTTTTCTTCTCCCAACAGTTCCCCCCCTGGGGAACCAGAGCCTGCCCTTTCTCCTTTTCCGCTTGCCAAGTCTGTTAAGTCTGTATCCTCCCTCCGGGAGAATCGTGACTCTTTTTTTGTCAATTTTTCCTTTTTATGGGAATTTTTCCACAGCCACGTTGGCGAAGGTTCCGGTCCTCTATCGGACAGAGCCATCTCCTCTTTTTCCCCTTTTTTTTTTTTTTGCTCTTTTTCCCCCGTGAGCCCAGCTCTCGAGTTGAACCTGGCCAATTGGTGCACGCACTTTTTCGACTTCCGCTCTCTAACTCTCATGATTTTTTTCCGTGGTTAGCGAGGTCGTCTGAAACTACCATCGCTCTTCCTCCCCTTTTTCAAGCGAGTGATTTTTTTCCTAGCAGTTGACGGCGCTTCACCATTTCCCAGAGATCCAACGCTGTTCCCTTTCCTTCCTCAAGATGAGAGGAATGAGTCCGTCCTTTTTGGACCATGCCTTTTTTTTTTTCTGCCCCCGCGAAAATCCCTTTTTTAGGATTGTCCAGAAGAGTAATCCCTTCCTTTGGCAATAAGGTGTCTCCTCTTCGCACCCTTTCCCGGAGCAATCGGCATCGAGGACAGTCTCCAGCGGTCAGGAATACGCCCCCCCTCCCGAGTAAAAAATTCCTCCCTCCCTCTAGACATTTTCCCCAGCAAGATGTGTGGTTTTTTTTTTCTTTTCCACGCGGAAGTGATAGCTCCTCAAGTAGGAGAGAAGAGGTCCTTCTTCCTTCTTTCCACGCTTTCGAGCTTTTCCTCCTCTATGGCTGGGCTAGGATATCTTTTAAGTTTTTTTTATTTTTTTTCTCTCCATGTGTTCCCTTCCCTTCTCTCTGAAGCGTGAAAAGAGGACGCAGCCCTCTTTTTGCGCCGAGGATTTTTCCGCGCGAGCCTTCCGCCCTTTTTCTTTTCCCTCTGGTTTCCCTTTTTCTTTCCTTCATGTTGAACTCGGGACTCCACGCTTTTCTTTTCTTTTTTTTCCTCGCTGTAATACTTCCCTTTTTTGGGGAACAGAAGCGGCTTTTTTTTTTTTTTTCCCTTCTTTCCTTCTAGTCTTAAGATGTGGACCCCTCCTCCGCTGGCTCGGCAGAATATGGTTATTTCCCCTTTTCTTCGTGCTAGCGGCGGGGTCCCCCTTGATCCGATCCCTTTTATGATCAGAGCACGTTTCTTTTTCCCCGCGATTGCTCGGGCCTCTTTTTTTTTTTTGTTTCAATTTCGCGTTCCACTCGCTCTTTTTCCCCTGTTAGTATTCGCGCCGGTCTTCCCCCCCTCTTTTTGCGTGCACCAATTTTTCCAACTTTTTTGTTTCTTTTTCGCGCTACGGCAGAGCAATTTCTTTTTTTAGGCGCTGGTCCGATCTTTGCACCACTTTTCGTTCTTGCCACCTTTTTTTCCTCTCGCAAAAGTTCCCTTCGCGCGCGTATTTTTTCCGATTACAGGCCGGATCCTTCCCCCGCCCGTTCTTTCATTTTTTTTCTGGCAGGCTCTTCCTGCTTTATTTCTTTTGGGTTCTTCCCTCGTCTACCACTCCGCTGTAGCTGTGCCTCCCTTTTTTTGATGTGGACATCGGTATGCAGGCTCTTAGGGTGTCTTCCTGGTCGACTCTTTCTTCCCCCTTCCCGCAGTTTTTCCCCTGGACGTCGAGTCCCTCCAGAGATTGAGTTTTTGATTGTAGACTTTTCCCCTTCCTTTCTGGACTGTTCTGGCGTCGCGGGCAAATCTGGATGCCCCTCTGACGTCAATGATTTCTTTGATGATGATGATTCATTTTTTATAACTTTTCCCCGTAAATTGAGTGTCTTCCTTTTTAGGAGGGTTCGTTTGCGGCGATATATGTCGTTGTTTTCCCCCGTTCTTCTTTTTTCGTGAAGACTTTCCCCTGCCACCCAAGACACTTCCTTTTATGGAAAGCCTTTTTTTGGCCGTTCTTTTTTCCTTCCCCGGAAGCGGAGGAGGAACGCTTTTTTCTCCCCCACCCGAACAAGAGTTTGGAGGGTAACCCTCTTCTTTTTTTTTTCTTTACTTTCCCCCCCTCCGTTGCTTGTTGTGAGCTTCCTTCCGGTCGCAGCAGGGTTACTCTTTTCACACTGGGGAAGGTTTCTAGTCCTCACCTAGAGGAAGGAGACACCTTCCGGCAGAGGAAAAATGCTTCCCCAAGATGGGGAATTCTCATAATCTCCCCCTTTCGGGATTTCAAGAAAGTAGGAGACCCTCCCTCCGAAATCCCGCCCCCCTTGGACCCCCAAACACCCCCCTTTCCCCCCTAGGCGACGAAATCGCGAAACCGACCCCCTCAAACGGATCCAAGCTTCGCTCTTTTTTTATTCCTCGTCCTTGCATTTTTCATACTACTGAGCCCTCGCCTCGATACAGAAGGTCCTTCTTTTTTCTTATGTTTTGACACCTTCTCGCCACGTAATCCAGGAATTCACTTTCCCTCCCCTCCCCGACAAATTCTGGTTTCCTTTGATACCTGAAAAGATATCCCTTTTTTTTTTTCCCCGTAGACTGCCTTCGCCGTCGATGTCAAAACCCCCCCTTTCCTTCCACAGCAGCTGCCCCCTACGCGCCCCCCTTTTTCCTCGTCGTGGTAGGACTTAAAACGGTAATCTTCTCCCTCCCTTTCCATTGACCCCTTTTTTTCCTTTCTTTGCCAAAGTTCAAGCTTGCAATTTCGTTATTCTTTCCCTACAGATACGGGAGGAATCGTAGATCTTCCCCCGCGCGAGTTTTCCCCCTTTTTCCCTTTTTTTTTTCCACTCTTTTTGTACTGGCGGCAGGTGCACGCCCCCCCTTTTTTCTATCGACAGAGCATCTTTGAAGACATGCGACCTTGTAGTAGTCTTTCCCAGCCTGCGCGTTTTTTTTTCAATGAAGTGCACCGCACTCCCTCTTCGGCGCGACTTATTAGCTACTTTCTTTTTTCGTGCCATCTCCCCTTCCCCTTCCCGCTCAACCGGCTCGACCACATCCTTTCCCGCGCGGAGAAGAAACCCGAAGGAGCTGGGTCCGTTGCCCCCTTTTTGAGAGAGAGACAACTGTTTTTTTCCCCTCTCTGTTGCCGCGAGCAACGAGGCTTTTTTTTTTGGTCCTTTTTTTTTTTTTTTTTTCCCCATCCTTTTGTCCCTGTGCAGCTTATTTTCTTACTCCGAGGAACCATCCCGGGCTTTTTTTTTCAGTCGACGAAACCGTCGCCCTTTTTCCCCCTCGCTTCCCTCCCCGCGTAGGCCGTCGACTCTTTTTGAGTTCAACATGCAATTCGGCTTTTGCGAACCCTCTCTGAATGGGCCCCCTCCCTGCGGGCTCTACTCTTCTTCGCCGCCTAGGAGACGCATTTTCCCCGCGCCTCAGGTTCCCGTTTCGGCGCGACTGAAGCGACCTTCCTTCTTTCCCTTCCTTGTTGTTTACCTCAATGCGCGTGGCAGGTAGGTCTCCCCTTCTACGAGGCCGACAGCCCTCTTTTTTTGTGCGGCTCCGTGGCGGAGCCTAATTTTCCCTTTTCTGATCTGAATTTCTTCGCGCTGGCGCGATAGTAGCGCCCGGGCTTCCCCTCCACGCGGCAGTAGTCCGGACTTTTTAATACGCTCGAGAAGCTTCTCGTTTCCTTTTTTTTTTGCGTGGGTCTTTTGCTTAACCTCGGAGTGCCTCGGCTTTCTTTTTAGCTGAGGGACAAGCATTCTCCCCCTTTTTTTTTTTTCTTCCAGCCATCTGTATGCCGCACCATCAGGGACTTTTTTCTTTACATTTGCCCCCTCGCCCTTGTTCTTGCAGAAAAGCGGCATTCCGTCTTCGCCGTCACTTAGGGTTTTGGCCCCCCTCTTGCTTCCGTGGCAGCTTTCTTTCTCGATTAGTGTGCCTTTCCCCACACGGTGAGAAAGAGGCTCCCCCCCCTCGTAGAGAAGATCGCCGGTCGCCCAATCTGGTGTCCTTTTCCTTTCCTTTTTCAATGCGCCTTTCTTCGAGCGCAGCACGGAGCATTTTTTCTTCTGATGTGTTTCCAGCAGGGCGTGCAAACTTTTTTTACCCCCCATCTTTTTCCTTGAAGATGAAATCTTCCTAATCAAGCTTTCATCAAGTTCTCCCCGTATTACAGAAGTAACATTCCTGTCCCCCTTTGCTATTTGCCTTTTCTTAGAATGACAGCTTTTTTTTTCTCACTCTTACAGTTTAGTTTTTCGTCGGCGGCGCGTAGGGGGCGATTCTTTTTCCCCTTTTTGATTCCCGGAGGGTGTCTTCCTTTTTTTTCTTCTCCAATCTTTTGTTTTTTTTCGACGGGGTATTTTTTTTTGAGATTCCCCTCGGTGCGGCCCTTTTAGAGCTTTCCCCCCTGGATGACGTGGCGTTTCCTTTCCGTCTTTTTTTATTCTTCGCGGGCAACTAGTGGAATTTTTTTCTGCCCTGATAAGAGTTTTTTCTTCCCCTTTCAGGAGGATGCCTGTCTCTCCCCTTTTTTAACCCTTTTAGCGCTGAAGGGCCCTTAGGCGGAGGGTGTCCGTTTGGCGGGCATTTTTCCCCTCCTTTCGTTGGGGCCTTTTGGATTCGTGAAGACGTAGACTCTCCACCCAAGACTCGGAGTAGGCATCTTTTCCCCTTCACAAATCGTTTTTTGTTTTTTTATGGCTTCTTCTATATTTCTTGAGCCGGCCCCCCCCTTGAACAGAGTGGTTCTTTTTTTTTTAACCCTCGCTGCCGACTTTGCTTTTTCCCTTTTTTTTGTTTTATTATTCCCCCCCCCGGCCAGAGAGGGTTCCCTCCCACTCTGGGTCAAGGGTGTTTTCCCATATTTTTGTTCCCCCTTCCGGTCGGTCCCCCGCCAAAACCGATTTTTCTTTCTCGCTCCCTCTGCAAGAGAAATTATTAGCGATTAAGACCCCCCTCGCAAAACCTCGGTTTCTCCCCCCAGTACACACGCGTCCTCCCTCTTCACCACAGACCCCCCTTTTCCACCGGCTCCCAAGAATGGCCTTATTCTTTCGACCTTATTGAGATTTTTCCTTCCAGTGACCCCATAGGGAATTGTTTTCGCCTGTACAGCAGGGAAAGGAAAGATTTCTTCCGCAATGAACAGAACCTAGGAAAAAAGGTTTTCCCCCCTCCTTAAGGCATCGTCCCCTACCGAAATGCGCTGGTTAATGGATCGAAGTTTATCTTCCCGTCGACCCCCTGAACCCTCAAGATTGGAGAATTTCCCCCCCTTTCCAACAATCCTTTTTTCTCCCCACTGTTTGCCCCCCTCTTCCCCCCTCCCCCCCTAAGCGCCGCCGACGTCCCCTCCCCCGGGTAGGAACTAACCCCCCTTGAAGAAGAACCCCCCCTGGTCCCTCTGGTTAAAGTTCAAGATTGCCACTTTGTTCCTTCTTTCCTTTCCCCTACAGATACGGGAGGAATAGTATTTTTTTTCTTGCGCAGGAGTTAATCTTCCCCCTTTTTTTTTCCCCAACCCTCTTTCTCCCCCGAACTGTGGCGAGTTCCCCTGTAAGATATCGACTTTTCTCCTTTCCGAGACATTGACGACTTCCGCGCTAAAACGTTTTTTTTTTTTGGTCGAGGAGGGCCTTCTTTTTCTCCAATGGTGCACGACAACTCTTTTTTATTTGACTTCTTTTTCTCGCTGTTTGGCATGCTCGTTCTCCCCTCCTCTTCTTGGAAAGAGACCTCTCTTTTGCGAGAAACCGGTTTTTTTTTTTCCCCCCTCGCTCAACCTCAGGCAGTTCTGATTCCATCCCTCCGCTTTTATGGCCTTCTTTTCTTTGGTACTTTTTTCCGCCCGCTTATTTTTTTTTTTGCATAAACCAGATGCTTCCCTCCTCTTTTTTTTCTAAGCGGAGAAAATTTTCTCCGGTACTAGAAGAATCAGAGGAAATCAGATTCTTCAGCAGTACGACTTTTCCCCCCCTTTGACAGCCGAGTTTGTTCCCCCCCCTCCCTTCCCTTAAGTCGATTTTTTTTTACGCTCGTGGACGTCTCATGACACTTCGGCTACCTCTTTCTCCTCCCCCCTCCCCCTTGAAGCGGGAAGAAATGCTTTCCTTTCCCCCCTGAACCCCCTTCGCGGCTGGCCCAATTATTGTGGCGGGCCGTCTTTTTTCTTCACATGCTCGACCCTCGGCTTCCTTTACGCATTTTTTTCTCCAGCCTTTTTACCCCTTCTGTTTTTAGGAGAGATCTCTCTTTTTCCAGTGTGGTTTTTCTAATAGAAGAAGACCTTTTTTTCCTTTTTTTGCAACTGCGACTCCCTCTTCGGCTCCGAGGCGGCGCCTAATTGACCGCCTCTCCCCTGCCCTTTCCGCGTAATTGGAACCCCCCCCCTTTTCGGGGTGCGCGTGGCGCGATAGTAGTCCCCTCCTTTTTTTTCCAGAGTTTGGTTCTTTTTTTTTGCCCTCGCTGTAAGATTTTTATTCCCTTTTTTTTGGGGGAACAGACCTTTTTTTTTTTTTACGGTTTAAGTCGACTTCTCCTTCGGATTTTCAAGCTGCTGGACAATAATTTCTCCGCCTTTGTCTGGATCGGCGCCATCTGGTGATGACCGGCCCCCCCTTTCCCCGCGCAGCTTTGTTCCTTTTTTTCTTTTTTACCAGTTTTTTTACCAGAAAAGAGTGTGATGCCGGTTCTCCCGTCAATTAGGGTTGTTCTCTCCCTTTCCTCCTTTGGGAGCGCAGCGAGGGTAGGGTAACTTTTCCTTTTCCCTCTTTGGGAGACAGTTGCTGCCCCCCCCCCTCATTGGATAGGTAGAGAAGACTGTTTTCTTTCGCCCATCTGGTTTTCTTTTTCCCAGTTCTGCAACTAGAGAATTCTTTCTTTTCCCTGTCCTTCTTCCTGTCGATAGATACATCCTTTTTTCTGCGCCCACAGTGAGTTTCCTCCCCCCCCCCTCCCCACCCCTCCATTTGACCCCTTTTCCCCCAGTGAAGGATTTTTCCCCGCGCCGTATCTCTCCCCATTCCTCTAGTTTCAGTATATACAGAAGTACCCCTTTTTCAAGCTTGACGTTTAGCGAAGTTCTTTTTCAGTTTTTTCTTCTTATGAGTTCTTTTTTGGGGCTTAAATTCCCTTTTCCTACCCCCTTTTTTTTTTCTGGGCTGTCTTGTTTTTCTGTGTACATCAGGTATGCCCCCCTTTTTTTTCTCGGATTTTCTTCTCCCTGGTCGACTCTAAAATCTTTTTTTTTCCTTAGTGCTCTTCCCGTCCGTCGCGAGTTCATCCAGAGACTTCCTTGTGCTTTCGAGAGTGAATTCTTTCCTTTTTTTTGAAGCGGTCTGTTGAATCGGCTTTTCCTTTCTTTTTTATGCTTTTTTCCTCCTCTTTCTTTTGATGCGTGATGCCCTTTCCCCTCCCTCATGGGTAAAACCGATTTTTTGAAGCGGGCGTGGTTTTTTTTTCTATTTCGGCGTTACCATTGTTTGTTCTTGTTTGGGCGGGGATCCTTTTCGTGAAGACTTCAATTTTTTTCCCCCACCACCTTCCTCTTGAGGGAATAGGAATCCCTTTCCCAGGCACCAAATCGTTTTTGCCTATTTTCAACAGTTCCCTGGCGAGTTTACTCCTATATTTATTGGCCTCCCTCCCCCAAACTTTCCCCCTTTCTTGGGTGATTTGTCCCTCGATGAAGGTCCCTGTTTTTGGAAAATTCCCTTTGGAAGAATACTCCTTTTTTTTCTTTATTCAAATCTTTTTTCTGCCAGGATGGTTTCCCTTTCCCCCCTCCTCCTCTGGTCAAAGGTTCCCGCGCAAGAACCTTTCTCTCCCTTCTCCTGTTCTATCCCTTGTCAAAAAAAAGATTGGTCCCCTTTCTATGCGTCCCCCCCTCTTTTTTTTTGGGGCCAGTTTTGACTTATTCCGCTCTTTTCTTCCGATCGCAACGCCCTCGACTTGTACAAAACAATGGTAACTCCCCCTCTTTTTCCTCACTTCAACAAGCCCTCCTACCTTCTCCCTTCCTTTCGGTTTTACACTTATTGATATTTCTGCCATCATCAGAATTTCCTTTTCCCCTCTTCCCCGTAGACCTTTTTTCTCCGTAGTTCCGCGCCTTTACCACAGAAAAATTTCTTCCACCCTGCTTTCATCCAGGAATTAACCCTCCTACCCTCCCTTCACCGCAATATATGTTGGATGACCCCTTTCTCTACTTCTTTTTTTTTCTATTTCCCGTCTACCCTTTTTTACCCCCAAAGATTGGAGATTCCTCATTTTTCTGACACCCTAATAGAGTCCCCCTCTTCCCACCTGCCTCACACGATGTCAAAAGAATAGGCCCCTTTATTTTTCTTAACCGCTGTGGTTCGTCCTCCCTCAAGGGAAGAAATCCACAAATCCCCCTTCCTTCTGAAAGGGGAAAGATCCTTCCCCTCCTTTGCCAAAGTTCAAGTTGCCCCTTCTTTTTCTCCTTTAGGGATTTCCTTTTCCGGCGAAGAGATCTTTACTGTGGGGAGATGATTTTACCTATGGGGCGTAAAAAGCACTTTTTCCTTCCTCCCGCAATGTATCTATCTTTCCCCCTTTCCACAGCCGAGAAGTCCCCTTTTCCCTTTGTCTCAGTATGCAGAGATCACCCTCTTTTCAGCCTGCGCGAGGTGCCCTCTCCTTTCCACTCCCCAGCTGTTTTTTTCCCCCCTGCGAAGTATAGTCTACCTCCTTTTATCGGTGGGATTCCTCTCCTCTGGTTCAGCACGAGGGAAATCCCTCCCCTTTTTTCCCCCCTTTTTCTTGAGCTTCCCACCCCTGCTCGCCATTTCAGGCGCGGAGCAGGCAACCCTCAGTACTGGTCGTTTTCGCATGCACGAGGTGGTCTGTGCAATCTCCTGGTGACAACTGATTTTTTTCCCCTTTGCACGCCTGCGGGGACTGCGTTCCGGCTTTGTTTTTTAGAAAAGAGGGCCTTGCCCCCCTCTCCCCCTTCGGATTTCACTGCTTTCCCTTCCGGTACTAGAATCACTCTCCCCTGATTTCGCATCAGTCGCCTCCCCATCCCAGAAGCTTATGTTCCCCCCTCCCCTGACCAGTATTCAGTATTTTACCCTTCCAGGTCCTATAAGCCGCGTGGACCTCCGAGTTCAAACATGAATTCGTTCTACTTCCAATGTGACCTCCGGTATTCCTTGAGCAAATGGCATAACGCTGGAAGTTTTTCTTCAATTAGGCGAAGAAGACTTCTCCGCCCTCCGGCTTCCCCCCCCCGGGCCTCGGTGTCCCTTCCTCGGACGGCCCCGCTCTTTTGCCTTTCCTCTTTCCTGAATCCCTCCGTTTTTTGTTTTTTCCCTCGCAGCAGGCGCGGGTCCGTTCTCTCCTCCCCCCTTTTTGGACGAGGCCGCAGACTCGGTCTCTCTTTTTCGTCCCCAGTATTGCCTCCTGCTTTTTTCGCGTCATTTGCAGAAAGCTTGGGGCTCCTCTTTTTCATCGTCCCGCTGGCGCGATAGTAGACCGAAGTTCGTTTTCCCCTCCAGCGGGTAGTCCCGGGCCTTTCTTCCCATGCTCGAGGCCGATTTTTGGAACAGAAGAGGCTGTCTTGTCTCTTTTTCGACACCTTATGTCCCTCTATTCCTTCCGCTGATGGAAAACATTCTCAGCCTTGCTTTTTCTCTGCAGCAATATGGTAGAACTCCCCTCCCGGGTCCTTTTCATCTTTGATCGGCGGCCCCCTTTTTTGCCTCTATGACCCTGAACCCTTTCTTTCCTCCTCCCCTGCGGGTTGATTCTCCTCTCTTTTCGAGCCGGTTTGAGAGCAGAATTTTCTTTCCCCCTTCTCCTCCTTTGAAACCACGGGGAGAAAGAGCTTCCCCCCCATTCTTTTAGAGCTCATTCGCGCCTTTTTCTTTCTTCCACCAATGGGAAGTTCTGCCACCTTCTCCTTGACTCCACGGTGGAGCGCGTACTTCTTTCTTCGGACTGTATTAGGATTTATCTTCCACAGGACTGCGGCCCTTCGTCCCCCCTTTCCTTTTACTCCCACGGTTGAAATCTTCCGCCCCATTTTTCCCTCGCGACGCAGTCTTCCTCGAGAATCACGATTCTCCCGTTCCTTTTTTTAAGTCCAGAGTCCCCTTTTTCCTGCCCTTGAAACTTGGCCCCCGCCGCTCAGGGAAGGCTTTTCTTGGTCAGAATTACCATCTCTGGGAGGTTTTCCCTTCCCTTCTCTACCACTCGAGGTATTCTTTTTCATTCTCCTCTTTTCAGATGAGTGGACCTCTTTTAGGCTGGTTTTGAGCGACGGCTTATGATTTTCTTTCCCTCTTTTGATTGCCTTTTTACTCCCTTTTTCAGGTATCGGACGTCCTCTATTTTCATTCGCCTGTGTGCGTCCGTCTCTTCCTCTGAATGAATGGATTACCTTGTTTTTAGGTGAATAGAGGCTTCCTCCTCCTTTTCTTGAAAGATGTACTATGCCATGCTAGGCGTTGGCTGGACCTTGACTTTCTACGTGTAAACCTTTCCCTTCCATGAGTGGCGCAGGTGGGCGTCTGGGTGTCGTGGTGTCAGTTTGCGATATCTGAAGTTCCCATTTTTTCGTTGACTGGCGGTTGCTTCTTTCGGAAGACTTCGAATCCTTCCACCCCAAGAATCGGAGTCGGGTCTTCATGGAAAAGCATTGCCCCCCGGTTGGCCGGTCCCTTTTTTCTCCTAGGAGGCGGATGCATTGAATATTCTTGAAGACGAAGTCAACACCCCCCCAGAGTGGAGAGGTCGCGACCCCCCCAGGCCTCTAGAGAACCCCCAGGAGGGTAACCTTCTTTCCTTTTA
>Ga0179593_1643875_pt1 | contig 12624 bp, 14 predicted proteins | sample CZODoug2_1_08_16_FD_185931 | JGI IMG/M metagenome (GOLD analysis project Ga0179593, IMG submission 185931) | Vadose zone soil fungal communities from Angelo Coast Range Reserve, California, USA - CZODoug2_1_08_16fungal (PacBio error correction) | ecosystem: Environmental > Terrestrial > Soil >... | reverse complement strand
AGAGCCCCCGATCGAAGCGTTTTTGATGCCGCACATTATCTTGGGGCATTTTCAGAAATTCCCTCTTTTTGAGAAGAGACTTGGTAGACCCGTTCAAAAAGTCGAGGAATAGAGAATGCCATCTTTACTGCCTTTTCTTCTGTTTCTTTTGGATGACTTTCCCGTTCAGATATGAATATTATTTGGGATAGTTCCCTTAGAAAGTGCTTTCTAGAGCCGGGAATTTTCCCCCTGAAAGGTTTTTTGCTTCCTTTCAAAGAGAGTTTCTTCATTTCCGTGAATTGGAGAGGGAATTACCCCCCCCCTTTCCCTCGATGTCCACCCGTTCATTCGCAGCCTCAGGAACCCTGCGTATATTCCCGATCCCGTGCACGTCCCCCGGGACGAGCTGGTGACCCCCCCTCCTCTCCGCCCTCCTCGAAAATAGACAGAAACCATCTTTTTTTTTTTTTTTCCTGTTCTTAATTTTTTTAGTTGCCTTCAAATTTTTTTCCTCAAGTAGTTCTCCTACATGGGAATTTGGCCCCTTCCTTTCTTCTGAATTGCTGTCTCATTGCGTCCCTCCCTCTTTTTTTTTTGTCCTAGGCCCTTTCCCTGGCAGGTGGTAGTTTTTCCTGACCGATTCTCTCATGTTTTCTCCCCCCCCGGCCTTGTCCGACATCGTGCCCCTTTTCTCCCCCCCTGGGATCTCGTTCTATTATTCCTTCCGTACCTTTCTTTTTCTCGCTACTTATAGAACACCTTTCCTCTTCATAGGGCTTCCAGAGAGCACGCGGACTCCACTAATAGGATTCTCCGCCTGGACAGGATTTAGTCTCCCCTTTAACGTATCCTTTAACTGAGACGTCCCCCTCCCTATCTTCTCCCCTGAAGCAAATTTTTGCCCGGCTACTGCCGGAACATTTTCCGAGGCCTTCCTTAGCCGTTGTTTTATTTTGCCGTAGTGCCTCTTTTCTCTCACGCAGTTTTTTTCCTTTTGCGTGCCAGTAGGCAGGCGACGGTGTGCTTTATCACCCCCCATCGAGATTCGGTGGCGGTTTTCACGCCGAAGCTCTCATGATGGCGATTTCCTTCCTTGACCAGGACTTTCTCTCTGCTTTTCTTTGCCGGTTAGTCACTTCCTTCCTCCGGGACGCTTTTCTCTGTAGCGATATTATCTTTTTTTTCCTCCTCCTGACCGTGCTTCTTCTTTCCCCGCTTTATTTTAGAGTGTCGCCTCTCGGTAGGGACGTTCTGACGAGTCGCCTTTTTCTTTTCGCTGGAAGGCGAATTCTTAGATTCCTTCTCCTCGAGGATCATAGGAAATGGTTTGCTTCGCGGTCTCGTCCCTCTTTGTAGAGCCGCTTTTGCAGTCGTTTTCCTATCCCTTTTCTTTCTGTGGCGTTTATCAGTGCCTTTCCTTTTTGACCTTCTTTGCAGAGATCGGACCCCCCTTTTCTCTTGCCTAGACCCATTTTGTATTGGCCCCTCCGCAGAACCACCCCCCTCCCTCCCTTCCCCCTTGGACCGTTTCCTGGCTGGAGGAGGGGAGAATATTTCCTTCTCTCCTTTTTCCCCCCCTCCTCCATTTCATCAGGAGCGGGGCCGCTCCCAGACGCTTGGAAGGGGGCCCTTCAATCGACTTTCTCTTTCCTTTCTGATGGATCGCGCTCCCTGAGTCTCCTTTAGCCCCTTTCTCCTTTTTCGCTCGCTTCGCCGGTGAATATGTTCCTTTTTTCGCCTTTTTTCCGGAACCAACCGTTTTGGCCGGAATAGGGCCCCCCTCGAAAAGGTGGTCTTCTCGAGTCCTCTTTCCTTAGGAATGTTCTTGCGCCGGAGACGTCGGTCTGCCCCGTTCTCTCTCTCGTGAGCGAACAACGCTTCCAGTTGGCGGTGTATCGCCCCCCCCCGCACAGGCTTTTTTCGACACAACGGCTTCACTCTTGGTTTTCAGCAACCCCCTTTTTGCCGCCTGAGACCTCCCTTTTTTTGACCGCTGCCGGATTGTTGTTTGGACTTCTTTTTCTTCCCCTGAGCCGCTTCCCTGGTGAGCAGCCCGGGTCTTTTTCCTTGGGGACTCCTTCCCCCTCTCGAACAGATTGGGAGATCCGGTATGTAAGGGGTCCAACCTAACTCACGTTGACTTTTTGTGAGAAGTTCCCTCTCCCACCGATGTTGCTCTTCTTCCGTGGATTTTTTTTTTTTTCCTGCGGTTCTTTGTGAGCGTGGTCCGCGCTTTTCTTTTCACAAAAACGCACCCTCCCCCCCCTTTCCCTAGAAATTTTTTCTCCTTTTCGGTAAGTTAGAAGAGAGTCCCGGCCGACGCCGCTGGCTGCGCCGCAGAGTCCGGTCAGAATTGTCTTTTTTTTTACGAGACGCGACGTTCTCTTTCAGCGGCATAGTACTCGAAGGAATCTGCGTCTTCTTTCTCGATCGGCCCCCCCGGTAGCGCTCCGTAAGAGCCTCTTTTGGTTGAACCCCAAGGTCCCCCCCATCAACGACCTCTCCAAGCTTTTTTTGCCCCTCTTTTGGCCTTTTGTCGGGGGATCGCGGGAGGTTTCCCGTGCCGCACGCGTCGTTTTTCCGTAGGCCCTCTTTCTGGGCCGAAATTACGGCCCTTTGGGCCCCCCTTGATGTCTCTCGAATGTCCCCTTTTCGTCATAGTTTCCCTCTCGCTTCCTGGACACCATCCCCTAGCACCAAGGGCATCTCCTCCCGCTGTATCTATTCCTCCTTTTTATTGTGGCTATATGTCCATAGGTGAAAGTTTCTTCCCCTTTCTGGCGCAACGAGCCAAGAATCTCTGCTCCCCCGTCCCCCCCAAATTTTTTTTTTGTAGTTTTTCGATACCGGGGCGACGACGCTAGTTCTCCCCTTTTTCTTTTCCACGAGCTTCTTTTTTTTCATAATCTTCCTTTTGAAAATTGGTGGACCCCCCTCCCTGAGCGTTAGTTTGCTTATACCCTGAGCGCTTAAGAAGGTTCACGCATAGGAGAGCTTATTTACTATGCTCCTCACATTTAGTGACCCCACCCAGGCTCCAGTCAAGTAGGTTGGTTCCCCTTTTTACTCCTCCTCCTTTTTTTTTTCTGCTCTATCCCTTACCCCTCTTCCTCCCAAAAAAAGACTGTACGTCGTTTTTCCCTTCAACAAGGGCTTTTCCTTTTGCCCGTACTTTGTGGGACCGTCTCTCCTCTCAAGTGGTCTTTTCAAGAAAAATAAGACTCGTGTGCCTTGATCAACCCCCCCTGTCCCCGAACGGTCTTTTTTGCAAAACTTCCTTGTTAGAAGAGCGTCGAGAGGGTCCCTTCATTTTCCCCCCCAAATCCCAAAAAATTTTGGACTTTTTTCTCCGGATATTTCTTTTTCCCACAATCGGGGAGGCTCCTCTCCTCGTCAGGTAAACCCCCCCCCCCCCGCAGTACTAGAGCCCCTCCGAGGGATAAAGAGACCCCTCTCCGGGTCTTCCCGTTTTTTCTTCGATGGAATGGGGCAAGTACGGGCACGATTGTCCTGGCTTTCCTTGGGACATGAGATTTGTTACTGACACGCTGGAGCTGTTCGTTCTTGGCCCTGTCCTTCCTTTCCTCCTTTTTCTCGGCTTGCGTTTGACCCTTGAAATCGGGCGACCATTTTTCCTTCTAAACAAGGCTTCTAGGTTTTTTTTTTACTTGGGTTGTCCCCCCTCCGTCACGCGCTTTCGAGAACTGGTTATCCTTCCCCCCCCTTCACGAACCGCAGCTGCTGCCCCTCCCGAGCTGACGCGGTCCCTTCTCCTTTCGCGTATATCCCTTTTTCCCTGAAACAATTCTTTTTTTTCCCGCAGCCCTGATTTGCTGAGCGTTTTCGCATCTCTAGTCTTCCAAGTGCCGTTACTTTTCCCTTCCTGCGCGCTTTTGTTTTTTTCTGCCGATAGAGGCGTTCACCCCCCGAGCGGACCGATTTCCTTACTGAATCACTTTCTCTCGAACCCCTTTTTTTTTCCAGTAGACCTCCCCCTCGACGTGGATGGCTCTTCCCCTTCATCCCCTTTTTCTTCTTTGTCAGATGACTCCTCTATTCTTAGGAGACTCTCCCACGAACAGCGTTTGTCCGCTTTTCCCAAAGACTGCCGCCCTCTCCTTCTAAACACTCCTTCCTCGTAGAGTGCTTTGTTCCTTCGTAAACAATTCGTGTCTCGGGTTTTGCTGACCCTGCCTCCAGTTTTCCCCCTCGGTGGCGCTCTACTGATGCGGGGCAGGGACGCAGCCCCTGGAAATGGTTTTTTTCCGATCCTCCCTCGAGATCCGCAGCAGCCGATCCTTCCGCGACTTTCGCATGAAGATGGCCCCTCCTCCGTTAGACCCTTCTTTGAAGGATTCGATCGGTTTTTGACAACGTACCCTCTTCAGAAAAAGGACCCCTCCCCGGCCGGCCCCCTCCCCTTTGAGAGCACACGTTACTCCTGGTCGACCCTCCAGTTGCTGACGCTTTTCCCCTCCCACGCCTTCTCCTCGATTTTCAGCGGACTCCTTTCCGGCCGCGACGGCGTTTTTTTTTGCGAAAAAAATCCGCCTCTTTTTTTTCTCCCCCCCCCTTTTTCGGAGAAAGACCTCCCTACTCGTCGTATCCTCAACGACAACCCCTTGATAGAGTCTTTTTCCGATTCCTCTCTTTCCCCAGTTACGATTCTTCCAGCCATGAACACAGTCCCCTTTCTTGCAAGGCCACCGCCCCCCTCCTTCCTGAAGAGTCTTTCTTGGAGTGAGGACCGAGCATTTACTGTTTACCCTCTGCGCAACCTTATTTGCCGCTGCCCTCCTTCTGATCAAGAGTAGAAGTACTACTTCCGCTCAAGGGGCGGGCTCGGGCCTCAGGGGAGAAGAAGGCCCTTGACGGGAGAACGTCACTCACAATTACCGTTTCGGGGAGAAGCTTTTTGTGAGGAGAGACTCTTCTTTTCCAGAGAAAAACCTCGCACCGGCAGCAACCCCACCCCTCCCCCCCCCCCCCCCCCCCCCCCCCCCCCCCTCACCCCCCCCCTCCCCCCCCCCCCTCTCCCCCCCCCCCCCCCCCCCCCTCCCCCCCCCCCCCCCCACCCCCCCCCCCCTCCCCCCCCCCCCCCACCCCCCCCCCCCCCTGCCACCGCCGTCTGTCGACTACATGGCTTCTCCTCGCGAAGAAATTCATTTTCCCTCCTCCTTTCAGACATCATGCTTCTCTCCCCGTAACCCGTTCCTCCCGGTTTTGTGACTTTCCCTTATTGGGCCACCGACTACTCCTTTTCTGTCAACCCTTCTCCTTTTCAAGCTCGAGGGAGGATACCTCATCAAGCAAAACCCGTTCTTCGAGACCGCCTACTTCCCTCCAAGGGCATGGAGCCGGTTTTTCGGTTGGTTATCGGCTTCGTCGGTTCGACGGCCCCCCCTTGCCCCCCCTAATTCCTGGTAAACCTTCCGATCCGATGCGCCCCTTTTTCCTCGTCGCTCTCTTGACTTTCGACGGGCTTCGAGAGGAGCCTCCCTCCGGCATGAGAGCCCCGTTACCGGCGCCAATCCCTCGTCGACGAAAACCTTTTTTTTCCAAGTGACTTTTTTAATTTCCCCTTCCCACCAACGGTAGAGACCCTCCTCTTCCGGTCATCTTCAACCTTCTCGAATGGCCCCTCCAAGCGGCGTTTTCTCTTCCCCCCCCCGTAACTTTTCCGTTTTTCCCGTTCCCATGACGGGCGAATTACTTTCCCCTTTCCCCCATGGGTGACTTCCCTCCTAAAAGGATTGACTCGCAATCTTTTTTCCCTTTATAATTTGACTCTTCAGAGACTGTGCCGGGACATTTTTTTATTCTCTGGGCTCGGAGTTAAAGTTTGCATACCCTGCCGTATGTTCCCCGGCCTTTGGAGCATTTCTCTCGTTTTCCTCTCGGGCTTCCGTTTGTAATTCCCCTCCTTTTTTTTTCTTTTCCGGACGACCCCGCGCCGACGGCACATGGGCCGGTCTCCTGCGATCTCGATTCGATTTTTTCCCCTCGGTCCGCTTTTTCAAGAACGTCTCTTTCTCTCGGCCCGGATAAACTCTTCTCCCTCCCCCTGGATTTCTTGAATCGACTGTTTTCCTAGCTGATCACGTTCCTGTTTCCACACTTTTCCCTTTTTTCCCTCATGGACCTCTTTTAAAGGATTCGAGTTAGTTCTCCTCTTTCTATAATATACTTTAATACTCTTTCTCGAGATAGTTTTTCGTCGGACCTTTTCCCTCCGTTGAGGCCGACATATTTCTCATTTTTCTGTTTGCCCCCTTTTAATAAAGAGTGTAGAAGATTGCCCTCCCCCCTGGCGGAAGGCCCCCGTGGCTTTTTTGAAGCAGTCTCCTCCTCCCTTTTCCATTGAGAGGTGTTTTTTTTTTTTACGATCGAAGGTTCTTCCTTCAGGCATGGGGATTTCAAGCGATTTGTTACCCCCATTTTGTGTCTTTGGAATTACAACCCTTTGGTACAGCCAGCCTCGAGCGGCCGCCCCGCTACGATGATTCCCTGGAAGTTCTACCGCTCCCCTCCGCCGTGGAACCACTCTTTTTCTCCTGTTCCCTCCACAATCCCCCCCTTCGAGCAGTGAGGCGATCTCCAGCAACCCTCTTTTCCAGCATGTTATTAATGAAGGACCCTTTCCTTGGAAAAGCACAACGTCATGGTCCTTTGGAACACGTCCCTTTTGTGACTTCCTTCCGAGCAGATTCCTATCAATGTTGATGACTACCTGAAGTTTCTGCCTGTTGTATACAGGTTGGTGAATTACTCCTTTTTCCCCACTGAGAGTCCCTCTTTTTTCCAGACAAATAAGGTCTATTGCTTTAGCCTTTGTCTGGGAAATCTCCCCCCCCCGGAGGTAGAGCTCCACGTCAAGTAATACCTTCGCGAGATAGACGGTGTTCACGCGCAGCCTCTTCGAAGAGGCCTTCTTCGTTTAGTGGACCTGTTTTGTGTTTCCTTTTGATCCCCGACGAACTCTCCGACCCACACATTTTTCCCCCGGGCTCCCCTTCCCTTTTCTTGTGGACAGAAATGTGTGGTCTCGTCTTGTTGGTGTTTTTTTTTTTTAACATCTTCCCCCTTCCGCCCTCGAGCTGGGGCCGCTCACTCCTTTCCCTTCGGCGAAGATCGGCGGGCCGTATTTTTTGGCCCCCTTACTCTTTTCATCTTACCGCCGTATTTTTGGCGGCGTGCCGCTTTTCCTTCTTTTTATGGCGCCTTTCTTCCTGGGACCAGGAATCTTTCCCCCTTTCTCGTATGTTTGCGATTGACTTTCCGGCTTCGTTTTTCTCTGGTGCGATCCATTTTTTCTTCGCAGACGACCGTGAGCGAGTTTCCTTTCGTTCTTTTCTGTTCCTCCTGCCTATGCGTTCTCGACGGCGTCTTTCCCCTCCTTTTTTTTCCCCTTTCTTCTCTTCTTTCCTTCCTTCTTCGTAGATCTTGATATGTCGTCGACTCGGCCCTTGTTTTTTTCCCAGGTCTACGTTTACTTCACGAATTTCCCTAACTTCTTTTCGTGTTTGTTTTTTTGCAATCAGTGAACGTTTCTGCTGGTAGCCATCTCCCCCGTATTTGCGAGATCTTTCCCTCCCAGTCGCCTTTTCCATGTCTTTTGGGCTTCTTGTACTCCAGACGTTAGGTTTTTTTTTCTTGCGCAGGGGCCTTGCTTTTCAGGATGCGGGAGCCTTCGCTCTCGTTGTCGAGATTATTTCGTCAATAGCCCGTCTTTTTTTTCCTGAGATTAGAGAAGAATTTTTCTTTTCTAGGAGTCTGTAGACCTTTTCCAATTTTTATTCCGGTATCTTATTTTCTTTGGCCTTCCATAGTGAAGTGTTAAGGCCCCCCTTTTTTTTTTCAGCATAGGGATCCTCTCTCGGTGGCTTAGGCCTTGGTTCTCCGGTCTCTTCTTCTGCTGCGTCCCTCTCTTCTCTTTCACGCATTGCCGCGCAGTGGGAGGTTTGCATCAGGCCCCTTTTCCACCAAGGCGGAAATACTTGGTCCCTTCCAGGTCCTTTTTTGACGACTCTCCCTTCTTTCGTGTGCTTTCCTCTTGGATCGTCGGCGAAGGTTCTTGTTCTTCTGGAGCAAGCCGCTGTTTTTCGCGGGATCTTCGACAGAAGCCCTCCTCTGCGATCCGATCAGGGCTCACTCTTTTCTCTGTTTGCCGAGGCTTTTTGGAGACGCGCAGAGGTTGCGAGTCTTTTTTTTTCCCCCTCGGCAGGCGCAGGCAGGTCTCTTGTCATGAGCGATCGGCCCCCACGAACAGAGCCTTTCCCCAGACTAAGGCACTCTTCATTTTAAGATCTTTCACGGCGCCGCCGATCAGGCGGAATCTCTAATTGTTAAAGATGAAAACCTCGCGACTTAGATCTCCTGGCAATATTCCCCATTCGCCTTCCCGGAGGCTCGTGAGAGATCCTACTCCGTAAGAGCCGAGTTTTTGGTTGCAACCAAGTTAACCCCCCCCCGAGCGCCTTGTTTTCTTTTAGTTTGCATTTCTCCCTTTCTTTCCTGGGGATCTCGTTCCCCCAGCCGCATAAGCCGTTAGCTTTTTTCCCTGGCAGGCCGAAAAATTACTCTGTTCAAGGTTATACGAGGGCTTGCGTCTCTCGCTAGCCTTCGGGCCCCTCCCTCGAGGAAGACCCCCCCCTTTTCCCAGCTTGTCTCTTAATCATGACTGGGATTGTGGCTAGATCTAGTCCTTCTTTTCAAAAGTTCCTGCACTTGATGTCGCTCCCTTCTTTTCGCCAGCTTTCCCTTTTCCCCCCACGGCCCAAAAGTTTTTTGGATTTTTCTTTGCGACCGACTCGACGCTTTTCCCCCGCTGGAAAAAATCCCCTAATCCCCCCTTTTCTCTTTGTGCTTCCGTTCCCTCTCTCTGGGGCTTCTCCCTCCTTCTTGGCGCCGCCGGGGTACAACTCTCGCGGGACTTCCTTGCTCCTCACCTTGTGGAGTTCTTTTTGGAGTTCCTTCCATTTGGTAATCTCTCTTCTCTCCCCCGTTTTTCGTTTTTTCTTACCAACGAGGAATGAACTCAACCCTACCTTTGAGAATCAGTGGCACGTCCCCTTGTTGACCCAGCGGCAAGACCTCCCCTCTCGGGATTGTCCTTCAACTCCCCAATCTTTGTCTATTTGAACCCCCTTTTTTCCAGCGGTTAGACGAGCGTCGAGCGCGGGGTCACGAGGACATCCAAAAAAAGGTTTGGGCCCTGTCGGCTTTTCCTTTTCCCCTCTTTTTTTTTTTTGTCGCCAGCCGTTCCTTCCACTTCTTTTACCGCGTACTAGAGCCCACCCTTGATAAGAGACCTCCCAATTTTTTCTGCCTTCTCTTTTTATGGTTTTTTTTCCCCGGAAGGCTCTTCTACGATGACAGCGGCTCCCATTCGAGAGACATCGAGTTCCGCCCTTAGCTGTTCGTAATTTCTTCCGAGCTCCCTTGCTACCCGGCCCCTCCTCCACCGAAGAGGGCTACCCTCCCCAAAGCGAGAAACAAGGCTTTTTTTTTCCTTGGGTTGAACCCCCATGTTCACCGGCGCGTAAGGCGTTTCCTCCTTCGACCCGTAAATCGCTGTACAACTCCCGGTGGTTCCCTTTTTTCCCCTACGATTTTTCCCTGTCCGCCGGTCCCTTGCATTTTTCGCATTTTTCTTTAAAATTTTGAAGCGGAACCCATTTATTTTCCCCGGACTCTGCGGAGAAGAACTGATCCTTTTTCCTCCGTCTAGTTCCTCCAAGGTGGCCGGCGATGTTCTCTTTCGCTGCGCGTTTGCGTTTGGTTTCGCGCGGCCATGCAACAAGAGCGCTCGCCTCACTCACGGCCTTTTTCATCGTGCGCTTATCAAAACGTCTTCTGAGCGGTGCGTCCCGTTCATTTCCGCCGGCAATCTGTCGATGACGACTCTTTCTTTTCCTCCTTCAAAGCCCAAGCGGCTTTTTCCAGTCTCTCTCCAAAGACCTTTTTCCCCAATTCCGGAATCGGTCGTAGTCCTCGAGGTCTCCCTTAGTCAACACTTCTGACTCCCTTTCCTTCCACTTCTCTCGACGACAATCCTGCTTTTTTTTCTCGACGCTCCAAATTTCCCCGGCGGTGCGTAAGCCCCTGCTCGCTGTAAAGACGCACCTTCCCCGTCCCCTCCCTTAGGCCTACGTCGTGTGTCGCCCTTTTCTCTTTTTTTCGACGCGGCGTTTGGTTGCCAGGAAACCTCCAGGAACAGATCATCCATCAACTGTGAGAGCTTTCGTCTCTCCTCCGTGCTGTCGGACTCTTTTTTTCCCTCCTTACGAGAATCCTCTTTCCCGGCCCCAGCGGCGCGACTTTGACGGCCCCGTGCGAAAACCCCTTTTTCCTCACTCCCCTTTTCAACCCTCCTTTTTAGTCGCAAATCTTCTTAGCGGCGCTGTCGATCTCTGCCCCCTCTTCCCTTTTCTGTATCAAGAATTCCTTCCACCTTTTCTCGAAGACGTTTTCCCGGCACCGGCGTTCTTCTTACCATAGCATTTAAGATACTGTGCCGATGCCGGTCATCGAGGGACTTTTTTCCCCCTATCTAATCATACTACTTTTCCCGCCGCCGCGCCCCCGTCTCTCGTTCGACGTGTTCGAGGACGAATGTTGACGGTCGGACGAAAAGACCGGTTCTCCCTTTCCTAAAGTCGGTAGACCAATCACTCTTTCCCTCTACCATTCGGAGTAGTCGACACATCTCCCCTGGAATTCTCTCTTAATTTGGTTTCCACAGCTCCCCCCTCGCTCCTTGTTCGGCGGCCGCCGCATTTGAAGATGACACACCTCTTGTTCCCCCTCCTCCTGGACACGCCCGTTTTCTAAGCAGTAGGGCGGCTAAGGCACTCCTTCAGCAACACCTTCTCTCCCTCCTCGGACACATGTCTTGGCTTTACTTGGTCTTTATTGCAAGGTTGTACTTATTCGTCGGTTAGATTTTTTTTCTCCGGCCTCCCCTCTTCATTTTTTCCCGATCCGATGCGCGTGACCATGCCGCTGTTTAAGGACAGATGTATTCTCGATCTGAGCGTCCCTTCTCTTGGCGCCCCCCCTCGCACGGATGTCGGCCTCCCCTTTTCAGCCCAAGTCCCCAAAAACAGTCGTCCTTCTCCATCGGGCGTTCTTGCTTTTCCTACGCACTGCCCATACGTCAATCGTCAAGTTTTGCCAAAGTGCCCATGACTCTAAAAAGGGAGGTCACTGTCCCTCCCCTTTTGCATGCGCCCCCCCCTCCTTTTTTTTTCTTTCCCGGTTCGGCTTCCCCAAGGCTCGTCTGGTCTACGTTTTGTGAAAGGGATCTGTTCCCTTCCGGCATTGTTGTTCCTCTTCGTTTTGCTGGGGACGATTTTTGGGACAGCTTTTAACCCAGGAGGGCGGACTCCCCGTGACTACCGTCCTGCCGTCGTTTCCCTGTCGCAACTCCCGATCAATCTCTCTGCATTACCTCTCCTCTTCTCCGCTCCCTTCTGGGCCTAGACTGTTTTCCTCGGCCGCTTTCTTGTATCTTGACTTTTCAAAAAAAAGAACCGTCCCTTTTCCTTTCCTCTGTTGCGGCCTCCCTTCTTTCCGAGGCTTTTTTTTCCTCCTCCTATTCGTTGAGAGCGTCGAGCCTGCTTCAATAGAAGAAGTTGGAGGCCTACGATCGAACGTTTTTTTCCTTTCCTTTTCGAAGAGGACCCCGCGAGGGCCCTTCTAGGAACTTCTCCCCTATAGTGATTTCCTTTTGCTATTCTTTCCCTTTGAGAGCTCTATGTCTTTTTGTAAGAAGGTCCCCTTTCCTTTGCAGTCTTTCTCTCGGCTCCATAACACGCGCGTTGAATTACACACCTTGTTAAAAAAGAAAGCGCCCCGTCTTTTTTTCCTTTTTGAGGAAATTGGCAGGGCTTGTCCCCTCCCTTTCGCCCGTTCCTTTTTTCGAGAAAAGGGACTTTGGTGACCCTCCGCGTTTTCAGTCTGACCCTTTTCTGCGCTGAGAGGCAAGCCTGTCTTTTTTTCCCATTTTTTCTGGACCCTTTGCAAAAGAAAATGACGTTTCCCCCTTTTTCGCCCTTTTTTCCTCTAGGCTCTTGACGGTTGTCGGCTATTTTTCCTCCCGATTGTTTCCTTTTCAAGAAGGTTTCGTTTCCCCTTTCGATGTTCCCCCCTTCCGTCGATCTTCCCAATTATAGAAGACCTCTCCCCCTTTTCCTTCGTCCTTTTCCTTAGGATCGACCCGGCCCTTTCTTAGGGAAATGTGGGTTTTTTTTCTACTGGCTTTTTTCGCACCTCTTTTGTTGCCGCACCTTTTCCCGCCCTTGGCTCCTTCCTCCCTTTTTTTAGGCGGTTCTCTTTTTGTGCTTGCTGCCTTTTCGCCTTTTCTCACGCCGTTGCCGGCTTCCTGCGGTAGTTTTTTTTTCGGTTGTGCATCTTCACACCCTCTTTTCGGACGCCGAAGTCTTTTCTATGTGACTCTATTTTCCTTTCCGGTATCCTCTTCTTCCTTCCTAGTAGTCGGGATATGGTTTTTTTTTCTCTCCTCCTCTCTCCGGTTTCCGTAAAGCCTTCGTCATCGCCTCCACAAGTCTCACCCCTTTTTTTTGGAGGCACGCCCCTTCGTCGTAGGGAGTATATCTGCTTTTTAGGCCTGGTCTGTAA
>Ga0179593_1553109_pt1 | contig 12624 bp, 9 predicted proteins | sample CZODoug2_1_08_16_FD_185931 | JGI IMG/M metagenome (GOLD analysis project Ga0179593, IMG submission 185931) | Vadose zone soil fungal communities from Angelo Coast Range Reserve, California, USA - CZODoug2_1_08_16fungal (PacBio error correction) | ecosystem: Environmental > Terrestrial > Soil >... | reverse complement strand
GTGTTCCATTTACCTTCCTCGGGTCCCCTTTGAGGTGGTCTACGGCTTTCACTTCTCCGGACTTTTTTCCCCGTTTTAAGAATTCGTTTGAACCAGAAAGCCGTAGTTGTTTTCCTCCGCTTGAATTACTGCGGGACGACTTCTGGACCTCTGGCCTATTAACGGCTTCGTCAGAATAGCACGCAACTTTTCTTGGAGAAGCCCCCCTTCCCCCGCTGCAGCTCCTTTTTTTCGCATGGATCAACCAGCCTTTCAAGAGTCCTCCCTTCGAATGGCGGCTTTCAGGGCGGACTTGGCCGCATGGGCCCCCCTTTTTCCCGGCGGGTTTTTTTTTCTTGCGGAGGATACTTGGTCTTTTAGAAAGCCTTCTTTTCTCTGGCAGACCTGCCCCTTCACGACGGCGAACGACCCCCCCGCTCATCTATGACGGGCGTTCCTCTCTCTCTTTTCGAACGCCCCTTTCAGTTAATGACCGACCTTTTTTTAACCTTCCCAAGTTCTTTTCCCTCAGAAATTGAAGCCCCCCTTTTGCAAGCGCAGGGTCAATGATTTACCCCCCACCCTAGCGGCTCCCCCCTCTCCCTAAGTTTCCGCTGGAGTGCTCCAACCCCACCTGCCTTCCAAAAAGCCTTCTAAGCATAAGTGGACAGACCCCGCTCCAAAACCAGGACTTCTTCCTTCCTGAAACCCCCCGCCGCTTTGATCTTGATGCTATAAAACTCGAGAAGGCAGGCCCCCAAAAGTTGAGCTCTACGTTTTTTTCAGCGCTGCCCCCCCCCCCCCCTGGCGTTCCCGGCCAAATTGCTTTTTCCGGATCCCTTTCACCCCCTGCCATTTGCCCAATTAGCGACCCTCTCAGGCTGTGCCAAATCTGATCTTTTTCTCTTACGGGCCTTTTTCCCAACCCTTGATTTCCGGAGGAGAGAAAAAGAGGGAGACCAAAAGTGCGTCTTCCCCTTGCTTTCGCCCGCCTTTCCTCCCCTCAGGCGCGCTTTTATGCCGAGAAGTTTTCACGCGCTTGCAACCTATGATTCCTCTAGCGCAGATAAGAGCGCGAACAGCCGCCCCCCGGCATCCCCGTGCGTCCTCGTTGTGCCTTCTGCTCGCCGTATTAGCAGTGCTCACCTTCTAAATTCGAAATAGAAAGCCCTCTTTCCCCCCCTCCGTGCTGCGTGGGTCGCTGACCTCTCCTTTGTGTTTTTTCTCTTTGGGATTTCTATTTTGTTTTTTTTTAAAAACTGTAGCTTTTTCCCCTCGCAACGTTTCCCGAGCGACCTTCCCAAGTTTCTTCCCTTTCCCCCTAGTTGGTTCGTGAAGGTTTTTTATTCGGCAAAACACCTTTCCTCCCGAAGACCGATCACGTTCCCCCCCACCCCCTTCTTCGAAGAGCCGTTTCGCGGAAAGGTCCTTGCTTGCGAATATCCCTCCCCCCCTTCGTCGGACCTCCCAGCGACTCCCTCCGTTGGCTTCTCAATCCGCGCTCTGACAGAAACTTCTCAGAAAATAGACCTCTTCAAAGGATGAATCACGCGACTGCAGCGCCTCCATTTAACTGATTTTTCCTATGGCGCCGGCCCCCCCCAAGAAGATAACTCACACTTGCAGGAAAGAGATCATACGCCCCGTGAAGTTTGGAGGCGACCTTCCCCCTTCCGCGCTCTTTTCTCAATGAGGACCCCTCTTTCTGTGCAGCCTCTCTCCGATAAAACGATTTGGGCGCCAAGAGGTCAGCGAACTGTCCCGTTTCTGGCAAAGACCTCTCCCACCTTTCTATTCCTCTTCTGAGAGATCACACTCGTTGCACAGCCCCGGCACCCTCTTCGCTAAAATCGTGGAGATGCTGGCGCGGAGCCCTGAGAAAGGATCTTCTTTTTCCGCCCCATGGAATTAGTTCCTTTTTCTTTCGCTGATTTACCAAACTTTTCACCTTGCCTTTTGATCTTTAGATGATTTTTCCTCTCTTTTTCAGCTCCATCCGAACCTCCTTGCGGAAAGAGAGTTAAGTTTACCAGTCCCGCGGCGCGTTCCGAAGACTCTCCATTCGGAGCTCTGAGATAGTAATTTTCCTTTTGCCGTTCAATTATTCACGCGAGTTCGGGGATGCTCTTTAAGAGATTAATTCTGGCTCGCAAAGCATGATCTTCAGATGACGCCTTTCTTCCTTGGCGGGTGGTCCACCTGCTGGATTCCTTCTTTCTCCCGAAGTTTTTTGCCGATCCCCCCCAATTTTGATAACGGAAGCCAACTAGTCCATTTTTTTCAGTGTTTTCGTCACGTTTCCGCTCTTCACCCAAAAACCTTCTTAATTCCCCCCTTTTGCAAAGCTACAACACCTCGAAGACCCCACTTTCTTCGCGTAATAGAGCTCTTCTCCTCTTTCCCGGAAGAGGAGGATTTTTTCCCAGGACGCGGCAGTGAGAGTTAGGACTTCTTTTTTAGCCTCCCTTAGAGGCGCTCCCGACCCCAAGATGCTCTCTCTTCTAGAAGCGGCTGCGAGCATTATTATCTGACGCTTCGGCGCATCGAGAAGTTTTTTGCCCCCCCGTTTCCCCTTCGGCATACAACGCCCCCGCGCCTTTTTTGATACTGCTTGACCTTTTCTCAGCCGACAGTTGCCTCCTCCGTCAGACTTCCCCCCTCCGGTTTTTTTTCTTCCCCTTTCGCACTTTTTTCAGCAACCGCCAGTAAGATGAAGTACAACAGTCTTTCTCCTCAGGGTTCTAAGGAAGCTTCCATTTACCCCCACTGGCCTCGCTTTCTCCGAAAATATGTAAAGTGTGGCAGCAACCCCCCTTGGAAGCGCGCTTCCTAGGAGCTCCCCCTTTTTTCTTAACGCTGCACGTTTAAATATTTTAGGTTTCCTTCCCAGAAGCTCCCTTTCCTCGCTGTGATGGATGAAAGTCTCTCTTATGCGGTTTGATAGGATGTACACGTAGCGGCTGTCTTTTTTTTTTCTGCCGGTGGTATTTCCCTCCCTCCTACAGATCAAACGTTTTTTCTGCGCGGAGGGTTGTTTTCGCCCCGATTGACGTCCCCTTTGTTCCCATTTCCTGATTACCTGCCCCTTTCCGCCCGTCTATGTCCAGTTTTTTTTCCCATGAATTCCGCGCCCTCCCTCGTAATAGTTTTAGCCGGCGTGCTCTTGAATTTTATGTCTCTCATCGCTTATAAACCGTCTTCCTACAGACGCCTTCCCCCCGTCCTCCCTCCGCCAATGCTTCCGCCCCCCTTTTTCCCTCCCTTCTCATATGGCCTCTTCTCCTTTTTTCTTAGTAGATATAGTAAGGGTGACACTTTCTTCGAAAAGAATGGTGGCGCGGGTCTGTTGCCGGATTCGTCATTCTAACATTTCGGCTGTCCTCTAGGAAACGATTTTAGCCTTTTAGTAAGAGAATCCGGCTCGGCCAAATAGACCCCCCCCTTTCAATAAGGTAACCTCCCCGGCTTTCATGTTTTTTGACAATTCCTTCCCCTTTATCCCTTCCTTCCCCTCTTCCTTCACTAGTTATCCCAATACAAATTGGAGTGGCTTTAATTTTCCGCCTTTCTCCTAAGGGCCTTCCTCTCCTATTTTGTTGTTGTTTTGATGTCCCCTGATCCTGTCACGATTTTCCTTTCCCCCAATCAAATGGGGAGGTCTAACTTCATCTTCACGGATTCTTCCGGAATGAAAATTCACCCTATTAAGCCCATTACAGCCTTTTAATCTGGACAGTATTGCCTTTCGTTGCGGAGATTGCCTTCTTTTCCCGCTGAGGCGTTTTCTCCCTACTTTGCACTTTTTGTTCCCACCTCCCTTTGCCACTTTTTCGAATCAGGCACCGTTCGCGACGCACGACCATCTTGGCCTTTCCTGTTCAACCGGTACCCCCTTTCCCCCCGAGCAAGAGGACCGGCAATCGGGTTCCGGGGCGGAAGTTAGGGCGGAAGTGGCACTTTTTTTCGGCTCGGCTACGGCCGGTTTGGAGCCCTCGATGAATAGCTTCCTTCTGTCACGACTTTCGAAGGCGGAGAAACCTTCCTCTTCGATGAAGGTCTTTTAATAGACTCCCCCTCCCCTCAAAACGGGTTTGCTCCCTTTCTGAAATTGCTCCATCCCCCTTAAAATTCTCATTAACCCCAAGTTTGGAAGGAAAGAAGCGGTCACGGAAGAAACCCCTTCTGGAGTGCCCCCCTCCCCTTTTGAGATTGTTTTACTATGGTTCCACCATGCAAATACCGGAAACCCCCCGCAACAACAACCCTTTGTACTACATCCCAAAACAGTCGGACAGTAAGATTGCCTGAACCTTTATACCTTCCTCCCCTCCTCTTTTCTGCCGGAGGATGATACCCTGTTCAGTCCCTTGTTTTAATCCCTATAATAAGGGTTGGAGAGAGGCGTTCTTTTTCCCCTAGTGACGGTTTTCTTCCCCCCCTTGAACCCTCTTTTAGGCGCTCAATCCCCGTTTTCTGTTCACCAATTATTCCCGTCAGGTCTTTTCAGTCCTGATTATAATGCTTTACTTAATTTCTAAGGGAGTCTCTGCTTGCTTGGAGCGCGATTCAGCTCTGCCTCGTATTCCCCTTCTCCGATGCGGCTGCCTGAAGGTCAAGCAGTATCTTTCCCTCCCCTTTCAGGCGCTTTTTTTTTTTGCCGCGAGGATTCCGAAAACCCTCTCGCTGATCCCTCTCTTTTCGCAGATCAGACTTTCTGCACGGATTCTTTTCTTTCAGTCTTTTGCATTCGCGGTCCAACGCGGCCTTCTGACGTCGCGCAACTCCGAAATAGAACGCCGCGTCCTGCACTTTTTTCGGCGCTTTCCCTTTCTGACGCGAAATCGTCGTTTTTCTTCCGCTTTTCTTTTTCCTTTGTCCACTTTCTTGCCGCGAGGAAAAGTCCTCAACGTGGGCCATCGAGTCGCCACGTCAATATTCAATTGGCTTTCGGGAAGTGATTCAAAAACTTCCGCCTTCACCTCATCAGTTAGGCTCAATGAAACAAAGCCAATTGCCGCCTCGGCGCAGTCTCGGAGTTTTCCAGTCAAGGAAGTCGCGGCCCCGCGTTCCCCCCCTCCTCTTCCGCCTTTCCTCCGCGCCGCCACGTCTCCGAGCAGAAAATCGCCGCCTTGCAAGGCTGAAATCTCTTTCTGCCCAGGCCCTTTTTTCTGCGAACTGAAATCTTTTCTGGATCAGATGCGGGACCCCACTTCTCTCAACTACAAAGGCCGCAGTCTCGCCAGCAACTTCGTGAAAAGTTTGGCGTCTTCCGAATTGAAATCAGCGATCCTTTTCAATGCCATTCCCTTTGCGACGCCGAGCCTCCCCAAAGCCTCGCAAGGCGTACGCTTATAACTGCGAAAACTGTCTTTCAACGGAGGTACCCCCCTACTCCTACGTTTATTTCCCGCCGGCTGCCAGAACTTTCCCCTGACTAAGAGTACTATTCGCCCAATCGTGGAGATGCTTGGCAGCTTTCTCCTTTTCCCCGACAATGATCCGAGGTTTTTTCCTGGGGCTCGCCTTATTTAATCCTCGCCTAAACCTTTTCCCGTACCCTTTGTAGGATTAAGGAGCCTTTCTTCTCTGGCGGACTTTCCCCCCCGCGAGATTTGACGTTAGATTAGTTCCCTTTTTTCGCCTTTCCCCTGACTTGGAGGCGGAGGCGAGTTCGCATCGGTAAGAGTTTCGGCGCGGAGGCGCGGCGCTTTGAGGCGCGGAGGCCTCACTTTTTTTTCTTGCTCTCCTCTTCTGCTCCTCCCGTCCGGCGGCATTGGATTTTTTGTGATAGAAGAAACTGAGGCTTCCCGCTTTCTGTCGCCCCTTTCGAAGTTTTACGATCGGCCGTCTTCCCCCAAGTTAATCCCTTCAGTGGCGCCCGGAAAAGTTGACGCCTTCCTCCGCGGAATTCTTTCCATTTGCCCCCCCAACTCTGACTTACCGCGCGTAAAACTTTCTATCTTCCTCCTCGCGTTGCGCCGGGACGCGGCCTTTTTTCATGAAGGCGGCGTGAGATCGGCGGAACCCCGCTAATCGTCGCCCTGCGTCGCTTTTCCGCCGATTCTTTTTTTCCGGATGAATTCGTCCGTCTTTAGTGAGTGCCTTTTCTTGATATGCTTCTTTCCCTCTTCTTTTTTTCAGTTCTGCTCGGCATCAGAAAGAGCGCCTGCGAGGGCTAATGATCTGCTGACATTCTCGGACACTCTTGCCCGAACTTTTGGCTCGGTCTCCTCGCAGCCCGACACAATAACCTCAGCATTTTTCATAAACCTTCAAATGAAGCACAGATCATCCTGCGGTGGGTCGCCTGAAGGAAGTCATTAGCCTGTGTCCTTCATCGAACTTTTATAGCCTCTGTCCCTTTGCAGACAAAGAAAATAGTTGGCCGCCGGCTCCAACCTCGCAACGTTTTTTTTCGAACACAGTCTTATAGCATCTTTCCCCGGCGGTCGCGCTTTCGAAGAAGGTTGGCGAGATCTTACTGCCGGGTTCTCTTTCTGTAGTACCCTTTTGGAGCGTTTGCCTTTTTCTTTTGTTCGTATCCCAGGAACATCGGCCTCTCAAACGTGAGGCTTTTTCAGCAGCTCTTTTCGTCACTGCTTTGACGTACCCTCCCTTTTTCCTGATATTTTCCTTAGGTATGAAATTTAGCCCCCCCATGAAAGCCCGTTTGCCCCGGTTTAGTGATAGCTACCACGTAATCTAGGGCTCTTTTTTTAGCCGTTAAGAGTTAGCTTCCATTTTTGGCCGACTCTTCACTTTGGCTCCTGACAGCCTCTTCACGGCCTACCTAGCACCCCTTTTTTCCACCCTGAAATTAGAGAATCTGGTATAATATTGATCGGGTATAGTATCGTCCTCTCTTCCCCTCCATGGTCGAAAAGGCCCCTGTCGATTGGTGCCTGTCGGTTTCCCCTTTCGGGCTATGTTCCCTTGGTGACGAAGTCCCCAGATGGAGATTGAGCGCGCATCATCGGCAAAGGCCCGCTTCAACATGAAAACCCCCTTAGGCATGTTCTTTCCACCCCCTTCCAATTAAGTAAAAGAATAGAAGAGTTACCTAAGTGAGATGGAGACTCCAAATGCGGATCCTCCCTTTTTTTAAATAGCCTTCGAAACCTCCTATTTCCCTTTGGTGGTTGGGATGTCAAGTTTCTCCCCCTGCGACTGGAAAATTTTTCGCCATTCAACTTTTTTTCTTTCCCGGAGGGCAGTCTTCCCTTGACGAAATAGGGAAATTTCTCGAGTCCCCAGCGTTCTTTTTTTTAAAGTATTACATTGATGGACTGCTGTCTCTTAGGCGGCGTAGCGAAACGGCCCCCTTTTTTCACGGCACATAGGACACTAGACTTGAGAACCTCCTTACCAAAGATGACGCTCCTCCAGAAAATTGGCTCCTGGAAGTTAATTTCCTTTTCCCGACACGAGCCCCAGAGGATATCCAGGTTTCCCCTTGTCATGGGATGAAGTTGGAAAGGAGGGGGATCTTCATGCTGTATCTTACGGCAGTCCCGGTGGTCTCGAGCGGGCCTAAAATTCCCAAAAGAAATCTTTCGCAGGCGAAAAACGATTACGCCGATTTACGGGAGCCTCTTTTTTTATGACCTTCTTTCGTTCCTTCCGACGTTGCTTCCAGACAATCCAGCTTCTAGCAGGAATTCACGCCAAGGGGCCGGCAAGCCGCAGGGTCGAAAATTTCCCAAATGATCGCCTTTTTCTTCCGCTGGCTGAGAGGGTAGAAAAACACTGCCCCATGCACAAACCCGTTCACAACCCCTGAAAGACGTGCCTGTACGACAGCCGATACCCGTATTCTCTTCTCCCACCCCCTCGCGCCGCGGACCCTGCCCTGCTTTTAGCTATAAAACCTGTTTCGATTTTTCCTCTGTTAGTCCGCGACTTTTGCCAGAGTTTCCTAGTGGCGGGCATGGACCCCCACACCTAGTCGTCCCCACTTTCTTTATGGTGATTGTTCACCCCTTATCGAAATATTCAAGAAGGTGCAACATCTTTGATGGTCATCTTTTCCCCTTTTCTTTTCCCTTTTAGTCATGTGGGACCCGCGCGATTCGACCCTTCTCCACGCTTTTTGGCCGGCGGTGCAAGATGCGTGGCGCCGGTTCAAGCGTAAGGCTTTCCGGTTGTATGTTCCGCGGCTCCCGTAAGATCGCCAAACTGGAGCATCAAGCGCGCACTCGCCGAAGGAGAAAGATGTAGAGCCTTTCTCTTTCTGCCGCAGAGAGCTTTCCTCTCGCCGCGAAGCTACGGAGCGAACTCCGCCCCGAAATCGCACTCTCCCAAATCCTTCTCTATTTAGAATCTCGATGATGGCCGAAATAGCGTGTTTTCTGCCGCGGGTATTATATTGGTTCTTTTGCAACTGTCAGCTCCTTAAAGCCCGCCCTGCGGAAATCTCACGTGGATGAACTTTGCCTAGGGGGCCCCCCATGAGAGTTTCTGTGCAATCCGGTTCTGCAATAACCTTTAAAGTTCCTTTTTTTGAGGAAAAAATGCACCAAAGAAAAGAAGCATCTCCTTGCGCCGAGCGGGAGAGGTCTTTTTTCCAGGAAGTAGTCGGTCCCGAATACGCAAACGCGAATAAGATGAAGAATTTTATCTCCTCCGAGCCGGACCCCCCCCCCCGACGCCGCCCCCCCCCAAACTTTTCCCTATTTTTCTGACCCTTCTTCCGCCGCCTGGAAAATGAAAGCGCGGCCTCACCTCTCGAGGTAGTTTCGAGGAAACACTTCCACAGGCGTGGGATCGTCCGCCCTCGTGAAAAGTTGTCTTTAGGAAGGAATTGAAATCCCGAGACTAACAGTAGCTTTCCCTTGCTGTGACATCGATCTGGTGCTCCCAGACGATCCCTGCTCCCACGATTCGCCAGAAAGATTTTTTCTGCTCCTTTTTAGACCGGAGGTGATATTCCTCCTCCTCCTTTTTTTTAGAGAGATCCCCCTGCCTTGCAAGTTCCCGGCGGACTTCCTCTTACCCCCTTTTCAAATCGTGGCCTCTTGGAAGCCTCTGAGGAGCCTGAGCCAGTTCGCCATTTAATTCTTTTCCCCGATTTCCCCGACTCCAAACCAAGGTTTGCTTATGCCTCTCTCGTGAGCTGCTTGTTCCCCGTGTTTTAAGCGAAATCGCCTGATTTGGCGGAAAGCGCTTTTTCCCTGCGCGAGGGAGCGCCCGATTTACCTTTTGTCCTGATTTATTCTAACGTTTTCGGGCGCTCCCACCCCGCGGATAGACGTCGGCTCGCACCCCAGAGTTCCTTTTTCCTTTCTGGAGCCTCCGCTTCGCATTGCAGTCCCTTTCTTTCCTTGGCGTTGGTGGGATTTTTCCCCTTCGAACTGATTGCCGATTTCTTTCGAATACGTCCTTTTTGACGACCCCCGAACGATGGCCAAGTTTAAGATTTCCGTTTTTCTTCTCGATGGCCATCTTATTTAATCAGAGGCTCTTTTCCCCTGGTGAAAAGAGCCCCAGACCAGGTCCCCGGCGATTTCGCGTCATTTTCCGCATTTTTCCCGGCCCGGAGTTGCAGGACCGCTCGTGAGATTCCCCGAAAGTTAGCGAGTTCGATTCAGACGCTTCTAGTCTTCGGCGCACTTGAGCTGTTCTCCTTTCGCATCCTCGTAGTGCGCGCCCTCTTGATATGAGAGGAGAGCTTTTCATCTAGAAGTTTTTTTTTTCTTTTTAGGATGAAAAATCCCCCCTTCTCTTTTGATTAATGATCCTTTTTACACGTATAGGACATCGAAGACTGAGAATCATCCCCCTTGGCGTCCTCTTTAATACGCGAGGCTGAATTCCGCCCCATCGCCACGTAATTCTTTTCCCCCCCCCCCAGCATTCCCGACGTGGGAACAGCCTTATGAGTTAGGAATAATTTTGAACAAAATTCCCCAACCCCCATTTCCCCTCGCCTAAACTCTGTAGTGGCCGACAACCCCCTAGGTTTTGCTAACCCTTTTTCTTTTTTACCCTCTGGAGCCAACCCTTTTCTTTTATAGCATCTCCTCGTCAGTAAACTGCTTCGCGCTGGAAGGAACCCAACTTTTGAGATTATGGGATTTCTCACGGCGCTGTCTTTTGCGGTGTTTTGGTTGTTGTCATTTTTTTCATGTTTCGTCCTTTCCCCGGCCCTGAAGACCCGCATAAAATTTCTGCTAATTCCTCGAGGGCCCATTCCTCTGCCTCACCCACCTGGCGCCCATTTACTCCGCTACTTCCCCAATCATACCTTTTCAGTCCCTAACGTTTGCAGATCCCCTTTATCCACTAGATAGACTCTCCCCCCGTAATAGTCTCGTAATTCTTTTTACATGCCTCGTGCCTCATCGCTTCTCCCCCCCGCATCGTTCGCTTCTTTCTCGGCCTCCCCCGCGGTCCCAAATGCCAGCCCATTTAACAAGTCCCCCTTATCTGGTTCTCTTAATTGTCCTTCGTCCTATCTTTGTTGAACGTACCACCCAAGAACCCTTCTCTGCGCGGGAAGATTGGTGCCCAGTGGTTTTCGGTCTTGTGCCCCCGTTATATTCCGATGGAGTCTCTTAAGCCTGGGGCCCGCAAACTGTCACCCCTCTTTTTTAAACCCCAGTCCTGGATTTCAGGTTCGGCTCCATTCGTAAACTGTACCTTTTCTCCACTTCCGTCCAGAGTCCTCACTCCCCCTGATTGTTGCCTTCCTTCATCTTCCCCTGACATTTTTTCGCTATTCCCCTCAGAATTAATTGGGTGTTTTTTCTCTTCGTTCTTCCCCCAGTATGTTCTACTTTTTGGGAAAAATTCAGTCAAAAGGGGAGTCTCCCTCCGGGGGCCCTTTCCGGAGCCCTGTTTTTCCGCCTGATCGACCCCCTTCGTCTGGTGTTTTCAACTTTCTGCGTATTGACAGGGTTTGCTGATTGGCATGCTTTTTGCTTCTCAATTTATACCGTGGGACCCCCCCAGCATATCCAGAAACTGGGGCTCCTTGCCCTTTCCCCGATGTGCACGACATTTTTCGCCTTCGGACGATTAGCGCCGACCCGAGAATCTTTTTTGGAAGCAAGATTGAAGAGGAGTATCTTCAACTCACCCACTATCAACTACTCCCCCCTCTGCTCTACTCCCACCTCTCCCCAATTGGTAATTTAAAGTTGGGAGGAAGTGGACGCACTTTCCCGCCCTTCGGAGGCAGTTGACCTTCCACGCCAAGAGGTGGAGACCCCGATGAAGAGCTCCCTCCCCCCTGAAACCTCAGCCTTAACACCCGCTGACTGGTCCCCTTCTTGAAGTCGATTCTCTCTGGATGACCGGTCCCCTCAAAAGGCTTTCCGGATGCATCTTGAAATCCCCTTCTGCCCATCAGGAAATTTGCCTCCGGTTTGACGGCAAGGCTCCACCAACCCTCGCGACCAAAGTGTGCGGTCCCGCACGTTTGAGTTGTATTAAGATTGGTGTCGATTTTACGCCTGACCCCCAACCACCCCCCGAGAGACCTAGTGTACGACATCCGATACAAAACTTTTCTCAGGCTCCCCTTTCCGCAATCCCTCCTCTTTTTAATCCGCTGCGGAATTCTCCCCACAATAATGTTTCTTTCTTCAGCGTATTCAACAGGTTTGAGTTTCCCAACTTTGGAAGGTGGTTTCAAACTTGACAGAGTTTAGGCTATCCCCCCGCGATGCCCCAAATTTTTATCTTCCTTCATGATTACCCTTTTTTTAATTTACTCTCGGGGAGCTTTCTTCCCACGAAATTGATTAGGTTCTTCCCTCGAGTTCTCCCAAAGCTGTTTTTCCAAGTCTGCCCGGGGGAATTTTTTTGGACGAAGACCCAAGAAGTATCAGTGCGCCATAAAGAAGGAGCCGCGGTCCTTTCGACTCCGCGCTCCCAACAACTTTATTCTCTTCTCCGCAGCAGACTTTTTTTCATGCGCGCAAGGCCCTCGAAGTCACTTTTCAAGTGCTTCTCGCTTTTCTTATCCAGTCCCGCTTTCTACGTTGTCCCTTAAACGAATCCCTAAGCGTACGCTCCTTCCCTTCCCGGCGATCCCCTCTTCCAGACTTTCTCGTGTATTCTCCTTTTTATATGTTTTTTTCTCCTCGCCAAGAAGCTTTTGGGACAAGTGGCCCCTCGAGACCCAACGTAACAATTCCCATTGGAATCCCTTCGGAAGTGTTGTAGTTCTTTTGTTGTTATCCAACCCCCGCCCGGTCTTCCTTCCCTGTAAAGCCAAGTTCAGGGCCCCGCCAAATGCCCACCAAAACCTTTCCCCCCGCAGCCCTCCGCCTTCTTTGCTCATCTCTAATCTCCCTCTTAAATAACTTAAGAAGCCGTAACGCGAATCCCCCTCCTCCCCCTTCAATACTCACGCCACGCTTCACGATTTAGGAAAATCGCCCGCCCTCGAAAAGGCTGAATCGACAGAGTTCCCTTCCTCTGCGACCTTCAAGCAGCTTCCTTTCTCTCTGTGTCCCCCCGCCAAGAAGCTCACTACAGGAGAAGGAATAGATCATCACAGAAAATTCCCTTCGGAGATTTTTCCTCCTTCCTTAGACCTCCCCGACTAAACCCCGGACCTAGTCTGTCTGGGCCGCCGCAGCCGAGCTTCCCAGTCCTTTTGGGAAGCTCTCCTTACCTTCTCCCTTTCTTCAAGCCCTT
>Ga0179593_1502477_pt1 | contig 12624 bp, 8 predicted proteins | sample CZODoug2_1_08_16_FD_185931 | JGI IMG/M metagenome (GOLD analysis project Ga0179593, IMG submission 185931) | Vadose zone soil fungal communities from Angelo Coast Range Reserve, California, USA - CZODoug2_1_08_16fungal (PacBio error correction) | ecosystem: Environmental > Terrestrial > Soil >... | reverse complement strand
TCCTCGATCCCTCCTTATTATCCGCGGCCATCGAATCTCGTTCACCCATTCGGACCTTAGCTCCGTCTATTCCTCCCTTGGTTTGCCTAATTCCGCTTACCTAGTTCCTCGTTCGGAGAAGCCGCGCGACTTGGATCGTCGTAGCGGGAGTACCAAGCGCGCCCCCCCTTCGCCGTTTTCCCACCTCTTCTCCCCGATTTCTTCTGAGGACGCGTAAGCCTCCTTTTTCCCGGTTCATGTCGAGGCCGACCCCTGGCGGTTGGTTCAGTTGACGGATTACTCTCTCCGCCGATTTCTTCGATCACAACCCCTGTCCCCCCCCTGCGTTTTCCGTTCTTCAGCCGTTCAAGACGCCTCGAGAGTAAAGTCTCTTCTCCCCCCCATGAATCGATCTGTCCTCACTTCTTTCTCCAGTTGGTGGGAGAAATCACGTACATTTCCGCCCTTCTGAGCTCGACAAGACACCGGCCCCCCCCTCCGAAAGAATTGGTTTCCCCTATCCGACCCTCCGGTTAGGACCCTTAAGGATGTTTTTTGGTGCGTAAGGTTTTCCAAACGCACCCGAAGATCACCGCCTCTATTTTTGGTCAGCTCTCTCCGGCGGAAAAACCCCAAACATGCTACCGGGTGGAACGAGCCGTTATCATTGGGTACCCTCTAGAAGCTTTCATCTGACGGCAATCGGTCCAGCAGTAGAGACACCCCACCGTTTTAGCCTCTAGCACGCTTCCCGGTCGAGTATTTCGCCTCCCCGTCAAGAAGGCTTTTTCTTTCGTTGTCCCTCCCACCCTCTCACAAATGGCTAGCCGGTCGGCGAAAGGTTGGTAGGTGTAGTTTTTTTTCACGGTCCCCCTTATCCCACTTCAGTTCACGTTAGTACACTTTCTCTCTTGAAATACCACGTCTCGTCGTAGTAATAAATGTAGCCCCCGTAAGCAGTCTCCCACCTGCTTTCCAGGAGATCCCTTCCGTCCGCCCGTTATTTTCAAACATTAAGCCCCCAATCGTTCCTGGCCCCGGTCCAGATCTGATGCTTCCAAATTTTAACGCCCCTTGATTTCCGCTGACCCAGGAAAAATTTTGCTCGCTGAGACTGGGTTTCTGTTGTCGCGCGATGAGTTTCCCCCCCGTTTGACCCATCCTTCTCTGTGAATGATTGCGCTATTCTTAGTCTGAGCGCCTCCCTTTCTTTAGTGTCTAAGATCGTCGTTGAAGCGAACCTTTCTCGTCTCTTTCCCCTTTCAAGGTACCCCTTAGCGAATTGCTCCCTTCATTAATCGATAGTGTCCGGTCTTCTGCAGTCTATTTCCGATTGTTTTTCGTTGAGCAGCTTGCGACCAAGAGCCGGTTCTTCTTTTTTTCCGTCTTGAGTAGCCTCGCATTGAAGACGCCAGAGTTAGGACCTGAAGATTGGTGGTTGTTCCTTTCACCCCTTTCATTCCCCTTCGCTAAAATGATTTCTTTTTCAGAGGGTATTTACTCCTTGGCTGCAATTGAATGCCCCCCCCTGTTTAACAGAAAAGATCCGATTTTAAGTCCCTCCCCGCTTTCGGTTTTTTTCCTGTGCCCCCTATAAGACTAAGGATGTCATGCTCCCCTGCTGAAGAAAGGTTACACAGCACGGGTTGATCGTTTTTACCTCAGACTTCTCTTTCTTACATAATAGTTCTCTTTTGTTCCCTCCGTGAAAGGGTAAGCTTCCGATAATTGGTTCCCTTTTTTCCTTTTGTCCTAAGACCCAGAGTTCCTATATGTAAGATTCGATTCGTCCCCAGAAGTGAAACAGAAGTCCAAATTTTTCATCCGTCCCAGTTTCCATCCTTTTTTCGGTCCGATGTACCCCCCCTTCCCGGTCCATCCCCCTTGTGCCGAGGAATAACCTTTCCTTTTATGGACTTTTTCCCCGCATCCTAGATTCCGTCGTCCCCTCCGACCACTCCAAGTTGGTCTTTGTCTACGAGGCTGTCAGATCATGCTGCTAACTCCGGCTTTATCCCTTGTATTATCTTTCCCGCACATCCAGCTCTGGTATGTTCAACTCTCTTTCCCTTTCTCATTTGGTGAGTAGACAGTTCCCCATCCTAATCCCTTTCCCCTTGTCTTAAAAAGGGGTTTCCTGTCCCCCTCCCCGGTCAGCTATTGGTCCATGTTCAATTCTTCCACGTCCGCCTCTTTCCTCCCATTTGCAAGGTTTTTCCCCTTTTTCCTCCGCCATTGCGCTTTCCTTTTGTCCGTTCTCGAAGTTGCAATTCTTCGGGACTTCCCCTTCTTGGGAATCTCGATCCCCCCTTTTGGTCCCCCAGCCCGTTCTTAGCATGGGTCCGATGTCGATAATGACATTGTTTGCTATCTTCTCTCTCTCTTCCTTTTTTTTTTTTTGATCGATATCCCATTGCTACTTCGCACACCCCCCCCCCCCTAGGCTTTTGAAGGACCCTTTTTTTAAAGCCGTGTACGCATTAAATCCGTTTTCCTTTCTGGGAACCGTTTGCGGTCTGGAACTCCCCTTAGACCCCTTAGAGAGAATTCTTTGTCGGCGTCCCCTGCACCGGTTAGGTACATCCTCCGGACTGGCTCCACGTCTCCAAATTTTTCCACCCCTTCTCTGGACAGAGGAAAACCCTTTTCTCAAGACCTTTTTTCCTCCATCTTGGCGATGGTCCCGGGACTTCCCCCCACTGCTATCTGTGGCCCCCTTGCTATCTCATGACAAGGCTGCTTGCTAGTTCCCAAGAGATTTCGTGTCCTCCTAGTGCGCAAGCCCATGACCGTCTGACTGGCTCGGTCTTAGATAAAACGGATCCCCTGATCTCTTCCTTTGTCTCCTACAGATCGTTCCCCCAATGGTTTTCCCACCGTAGGGTCTTCCTTCAACCCCTTTTTTTGATGGACAGGTACGATGCCTACCCTCCTCCTCTCCTTATTAATAGGATTTTTCAGCTCCCCATGTGGTGGCGTTGTCTTAAAGGCGGTGCATGAATGGGCCGTCCTTCCCTTAACCTCTCCCCGCCTTTCGAGTGTTTAAGTAGATCCCTCCTAGTGATCCGAGAGGCGTAACGTATTCCAGCGGTTCCTCTTCTTGTCCCAGTTTCTGTCTTAACACCCAACTCCCTTCGTCAGGTAGACTCTCAGCTTTTTCTCCTCCCGCTAAAGGCTTGTTCTCTCCCCAAAAGAACTAGGGTAGTTTTGACCACTACTCCCATCCGGCTGCTTGTTCAGGTGTTGCGGTTGACATCCCTGACCTGATCAACGACTCTTCTCTTTCTTGAAGTCCTTTTCATTAAGTGGATCCACAACCACCGCTTGTATAGAGGACGCTGGGTCTTCCCAGTTTTTCCCGGCTATCCGCCCCCTAGCAACCAACCTCCCGCTGTTTCGCCCCGCGTTTTTGCGGCCCACAACAGGGGAACCTCTCTTTTCATAAACTCCGTGTTGTCCGCCTGTTCTCCTTTTCGTTCCGTACGCCACTAGGACTCTATCGAAGTTTAGCTGCTTTCGATTTCTTCTTAAGAGAAATCTGTTATCTCGCCTTTTTTTCATCGCCTACTCCTCTTGAGTGCGGTGGAAAGCTCGTCCTTACATAACCCCAGTTCTCCCGCTGCTTTTTATTTTTTTTAGCTTACCGTGCGGGAACTGGAGCAGACTTCGGAATGGCGCGAATTTGTTAAATTTCCCCCCTCATCCTTCTGGACTGATGCGGTATCATGCCCTTTCCCATAGGTTTGAGAGGATTATGTTCCATCCCAATATTATAGTCCAGACGACATGCTCATGTTTTCCCTCCGACACCTTTAGCCTCAAGACCAGAAGGACTGGTTTCTTTCATACCATTGCCTTCTTACGCGCTAGAATTCGTGCGAGTTGAGGAAACTGTTTCTTGCCTTGGAGGATGTCCTTATCAAGCTTTCCAGGGATGGGTTACAGATAGCCTACACTTTTTTTATTTTTTTCCGCTGAAGAGGCCGTCGTCTCTTCCTCGATTAGATGCGCGGTTTCCAACCTCGTTCTACCTTCGTTGCGTTCCCATGTTTTTCACGCCTGTTCTTTTATCTCCTTTCTTCGCACGTGTTTTTTGCTGATCGCAGGTGGGGAAAAGATCCAGATCACCAACATCATTGAAGGATTTGACCTTAGGGTCCCACGCTCTATCGGCCCATCTTAGAGAGTGATGTCCACCTGTAGAGCCTTGGACGGTTTCTTCTATCGTTTTCTGCAAGACTGAGTTAGAACCCCCGAAACTGCCCTCTTTATGCCGCGGCTTATTTGACGACGATGTTGCAGGGGTGACATCGATGGTTTTAAGATCGTTGATTGGCCAATGCGGCCTCCCTGATCTACGCGGGTGCCCTTTTTGTTTTTCTTCAGATGATCCGGCCTTCTCTCTACAGAAGAAAGCCCTCCTTTGGTTCCCCCCCCAATAGTCCCATGGACTTTCCTATAATAGTCGCTGTCCTGCTCAGTTATAGGGGTAGAATCTTTTTGCTGGTCAAATGTTCTATCCCGGCCGTCAATCGAATCAGAGAATATGCTCCGCTTATTCTCAATTCCTGTCTGCGCTTCCTCTTACTTCTTATGATCATTGGCGTTTCGCTGCGGATCAAGGGAAGAATGGGTCGCTTTGAATCCTCTGTTGTCGGACTTTCTCGTCTCTTTTCTATTCAATTCTTTCTTACCTAATTTCGTCGAGATTTTCACCTCTGACACTCCTCCTCTCTGATTACCCGAAATCGACAGTAAAATTCTAAAGGCGATCCCTCCTCTCCCCCCTCAGGGTGGGATCATTTCCCTCTTACCTCCGTCCCTGAATGGAAGACCTGCCTTTTCTTCGAGTCGCCCTCTCTCTACTCCGAGATCAGGTCGCCTTCCACTCGTGAGCACCCCTTCAGATCGCCCTTTAGCCGGACCCCAGTTTTTTTTTTTGCGCGGAAGTTCCGGGTTTGGAGGACCCTTCGGTTGCTTTTTTCCAGAAGGCCGGGAAAGTGCTATCAGAGGAGCCGCAGGTCATGATCCTCACCGACCCGCACCACCGTTCCGTAGAAGGGTCTTCCATGTCAGAAGCCTCCGAGGTCCCTTTCTTTGTACATTGCGGGCACACAGGCCCCAATTAAAGTCCGGCCCTCACGAGGATGCAAGTTTTATTTCAGAACCTTCCTTAATTTCGTTTGACCCTCTCGGCACCCCACCCCCCCCTTCGCTACCGCCCCCCAAGTGCTTCGAGTGTACGAGCTAACAAGTAGGGAGCCAAGTTCAGGCTTTTTTGAAGTAGGGTTGTCTCCTCCGCAGATACAAGCCCGATTGATTCCATCTCGTTCGCATTTGGGCCACCAATCGGTAAAACCATTCTTCGCGCTTTGGGTGGCCCATAGAGTAGGTCTCTTTTCGGCCCCCTACTACGGCCGTACTTTGTACTGCAAGTGTCGCCTCCCCACATTGGGGCGTCCCGCTTTTCTGACCAATACCGTAAGCAGTCTTTACCTTTCACGGGCCGAACTTTGTTTTCCTGCGTACTTACACATCGCCCTCCATTCTAGGCCTGGTAAAGCGCATTAGGGACAGCACGGCCCCCGTTTCTTTGACTTTCTGAACCGTTTTACGCTGAAGACTTTCGGTAATTTTTTTTTGTCGTTCTAACCGCCTTCCCTTTCCCGTGCTTTCCAAAAGGTCCTCTGCCCGCTTCACGTCCCGCAGTTCCTGGACTTGCCTCGTCTTCTTACTACCCTCTTCAGATGCGTCTCCACTTACCGCCCATGTTCATAGACCAAGTAAAACAGTGCTCGGCTGTAGACATGGTCGTTATCTGAGGCCTCAGTCCTTAGTTGCCCCCAAGGTGACTCATGCGGGAGCGATGAATTCTCAGTTAGACGTCCTCTTTCTCCTCCTTTCAGTTGGACATTACTGAACGCCCCCCGGGAAGTCCTTGAAGCTACCCATTCTGCCATAGGGTAGATTCCCTGTTATTGCGCTTTCCGCCATTTTGGGCCGCGAGAGTCTCGTCAAACGCGCCGCTTTTTTGCGGCCTTGGCTTTCCGCTTTTTTTTCCCCAGTTTAGCCTTCTAACATCTGGGATCTTTCGGTGTTTTTGGCTCCTGAAATCTCCTATCCCCTTAAGCGTCCCCCCGCGCTTTTCGTAAGGGCTTGAAGCAACACGAAAACTTGGAACTCAAATCCCCCTCTTATTTGATAGTGGTTAGGTCCCCCATAGTTGTGACCTTTCGATAACTATCACCTCCGCCTATGTAGGCGAGTGGGAAAGGGAACAACCTCTCAAATCAGCGTGTTTTTTTCATGAAGACCGATGTAATCGTCAAGTACACTCGCCTTTGTCCTAATTGTACCCTTCGCCGCTCGTAAATTTGAAATGATGACTTACCCCCTGCTCCGCTTTTTCTCCTGTGAAGCTACCGGCCCCCTCCTTTCCCGAATACTCCACTTCCAAAACCCACGGGCCTTCCTGGTATCGTTTTTTCTTTTAGAATCTTCTTCCCCCTTTTTCGGAGGAAGTCCCACGTTGACGCGTTCATTGTGTTGTCACGCCCCCTTCATGGAGACTTCGTAGACACCGACTCAGCTCCTTGCTCTTTTACATTCCCCGCGGAAATTTCAGTTCTTTTAGTCCTTTTTTTTCATTGAGAAATTCTCTGGATTTAGCGGACTCAGGGTCTCCCCGCGCCGGTCAGGTTTCACATCGCCTTTTGAACTCTGCGCAGTGGGTTTGCCTTAAAGATCTCCCCATTCTTCAAATTCGGAAGATTGGTCTTTCTTCCTTGTCCCACTTTTTGGAGCCGAACATTGCCTCAGTGAGTAAACGGTTGAACCTTTTTTCTCCCACGCCTCCCCTTATTTCCCTTTTAGTATTTGTCTCCATCCCAGTCTTTTCACGGGAAGGGCCTGGAGGTTTTTCTCTAAAAGCATTATTTAAACCCCAGCTTCTAAGTGGGGTCGATGTCCCTGACCCTGCATTGGATCTCTATATAATCACTTTAAGGGGGTTTTCTCACGTTCATCCTTTCTCCATCGACCCTTTCGTTCAAGATGTGTCCTTGTTCAATTCGGGATCTCTCACCAAAATTTTGTACCCTTCCGGTACCCTCCTTTATTTTTCATCCTACCTCCAGACTTTTTTCCTCCCTCATTGACCTTGCTTTTTTTACCATTGGCCCCCGGGTGCACGCGCGGCCGTTCCCCTGAAGGCTCCACCCCAACCTTTCTTCGATGACCGAGGGTACCAAATCTTCCCTTTTTTTTCCTCACTTTTCCTTGCTTTTATGGACTTAGCTGCGCTGGTCCACGCGAGGTGACCCTGACGCGCTGTCTGGGCTCGTTCCCCCTAACTCAGGATCCCTCGATTTTCGTCGCAAGGATCCCTTGACCTGTGTTAGACCCAAAGACGTATGGTGATCTTTTGCGGGTTCGTAAGAATCCTCATGAGGCCCGTCCCCCCCTCCCCCTGAGATTGTCCTCGTCACAAAGGTGATTACCGGTACGAGGTGACCAGATCGCTCTATACTCTCCCGATCGCCAGAGTTTTCCGGTTCGTGACCAGTGCTTCACTTTTTTCCCCTTTGGTCGAAGCTCTCTTCTTCGAAGCGCGCGTTTACTTTTATCCCAATTCCCAGGATCAAGAGGAAGGTCACGTGGACCCATCGTAGGTGTAATGGAGGCTTCGTTTCTTAATGAAACCCACCCTCGCCCCCCCCTGGAGATTTCGGAGGTCCAGCTCCACCTTACCTTAGTTCCCAGCGCGGTTTGTATCGCACCAACAACAAACAAACCACCGAAAGTCTGTCTCTTTTATTGAAGAAACCTAGAATCCTTCTCTTTTCTAATTTTGAGGTTCGTATTCCTGCACGGACTTTTTTACAAATAGCCCGTAAAACTTGGATCTAATTTTTATCCACTTGATCGCCCCCCAACCACAGAATTGAACGATTATTATGTGAGTAGTAAAAGAATTCTCCTTTTCCCACGTATACAAGGGCTCACCAAGAACACGATAGATTAGATTCTGATTATCCCTTAGAAAAAACGTGGAAATCTATATTTTAACTTCATACCCCTCGCTCCCCTGTGACTTTTATCTGTGGTTGGGTCGCCATTCTTAAGTTTGCTGGATTTTTCAGATCTTTGTGCGTTTTCCCCTTTTCTTCGTTCGTCAACCGGCTGTCTCAGCTCCGTCCTTCCTAGATACCTGCGCCTTTTCCACGTTGACACTGCTAGTCGTTTTCGAATATCCTCCCCTTCTCGAGATCCACTTTTTTTCTGGTCGCGGACCACCATGGCGGGATCATTTTTGAGTCACTGATATGGACTCGCAACGCATGTTGAAGTCCATCTCCTGAGTGCGGAAAGGAGACGCCCAGACATGCTCGGTTTGAGAGTTCTCTGGACTGCGTGAGTACGCCGCTTCCGTCTCATGCTTTTTTTTTCCAACTTTTCTACCCCCAGAAACGTCCGCCTGGCGGCATCTGTGCCAATCAAGCCTGCGCCGGACCTTTTTGCAGGCTTGCGGGGAGCCAATTCGGACCCCCTCAGTGCTGCGGGAGCTCGACCGTTCAAGCGGTTTTGCAGACTAATACCTTTTTTTCGCGCTTCTTACGAGTTTCGGGTCTTTCCTCTCCCATCTGTGCCCCTGTTGAAACACCCTCATAATCTTGATTTTTCGAGTTTTTACCCGCAGTCTTCGCTGCTCCAGCTGCGTAGTGGATCTGATGATTCTCTTGGGTCAACCCCCTTCCGTTACACCCGATAGTCCTCCCCCGTCTGTTATTATATGGTCCCACCTTTTTCTGCGTGGAGGAGTCCGGTAGATTAGGTCGACGGTGGCCCATCTCTCCTTGCAGGACGATGTTCCACTGAAGGAGTCTGCCCCCCCCCTAGTGACTCGTCGTGCGGACGAGAGATTTTTCTTTTAGCTTGCGGCCGGTCCACTGTTTCTCCTTATCAGTAAGATATCAGTAGGAGTCCATTCAGAAGCCCTGCCCCTACGATGGGTTCCCGTCTTGTGGATCTCTCATTAACGTCGTTATCCCTCATCGAACAGTTTTTTCCCAATCCTCTTTACAGAGAAATCTACCTCTCCACCCCGAAATTCCCAGCCTTGAGCTAGAGGTTCCCCCATATACTCAGGCGTGTTCCTCCGAGGTTGCTCGCCCCTTTTTCATCCGAGGCTCCCATTCCGCGCGCCTAGATCCTTCGCGATTTTCTCCCATAGCCTCCGGAGTAAGATGCGTACATATTATGGATACCACCCCCCTCCCTGGTTTCCGTTATTTTCGCCTTATCCTTGGAAGCGAGGTCGCTTTAGCTTCTCCGAGTAGCTGGCTAGGCCTTTCTCTCTTACTCATCTGTGTTGTCGAGCGTCGCCCATCCCGAATTCGGCGCAGTCCCCTCCCCGCTTCTTTCCAAAGATTCCCATTGCTACATCAGCGTGTCCGCGCTTTTGTGGGATTCCCCCCAGCCAATTTGTACCCAGCGGTACTACGAGCTTTTTTTGGTGAAGGATCAGACTCCCCGAGCTCGGCTCTCCCCGATCTTAGGAGGGAGAAGCGCTGATTCGACCCTTTCGACCCTTTCCCCGATGCTCGAGGCCGCGAGCGCCTCCGTTGAAGTGTCACTTTTGGCTCTTGGCTCTTCGCTTGTCCCTCAAGGAGTGTTCACGTGAGGCTTCTGAGTACTCCGCTTCCTCCTAGTCCCACCCAACCGTTCCCAGCAGTAGAGACGGTCCGCATCCAAAAGACCTCCCTTTACGGTCGACTGTGACTTCAGTGAAACGCTGAACATCTTACCCCTGAAGATCCCAGCTGGTCCAGTTACAGGAGCACAGGTTGGTTGTTCTACAAGAATCATTTCATCATATTAAGATTTGACCCCCAGAAACATGGCGACCTGACTTCCCCCTTCTCTGGTTGCAATCTAGAATAACCCGACCCCTCAGTTCTCCTCATGCTTTTTGTGCATTCCTTGTTGCCCCCAGCACTCTCAGATCTCCCCCTAAGACTTTGAGAATTTTATACTGGCCAACAACACGGACACGCCCGAGTACTTCCCACACACGCGCCCAAGACGATTTGAGGCAGAGACGGAGGTTTCACTGACTCCTCTTGCGCCAACAACGGAGTCGATTTCCTCCAAACGATACCTTTTTTCTGCGCCAGGCCAGGAGATAATGTTGGACGGTTTTTCCGCCCAGAGTAAGATTCCTGATCGGGGGCCTTAGTGCATGTGGGTTCCAGCTCGCCTTTGGTCGGAGGGAGTCAAACCGTTTCTTCTCAGACTATGAGTTAAACGTCTTCACCGAACCGCTTTTCGTAAACGAGCGTTCCAACTATTTGCAAGTGTGAACTTGCTTGCCGACCCCAATTGAGAAGGACGGATCCGTATATTTTACTCCTCCAAATAGGGTCTGAGTCCAGATTCCTGATGGAGATCACAACGTTCAATAAAAGGGTTCTTTATATAACTCAAAGGACCCAATAGTATTGATGAGCGAGGACTTGAGGGCGACCGGTGTTCTGCCAATTTCCGGGTCCCCGACGTCACTCGCTGTGAAAAGGGGCACTTCCCCAGCCCTGGATGACGTGGTAGAGACCTTCACGCGCCGCTAGTGAGAAGAAGGTATGTTTCGTTTAGCCAGACGCTTCAAGGCAAGTATACACTTCTTTTCAGAGTCCACCCCGAAGATTTACCCTTCCGCCGGAATTTTCTCCCTCCCGACCAAGCGCCAGGGATTAGGCAGGTAAGTTTTAGTGGAGAATGCTTTTTCCTGTTTGGCAGCGCGACTCTCAGTCTCACGAATGTAGGGTCCCTCCTGTTCGGCCCCTTTTCGTCCCCGACTATGCTGTCATCGAAGAGAAAACGTGCAGTCCTAGACTCGATTCACGGTTGTGTGTTGGGAGATACCCTTCATGACCCTCGAGTATTCTTTCGCCATTCGTCTTTTACGTGTCCGGGCTTAACTGAAATTTTTACCTGCAAGGAAAAGTCAATGGATCCTTTGTTCGGTTCTTTAACTCCCCTCTTCGTTTTCGGTATCTCCTGACATTTTACGCGTCTGAGTCGATTTGGAGATTCCTCCCCTCCCCCCCTTTGCAGATGGTTTATTCCGACTGAGAGGCATGTTCATTTCCTCGACGAACGCTGTCAAATTTAATCAGTTCCCCCCCCCCGCTTTACGATTATCCCTCACATGTTATATTTTACTTAACTGCCTTCTGACTCTCGGTTCTGAAATCCTCCTTCCGGAACCATGCTTTTCAAACGCCTTTCCTTCCCACTGTCAACCACCTGTGTGATCGTTATTTACTCATTCCTCTAGGTCGGATGTAAGCTAGGAAATTTTTTACCTCCCTCCGTTTTCGTGGGAGTCACGTCTCGGAGAGATTGGTTGCCAACCTTACCGAGATCTTAGTGCTATACCCTCCCCCCTAATCTCCCCAATTTCTTTTCTGTCTCGCTACCGCGGCCTTTTCCCCTGCTTCCTTTCCTTTAGAGATCGGCTTGTATCCCCGGATCTCCTTTACCTTGCACTCATCTTCGGGAGGTAAAACCTCTCTTTGAATAGAGCAACTTGGGCATTAGATGGTCCAGTTACAGAGAATTTTATAACTTTCCTTTTGACCGACTTTGGTCCAGGTCCACTTGTCACCTTCTGGTCTCCCTGTCTTCACCTTCCCCTCCTCGTGCACCTGCCCAGGGGTGTTTACGCATCCTTGGCGTGATTTTTCTCCGTCGACGAGCCCTTTGTTCCGTTAACTTTATGATTGGTACTCCGATCCCTCTTTAACCGACCCACCCCTCGTCTCGCCCTTTTTTGGATGTCTCCTTCCTTTTCGGGCTTATATTTCCCCCTTCATCCCTCTTTTTTTTTGTTGAGCGAGATCCACGTGCAGTCCTTCTCCCATTTTACCTTGCTCCTCCCCCTTTTGCTTTTAACTCTGGGTCCCTGAGATCACCTCCCTTCCCCTTCCTTAAGCTGTTTGAGGTCGGAATATTCCCATTCCTCCCGTCTCGCTCAAGTTCCCTCTTTTTCCTGAAGCCACCATGAAACTTTACCAGCTTCCGTGCCGGTTCCTAAAGGCTCCAACATTTCCCCCATCACATGATTTGACCCTCCCCCCCCCCCCCCATGATGGGACCACCATATTATACCGTGTTTTTCCTCCCCCCGGGTATGTTTCTTTGACCCCTTTTTACTCCCCCTTGCGGAGTTTCACGGCGTGGACCTTGTACCGCTGCTGAGTTCCCTAAAGGAGTCCCCTCTCCAGCTATCGTTCTCCCTGCCTCCCCAGAATGACATTTTCCGCGGCATCGCTTCAAATACGCAACTGGCTCTTCGTCGGGTTCCTCCGGATCTGAGGCGTTACAAAAATTCGCTCCCCCTCTTATTGCATTCCCTCACCACTGGTTTATTTTTACGAGGCGCCTCTACCCTCGCTTACTGATTTTTTTTACTTTCGGATCAGACCATTTTGGTGGCCTTGTGAATGTTGCCTTCCTTTTTCTTCCTGCCGCCTTACCCGCGGCCGACAGCAGAGATTTAACTTAGATCCATTGTCCCTTTTCTCGGACCAGCCAAGCAGTCCCTTCAAGCCTTTCGCTAGGAGTGGTCCGTTGCAGGAGGTATCA
>Ga0179593_1410648_pt1 | contig 12624 bp, 12 predicted proteins | sample CZODoug2_1_08_16_FD_185931 | JGI IMG/M metagenome (GOLD analysis project Ga0179593, IMG submission 185931) | Vadose zone soil fungal communities from Angelo Coast Range Reserve, California, USA - CZODoug2_1_08_16fungal (PacBio error correction) | ecosystem: Environmental > Terrestrial > Soil >... | reverse complement strand
CCTGCTTTCGAACGATTGGTTCCCTTTTCCTCAAATAACTCCCTGTGCCTGGGTCTTTCAGCGATCTTTTTGCATGCGATTGATTCCCCCCCGAACGAGCGCGACCGCCGTCGACGGTCTTTTATGTTCTTCCTTCTTTGAGATTTTTTCGTCCTTCCGCGCTCTTGTTGAACCCGCTCGCGGTTAACTTTAACTGGTTCCGCACCAGGTGTTATACTTCCGACCCCTCGCCCCTCCCTCCGCCCTTCCCATTTCAGTCGATTTGCGGTCGCACCAGACTCGCCAGCCCCCGTGTGCCAGTAGGTCAAACCTGCGGCAGCATTGTTACGTTCCCTGATTCCCCGAGCTTGATGCGAACCATTCACTTTACCAGCCTCTAGTCCCAGAAAGAATTGGTCAAACCCCAACCTGTCAGCCTCCGGAGACGCGCGGTAAGGCCAGCTCCGCCGTTTACTGCTCTCGTCTGTCCCCGATTTTGTTGCGCCCGCGCGTTTTCACCCACAATTTTTTCCAGTTCCTTTCCCTACAAGCAGTTTTTTTCTGAAAAAGTGGCTTCTTTTTTTCTTCTTCAGTTTGTCGTTAAATGGGTCTCATGATGATGTGCCCTCTCCGCTAATCAGGATTAGGAGAAATCCGACTGCCTGAGCCCCCTTGTACCACGAAATGCCTGCTTCTACGTTTATGCCAATATCATGGACCGAGAAGAGATCTTTTCCGTTCGTTTGACCGACGCGATTTTTCTCGCCAGATAATCCCGCCACCCACGCCCCTGTAACGCGATAGGTTTCGAGAGTACGACTATCTTTTCCAACTCTCGCATTTTCATCGCCGCCATTTGTTTTCAAGGTGCGTGAGTGCCAGTAGCCCTAGGCCCAGTTTCCGATCTGTCCTCTATTGGTCCCGTTATCTGAAGGCACGGCATAAAGTGCTCAGCCGAGCCCGAGGGTTTCCTATAGTCACTCCCACCTGAGATTGCTCTTGAAATTGCGGTAGATCTTTTTCGCTCTCTTGGCCATTGTACTCAGCAGGCAATCCCCTCCCGGGTCTTTTTTTTTTCTCTGTAAACCAGCGTTTTCTCACCTCCGCTGCATTGAGACCTCTGCCGAGACCACCCCCCTATCCACCGGCCATATAGAAACATTTCGCACATCTTCAGTTCGGAGTTGCTCTCCTTTACGCGATAGCTCTCCAATGTGGGCCTTGGGCAGGTGTGAGTGGGGGTTTTCACCCCTTTCCTTTTTTCTTTATTTTGTTGGTGTGGGGGCGTTGTTGGGGGTTTGTGGGGGGGGGTGGGGTGGGTGGTGGGGGTTGACCGGGGGGCGTTTGGGGGGTGTCGTCCCCTCATGACTCGCGTATAAATTTAATTAGCTTGTCTATCACAAAGACCCTCTATAGTTTTCCGGCCTCCCCGTTTTTAACCGCGTCCTACTAAAGACGAGACGCGCCTGCCCAACGCATCCTGCACCCATTATCCCCCTTTGTAGCCCCCAACGAATACGGAGTCTCCCTCTTTCGTTGCTTCCATGAAAACGAGTACACCCCGCCATCCTTTCAATACTGATTCCACCCCAAAGCCGCAAGGTTGACCCCCCCCCACACCCCCCCCCCCCCCCCCCCCCAAAAACCCCCCCCCACCCCCCCCCCCCCCCCCCCCCCAAACCCCAAAACAAAACCCCACCCCCCCCCCAACACACCACCCCCCCCCCCCCCCCCCTTGCTAACGTTTGTGCTATCTTTACTTTTCCCAAGGGCAGGAAGATCAGGTTCTTTTCGCCCCAATATAGGACGATGTTTCCAATCGTGCACGGCCCGTGAGTGAATGAAAACCCCCCACCTCATAACCACGCCCAAACCCCACCAACCACCCCCCCTCTTTCTCGCCTCCATCCCACACCTGACAACCCTAGCTTTTGGTGCCCATCCGGCGCCATCTCGCTCCATGAACCAAGGGACCTTTGTTTGGGCCCCAACGAGAAGAGCGCCCAGACTCTCTTCTCTCCCTGCTCAATACAGTCAGTTCCCGGATTTTTATTCCTGAGCTCCGAAACCTCCAGCCCCCCCCCATCTTGTCCCCCCAGACGGACTCCTCCTTATTACAGACTCACCTCCAATAGAACAAGAAGATCATTCACACCGTCCCCTGATTTTTTTAGTCGTCTCTCGCATCGATCGCTACACAACGAGGCTTTCTTGCGAGTCCGCAGTTTCATTCCCCTCCGACTTGTGTATGAAACCCTATTTCGGGTGCGCTTATGTTCCAATTTTGTTTTGTTCAATCTTTTGCTCCACGCTCTGTTTATCGAGGCCCTATGTTTTAGAGTTCCTGTTGCCGTTCACTCCCAACCCCCCCCCCCATTTCTTTTCTGAAAGTTTCCCCTTGTTTCACGGGGGAAGGAGTGTGTGTTGTACACTGACTTTCCTTTCTACCAGGCTTTGATCCCTTGCCTGTCCTTCTTTTGACGTTTTGATGTCATAGTGCCCCATGGACAGGCGCAGGTTCCTCCGGATCAATCTCCTTCATTCGACTGCTGATAACCATCCCGAGATTGTCCGTCTTTCTTTCTCCCCGTCCCCGTTGAGCTTGCATTTCTTCTTTCCACTTTCGGCACACTTATATTCGCGTGCCGAATCCTCCTCCAGTTCGAGCCCCTCTGCTTTCCTCCAGCCATCAACGGCCTGCGCAAATTTACCCTCCTCTCAGCACCCGCGCCTCCTCAGATTGCGGTTCACTGCCCACGCTCCTGTCCCTCTCCGGATTTTTTTGACTTCTTGTTTATCCATCGTTTTGCCCTTCGTAGTAGTAGGTCTCCTTTTTCTTCCCATCTCGACATTGTCGAACTGATGTAATATTTCTTTCCCAGCGACACTTCTCTCCAGGAAGAACTCGAGGCTTTGAAAGTCCGGAGTGGGATTCCTCTCCCATCCGCCTTCCTTTCCTCGTAGAGTGGATTTTTTTTACATTTAGTTCCTTTTTTGCCCCTCGGTTCGCGGCTCCCAACAGTCTTTATTTTCGTCTTGATCCGTTTTGGTTTACTTGGAAGTGTGGTTTCTGGTTCGCGGTCCCTCCACCTATCCATAGCTTTTTCGCGATTTCGAGTTCTCAATTTTTTAGCTTTTTTGAGACGCGCTGACGCGATCCTTGCTCTTTCCCGAGCCGTGATACCAGTACGGCCACAAGTCTAGCTCCGCTTTTTCCCTTTCTCTTTCCCCATACCCTCCGGTTGTGAGCTTTGGCCACGCGCTTCTATTCCATGAAGGAGTTCCGGTCTTTCCTCCAACGAGCATTTCGAGTCGTTCTTGCTAGATTCCCCCCCTCCCGCTTCAGGGCTACCTCGAACTGTGAGCCTCTGTGGTGGAATACGGGCCGACCCGAGACCATACTTCTCTTCCGACAAACGCTCCCCATCTTTCCCCCGACTCTCGGCTTCGGTTATCCCTTACCGCCTGCTTATCCTTTCGCATGTACCGCGCCGTCTCCTCGACGTCTGGCTGCCTTCTCCTTTCTTTCATATAAGTTTCTCCTCCTTTTTCCCCATGTCTCCGTGTCCGCTCTTGGGGTCACTTTGAGTACAAGCAGAGTTCAGTCGCAAGCCTGATTGTCAGCTGTACCCTTCCCCCTGATACCTCCGTCCTGACTCATTTGACAAAACCTGGTTGACCCGCATGCGAGGTCTTCCCCCTTGCTCGGGACACTTAGCGAGGTGGTTCTTTTCATCGATCTTTTTTCTTTTGATTTCTCTTTTTGGTTTTTTCCCCCGTCCTAGGTTCCTTTCTGGCAGTAGCTCGTGCTCGGGTTTCTGCAGTTTTTAATTTCTGTTCGCGCGCATCCGTTATAGCGCATGCGTCCCAGACCATTTTAGACGTACTCTCGCGCTCAACCGGGTAGGGTTTTGATTGCTCTTTTATGCTTCTCCGCGGTGATTTTTTCCCCATATTCAGCAGTAGCCCTTCCCGTATTCGCTTTCCGGCGGCGTACCCTGGGCGTTTTTGCTGTTGATGACATCATCCCCCCCCGTCCAATCACCCATTTGCCCCCTCCCTTCAGCCTTCCTGCTGATTCAATTTTAAAGTCCCCCTCCCCCCCTCCCACAATTTAGTCTACTTCTATGCGCCATAGGTTGGGTTTTTTTTTTGGGGCAGGCCCTCACTCTCTAAACAGCTGCCCTCTAAAAGTTGTTTTTGTGATCTGTAACAGCGTTCCACACCCTTTTATTGCTTTGAACTCAGCTCGACCGTCCTGACTTATTGGTGATTTTTTCGAATACGGGAAAGGACGTTTCTCGATGACGCGGAAGCTTCGGCCCGCTACTGTTTTTTCGTCCCTAGCAGCTTTTTTTTTTCGCTTCTCCATTCTGCACGCTGGTGTTGGCGTTGTTTATAAGGGCGAGGTCCTTTTTGACGGTTGGAGCCTTTGTTAATCCATTCGATTGCGCCTCGTTTGGTTTGTTTCTGATTCGGTACATTGGTCCCTACCCCCCTCCGGTAGCGATGCCTCAGGAACTAGTTAATTTTTGATTCCTTGGGATTAGGGTGTTTTTTGCCGCTCGATGAGTGGATCTTGTTTCTCTGATCAGGGCCCTGCTTCTAATAACCCGCTCGGTTCTGTGGACTTCTGCGGCTGGCGCACTCTTTTTTATGTTCTTTGTCTGGTTATTCTAGGGCCGCCCCCCCCCCTTTTGATACCTAGATCATATTTCTCCACACCTTCTTCTGAAATTTTTGCAAGGGTTTCTCGAATTTCTTTTGCATTTCCGGGTTTGTTGTTTTGGCCACTCATGTATTGTGTACATTAGAGGCCCGGTGTGCTACCGACTGGCCGGTTGCCAGCAAACGCTTTTTTTGCTTAGTTGAGTATGTTTGGTTTCCCCATTGTTTTTTCTTTTTTGTTCTTTCTTTGTGCGTTCTGTAGTATAGGTGCTGACTCTTTTTTGCTTCTTGCTTTTTTCTTGCTCTTTGCTCGATCTCTTGTGGCTTTTGGTTACGTGCCATCGGTTTTCAAATTCGCGAATAGTACTTCGTTAGACCCACGCTCCCGGTGTCCTCGCATGTAATTGTCTCTTTTTTTGACCCTTCCAGCCCTGAATCTTGCTGTCTTGTTCTGAGATGGCACGGTGCTTCAGGCCTGATTCTTCAACTCTCTCGGTCGAGCACGAAGTTACATAGACTCCCGCCCGCTCCCGGGCCAGCTTTTTGAGTTAATTCCCTTTCAGAGACAGTGCTCTCCCTTCGTTGATCAACCTGGTTGGGTGATTTTTGCGGCGACAAATCGTTTGCGTGGACCCTGTCTTTGCGACGGCACCTTTACCCCCCAAGTTTTTTTGTAGCTCAACTGGCCTCCTTTCCCCTCCTCTGCCGTTTTTTTTTTTCCCGACCTTGCTTCTTCTTGGGCCCTGCGATCGTTTGACCTTTTCCCGCGCGAGTCGGCCTGACGAGACTTGCTCGAATAACTCCTTTGTTTTCTTTCCATCGTGCGAGCGACGTTGGCCAATTTAATATTCGTTCTCTTCCGATGTCTGATGGGAATATTTTCGTCTCTTCTCGGCGTTTTACTAATTTTCGTCAGTCTTTTCTACGGTTCTCGACGTAGAAGATTTTTTGATCTCCGTCAGGCCACTTTACCTCTGGTCCGCCCTCCCTCCTCTTTTTTGCTTGTTCCTCACGAACTGCGTGAGTTGCGAGGCAATGGGGTGTGAAATCATGTTGCCCTCATCTACGGTGGTGTCGCACGTTTTATCATTTTCCTTGAGATTTTTTTATCTGCCGTCAGTCGCGGCTGCCGGCGAGGTTGGCATTGTTTACTTTCCGTTCGTGCCCCCCCCTTATGATTATCAACGTCGCTTTCCAAGCCCTCTCTTTCTGTCGTGAAGGTCAATTTTTACGTCCGAGATCTCGCCGTTTGCCGTATTTGACTCGGACGCGTGTGCTTGGCGCTTGTTTTCTACCCTACAACACTGCGGTGACCTTTGTTGCCTCTTTTTTGAACGAGGTTGGAGGTTCTTGCGTCTCCCGCTAACCCATGGCTTTTGACAATTTCCTTTCCTTCGCGCGTTCTAAAAGACCTACTCTCTTCCATGACTTCCTTCTCACTTCGCAGAGGAATCGCTTTTTCCACGGCCATAATCGGACGTTGGCGCTTTGCAAGTCGACGGTGGTGTATCAATTTAAGCCCCCCCCTCTTCGGTTGCCCGGTGAGATCCTCACTTCTAAGTGATTTTAGATGGATCGTACCGGGATTTGCCGACGGGTCATCCGCATATTTCTCTTTCCCCCCGTGTTTTTTGTTTTATGCTAGATCCGGCCCCCGTCAGCTTGGGAGGTACATGTCTTTCCCCTCTAAATTGCCCTGTGTGCGGTCCCCGTTGCCCCACCCCCGTGTCCATGAGAGTGCTTCCCCGCACGAGAGGAGATGAGCAGAAAGACTCGACTGGCCCTTTTTACCTCTTATCTCCTTTGAGATTGACGTTCATGCCTCCGCTTACTTTTTGAAGACCCCTCGACGAAGGTGTCTCCAAATTTTTTACCCTTGTCTCTTGGGTTCCTGCGACTCGCGCCGACCCCCGTCCACCCTAAGCCAATTGTACTCGTTTAAAGTACGTCTGTGTCATTGCACTTAGCGCCCCTCCACTCCAATTTTTTTTTTCGTCTGGCAAAAGGCGAAGACGCCTAGCGCCCCGTACCCCCTGGACTGCAATAGAAGATATTAGGCGGAACAGCCTACGGTTCCAGAAGAGAGGGAATACCGTAAATTGGGTTAAAATTTGGCCGTACGTATCGCAGGATACGATTCTCTTCATCGTACAGTAACTTCTCCGACTTGGGCGTTACTCGGTCACCAAGTCCTTCTTTGCACAACCTGCCGCCGTAGGTTCTTGCCTCTGGCCCCCACCAATGTTGCACTCGCTCCTCACGCATTTCTTTTGCCTCTCCACTCCTATTCGCCTTTCCGGACATCCCCTCCCCCCACATCTACTCACACTCCCGGCACGTCCCCAGCTGCGATTGTCCCCCCAGTCCGATGACTTCACCCCCTCCACCCCCTCTCGCTGATACCCTTACGGGAATTATGGCTTTGCCTGTCGCGATTATACCCGCCGTGATTGATCGTTCTGAGCAAGAGACTGCCTGGACTTCCACCAGTAAAAGTCCCCCCAATTTCCTCTAACGAGACGTGTATTGCCCATCATCCCAATCGGCTTTTTCGAAGTCCGCCTGATTTCGAGGGTCCGCGCCTGGATCCCGCCAGTGACCGAAAGAACCCCCAGCCCCCAATCCTTCCGCATTCCAATTTTCGCTGTTCGACGAGAGAGACGGTTTCCCCCCACCTATAGCATTGGCCCTGCCTTCACCCGGCTTGGCCGCCTGGTCCGTACTTTGTCCTCCTTCCCCCGTGACGCTTCTCCGCGCCTGGGTTCAAAAAGTAGCGCATCCCCTTTCCAGTGCCTTTCACTATGGTCGCCTGATATCGTCACGCCCCCCGTAGAGTTGTACTGGACCCCTTGCTGTTAGCTATCCCCATGATTTTCCGGCGTCCCTTATTCTCTCCCTTGGTTCCGGTGCGTAGCGGAGTGCGTGCTTTTTGTACACACTCCAGCTTTGGCCTCTATTCTTTTAGTCGCCCGTCAATATCAAAGGTCAAGCTGCACTCGTCCCCGCCTCTGTCGGAATTTGATCCCCCGCCGATCTTCGCGATTTTTCCTCTCGCAGCTTTTTCGATGCGGTAAGAGAGCGTCTCGAAAGGGACCCCTGTTGGAGCCTCCCTTACCCCCAGCCGAGGTTCGCCATTGAGACTCAAAGTCCAGAAGCACATTGCCTCTCCCCGCCCTATTCCGCACGGCCAACCCGCCATTCGCACCTCTTCCCCCCCCCTGTGTTTTCCACCCAATATAAGACTCCTCACTGTTTTTGACACCCCCGGAACCCAAACGTTTCCCACACAGTTTTTTTTTTTAGTATAGATAATGTTTTGCCCCCACACCGCCGCTTGAACCCTTGATCATGTAATAGCTGGTCCCTTGAAACCTGCAGGTTATTCATGTCTGTCGCCCTCCTTCGGTGAACTTTTATGATCTCGCAGCATGCACGTAGGAACCAACACCCCCAAAGCACCCAAGTGGAATCGCCGCCCAGACCCCCACAGGAACCGACTTGTTTATGATTCCAAGACCCTTTCCCTCTAGTTTTTTAACCTGTACCCGAGACGTATCTTTTTTTGCGCGCTCTGCGTCTCCGCGGTTCCGTTATGCGTGCCGTAACCCATGGGCATGCAAATGTCTTTGTCGTTGGAACCTATTTCCGTTATAAGACACCTTTTGCAGCCCCCACGCCCGGATATCCTTCATCGAAGGTTTACCCAGCTCCACCGTGATCCCTGCTCGCCGTATCACCACGCCCACCCAGGTGTTCTCTTGAAGACGCGATGCCTCCTCCTCCTCAACACGCTTTTTGGTTTTCCTGTCCGCGTCTCTTCCCCTCGTTACTTACCGATTCGCACCACTCTCCAAGTGCTTCCGTTTCGGTCGCGCTGTCTTTCACCGCAATCAAGTTTCACGCTGTTCTTCCCCCCGCCCTTTGTCTAGATTTTCATCTGTACTATGGATTTTTGAGGCCCAACCTGCCCCACACCACCAACAACCCCCTTTCTTCCGAGTCCCTGCACTTGTTTTGGACTCGTGTGCTTCACTGGACATTAATCGCGTGCTGACTCAGTCATCCCTTTTACGTGATTATATTGCTATGACCCGTTTTTTTTTTTTTGTTCAGTCCTCCCCCTTCGTGCGCATGTACCTCCGGCCTACTACTGCTCTGGCGGATTTTTACATCGACGATGGCTTTCACTTTCGTTTTTCCCCCTTTTTTTTGCGTCCTGTGCAGGAATCTTTTATTGTCCCCCCTTTTTTTCCTCGGCCTTTTGATATGCTTTGCTCATCTGAAGTCCTGTGCAGCTATGCACTGTTAGATGCTTACATCCTCACTCGGCCTTGCGCCCAAATCTCTCCGTAATTTCGCAGCCACCCCTCGTCAGCTCATACGGCGGTGCACCTGCCCCCCATCCTCCCCCTGGATCCCTACGGCGCAGACCGCTTTCCGACCAGCGTTTTTCAATTCGTCGTCTTTTGGCGGTCTCTCGTCCCCGTTTCCCATCTCGACTCGACATGATGCAGCGTTTGTTGAATCCCCCTCGGCACGTCGTACCTTGCAGACCCTTTTCTCGCGGCTCCATTTTGTACTTGTCCTCCCCTCATCATTTGTTCAGTCGCGCCGGGAGTATTTTTTCTCGGTAATGTCGTCTTTGCACTCGTGCCGTTCTAAGTCGGTTCTCGGCGTCTGTGATACTAGTGTCGGCGTTGTTTTTCGGGATGTCGCGGTGCTCTACACCATGGCTTTCGCCGATTCTGTTTTCGAGATTTTTTTCTCTTTTTTTTTTTTGTGTTTTCGAGCATCAACGTTTATACCCTGGTTTTAGAGAAGTAGTCCCCGTCGGCAGTAGACATCCCATCGCTGTGCAATATATTTTTACCTCCCCTCTTTTTTTTTCGATTCGAGATGTTGATGTTTATTACTGGTCTTCCGTTTTCTGCGCAATCGGCATGGACGAGTTTCATTTCTCCTGACTCTCCCTCTTTTTAACCTTGCCTCGTCATTCTCCTCCAGCTGATGGTGCAAGGCCGAGTAGTTGACCCCCCCCATTTCCGAACCATTAAGACACGATGTCAAGACCTCGAGAGGAATATTTTTTATCCCGACTCCCGATTTTTTCCTTGCTCGCGTGCGTATCCTTCCCGCACGGGCCCCTAGGCTTTTAGATTTATCTGTCGGGCCCCACGCATTCTTTAGAAGACGTCATCAATGCGGATTTGGCGACTGCGCGGGCTCAGCTAGTTCTCCACATCAGTTCGACAATTTTTATGTCACGATGGGCCCGGTCCTTGTCTACCTCCTTTCGCCTAATTGCAAATTTGTTGATGAACGTCATGCTGGTTCTGCCGCCGTTTTTGGGTCCGTCTCGCCGTGGTGTTCGTCGGCCCCGCGATTTTCTCGCTTTCTCTTTGGCGGCGTTTGTACATACCTCTCTTTTTTTGAGCCGGACTGTTCCCTTCTTGCCGGTAGCTCGTGTTCTTCGGCACGTCTTAGCTTCGATGCATATCCTGCCGAGGTTTTTCTTTTTTCCCGGGCACTACCTCCTCTTCCGCCCGATAACACGGGTCGTTGCTATTTTTATTTTTCTTGACGCTGAGTTCGCTGGATGGAACAAAACTCATTTTCACGGCCTCGTGTTTGTCTCCGGAGTCCTGTGGCCCCAGTTTTTTTTTTCGGCGCCCCTCCCATAAACACGTCATATCCCCCCTACACCGTCCAGGGTGATAGCTAAGTCAGCCTGGGATCTGCCCTGAGGAAACTGTCCTTTTTCCTCACACGAACATTCCCCGCGTCTTTCTCATCTCCCATGTTTTTTGTTTTGGGTGCTTTTTTGGCCGGATCCTCTCCAAACTATTGCCTTTCTATAAAAACCAATTTGTCTTTGAGCACGGTTACACCAAATTGTATTGTGGGGAACATCCAGTTCTACCGCGTTTTTTTTTCTTTTTGGATAATACTTTCAACCTCCCGTCTTCGCGACTTTTGTTTTTTAACGCGTCGCCTCTTCCGTTTTTTTTGAGATCGTGTTTCTTTTTTCAGCGTCTTGATTTCACCGTTGGTTTCTTGGCGTGGTGATACGGCTGCGGTTCGGCATTGCAACGGTTGTTTTTCTCTTTTCGTTTGATCCGGGACTTTTTTGCTGCGGTTTCTGATTTGACCTTGCATGGGATTCCCGCCGCCAGTCCCACCCCCAATTACGGTGGCTTTTGCCCTTATTTCGGCAGGCATTCGTTCGCTTTGGCGTTTCTAGCGTTTCCCTCTCTGTCTCGGGGTTATGTCCTTTGAATTACGTTCTGTCTTTTTCGTACTTTTTCTCCTCCCACAGTGTTTCTTTTGGAACTTTGTTTTTTGCGAGTCCCCTCGTCGGGTTTATGGCTTTGGTGGTTTTTTATTCTTGTTCCTTTCTCGCGAATTTCTGATCTTTTTTCAGCCATTAACTGATATTCCTGCAATTTTTTATGACCGCGTCCTTTTTTCGCAGGTTCACGGCTTCGTTTTGTGGCATAATACTGCGTACTTGCTAACCGGCGTTTCTTTTGTTGCCGCACAAACTTTTTGTTTTGAGTCGTTGCGTTGGTGTTGCAGACAGTGTATATGGTTGTGGCTCGTGTGTTTCGTTTTGCTTTTCTGTTTTTCGTGATCTTGGCCTCGTTTTCTTGGATTTCGTTTGTCGACTTTTTCCCTCCCCCGACGATGGTGGCGAGGTTGCTCGGCATCCTTCCTTCCCCTTTCGCTAGCTTCCTGCCGTTACCCCCCTTTCTCTCGTCTTTTTCGCTATGAATTCGTGATGTAACTTCTTACCTGCTTGTTTTTTTCGAGGATTGCCCTTTTGATATTGGTGCTCTTCCTGTTCCCTTCTCAAGACTTCCTCCTCCCCGCTGGTTCTCTTGCAAGCCGTCCTTTTGCCCCCATGGATCTCCATGCGCCTTCCCAGCTGGATTTCTACCCGTCATTTTAAAATAATATATGGTTTTGTGTGGTCGACCATCGCTTGTGCTTGATACACTTTTTTTCCGTGCTCGGTAATTTGAACCAACTGGCTGGTAGAGCGTCCCTGTTACCCCGAGCTGCGGAGGCCTTTCCCCCTCCTTTTCTTTGATGTTAATGCGATCGTGGTTGGGAATTCTTGTCGGAATTCGGACACCTTGATGGCGTGTCTTTTCGTGGGTTTGATTTGTTCTTTCTTGCGGAGAATCTGCCGGCACCTGACGTTTTTGCACCCTCATGTTTCTGCCGTTTATTTCGGCCCCGGTTATCTTCCTTTTTCGTACTGCCCCCTCGAAGGCACATGATTGGTCTCGAGACGTCTTTTTGGATCGCTCCTTTCTCCCTCATCTTATTTTTGTTCCCCCCTAGAACCTGCCGATGTTCGGTTTTTTTTTTTTTTTTTTCTGTGTGATCCCTGCTGTGCTCACTCCCTGCGTGATTAGGCTCTTGTGAAAGTGGGGTGCCGAGCTGGTGGCTCTCTCTGTTGGTTGTTTTCGCACGCGTAGTGTGAATATTCGCCCACCGTTTTTCTTCTTTTCTTCTCGCGCGTATACTGCCGAGATTTCTCATTGTTTTTTAAACGGATTCGTTTTTGATTTTTTTCACTTCCCTCTTCAGCGATCTTTTTGACCCCGTACAGGTTTACAATTCAGCGATTTATCTTTTTGTTTTTGGCATCGTGTCAGGGTGGTTTTTCCGTTTGGGTGTTTCCTTTCCTCGTACTCGTGGAATTTCTTAATATTTGTGACAGTTTGATCGGCAGCCGAGTCGCATCTAACCATGGAGCGTTCCAACGGCCTTTTTGCAACCTCGCTGCCCACCTTACGTAACGTCCCTTTCCGTCCCAATCTCACCCTTCTCAGCCTCGAGTCACGTTCTCGGACGTTGGGCGCGGCAACGTTAGCTTCGTGCTTTGTTTTTATAAATCGCATGTACTTTTTTTTCTTCGCTCCTGAAAGGCCAAGTGCTATGGCCTCAGACATTTATGCCCGCGCGTCG
>Ga0179593_1400826_pt1 | contig 12624 bp, 11 predicted proteins | sample CZODoug2_1_08_16_FD_185931 | JGI IMG/M metagenome (GOLD analysis project Ga0179593, IMG submission 185931) | Vadose zone soil fungal communities from Angelo Coast Range Reserve, California, USA - CZODoug2_1_08_16fungal (PacBio error correction) | ecosystem: Environmental > Terrestrial > Soil >... | reverse complement strand
ATTTTTACTTGCCACACCCGCAGCCATACTTCAGCCTCCCCGGTCCCCTCCGACATTGTCGATAGTCCTTTAACAGCATTGGTTTCCCCACCGCCAAATCTCACTAGCCAAGAGGTCGTCTTCCCTTTCCCTGGTTCGCCATCTTCTACTTCACACGGATTCCCAAGTCAACCCGCGGCATCTCCCCTCAACCCCCAACGCGTTCAAAGTCCGTTTTCCCGTTGGCGTAACGTACCGTCGATATGGAGTTGGCAACAACAGTCCTTCCGTCATTCCTGCTCCGTCCGTTCCTCTTTCTCGTCCGAGCATCCCCGTGCCAGATCGGCGTTCCCCTTTTTTGTTATCTGTTCATTTCCCTAGCAGGGCCCCTTGCTTTGTTTCGTGTCGGTCATTTGACGATGTGAATCGCACTTGTTACGGGTGTTTCCCGCTTTATTTGATAAGCCCGAAGTACAGCACGTTCCGGTGAGTCGCCGTATCCCAAAACCCCGTGTCCATAAGCCATGTTTCCTCTTGCCGCTGCCACGTTTTTTGTTCTCTATCTCTTTTATAACCTATATCTTTTGAGATATATACCGACTCAGTCTCGCCTGGCTTGGGGGTGTTGGATAGCTCGTCGATCCACGGAAACTTTGGATATTCGTGGTCTTCCTACTGGCAAGATTAAAGCTGACAATCCTTCACCTTTTATTTCCACGAACATGTTCCGAGACCAGCCACCGGGGCCCCGTCTCCGTGAAGGCCCGATTAAATCCTTACGGATCCCCTCATAGTCCCTCTTTCGGCCGTTCCCTCTATACGTGTTTTGACTCTTCTGTAGATCTTCAATGCTTCGGGCAGTGACTGGTTTCACTCTCTTTTCATTTTTGACGCCAAACGTCGGCCCCCGTGGTACATTTTGATTTGATGTTGTAGTATTTCTCATCGATCTTCGTTCCTTGTATCTGTGACGCCCCGTTTTGCATGCCATCCCCCAGGGTGGACGTCCATCGTGCTTTTCTGTGTTCTAGACTGACAGATGGTATCGGTGCGAAGCCCTGGACTGTTAGGATTTTATTTTCGACCTTTCCTCTCCATTGCCGACATGCTGTCTTGCAGTTTCCTTTTGATTCATCAAGTTGGGCCTCGCCTGATGCCCCTTTCGTTTGCTCACCTTTTGACCTCGGGGACCATGATGAAATCGTCCCAGTCACGTGTGGCCTTCGCCCAAACCACCAAGACGACCCGATTTAGGATGACTCTTGGTCTCCACCTCTTCCTTCAACTCGCGAACGATCTTGTTGATAGGAGTGCGATGATCCTGTATCCCCTTCACGGTGCTTCGCAGCGCATTGTAAGAGTTAGCAATTCCTCGCCCTTCCTGTAAGGACCTTGTTGTTTCTTGAAAGTCCTTAGTTGTGTTATCTCAACTCCTTGGCAACCCTTTGCTGACTTGGAGACTTCTTCTGGCTGTCCTAGGTTATGTCCCCCCTCCGGAAAGGCAGTGACGACCCTGAACACCAATGCCCGTTGTTCATGTAATATTCTTGAGTCCGTTTGTCATCTTTTTTCCCCCTGAGCGTTTGTTTTTTTTTTGACAACGGCCATGCTAGGGTGTTACGGTCGACCTCCAGCAGTGCCGTCTTTTTTTCCGCATTCTTTGTCGACTTCATCCAGACTCGCTCTCGGGAATACCTGGCGGACTTCCTTTGGATTTGTCCCCCTGGTTCCAGCCTATCCTCACGTGTGAGGGGACACCGATCATCTTTGTCCCGGTATGTTCGGTTTTTTTTAACTGGTGGCAGGGTTCCGCTTAGACATTTCAGTATGCCTGCGGCGGATTAAGAACTGCTTCGGTCCATAGCCCTATGCACCACGTTTCGCGTTTGGGACTCTCAACCTCAACCCTACGTCAATCGGTCCAATCAGTTTTTCGGCTAGAACTGGACACTCTGGCTGAGGTTCCTTTCTAATTTCCTCCTTGCCTAATCGCCGACTCACAAGAGGCATACGCCCACCTGCGTCCCCCCCGCGGTACCATGAAACGACCTGCTTGTCCCCCGCTTTAAGAGGTCTTGAATGCCGTGGTGTTTCGTGTCTTTTGAATCCCCCCCTATCTTACGTTCAGTTCTCTGTGATTGTCTTTTTTTCGACAAATCCTTCCAGTGATCGAGATCGGCCCCCCCCTCTACGGTACTTATATCTTTGACTATTTCTTCCCAGAACCCTTTCCCCATCGCGTGTCTGGACTGCGAGCTGGTTATCGTCATGACAATGAGCATAGATATGAAGCCTTCGCTGCACCAGCCTTTTCGCGCCCAGTAATTCCCCTCACCCACAACTAGTTGTAATTCGTCTTCCCCTTTTCTTGACTTTTCTGTCGTTTTTCCTCCCACGAATGGCAGCATGTCTTCGTCGAGCCCTTGTTATACTCATTGCGGTGTCAGGACGGAGCCCTTTCCTTTCCGACCTTCCGCCCCCTGGTCCTAGTGAGCGGTTCTTGACGTGCGTGATCGTAACGGTTGAATCTCGAATAACCAGCTTTCGCTGAAGGTAAAGCCGAGCTTTGACCTGGGATTCTTTGCAGGTTTACGCTGTCACCCTGACTTTCCCGCACCTCGTGGGATTCTCGGTTGTTCTACCCCGGATGCCGCAGTCAAGTACCTGTTTGTTTTTTTGCGATGCTCTGATCCCGCGTTCGGGAGCTGGCGGAGTTCAGGGACATACGCGAGACTTTGCTTCGATTTTATCCCCTTTTCTACTTTGTTCAGTCTGTCGCGGAGAGGAGTTTTTCTTTCGCCTGGTGGGTCTCGGCCCTCTGGGGATTTTCTTTGGGCACGATGCCCGGTCACTCGTTGTCAGTGGCTATCCCTCTCCCTGCAATTTGACCGCTCGGAACCCTCCCCCCACCCGCGATGTTGGAATTGATAAAAATTCCTTTCCCTTCTTTAATTCGAATCTCTCTCATCTGTTGTTTGAGATAGAGTCTTAACTGATGTGCAATCGCTGGGCTTATTCCCTTTCCTATCCGGGCGGAATTGCGCGTTGTGGACCAGAGGTACCTGAGTTGATTTCACTCCCCTCGAAAATTTTTCCGGCCTGCATGGTTACGACCCACATCCTTCCCTTGACTCGGATTCTTCTTAGCCCCTCAGTCGACGCGCTCCGCCCAACGTTCTCCATGATGTCTTCGGAGTCGCGAGTCTTAGCGATACGTTTCACGACCCCTCAGCTACCGAAGCTTGTCAGTATGTAGATCCTCTCCCCCTCCGTGCGCCCGCTCTCGTCATTAGCAAAGAACCACCAGCGTTGTTTTTTAGCGAAACCCGGTAACCCCGGCCGTCTTCCATTTCCCGCTCGTGCTTTACCTTCCCTCCATAAAACGATTGTTCGACCCGGAACTGTTTTGTGGCCTTCACGGCTTTCCCGCCCCTTCTCCCTCCTTGGCGTCGTGTCTTGTCCTTTTTCGTCTCCTAGTAACCGTCCGCGGGCTCTTGCCGAGAGAACTGCTCCAGTTCGCGTCTTTGTCAAGTTTGGCCCGCACCCTTTCCTGAGCCCCTTGCAAATCCGAGCCCCAGCCTTGGGTTGATGGTTACCTTTTTTTTTTTTTGTCCCTCTCCTCGACGCGCGGGTGCAGGACGGAGCGTGGTATCTCCCAGCTTTACTTTTGATGCCAGCTCCGCTTTGATCAGTTCTTCTGGCTGTCTGAGGTCCACTACTGACTCATTCCGATGATCTTTTATCGTACTTTTGAGATCAGGATTATGTTCCTCCCCCTTTTTTAACTCAGCGTACGCGACTCCGTCCCAATGGTTCAACCCACTATCCTCCCACAACGTCTTTGCAGAGCACGGAACCGTAGGGTTTATGAGTTGTCAACATTTCATGGTACACCGTCCAATTTTTTTTGGAGCTTCTTTGAGGTGTGTTCCGGTATGCCTTCCTTTTTGCCTTGGCCTGCGAGAGTCCGGAGAATCTATGGACTAACCAATCACCTAACTTCTTCGAGACTTACGAATGAACCAATTTCGTTCTTCGTCTTGGTTCATGCCCACGGCCCCCCTTGACGTGTTTGCAGGCTTTCTTGACGAATCTATTTTTGCCCCCTCCCGCCAGGACTGCCGTTGTTTGTCAAACGCGTGACAATTCGTCCATTCTCATTTGACAAAATGATTTGGGTGCTTGCCCCTCAGTTCCTGATTTTTTGTTGACCAGGTCTCAAGTACGTTCGATCTCCCCCCCCTGCGACCGTTACGTTTCTCCTCGAAGGTACCATGCCTCAAATATCCCCCTGGTTGCTTCTTTTATGACACGTTTTTGTTCAGTTTCATGAGCCAGGTCCCACACGCTCGAGATATGATCAAACTCCCCCCCTTCTGCCCCCACTTAAGACTTCCTTCGTCGCGCCCTATTGTCAGAAACAACCGTTGTCCCCTTGCCTTTTGGACCGATCCTTCGACCCTCTTTATCCATGACAAGCTCCCTGTTTCCGTTTCTTTTTAATTCCCCAAGAAAACGGGTGCAGGACTTTCCTCATGTGTTTATCTGATTCCCCTTCTCTTCCGTCAAACCCCTCTGGAATATAAACACCCCGAGTTACAAGCTTAGCCATCCGCCTAAAACAGCCCTCTTTCTAGTTGACCGGAATGTTTCTCCCGCCTATTTTAAAGTCACCCGTTTTACACGATATTTTGTTTTTTGTGAGAAGTACCAACTTGGCCGTACTCGGGCACTTCCCTTTCCCCAATTCCACCCCCCCCCCCCCCCCCCCCCCCCCCCCCCCCCCCCCCCCCCCCCCCCCCCCCCCTCCCCCCCCCCCCCCCCCCCCCCCCCACTTTGCAGAACAACCTGTGCAGCCATGCGCTTTCCCCCCCTTTGCTTCCAGTTGGACCCAAGTCCCTGTCCCAAACACCTCCTCCAGACCACCAGTCCACCCCGAATTTTGATCGCTACCATTGTCTCTGCACCGATACCCTTCGTGACACGCCTTCTCTGCCAGCTACCGTCCCCCCTTTGCGGAACTCTGAGCGGTCACCCACCCTCTTCCCCCCCCCGGCCAATTACTCCTTGAAAGGGGTCCATCCTACAAATCCTTCCCAGGGAAGCCGTTGGCGTTACACCTCCCTGCTCCTTTCGTTTTGGCCCGGCCTACGATTACGAGCTCATTTCTACAATTTTCGGGACAGATCGACTCCCCTCGCCATTGTATCGTCCGTATTTTCGGCTACATAGTCCTCGTACCCTTTTTTCGTTTCTACTGTGAACGATTGTTTCTTTTACTCTCATTTCGGTTCCGGGATTTCGCCGCTAGTCTCATCGAAGAACAAGATCAATTTCGGTTGCTCAGAACCTCTCTACAACCCCCATCCGCTCCAGCCATGCATGCAGCTGTCCTGCTTTTTGAAAGTACGATTTCTTTCCTCTCTCCGTTTTTGCTTTAAATACATCCTTTGCGCCGGTCCATGCTCCTCCTTTCATTGGCTTGTGGAAGAGGTGTTGGTTTTGATCGCCGGCTGCCGCAACCTGAGTGTCTCTTTGGCTTCTTCTCTGATCCTTCTTCACTCTTGATCCTTCGTTCCGTGTCTCTTTCCCTTGACTCCCCCGAAACGGTTTAAATTACTTGATTGAATTCCCAGAAAAGCATGGAGACCTTCGTGGGTCTCTCCCCGATAGTCCTGAAACTTTTTTCTTAGCTGTGGTGCCTTTTTTCTTCTTGCCCCCCCACTCCATTCTCCAGGTACCGAAGGCCCCTTCAAATGATTTATGCTCGTATGTCTCCGATGCGGTCCCTTGGCATCCGCGGTGTGAATCCCCCCTTCGAAGATGCCTAACCATTTTTTTCGCCCTGCCTCCGCTCTTTCGTGCGATGAAGATGGTGTGGGTGGCCTCGTTTGTTGCGAGTCCCCAAGTGGTCTTTTTTGATTGTTTGATCGACATGTCGGAGTGAATTCTTAATGTTATGTGGCTTGCGTCAAATGTCCAGTTCCCTGGTCCGCTGTCACTTGTGTCTCGACCATGCTAAAGGTTTTTTTCTGCGCACCATGACGTGAATAGTGACTCCCCTTTGCCACGTGTGCACTTCGCCCCCAAACTTACATCATCGTTTCTTTTGTCTTATGACGTTGAAATCCTCTTCCAATCTGTCCATTCACTCGCCCGTGAAACGTTGCTGTTCCTTCCGGGCTCGTAACTCGTTTAGCGTGGTGCTTAGATTTTTAGCCCTCGGTTTTTCCTTCCCATAGCCCTGCCCAGTAAGGCAACGTTCGGAGCAGTCCGGTCCCCCGGCACTTCTTGGAGGGATACTCCCCGGAACCCGAAACGATCGATTGTAGCGTCCTGGGTCTCGGGGGGGCGTCTTGTTGTTCACCCCCCCCTCATGACGTTAAAGAAGAACCCGGGTTTTTCCCCTCTCGCCCCGTGGGCATCTTTCTTCTGGCTTTCGTATTTTTTATTTTTTTCAGATCTCGGAGCGTCCCTCTTTGCCCGTGGGACACATTAATGGCCGGTGGTCGTCTACTCCCCCATCCGCAGGTTGCTTACTTTCCTTAGAGGTCGCTTGATCTAAGTCACTCCTCCTTCTCAAACCCGCGGAAATTCTTTTACATTACCTGTTTAAGCCGACTTCACGGAGTTCCCCTCTCCCCAACCCATTTGTCATTATGTTATGGATGTACTTCCCCTTTGGCTTTTCGCTTTCTAGCAAGGGTTTTCAGTTCTAGGCTTCTCGTTCCCGAAAGCTGCGTCTTTTCTATCCCCCTCACCAAGTTTGTGTCCGGGGCCCATAGTAACCCAATCAGTTTACTTCCCTCCCCATTCGTAAGTCTCGTTTCTCCTTGGAATTGTGTCGTAGTTCCAGTATTAATTCTATTGCGCCAAACTAGGCGTCCACCTCGACGTACCCACATCAACGCTATTCAAAAGATTGGGGTTTGTTCCCCCGCTTGGAATTGCCCGCCCGACGCTTTCCCTCTTCATTCTCCAAAGCTTTGTTGATGACCGTCTGGGTATTTATGATTTTGAGCCCAAGTGTACTTCATCGCCCTTTTTATTTTTAGAGATGGCTCCGAAAATCTGCCCATCCCGTCTATTAACTCTCTCCGTACTTCTGATTTAGTGGACTATCAACGACTTTCCCCCCCTCGTCGTTCTTCGGAGAATTTGTAATACTTTCACCATGAGCTCTCTTCGATTGGTCAGTCGGCCGACCCATTCGCGTAGAGATACTGTATCCCCACAACCTCTCTCCTTTTTCTTTCTTCGTCCTTGTTTGAATGTGGACCCCAATCGGTCTCCGTGGCGAGTAATTTCTTGAATCCCACGACCTTCGCGAACTTTTTATCCCAGTTGCTCGCTCATCCTTTCCCCACGCACGCGTTAATCTAGGCTCCGAGTTTCCCGGCGCCCTTGCACTGGTCCCCTTGCGTCGTTTAGATGTAGCGGTTCTTGACCGGGTGATCGCCAAGCCGGTTTCTGTCACGAAAAGCCAAGCGTTTTGCTTGCTAACTCAAGCATGGACTGCTTGTCCGTTTCTTTGCACAAGAAAGGCTCACGCACGCGGTGGTTCTTGCTCCGGGTTTCTCGATGCAGGAGAGTTGCTTTCAGGTGGTGCGGAGCTTTCATCATGCTCATCTTTCTTTGATCTGGCGTCTTCGTTCAACAGTTAAGACTCCTTCGCGAACATCAATTTTTAAGTTTATTTTCTTCATGTCGCGGCGACTGAGGTGATTTGCTGCTGGATTGGGTGGTGATGGTCTTTCGGGCGAAGGATTGTCTGGGGTAATCTGTCGTCCGGAACACCTTTCCATTATTCTTCTCATCACATGCCTGTGTAACGCCCGCACACCGGCGCAATTTCCCGGTCTTTCTGTTAAAATCCACTTTGACCAAGTATTGCGCTTCCTCTCCTCCTCGTTGTTTCTCGAGATTCTAACTGCGAAAGTCCGCTTGCTTTTTATCTTCATTCGAAATTTTCGCGGTGTGCCTGAATGCTTGTCCTGAATTGAATGTGATCAAAGACCTGCCCTTTTACAATAAACTCCCCCCCCTTCATTCCCACATGCCTCTACCACAGGCCAGCGTTTCACCATCCCTCAGTCGACGGAGAAGTTTCCCATCTCCATTCCTGATTCTCGTTGTGTCTTCGCGCTCGGTTTCACGCCCCTCAGATCAGATTATCTTAGATCTCTTTCCTCTTGCTGCCCCGCGCCTTCATGAACAACCTCTCAGCAAAGAACACCCCTCTGCGTATCCGTTGCCCTGATGAACTTCCAACCCATCTAGTCCCGTAGTTTCATTTACCCCCAGTCCCTTCACCCCTATTTCCTGGTTCGTAAGTCCCGCCTGATTTCCTCTTTCCCCCGTTTTCCAGCCACACGACGGCCCCCTTTTTGCCAGGCTACGTCTAGTACTTGATCTACAAGGAGGCGGACTCTTCCGTAGCACTGTCTCCAGTTCGTCTCCCCCCCCGTCGTTTTTCACAGGATAGAAAGGTCTTCCTCTTTTCACTCTTGAAAAGCCAGTCCGAAGAATCGCTCAGCTTTTGTGCTTTGATAACATTTTTCGGCCGTTTCCCGGCAGACGCTGCTTGTCTATTGTTATACGACTGACCAGCTCTCGCCTGAGAAAACGAGAGGGAAGGTTCCGTGCTAATCCCCTCCAAACTACTTAGTACCGATAGCGTTTCTTCTCGCCTCTGGATCCTTATGTTAGCCTCCATCTCTTGAAAACAGCGCCTCACTCCCCGTCCCATTGGTTCTCCACTCATCCACGACCGTCACTCGCCCCTTTTCTGAGCTTGAAACAGCGGGGTTTAGCCCTCCCCCTTTTCATGGTCACCGTCCATGCTTCGTTGTTGATTCTGACGGTCCTTGTATTCTTGAAAACTTGCTTGCAAATGAGCTTCCTCTTTCTGCCTAACTCCCCTCCTTTCCACAGTTACTATCCTTACGAATGATTTACACCACTTTTCTGTTCGTTCAATTCTTCCCCGGCCCCCGCATGTGTCATCAGCGCAGCCTTCTTCAACCGCTCGCACGGTTTACTTCCTTTTTCTTTTCTACCCCTTTTAGGCCCATCTCCCCCTAATTGGTCCCCATATTTGATTGACCCTTTCCTGTTCCTTCTACCATTCCATTCCCTCCGGTCCGGAAGTTTTTTCCTGAAGTCACGCTTCTCGGTCCTCACGTCTGCCTCAGGACCATCGTAAGAAAACTACGGCATTTGCCTTGGTTCTTTGTTCTACGACGGGTTCCATGTTCCGGGTCCGGCCAATGGACCCCCTCTCGAAGATTTCCTCAAACTTCCCTCTCCCCGCAGACTATCCCCTTCCCAAAGTCGGCGTGTACCCCATTGTTTCTGGCAGGATTTTTGTAACCCTTCGACCTCGCTCGCCGACGTCGGTTTCTGTTGAGAATTCCCTGCCGTTCCCCCGAACCGGGACTGCCTTGCTAAAGTTATTTCCTTAAGGGCGATAGTGCAACCCACGCGGATACTCCCCATCCCTTGATTACCTGTTAGTCCTTATCAGCGCTTTTTTCCCCGAGTAAGGAATTCTTGTCCGAATTTAAGTTTATCGCCCTCTCTTTTTTTTTGAAACCGATGACGTTTGTTTTTCCTGCCCCCACGTGTCCGTACGAGTGCAATCTTCCCAACCTTGTCGACAGAACCGACTTTTGTTCGTTAGTGGACCCAACGTCCCACGCCACAAAACTCCAGCCAACTTTCCCTTCCGTCAACTGACCTGGTCCTGATGATAATCACGCCACTTTTTTTGCGCACCGTTAATTCCGAGAAACCTTCCGATCGAGTCTTGTCGTCCCCCATGGGTTGCGTCCCGAGTTTGGCTTCCACCGCGTCCCGTCCTGTCCCTCATCGTGAGACAGCTACTTTCCCCCTATCATCATTCCCTTTTTCAACTAACTTTCCGCTCTGTAGTTGGCACATGAAGCAGTACGAGGATACTCGAAATTTTCCCGTGACCCCCCTCTTCCGATCTCCGCCCTCCGACGGATATCTTCATCTCCAGCTTTTCCTTTTCCTTTTTCACTGTGAGACGGTGTCCGGTTTGTCGTCTGACTTTTTTTAACCGATGACTTCGATAATAGTGCGTTCTCGCTTTGAGTTGCTAATCTCCTGACCCCCAAATATCACGTGTCCGGTGCTCCTGTTTTTTTTGGGGTACCGATCCTAAACAATGCGTCCATCAGCCATGTTTCGCTCTGCGGGTCTTATTCCTCCTTTCCTCCTCCTAAGTGTGATAGAAAGCTTCCCTTTGCTCCCGATGAAGTCTTCCCCAGCATGTCTTATGGTTTTTGTTTGATCTGGCCTTCTTTACGGCCCCGTGAGATCTTTGGTGTCTTCTCTTAGCACCCTTTCTCGTCTAAATTCACCGGAACGATTGATCATCGTTAACCACGCGACGACCATCCCTTTCCCCTTTGAGTGAAGCATCTTCCCATCCTCTGCTGACTCTTTTTCGGCCTAATGTCGCTCGGTACCTCACTTTTAGTAGTTCTCCTAACATTTTCGGGCGGGGTGTTTGCCACCCAGAGCGAAAGTAGTTTGACGCACCACTTCGTCCCGGCGTCCCTTATCTTTTGATCGTAGTTTAATTTCTTCATCTTTGCGGAGTTCTTTGCGGGGTCACGGAACCCTCTTGGCCTGAACCCGGTGAGTTTTCTTAGCCGCGTTCGATCGCGTTCGAAGATTTCCTTTTCGACGCCACTTCCGGCTGGTTGCGAGGGTGAATGTGTGGGAGACATTTTGCTGAAGTCTGGCTTTTGTTTGGCCAGTGTTCCCTGGTCCCGCACTTCTTCAAGTTTTGCTAACATGGCTCAAATTTCTTTTCGACAGTTTTCTTTAGGAAATTTCCCTCGGTGCCCCTTGTGGCCCGCCCAACCCCTCCAATATCGTGACGAACCTCGATTTGAGGTCTGACCTTGTACTCCCCGGTCTTGCAAGCCCTTTCCATTCATCTACGTCAAACTCGGTCTTCTAGGCGGTCTCTTTCCTCCTCAACGCTTTTCGCGTTTCGACGTGCATTGCCCGGTTTTCCTTCACTCGCCTTTTCTTCACTTACTGTAACTTTGTTTAGGAGAAAGTCGCATGCTTTCTTGCAGTCCTCTTCCCACCCGGTGAAACCTATTCTTGTCGGAGCGGCAGAGGCCTCCGGGTTTTAGCTTTCTTCACAACACCCTTTGCCTCCCGGTTGTTGAACATTTGACAGGGTTTGCTTTAGGGAAGTTGCTATCTTCGAGCGTTTTTCATGGCTCTGCCCCTGAACATGCCCCGGCCCGGTTGTGCTCAGACCTTTCCACTCCCCCCCAGGCCCATTTCAGTAGTGCTTACGACTTTCCTTCGAGGGCTACTTTCCATCATTTTACTCACTCTCGGGACAGCGGTTTACGAGACGTACTGCATGTCCCTGTTCAAGCTCCCGGCCGGAGGACTGATACCCAAATATTGTCCCCTTCTTCTTTCAGGTTTTCTGGGCGTTTTTTGTCTGACCCCTGTCGGCGGTGCGTTTCAAGAAAGCGAGGCAAGAGACCTCCTGCACCCCTTCCTGTCTGCTTGGTCCTTCGTACCCCCCCAAACGCGAAAAAGTCAAGGTCTTCCCCTTCTTCCTCAGTTCTCGAAATGTCCCCGCTGTTTCTTTGTAGGGCCAGTCAATTCTCATTTCTACTCCTCTTTCCGATCAAAGTCCATAAGTACCCCCAACACACCGTGCTCCCCATTTGCTTTTGTACCATGAAAGTACCTTGCCCCCCCCCTGCCGCTGTGCCTCTGATCCCCTTAGATTCTTCGCTTTGTGGATGGAGTTTTTCGTTCCACCGGTGTCGTATTTCGCGCGGATGCTTTTTTTCCCTCTCTGGGACTAAATCCTGACCTGCTATGAAAAGCCGCTACCTATCCGGAGTTATTTACTATCTCCTGACGTTGTCCCCCTCGCCCGGTATATGACCTTCCTGCTCCCTGGAACAATTGAGCTCTAGACGCCCTGCCTCCGAACCCGGCCTCGTTCTTGCGTAAAACCCTTTCTTCCCCTTCAAAACCCCCTTCGTCTTCGAGTGTTTTATTGCCTTGGCAGGTTTGGATCTTCGTTGATCATTTCCCCCCGTTCCTGGTCCGCGACGTGATCGGTTCTCTCTACCGCGCCAGTTCCAGCGGCTATAATTCCCTTATCTTCTTCGACTGTTTCGTGTTCTAGTTCTATTTATTGACGGAACCACCCACTCTTTTCCCGGGACGTACCGCTTTTTTATGCTGAAGTTACCAAGAACGAGCGGGCCTCTGATTGGTTTTTTTTCCTGGGTTCTCTTACCTACTGGCGACGCAGCTGATTGTTTTTTTTTCTCCCGATCAGGTTCTTTTTGCTTGATTTTGTTAGAGAGCTTCAGTACTAAGAAGCTTGGTTATCTCGGCTGTTTTCAACCTCTCTCTATCACTCTATGCGGAATATCCATGGATAGGGGCGGCCTTTTTTGGCTGCGATTTATGGGTTCTTTAGATGCCTGTGTTGAGACGCTGTCCAGGGGTTGAAGTTTCCTGGGTTTTTTTGCGTCCTAAACTCGTTGTCCTCACTGGCTTACTATAATGCAAGGTGTCCCGCTCCTGACACACCGCGCATCGCCAGATCACCTCCCATCT
>Ga0179593_1344638_pt1 | contig 12624 bp, 16 predicted proteins | sample CZODoug2_1_08_16_FD_185931 | JGI IMG/M metagenome (GOLD analysis project Ga0179593, IMG submission 185931) | Vadose zone soil fungal communities from Angelo Coast Range Reserve, California, USA - CZODoug2_1_08_16fungal (PacBio error correction) | ecosystem: Environmental > Terrestrial > Soil >... | reverse complement strand
CATCCGCGTTCCTCATCATCACACGAACTTAGAGCCGTTGTTGCAGCGGACACCTTTTCGTCTCCCTCCCATCTACCTCCCCTCGTCGCCCTCTTCTCTCCAGTCTTAAGGGATGGTGAGGCCACTTGACCCAGGCCGGCCCCTCCTCGTCTGCGCTTTTGACCTCTTGACGTGCCTTGCTTCTGACGTATGTGCCCTTTTATGACGCGATTTTCCTTTTCCCTGGTGACCTGGTCTAGGCACCCTTAGGACCCAACATGCCCCCCCCCCCCCCCTCGCGGTTCCCCTTATGGATCCTGTGGTCCCTCTCGAGAAAAATACCTGCGATTTATGCAATGTGGCCGAAATCTAGAGCTGGTCGAGCGGGGTTTTTCCCTTCCCCCTGCACCTGTTTCCCGGCTCGCCACGGCTCTGACCCCTTTCGCCGGAATTGGCGGCGTCATTCTGTAGCGCCGGGTTGGCGTCAGGAGGACCTCCTGAATTTGACTATTTACCTTGCTTGCACCCCGTTGTCGCACCTCTTACTTCGGCGTCTCGGGAACAGCCCCCTTCTTGCGGCGATCCGTTCGGTCAGAATTCCCGACTGCCCGACAAGGATTTAATTTTCGCCGCGATCGTTCCGTCCTTCCCTGTCCCTCTCTGCCGTTCGTTTAGAGAGATTTGACCCTCACAGAGTACAGAGAACCGTCAAGCTGATCGCCCCGATCTTTCCCCCTGCTGTCGCCTTAGAAGCCTGGTCCGGACAGCAGGACGTGACGATTCGTTTTCTTTCCTTCTTGCTCTTTGTCAGGTAACGGCTCCAATTTTCCACTTACTTTCCCTCCCCCCCCCCGTCTTTCCATTACGATCTCTCATGATTAGGCTGTCCGTGTCCTTTTTTTTGCCGACCCCGTAATCCCCTTTTTCGGCACTGGCAGTTCAACCCCCGGCCTTACCCCCGTCAATCTTCCTTAATCCCTTACCGTGGAACTCCCCTCACACTTCCATGAGCCTATTTTCTAGAATCGCAGACTGCTTTTATTGTGCGCTTCCCGGCCTAGGCCTTTGCGTCTTTGACGCTTCCCCCCTACTGATAAACGATCTAGTGATCATGTCGCTCCGCCCTTCTGAAATTCAGGACGACCTCCTCAAAATTAATTCTGTCACCGCCGGATGATCGCTCTTCTTCTCCCGAAGAACCCCTGAGACCGATAACTAGGATCGCCTGGCCCAGGATGACTGTGGTTTCATTTATCATGGAAGGGTGGGCTCGGTCCCTTTCTTTAGGGTAAGTTTTCTTTCCCCCCCCAAACACTGGAGGCGTCTACTTGCACCCCGCCTCGGCCTGAAGTCCCTTTTCCCTTTGTGCCTAAGAGTCGTGGGGGTTTATTCCACTTACGACGCGGGTTCTCCATGGGCTCCTTAGTACGCGTCAGCGGTCCCTCAGGCTTCTTCTGTTTCCTTACCTGTCCACCCGCAGCGCGCTGACATGTCCCACTTGATCTTCCGACCCTCTGACACAGCCTCGCCACGGAAGAATTCTCTTTTCCTTCCGTTGTGTTTTTCTGAGATAGGTCTTCAATTAAGGCTTCGTTCAGGGGCGTTTCTCCCCATGCGGCCCCGTTTTTTTCCCCTGTTCAGCGCGTGTGTGACCTTTGTAATATCACTTCGGCTGACTTCTCCTTCGCTTTCCCCGGAGCTCCGTCCTTGAAGACACCCACCGCTTCCGTCACGACATCCTTACCCCTGACGCGCTTTTCCTCGACTCTCCCTCCCTCTCCGTTCTCTAAGCGGTAACCGAAGATCTCCTTTCGACCCCCCCCTTCTTCCCCGGTGTTAAATTCTTATCAAATTACAAACCACCTAAGCCGGTCCGCTCCCCTCTTCCGGGCTGGCGGTGCATAGGGATCCCCTCCCCCCACCGTTCTTTCCGCCTCGGACCCTTGACTTTTCTTATGGTATTAAGAGGGCCGGATGTTTTTTGACCCCCCGTTGGACTCGTGTCTGCCAGCTGACTTCTTTTTCCCGCGCCGCCCCCTGTCTCGGCCGTCCGAGCACCCTTCCAGGCCGCCCCTCGGAGAGTTTTGATAGGCGCTCCGTGTTGCTTTTTGCCCTTTTTCTTCTGCTGTGAAGAAATGCACTCATGTCGGGATCGTTAAGCTACGTCTCCCCAGGTGCCCTCCCTTGCCTGTTAGTGCGGACCCAGCTTTTCCCCGTGGCCCCGCCCCATCCAATCGTCTGATTCGGGAATCGGGTCTAGTCCCAGTTGCCAAATTGGTTACCCAGCATTAACACGCGATCAGGCCAACCGAGAGCAGACCTTCGTTTGGGCACGTTCCTCTCTTTCACTTTTTCCCCCCCATCCTTTGACTGTCCTCCCTTCCTTTGACAGTAAAGTCGTCTGAGACCTTGTCTGTTCGGAAGTTTTTTCGTTGCGTACCTGGGCGTCAAGTCCCCTCCATGAGCTAGGCCGACTCGGCTGCCGATCGTCGTCATTCTTCCTTCCGGCGTAGTAAGAGGAGCCCGCTGAATCGCCGAACTCTCTTTCCTGGCCAAGGGTCTCATCCCTTGTGGCTCCGGCGGGTTGCCCAGGGAAAGCAGGTCACTCCTTCCCTTTGGTTCAATCCTTGGACACCCGAGATCATGTTCATAGGAACCCTCCCGCTGGTCCGGAACATTCCTCTTCCCCTTTGGCCTAGCATTAGGCCAACAGTTCCTTGTAGTACGCAAAACCCCCCGGCCTCCCAGCCTATCTTCTCGCGTCCCTGGACCCCCCAGATATAGAAGAGTTTGATAAGAGGTTCAGTGATCCATTCCCTATCACGAGGAGAGGAACTTTCGTTGAACCTTTGCCCCGGGACCTTTCCCTGCCCTCCTTTTTTTCTGCAGACGTTCCCCCACATCCGTGAGCCGAGCGCGAGGGCGTATTTCCTAGACGAAAGGTTTGGCCCCTCCCGCGGCTGTGGGCACACCTCACTCCGGTCCCTAGGCTTTCGTTTTCCTCTTGATTTGACTTTTTTGACCTCTAGATTTTCGACAACGAGCGGCTCGAGCCGTTTGCGTCAACATGCGGTCAAAGCGCTATTTCCGACATGTCCGGCCAGGTCCACGGACGGGCTGACGCGCCTCTCGAGAGCTGTTGTCGACCCCCATCCACCGTTTCTCTATTCGTTCGTAGTGTGTTCCCGATAGTGATCCCTGTTTCCACATTATGCAGCAGCGTAGGCTGTTGACGCCCTTAACCCCTTCCCGGCTCCAGGAGAGCCCCTCTTTCCCTACTTTTCATCGGATAAGCCCGCTTACTCCGCCACCTGGACCCTCGTTCTCATAGGTGAGACACCCAGCACCCGCCTTTTTGTCTTTTTTTTTAGTTTCGCCGAGTTTTTTGCACCTCCTCGAGAACAAATCTAGCTTCACTTCGCCACGGGAGCTTTTTCATGCAGCCCCCTGCCTTCCGTAGTGCCTAGAATGTGCAGGAGACCTCTATCACCATGTCTGAGCTCGAGTTTTTTGTTTTCGGCGTAGACCTCTGGTACACCCCATACTGATCATAATCCCCTTAGATATAGTAGTTTTAGCTCCCTCTCGTTACTCTTCCTTTCTGCACCAGCCCGGTTCCGCATTAGTTTTAGTTACCTGAAGGAGTAGATCGTAGCGTAGTTCCAAAATAGGGCACTTCTAGTCCTCTCTCCCCCCTTGCATTGTGCTGTAGCAGTCCCCCCTCAGCGCAGCCGACCTATGCGCACGATTTTCTTGACTGTGGTCGACTTTTTATCTCTTCTCTTGACCTCCTCCTTTCCGGTTTTGTGATCTCTCTTCCTCCGTTCCCCCAAGCAAGTGGCGCCTGACGAGTCTCGCCGGCGACGTCGGGCCTCTTTTCCCCCTCGACCCTGTCCCGGTCGATGGGGCTGACGCATCCTATCGACGCCCGGCTGACCTACGAGGCTCGCCGTTTGTCCTCGCCGCCGCTCATTTCGCGTAGAGATGAGCGCATTTCCGGGATCGGTTCGTACGACCGCGTTCTATTTCGTCTCCTTCCAGCGCCATTAAGCGGAGACTTAGTCTTCTTTGCGCCCTCATCCAGTTATACGGCATGAAGGGCTATTCGCACGTCGCCCTTGGCGCCTTTTTCCCAGTTAGCTTTTGGTAGACCCTTCCCTTCACAATCAAGACAGGATATGCTTAGGCTGGTTTGTGGTCTCCTCCCCCTTATGCGCCCCGGGGTGCCGCTATTCCCCCCCGGCGCCCCGTTTGGTTTTTTTCTTCTCTTTTACTTAGTCATAGGAGAGCCTGTGGCCTACCCGGGGACCGCTGGACAAGTTCCCTCAGCTCTGCCCTTTGAACTGTGCGACAATGCTTCATTTCTCCCCTCCCCCCACTGACTTTGACCTCCTTCCCCTGTTTCTTGCGACCCAGGCAGACCGAGCGGCGCCCCCTCCCCGACGGGATGCGGAACATGTTCCATCTTTCGCTTTTTTTGTTCCGCCATTTTTCCTTCCCGACTCTTGCGCGTTTACGCGCCCCCCTTTATAGCGCAAGCTCTCCCCCTGCGCCGAGAGCTCCTTTTTGCGGGTTGGTTTTGACCCAAGGAACGAGTTCCCAAAGTGGCGGTCCTGTGTCTGTCCATCCTGGTGCTACTTCGGGGACCGGTTTCTCTCCAGCGAGGGACTTTTTTTTGACTTTTCTTACTATTCGGAGCTTCCCTCTTGATTGGGACCCGTTCCGGCCTCGGACTATCTCGTCCCTTTCCTGCGTGTCCTATCTATCGGATGGTCGATCGGTCTTTTTTTTCTTTGTTCTCCGGCCCCTTTGGACGGCTGCCTCTCCCTCCCTATTTTCTGACCAATATCTAGGACTATGCGCGCTCGGGAGCGGACCCGCGCCGATTGAACGTCCTCCTTCCTTGTGCCCCCACGGTAGAAAACAGTTTATCCTTTATTCGTGGGCCCCGACCTAGGCTGCCGATCCGTTAGGCACGCGGCGTAAGCACTAACGGCTGATTAGACGCCCCTCGCCCTCCCAGTCGTTCTCCCGCTGCAGTTCCTTTCTCTACTCTAAAATTGGAACTACCCTTTTGCGACATTTTTTTACTGATTACCTTACTCCCTGTCGCCGGATCATCCATGGTTCAGGACATACTCCTTTTCCCCCTTTGCTTCTGCTTCTGCTGCACTTGATAGAGGGAGAATGAGGGCTCAGGTGGTACCCTGACCTTGCTCCCCCCCCTCTTCACTAATATACTTCTTTCTGGCTGTTTCTTGTCTCTTCGCGGGTTCAGCCAATACCGTTCCCGGTTCCGGGCAATGGCCACGTAAGCTCCCTCCGACCGAAATTTTCCGTACGGCACCTCAATCCGGGTCCTCTTAAGGACTGCCTATGTTGACTCGCCGCCTTTCTTACTTTTTTTCTATTTGCGAGTCCAAGTCCCCTGCCCGGCAGGCGCCTCCCTTTTCTCTCTGTAACATCCCCCTTTCCTTATGGTGGCTGAGCCGATCCGGACTGTTTTGTCCGCCCTCCTCAAAACTTTAGGTACGCTTCGGAAGAGGCTTCTGGTTAGTATCCAGGCAATGCACCGGACCGATATGAAGGTCTCACGATTTTCTTCTTCCTTTCTTTTCATTTATTATTGTTCCTCTTTGCCCTTTCGGGAATTAGACCGATTTTTTTTCCTTTCCGCGGACAGGGTGAGGGCGTATCCTTTGGCCCCTCGCGGCGTGTCTCCGGTGTCTTTTTGCTTCCCTCACGTTTTGGTATTCCCAATGAATACCTAGGCATGGGCTTTAGTCCAAAGAAGAACGTTACTCAGTCGGACAGGCTGCTTTCTTTATTTTTTCCCTCTTAGGTCAGTCCACCCGAGAGCTCACTTTCCCCCAGGCTTTCTCCTTGCGCACATATCGCCGCCTGTCCTCTGAAGCCGATCTTCTATTTTCCCCTCCCCCCTTGTTGTTTTTGGTTTTCTCTCTTTAGCGTTCACTGAATGCGGTCCTTGAGTTCCGTGTAGAGCGAAATCTACGTTAGGCCTTTCCATTCCTCTTGGGTTCTTCTGTATTTATTCCCTTTGATTAATCGGTCGATGGTTAAGTTCGCCCCAACTCCTTGCGCCTACATGGCTCCCCCTTTTGTAGGAATTGAAAAACCCTCTTGTTTCACGACCCTTCCCGCCCAGATTTCCTTCTCCCTCCCCAGAAAGTTCCAGGTCGTCAGGAGCGACGCGCATGTCCCCCTTTAGCCCTTGCAAAGTCTTTCACCCTGATAGACCTACGCCCCACTCATCCTCTCGTGCCCCCCCTCCCCTTGAGTTCGGCGGTCTTTCCGGATAATAAGCATCCCTTCATCCGGCTTTTCCGTTTCGCTGTCCCCCTTGAATGGTTTGACGGTTAAAGAAGGACTATGAGTCGGACAAGGCTCTCGATCGTGTCCCGATCGCTTTTTCCCAGCGTAGATCCCCGCCGGCCTGGTTCCCCCTGCCCCCCCTCTTTCCCCAATATCCCCGGGAAGGAAATTCCCGTCGGTCGAATTTTCCCCCTCTCCTGCATACGTCTTGCGGTGCATCAAGATTTTCTTTCTCGAATTCCGGTCCCGTTCTGACGGTGCAGAACCGCGGTCTTCCCCCTCCCCCACAGCGACCAGTCCCCCCCCCTTCCCTCCTCATAAGAGGATCGTGAATAGGGTTCCCGGTCACGTGGAACCAAATTGCTTACCGCATTTTTTTGACCCCCTCGATCAGGAAGCAGCCCGCCCCCTGAAGCCTAGTGGGCCCACGTCGTCTCGTCCCCCCTCATCGTATCAGCCTCCCGTTCATGTGCGACTAGGTCTTCCTCTAGGGGATTCTTCTGCGACGAGGGAGTTTCAGTCACACGTTTTCTGCACTAAGAAGGTTCCGATCCCGGCGAATTCGCGACTGGTCGGGCTCTTCCCCCTCCGCGGCGACCCCCTCCCCCCTTATCCGCCCGCGCCACGGGGAAGCGCCGAGGATAACTGTTTTCCCCCCCTGGGGTGCCCGCAAGTGCAAGCCGCCCTTGAAAGTCGGCCGCCCGTCCCTACGGCGCCAAGCTCCTTTCCCTTCTGACGAAGACACTTTGCACGCAAGGCCTACGTACTGTTGAAGGACGGACCGTTGCCACAAGGGGCTGGATCTTTTTTGCCCCCCAAAGCCTTCCTAGTCCCGCCTCTCTCTATCCGGCAACCCTGGAGTCTACGATTGGTTGAGATTTCTATCAGACCCGGACACGCGGCATACCGATCCAGCCTTTTGACCTTCGTCGAATACGTTCCTTCTCAGGGTCCACCGGACCCTTGCCCCTACTGGTTCCTCCGTTCAAGACTTCCCTAGGGAACGCGGAGTATCGGTCCCTCCCCTTGGTTGACTTTCCTCGTTCGGCGTGTGGCCCACCTGCACTGCCGCCGTCGGATTCTGCCTTCGTTACGTATGTTCCTTTCATCCCTTGCGACGAAGGGCGCTCAACCGCCCGGCCTACTTTTGGTCCCCCTCCTGCGTTGCACTATATCTTGACGAAATGTTCCTGCCGCCCTTTTTTCGGGTGCTCCGCCCGAGGTAGAAGTTCTAAGAAGAAAACCGTTGCGGTCATATTCGGCGCGCGTTTTTTCCAGCTCGTACGCTTTGGGTCGCCCACATCCTGCTTAAGACGGCTGCGTAGGCTTGTTTTTTTAACCTTTTCTTTCTAAATGCCCCGAGACGATAAGAAGGTTCAGCGCGCTCAGCAATGGACCTTCTTTTTGCCGCACTTGAAGGCGATTCCCCCCCCCCGTCCTATAGTGAGAAAACTCATCCTTTTTTCCGGGTCCCCTTTTTACTCTCTCGTTTTCCTCCGGTGGACCCACCCAATACTAGAGCCGGTTGGCTCTCCGGCGAGCTGTCATTCAGCATTCCTGCCTTCGTGGAACGCGTCAGTCGCAAGAGTGCGACAGATATGCTTGCTTTGAATTTTCCTCTTTTTTATCTCGGTTATCGAGAGTTTAGTACGGAGCACAGGATCCGAATACTCCTATTGTTTCCGCAGCGACTATCGGCCTGGCCGACTCTCCCGACGCCCAGTTCTCAGTGGACACTCGTCCCGATCGCTGGTTTGATCCCCCAATTTTTCCTCCCCCCTTTTGCGGTGCGTTGAGCAGGAACGAGACCTCTGTTCTGGCCGAAGCGCGCCGAGCCCCCCCCTGAGTTCCGCCTGCGCGATCGCTCTTTTCCTCCTTATTTGTTGAGTCCTCTGATATCACGCGACCAACAGCTAAAGGATTGCGCCCTTTCCTGCTGGCGCCGCTTCCTTTTCGACGCCTACCTTTTCCTCCGGCGCTGCGCTATCCCCCCTTTTCCCCCGCCCTGCGTTCTCGAAGAGCCGACGATAGACGCCTTGTACCTTTCCCGGGCTTCGTCCTCTTTCCCCCTCTCCTCCGATGACCCTGCGCGCTGCGCTACGCCGAGCCGCTAGGATCCGGGATACGTCGACGCAGTGTATCGCCGGCTCAGCGTCCCACTCAGCGCGCCGTCAGATGGACTCCCTTTGATTCTCTAGTGATACGGATGCATCTAATGCACGCTAGCTTGCGGCCGTTGCCATCGATATATTTTTGGTCTCCAGCCGCTCAATCTGCGCCCGACAGGAGACATTCGGAGCTGTTGTGGCGCCCTCTGATGTATCTTTGCCCAAGCTCCGGACGTTCGCTCAAAGACGTCGTCGTATCTTCCCCCTGATAGTTCTGAGACTGTCGGCCGACAGGGTGCCCGCGGAAAAATCCTCCGCCTTGCTGTTGCTGTGACTGACCCCAGTATACCCCTCTCCTTAAGGGTCCATCCTATACTGCCGCTTATTCGTCACACGCTTTCCGAGCCTCTGCTTTGCAGGAACTTCCCTGCTTTACAACATCGTAAAGAGGGTTCCCTCCCCATTTTAGCCGCCCCCTCCCCTCGAGACACTTTTAAGCGCCCCTGCTCGAGCGCCCCTCTCCCTCATCCGACGAGCGCCTCCCCTCATTGTGAAATTTTTGTGACACACGCGAACTGAAGGCCCGCTGGCGGTTCTGCTGCCCCTCTCCCCAGTTGGCTGCTCGACTTTGGGGACGGCTGCGCCGAGAGTTTGCAACAGGTCGGGGCCCGGGTCGTTAACCTACGTACGAAATAGAAGATGTTATCGGGGGGATTTCGTTTTTTCCCTGACTATCTCACGGCGTCGACCTCCCGGTCCATTTTGAAGCATTACCCGATAGTTTTTTGATTCCCGGATGTTTGTTTTTTGTCCCGGGCCCCATTTTTTCAGGGCTCCCTTTATTCGAAGAGGGCTCGAACAGTGCTTGGCTCTTCCTGTTTTGGAGCCGGCGGAACGCGACGAATGGATCCGCGCTTCCATGTCACACCCCCGTAGCACCGTCGGTCTGTAGAGGGCCCCGACAAATTCGGTCCCGGGATCAGGGTTAGGTTCCTGCCAGGAGCCAGAAACGGCTCTAATTTCGTTATTTGCGTCTTCCTGCCTCTCTCCGGGAGTTTCTTCGATGACCCGCACCCATTTCCGCGCACTCACGTCAACTAATCGGGCTAATACCTTTGTCTTTGCCCCTTCCCTTCACCGGCCCTCCTTTCCAGGAAGATAGCGGAGTTGACGAGGCTTCTTCCCTTTTACTTTCTTCCTTCGTTTCCTGCGGGACGCAAAGGTGGTACCCTTGTTAACCGGTTCTTCACGACGCCCCTCTTCCCTGTCGATTTCTGTCCCTCTGTTGAAGTCGTGGGTCGAACTTTATTTTTTTGACTCCGTGTCGGCCCCTTTCCTGGGCCCTCATATCGTAGACCCTCCCCCTTTTACCGTGGAACAGAAGAACGGGATCCTCTGTCACCCGGGATTGGCCATCTTGTCTATATAGACGAATTCCCCTTCCTTGAGAGTGCGCGGCTTTCTTCCGGCGGCGGCTTTCCCGATTACGGTCCCACTCCCTCGAGCGCGTTTTCCGGCGACGTTTTCCGCCCCTTCCATGTTTTCACCTCCCGAACCCATCCTTTTTCGATTCGGCAAGCAGAGGATGGTTACCCTTCCTCCCCCCCCTCCCCCGACCTTAGTCTTCGACCCCCGTCCTGATTGACGGTTTGCTTTTTCTTTATAAGGTGCTCCGGGCAGGGACTGGTCGAGGTCCGTTTTCTAGTTACCTCTCCACTCGACTTGGAGGGCGTAGACCAGCGCGTAGTCCGGACGTGGTATCTGAAAAGATTTTTTGATTCCCCAATGACCTCTTCTCTACATGGGCGCCCCTCTAATTGACGCCCGTCAGAAAGCCAGCCGATCTGGAAGATTTAAGTCCGTCCACCCGCCTTGCCGTGCAAACTTCCACACGGATTATATTTCCCGATCCCCTTCCTTCCCATATCCACGAAATAAGTGACTCTACTTTCCCTCCTCCTTGTTGTGTTGTCTCCTTCCTGTTCATTCAATTCGGATTCTTTGTCGAGCTCCCCCCCTGGACTTTCACTTTTTTTCCCATTTGGCCTGTCATCCTTCGGGGTTTTCCTTAGCATATGTCTTCCAGTGCGTGTTTCGCTGAAGGCGGCGGCTCCCATTTCTCACCTCGTCGTCATGTCACTACAACCACCTTTCTCGGAGCCCCCGACCACCATCCTTACCCCCTGCACGATGGCCCTGACTACAACAAGAAAGTTTATAGGACCCTTCCTGGACCCGAAGCTCCTCCCCGACCACTTCGGCCTCCTGCCCCGGCGTCACCCCGATAGAACATTAAATCCCCACCGTCAGCGGCCGTTCGCGCCCATTCTCTTGCGGTTTGCTGCCCGTCTCCCTACGTCTCCCCTTTCCTCAGCGTCTTGCTTCGACCCCAGCTTAAAGAATGGTTGACTGTTCGGTCGCCTTCCGTGATCCCTGGCGTCGCGACCGCGAGGGCGATCGGGACCGCAGCGAGACCAGCGTCTCATCGAACTGCCTGCCCTTTGCCTGCGTCCGACACCCCCCTCGCACAGGCCGAATTCTGGCGAGTCGTTTCTCCCATCTTCGCCCAGTCGTAAGCGGCTTCCTGCTGTGCCGGAATTTCAGATCGGGGTAGAAGTCTCTTCCTGCCCTTTCCGAAACCTTTCGGTTTCTTTTCTTGCCAAAGAGAAGTACCCTTCCACAATGCAATCGATTCTGTTTGAGGCTTGTGATCGGGGCCGCACCCCTTTCCGTTGTAAAATTGTACCCACTCCCTCCCCCGCCGATCCTCCTCCTGATCTCTGATCATCGTGGGGAAAAGCAGCTGAAGTTTAATGAACTTCATTTTCAGTGCCCCTTTTCCTCGGTTGCTCTACCCCTGAGGGGCGGCGTGTTCGTGAGCTTCCTGAGGGAGGTAATCTCGCCCCGCCCTTCCCCCCTTTCCCGGTAGTACTCCCCCTTGCCCCTATCGCTGCGAATATCTCCTGGTTCGGGAGTAGCAGCTGTCGAGAAGGATATCCCGAGCTTTTTGGGCCATGACCCAGAAGGATCACGGTGGGAGACAGGTCGGGTTTGCCCACACCTTGAAAGATCTGTCTCAAAGTTGCGCAGGTCTCCAGGACCAACTCCACAGAGCTAATTAGTGCAGTAGCCTTTCCGACCAGCACGTAAGGGTCGAGCCTTTTCGTCACCACCGGGTGTTCTCCCCGCACTCCAAAAAAAATTCCAGGCCATAGACCAGCCTATCTCTGACCCCATACCAGGCAAGTGCGGCCCGAGGTTAGTCTCGCCGTCTTCGGTTTCCACGTGGACTCCATAAAGATCACCCTCGTCGAAGGGTATCGGTACGCGCCCAGGGCCCGACCCCTTGACTTTTGCCGCATAGTTCAAAGACTTGATCCATCCCTCCCGTTGTGAGTAGAGCAGACCCTCAGGCTGGGGTAGTCACGGCTTGGAGAACTCCCCCCCTCAGTACTCTTCCTCTTGCGCGTGTGCTGTGAGCTTTCCTTACCTCATTTTCTTGCACCTCCTCCCGAGCTGAAGTTAGTGGCGTTATTCTTCCCCCCTCCGATCTTCCGACAGTTCCGTCAGTCTGCCCTGCCTTGCGATCCTCTAGCCCTTCGCAGCGTTTTTTTTTTCCTGCTAAGACAAAAATTGAGCGTTATATTGAGCGTTTTTTTCACCTCGTGACTCGTGGTCGAAAGAAGCAGCAAGCAGATCTTCGCTTGTTTTTTTTTCCTCCCCTTTCACCGTAGGCCAGACATTTCTCTCCGGCCAGAAGTCCTCCCTCCTCACCAGGTGGCCTCAGAACCGCAGGAGAGGCAAACTCCTCCCGCCGTTCACACAGCCCCCAGCCTGGTCTAAGGGCGTGCGCTGAGGGACGGAAGACCCCCCGAAACGGTTCTGCCAGCCCTGCGAGAGAGATGACCGCAAATGCACTCCCCGTATTTTTCAACCTCTATGAATCGGAAGAGCTAAATGAATCTTTTCTTGATGAGAGATTGACTCGGCTCGCCCTGATGCGTCGACCTTCCGGTCCGAAAATAAATTCTTAGTCGTAGAGAAGTGCTCCTTCTCGCCCTCCCGTTTCAATCTGACTCCTCCCGATGACACAGGGGTCCTCTCCTTCTCCTTCCTAGAAAATAGATGGAAGGGTAGAGCGAAGGCCGCTACTTATTTTTTCGAAAGCGATCTGCATGATGCGACGATCTCTGATTGCTGGGCT
>Ga0179593_1341897_pt1 | contig 12624 bp, 20 predicted proteins | sample CZODoug2_1_08_16_FD_185931 | JGI IMG/M metagenome (GOLD analysis project Ga0179593, IMG submission 185931) | Vadose zone soil fungal communities from Angelo Coast Range Reserve, California, USA - CZODoug2_1_08_16fungal (PacBio error correction) | ecosystem: Environmental > Terrestrial > Soil >... | reverse complement strand
TTTTCCATTCTTTTGCGGAATATTTCAGCAGCTTTCATCCTTTTCCTCCTCGCTCCTCTGGCCATGAAATCGCTAACTGATGTCGCGGTTGGGAAGTTCCCCGCGACGCTTCGTTGTCTCTTCCCTCAATGTGGAAGCTCTTCGCTTCCTTTTTGGATGATGGCTACCCAATGAAGTGTTTTTTGCGATACTGTCATTTGGCTTTTGGATCTCAGCTGGCCAGGTAGCAGGCGGTGAGGCTGTATTCTTCCACATTGCAAAGCGTCTTGCGCCTTTCCCAGCGCTGTGTCGCTTTCACCCTACAGTGAGTGGAAACCCCCTTCGGTAACCCGGAAACTGTTGGGGGACCTTCATGTGCAAGGTACCCCAAAACGTACCGTCACACCCTCTATTTATCCTCGTGCCCCCTTTTTGGCTCAGCCTTAATACGTCCATCGCCTGTCGTTTTCCCTGCCTCTCCTGTGTCCCAAAATCATCGGCCGTGAGTTTTTGCCACACTTTCACTTGCGCCCGCAAATTTATCCCTGTCTTGGGCTTTGCTTTCTACCTGTTTTTAGTTCTGGCTCGCTGAATTTGCCCGTCCTTGCAAAGATCAGACGAAACTTTTACACTCATTTTACCGTTTGCTGCCTGTCACTTTAAATTCCTTTCCCGGCTGTCCCTTATCTTTTTGGCAATGCTTAACTTTTTTCCCCCGGAACAAGTAAACCAATTCGTCCTATCGCTCGATTGACTTTCATTCGATATGATCGTTTGCCCTGCGAGGAACGCTGGGTTTGGATACCCCGTTGTACTAATTGGTCTAGATAACCTTTGTCCCCCCTTTCCGTATGAGAATGCTCTCTTGCAATTTTCCGTTTTTTTTTTAATTTGGCTTTTTCGGGGTGGATTGCCCTTTGGTCTCGGGTTTGAACAGGTCTCTTGCCCTGCCTGACTTTTTCCCTGATGTTAGACCTTTTTCACCCGTCCTCACGCTGGGCTTCGTCGTAGTTGGTCGCCGCTTGTTTCTTTTTTTTTGAGTGAGTTTTTCCCATGGCACGCCCTCCGTGTCCCTTTTCCCGACCTCTCCCTGGTTGCGTCCGCCTAGTTTGTTTTCAGTCGATGGTCTTAACCCCACAGTGCCAGTTTTTCCAGCCCTCAATCATCCATACCCCGTGAGTGTATTGCTGGTTCCGTCCTTTCAGCGTTGTGAAAGAGCTCGTGCCGTATTTGAACAACTCCCCCTTGATGGTTGGGAAGATCAGGTGCTTGTGAGGTTTGAACAAAGAACCCCAGCATTTTGTTTTGTGACGTGATCAATCACAAATCTTCTTTGTTCCTGCGATCATTCTGTTTTCTCGCGTTTAACAGAAATATAATATTGCTGTTTTGAATTCCGTATAGACCACGCTCCGCTGATTCGAGCAGTGGCACGTGGTATGCCAGCGGAGGCTCCACCCTTCTTTTTTTTAAATTTTTTTGTTGTCATTTCATGCTTTTTGCGCTTCCCTTCCGTTTTTAAGTCGGAATGCAGAGAAGTGCGGGGGCCCTACACCCAAACGCTTCATTGTTCTCCGAAATCCTTTACCCTTTTCTTGCAATTTTTTTCAGGACTCGTCGATAGTTCTGGATATTCCGCGTTGAGTCGGCCCAGCTTACGCCGTGCACGCATTCCGACGTTGTTTCTTGCAACCATTGCCCCTCCTTTTTTTTTCCCTTCACCAAACTAAAATGCCTTCCTCCCTCTCTCCCGAGAAAATACAATACGTGCTTTTTCCCCCCCAGGCCGTTAAACTTCTTTGAGCACCGATGCTTGTGCTTTTTGGTATTTCCTATCCCTTGTCTACCTCCCCCTGAGCACCGCCAGACCCCAAACATCATGGTGATACTGACCAGCTTTCTCGCGGCGCCCAGGGATAAACCCCCTTCCGCCTTCATTCAATTCCCCTGCTGGAGGCTTTTTGTCACACTGTTTTCAAACGCCACTCGCTGACTATTGAACACCAACCTTTGTATCTCCCACTTCGTAAGTTTGAACACCTTTGCCCCCGGCTAGGGAATAACCCCATTGTTTCCATAGTTAATCTGATTGACCCCCCTCGCTTACACGGACAATTCCGGTGTTTCGACGACGACATGCTACGAGGGCCTTATTTGAGTTTTCCGTGATTCGGCTCCCGAGCGCTGCCTTTTATTGTCTTCCTTCCCCCATTCATTTAGACGCATTCTTATCACTCAACCCGTTTCCCGTTAGGACTCTTTTTCCTTGGAGAATCACTGCTATCCTCCCCCAACACCTCCGATACTATTTCCAGGGAGCGCCATTTGTGAGAGATTTCCTCCGACTGCCACGGCCTCCTATTTTTCCAATTAACATCGGATTTCCTTCAAATTGATAGCTCAAACATGGTTATAGGTTTGTTCTTAGTCCCCGGGCCTCCCTTTTTTTCACGCGATGTTGCCGTTTTCTCGATGGATGAAGAAGGCTGATTATCCCCCGCGCCTGCATGGCCCAGCGCTTTTTTAGATTGATCGGGCTCGTTTGTGCTTTTGGCCAGAGAAGAGGACAATTCCTTTCCTCCCCCCGCGTCTGGTCGAAACCTGTAAACTGCGTAGTTCCCTTCGGACCTGTTGTTTAATGTTTCTCGGGCCTCACAGGCGTTTCACGCCTTCGTCACATCTTTTTGTTTGAAATGCGCGCCCTCTCGTCCTCTTTGCTTCTTCTCTTGTTTTTGGTTCAGAACTCTTTCTTTTGACTTGGCGGCTCGGCGGTCTATCAGTCGGAGCTACCGGCCCTGGTCTCCACATAGTTTCTTTAATCTTCTCTCTGATTTCTCCATCATCAGTTTTTTTGTTCTCTTAGCTTTCCTCTTCCCCTTTAAAGCTCTTGTGTATCGGGATTCAGTTTGTCTTGACTTGTAGACGCTTTTTTTTTCTCCCCGCCCAAAAATCCTTTCCTCGGGTTCCAAACAAGATGCGATCACTCGAGCGGGATCCGCGCCGTTCAACTCACGCGAATGTGAAGCTGCGTGTGACCCTCTTTAATGGAGATCCCCCCCTTTTTTTTGTTTATTACGTTCCGCGTTTTCCCGCAGTTTACCGTTTTGTTCCAAGCCCTGAATTTTCTGATTGCTATTTGCATAGCGACCAGCCCGAAGAACAAGCCCACCACTCTTTAATGGTGCCGAAAACAGTTTGTCTTTTCTCTGTAATGTGTGGGGTGGGGTGATCTACTCTCTGACCTTCATCAAGGCTGACGTCCCCCACACCCGCACCCACCAGTGTTCTTTTTTGAAGGTTGCTACCCGTCATACTCTATCACCATATAATTTTTTTTGAGTTCTATTCAATTTGGAATAATTGGAAGTCGATGGTATTGGCCACTTCTTTTTGTCCGTGCTCATAGTTTTTTTTCCTTTACCCCATTCCTCCCCCACTTTTCGTTCCTCTTCTCCCGAGGTATAGATCTTTGTTCTGATGTTGTCATTTTTCTAGCCCTCTGTCCTTGTTGCTCCAAGACAGATTTTTTTTCCACTTGTTTCAATTTTTCTCCTTTTTTCTCCTGTTCCCCGACCCTTCAGGTTTCGCTCCTCCCACCGTTATCCCCGTTTCAAGCCCGACTCCCTTCTCCTCAAACTGCTCGTCTCATGTTTGCTCGATTTTAGAGTGATTCTGGCTCCCCTCTTTTTTTTCCCTAAGCATTTTCCTTTTTCCCCCCGTTGGGTGACTTGAACCTCCTTTCTCCCTGCCGAACTTTTACTGTATATTGAATTGAGTCGATACCCATGGTGTTCCTCGTTCCCTGAACAGAGTTGATGTGATTTTTTGCATCTTGACCTTGTCCCCCCCGTCGTTCCCCCCCTTCTGATGCCTGTTGTGACTGTTTTTGAAGGTGCTTCCGTTGCCCATGGGTGTGAAGACAAATTTGTCGCCCCTTTTCTTTCCCGGAACCCTTCCTTCTTCCTTATTACGCTCTGTGGGTCTTTTCGGTGTCTTGGCTTTCTTCTTCGGATCTGGCCGTGTCGTTGATATCACACTGAAGCTTACCTCCGTCGTTTTCTTTCATTAAGGTTTTTTTTATCCCCCGAGGAGTTGATTCTTTTTTTTTGCTTTACTTTCTTTTTAGTGGATGTACAGTTTTCTGTGGTTGTCTTCAATTGTTTACTTGTTCGGATCTCTTTCAAGTAATATTTTTTTTTTCTTACATCTTTTTCCCCCTTTCCTGTGCCCAGGATCTCCTCCTTCCGCCTTTACTATTCAACCCCTTTTATTCAGGTACGATTTCTGCGTCTCATTTGTTATCATGTTGTGTAGGGTCCCTCTTGCCTGATTTTCAACTCCCCATAACTTCTTCGTTCTCAAGTCCACTTCCCTCCAGAAGGTACCTCAATTGGCACATGTCCAATGTTTTCCTTGTGGTCTCCGGCATGCCATGTTGGCTCAATGATCGCCTTCGCTTTTTTTTCTTTGTGGTCCTCTTTTTTTATCCTATATTGCCCTTTTTTTTCTCTCCCCCCCTAAAAGGGCGAGGCCCACCATCTTTTCTTACCCGGCACTTCACTGCAAAAATGCTTTTGTTCTGTGGTGTCTATGCCTCCCGCACCCTTCCGTACCTGTCACTACTTTTGTTTTCCCTTTTTTTTTTTTCCGTGATGATCTTTCCCCCCCTGTACACTTTTTCCCTTTTAAATCCCCCGTTTTTAGTATTACCGGATGGCTTTTTTTTAACTCTTTTCCTTGTTGTGGTCGATGCTTTCCTGAATTTTCAAACTTTGACCTCCCCTGACTATTTTCTTCCCCCACCTTGTTGGACTTTTTTTTTGTCCTCCTTTCGTCCCTCTTTGGTCGCGACAATCCGGAGCCAGCGATGCGGTGTCACGGTCTCTCTTTCTCGTCTTCCCTTTCTCCTTCCATTTCTCCCCCCCACCCCTATTCCCCCTTGCATCACTTCCCTTTCCACCGCCCCCCCCCTTTTCCTCGCCGGTACATGCGTCCCCTCCTTTTTTGTATTATCATCAACAGGGAGATCGAATAAGTACCACTGTGTTCACCGCAGCTTTTTTTTCCCCTCTCTTTCCTCCTGTCAACTCTCCTCTCCCTTCCACAGAGACCTGATTCGCTTCCTTCAGTTGTCCCCCCCGTTTGATTTTTCCGTGCCCACTTTACTTTTCTTTTCCTGGCCATCATGGACCAGGCCCTAAACGGACGTCATTAGAGGCTCCCCCAGGTTTTTAAATCTTCCCCCCCCTGTGTCGTTTTCAACCCCCTCATGTTTGATTTTCTTTTTTCATGACCCTCGACTCCCTCCTTCCCCAGTTCTCCATCCTTCTCTCTCTACTGGTTTTCGACTTTTTGGCTGACGGTTGCCAGTTTTTCTTTCATTTGTTCACGTAAAGAGCAGGACGTTTTTTGCACGCACATTCTTTTATTTTTCGGCGACCTCCGTTTCCGCTTGTACATGTTGTTGATTTTTGGACCTTTGAAACCTATCCCCAGTCCCAATTTTCCTTTTTTTTTTCCAAGTCCTTCTGGTTTTTTACCCTTACCATTTCCTTTTCCTCCTTTCTCCAGTGCAGTTTTTTGCCATGTCACTCCTTTTGTTTTTGATGTAACCTTTGTCTTTCACTCGCAACAGTTTTCTTTCTTACCTCTGGTCAGTCAGAAGTATCGCAAGGCGGGTCCCTTTCTCATTTCCCTCCCCCCTTGCGATATCACCTTCAATCTAACCGTGCTTGCGCTTTTCCTGAATCTTTCTTTTACTTCCAACCGTCGCACTCAAGATTAAGTTTTCTGGCTTCTTCTCGATTTCCTTCTATTTCTTCTCTTCTTCCATATCTCAATCTCTCTTCTTTCCCCCCTTTGTGTTTTCTCTGCTCTATTTTTGCGATCTCTTCTATTTTTTGAAGTTTGTCATATCAGGACATCGCGTTTTTTTTTTTTTTTCTTCCTTCCTTTTCTTCTCCCTGGTTGGGACTTTTCCAGAAGCCAAGTCCCTTCTTACTTCTTCCGCATGTGACAGAGTTCTCTTCAGTTTCGGTTTTTTAAAATGCATTTTTTTCTTTCTCCTCTCCTGTCCCGTCCTTTTTTCTTCCGTCGTTGTGTCAATTCGCGCTCACAGGACTGTTCTTATCCCCCCCCCAGTCCCCTTCTTTCTGAGAAACTGCTCTTTCTTCCTCTTGCGCCTTTGCGGAAACCCTTCTTTGACCTCCGGTACCCCTGCCCCATTTGGTTTTCGCATGTGCAAGGCTCCCAATGACCCAAGGAGAGCCTCTTTTCCCCTTTCCTCCTAGTCTCCTTTTTCCACCCGAACTTGTCCCCTGCTTTCCCGTTCCCCATCCCTTTTTTCCCCCTCAGCCCTTCTCGACCTATCGTCAGCCGACGGATTTGCGTGGGTTTTTTGTCTTCTGATGTCCCCTTTCATTTTCCCTCCCCCAGCCTCCCCTTTTTGCCTAACACTCTTGGAATGTCTTCCCGTTTCTCTGTTCGTAAAAGTCTTTCTTTCACAGATCGGCCCTTCCCCCTCGGAAAGTGTTTCCCCTTGACACGTCACAATTACTTTTACTCTATATCGACTATTTTTCCATTTCTTCTCTTTCCTTCTCTTAACGCCTTCTTTTGACTCCCCTTTTTCCCCTTTTTTTCATCTCTCCTTTGCTTTCATTTCTCGTTGGTCCTTATTGTTCCTGCGCTTTAATTTTAGTTTGGTAGTAGGGGAGTTTTTTTTTTTCTCTTTTGCCCCGTCCAGTTTCTTGCCCCCTTCCTCCGCTCCCCACGTCTCATCGTGTCCATTGCCTACTTTTGCTATTGTCTTCGTCACAGTTTGCGCCGATTTTATCCTTGACCAATTTTCCCCGAAGCGACCTTTTTTTTTATAGTCTCAAGTATTCGTTTTGCCTTCTCTCCGTGGTGTAACAAAGTCCGTTGGTTTTAGGGGTTCAGTCCCACCAAACTTTCCACTTTTCATCAAACCTTCCCCTCCAATGTCCTTCCCATTTCCTATTCGTTCTTTTCTTTTATAAGGCCCGCTTTTTCCGGACCCTCTGACGCTTGCCCGAGCTTTACATTTTCCTTGGTCCCGTGATTTTTTCTTTTTTTTTTTTTTTTTTTTCACCCCCAAAGTCACCCCCCCCCTCTTTTCATTTTTTTTTACGTTGCCCAATCCCTCCGTCTTTTGTGTACTCCTTCCCCTTTCTTTTATCGCTACCATCAGCTAGTTTTGAGTCTGTCCTTTTCCCCCGTCCCCCTGCCCTGATCCCTCTAAGAGAGTTTCCGAACCCGTCCTTCCTTCCTCGCCTTTTTCTTCCAAAGTAGTTTTTCCCCCCTTTGCCAATGTGCTTACGTCCCTTTTCTCACCGCCTTCCGTTTGAGCTTTGACTTCATCTCTCAGTGAGGGTCGGCCCTCCCACCAAAAAATGCTGCGCCTTCCGTCGACCTCTCTTCTTTTGATAGTTTCCTATTCTCCTTTTCGATTCGTTAGAGGATATTTCGAGTTGATCTTTGGCCATTCGTACTTTTCCGGTTTCTCACGATCCCATTTTCCCCATTGCGGACACCCTCCATTGAACCTTAAAACCCATTCACACTTCCCCAACGTTCAGTCCACTCGATAGCCTCCAAATGCTGTTTTCCCCACCTTGGACCTTACCGAGTCTTACACTATTTCTTCCATCGATTTTCTTTCTCGGCCCTATACGCGCCTTCGCCAACTACTCCCCATTTGCCCAGACGAGTTCCCGCTTCTTTGTTCATTACCTTACTTTATTTTTCTTCCTCTTTCCCGGTAACCTGGTCTCCTTACTCCTCCATAACTCCCCCCCCTTTTTCTGCCCTTTTCCAGGTTCCCACCACTTTTTCCATGTGTAAACTTCCAGCCCTCATCTCTTTTTTGACCCCCATCTTTAGTAGGACGCCTTACATCCTTTTTTCATTTTGGCACTTATTTCCCGTCTTCCCCCATGCAACAGGGGCCTCAGTTTGAATTTTCTCCAGGTCTCTCTTCATTCCCTTCCTTCAGGTCGAACCGATGCACCCCTGATTTTTCTCGCGATTCGTGACGGTACTGATTCCCCCTTTATTTAGTAGATCTAATCCTTTACCTTTACGATACTATTCCAGCCTCCATTTCTATCGAGACCTTTTGTCCCTTTCCTCTCGTGAGATTTCTCCATTTTTTCACAAACACCCTCGCCCTTCCCCCCACCCTCGTCGCGCCAATTTCTTTTCTACCTTCTCAGACTCAGGACCTCACGTTCATCCTCCTTTTGGACCAACTTCCCATCGGAGTTCCCTCTTCCCCCCCCCAAATGCTTAGCTCCCCCCCCTTTGAAGTTTATAGTTTTCTTTTCTTCCCCCAATGGATCTTCCCCGATAATCGTTTTTTGTATGGTCAGGTACGGTTTTTTGATGCTCTCCCACTGCATTAGTTTTCTTCCACCGGGTTTTGTCCTCTTCTCTGCTTTTTTTTTTTGGATTTTTTTTCAACAGAGTCCCACTATCCGCCCCCCCTTCATCTGTCTTGTTCTACCATTTACAATTCTCGCTCTCCCTTTAATACTCATGTTTTTAATTTCCCGTTTCATTACCACTTTATGACAACTCAGCTCCCTGCCTTTTTTGTGTGATGCACCCTTTGTCCTTCCGGCCAGAGTCGCTTTTCTTCCTCCTTCTCTTTGTTTTCCTTCTCAAAGTATTTGCTTTGCTTTTTGCGTCGTCCTATTTTCTCACATTAAGTTTTCACCTCTCCCCTTGGCTCCCCTCTATCTCCTAGCGTCTCCCCAGAGATAGAGTTGAATATCCTTTTTTTTTTTCTCTCGATGCTGGCGAGTAACTTTGTCGGAGACACTTCTTCCCTTTTTCTTTCTACTTCTTCTCTACTGCTGCGTTCCTCCCTTTTATATGGCCCAATCTTTGACTTCCCCTTCTGCTCTTTCTTCCGAGAAGGGAAAGCCATTCCAGACCGGCATTTTGTTCCTCTCTTTTCACTGTGGACGGGCCTCTCCCCTTAACCCTTGATTTATTCCGTGGCTTTTTTTCTGTGTTGTTCTCCCCACCAGCCGGAGGCGGTTGCTGTCCTTTTGCTCTGCGCACTGACCTTCCCCCTCCCACGACTTCCCCCCCCCTTTTTTTTTTAGTGCACAAAGTGAGAGTTGCCTTTCCTTTTTTTTTCTCCTATTCCTTCACTTTCCGTCCAGCTCAACCGTTCCCCCATAGGCCGGTATTTTTGAACGCTCCCTACTTGCCTCTACCCTATCCCCCCTTGTCCATTTTTTGATTCCTCTTACCATTGCAATCCTTTCAGTACCTGTTATTTTGCCCTTTCTTCTCCGTCAGTTATAGTCTTCTCTTTTTAGAACCTGTTTTTATCTTTGTCCTTCAAGTGGGATTCTTTTTTGTTAGCTTCTCCACTCTGTGATCTCCCCTTTTTTCTTGCACAATTACAGCTTCCTATTTGCCCCCACATTTCGTCTTTTCTTAGAGCTGACATGCCCTTGATTGTCTTCAAAGGTCTCTCGCTTCGGCCTCTGTCCTTCAAGACTCTCCCTCAATGCTAGTATTTCCTTTTTTTCTCCTCGTCCGGATAGTCTCCTTCTTTGCGCTTTCTTTTTCCAGGTTTCATCTCCTGATTAAAAGCCCTTTGTTGAAGGGACGCCGGAAAGCATTTTACCCTCTCCCTCTTGTCTCTGGGGTCACTCTTTTCCACATTTTTTTTTCTTTTTCTCCTTGTTCCTCTCGAATTTTTTTCTGTTTTACCGCGCATAACCCATCCCAACTGTGCAGCGACTGAATTCCTTGTTTTTCTCCTTTTGTTCCGTTTCTTTCCAACTGTTTCCTCCCTCTTCTCTAATCCATTTCCTTACCATTGATTATGATCTGATTTTTTTTTTTCGGTGTTTATACCTTTTTTGACTTATCAGTACCGTTCAGACCCAGCATACCAGTCTTCACACTCTCTTGTACCGCCATCGTTCTTTCCCCCCTTCCCTGTTTTTGTTACGCCCCATTGTGTTCTTTATCAGTTCTAGATTTCACTGGGCCTTGGTCGTTTTTTTTCCTGTTATGTCGGTATTTTTTTTCGAACTTGTTGCCTTCCCATTTTTTTGGCTATTCTCCCCTCTCTTCTTTTTTTTTGACTCCTTCTTTTCCCTTTCTGTCCCTTGCTCTGACCTTCCTTTCTTTGCTTTTTCCTTCATCCTTTTTTATACTTATTAGATTCATGGCGCACATGTTGTTGTAGTTGACTCCCCTCCCTCTATGATTCCCCCCTTTCCTTCCCTCAAATCCCCTGGTATTTTCTTTTTTTTTTCGCCCACGACCAAGGAAGGATTCTTTTACTGGTACATTGAAACATACCTTATGCAGGTGGCTCAGTTCATGCAATTTGGGTCGTAAATGAGAGTCCTGGAGTTGGAGTTCGTGCGGTTTTGGTAATTTTTTCTTTCTCCCGCTTCTCTTCTCTGGACTCTATTTTCTCTCTCAACATGCTCTTACCACCTCTTTTATGCTTCAGTCTATTCCCCCCTTTTTTTTTTGGGTTGTCTATGCCCTCCCACTTCATTCTTCCTTCCTCCCAGGGGCTCTTTTACATCTTTTTTCTACGTCCGAACCTCTCCCCCCTAAAATCACCGACATTTTACTTTGGATGGATACGTTTGATTTGCTTTTTTTTTCCACTTTCCACTTTTGGTTTTCTCTCCCCTACTCCTGACTTTTTCCCTCCGGTTACTCCGAATTCCTTTCCTATCTACCATTCGCTTCTGTCCCGTTTAAGATTTTGTACTCCTCCCCGGTTTCTTTCCACAAGATGGGTTCCTCCCTCCCACTCCGTCCTGACTGCGTATTCCCCCCTTTTCACGAATGTTCTCGTTTTTATCGTCGTATGGATCTCCTTTCTCCCCCAAGTTCCCCCCCCCCCGGCCCTAACTCACCTCCCTCCTCCCCCCCCTACGGTCGGGATAGCCCGCTTGATCCACTCAGACGTTTTTCTAACTTCGATCGACCCATAGTCCCCCTTTGGTTCCCCCTCACTCCCCCGGTCCATAGTACTGTGCACTGGCTTCCCATATCGGATGCCCTTTAAAAAAACTCCCTCTTTTCCCCCCCATACCTTCCATTGTTCGTCTCCATTCCGGGCCTATAATGGACAAGGCTATGAAAGGAAAGTCACCCCTCCTTCCCCTGCAGTCCTTGTAACCTTTTTTCCCCCCCCCCAGGTTTTTCTTTCCCCACACTTTCAAGTCTTATTTCCCCTTTTTGAATTTCTAACGAATTGACCAAGTGCAAATTCTCTGGTTGTGTCACAGATAACCTTTTGCGAGTTTTCTGCTTTTGTTTTTCACTCTCCCGGTGTCTGGATTGTTTCCCCCATTTAATGATACTTCCCCCTTTTACTTTTTTTTAGTGGAACCCATTCCAGTCTTTCTCTTTCCGTCGTCCTGCAGTGGCTCGGATTAGTTGTTGCAATTTTTTTTTCCGTTGGGTGGCCTTTTCCACATAAGTACCCCCTTTTTTTACCGACAGGCTTTTCCTAAAATGTAGTTTTCCCTACTTCGTCACTACGTTTCGGTTTCCTTATGCGTTTAAGTGGGAAAGAGGGCTTTCATCCCGTCTGGAGCGTAACTTTTTTCCTCTTCTCATACGCAATTCTCTCCCTGCGGTCCATTTATTTTTCCTTCTACCCTTGAGACTCTAATCCCTTCTTTCCTCCCCCTTTGGCGCTCTCGTATCGAATTGGGCCATTCCCCCCGCGCCATTTTCACCCCCAGTTTCTTGGAATTTAAGGATATCGCAGAGTTTGACTTCCTCTCTTCATCTTCTGTCCACCAAGGTCTCCTCCTCTCCCGCCCTCTCTTTTCTCCTTTTTCTCTCTATATTGTTCAGGATTATTCTTTTGCTGTTTCCTTCCTCTTTTCCCTCAGATAGGACATGAATGCCCTATACGTCCCTGTTCTTCGCGGTTGGGGATTGCCCTGCCTTTCCTTCGTATACTTCGCTCGCACACAGTTGGATCTTTCCTGCTTCCCGCTTGGAAGGTATTTTTTCCACTGCATGTTTTGCATGGAGCATTCTCCTTCCCTTGTTAGTCCCCTGCTTCCGCTTCCTTTAGCCTCTTTCCCGGTCAGTCATATTTTCCACAACGCTTTGCTGGCTGCCGCCAGCGCTGCGGGCGGCTTTGCTTTCCTACAGTTAGGTGGACCCATCCTTCCGGTCCCCGGCAACGGTGTTGGTCCCTGTGCCTTGCCGTTCCAAAAATTCTCCCCTTCATTTTTTAAAAGAGATCCACTTTCCCCTCCCCCTCCCCTCCGCTTTTTTCTTGTGGCCCCACGAACTGCCTTTTACCGGTGAAACAATCCATCTGCTTTGCACACCGCTCCTGCGCCGCAACTTTCTCGGTCTAGATTTCTCCTCAATGTTTTCCTGTTTTTCTTCGATGAATCGCAAGTTCTCCGACTGAACTTTTAATCACCGTTGTCATGATTTCCTTTTTTCCTTTCTTCCACTGCCTTCGTTTTCAGATGCTTGTCTCCTTTCGGCACATTAGTCCTTTTTGTCTTCCCCCCGTCACACCTTTTTTAACTTGGGAAACTTATTCCGATCTTTTGACTTCTCCTTGATTTGCCGAGTGCCAGGTTTCCCGTCGCCGGGGCT
>Ga0179593_1679513_pt1 | contig 12625 bp, 19 predicted proteins | sample CZODoug2_1_08_16_FD_185931 | JGI IMG/M metagenome (GOLD analysis project Ga0179593, IMG submission 185931) | Vadose zone soil fungal communities from Angelo Coast Range Reserve, California, USA - CZODoug2_1_08_16fungal (PacBio error correction) | ecosystem: Environmental > Terrestrial > Soil >... | reverse complement strand
GCCACCCCATCGATAGGAGAAATCGCTCATTTCCCCCCGTTATTTCCCCCCCCCCTCCCCTCAATTCTCTTTTTTCCATTTTCTAAAGATGAATCCCTCTACTCTTTATTAATTGTCTCTTCCTCTTCTTCTTTTTGCTGCGTCCAGTGCCCCATTGGCTACTCCCTTGGGGACGAATCCCAAACCCCCCTTCCCCCCCCTTTGGGCTTAGATTCCTTTCATATTATCACCCCTCTTCGGACCTCCCTTCTTTTTTTTTCGGGACGGTCCGTCCCCCTTCCAGCGCGTGCCGATTATGCCGCCTTCTCCCTCCGAATGGCCAGGGTTACAGCTCCGGAGTCAAGAGGAAGAGCGTCTTTTTATCTGCACTTCTTTTTCTTTTTATTACCTCCCCCCCCTTTTCCTCCTCTCGCCGCTTATCAAAACCACTCTACCCGCGATGAATCATCCTTTTTATCACCCTCCCATCCCTCAATAATGGTCGAAGATCGTCCACCTTGCAAGCATATGGAAGGGGTTTCTTTACCCTCCCTCTGATATAACCCTTTTTCACTCCCCTTGGTCCTCCCCCCTTCCCTACATTTTTTATCACAGGACACACCTTTCTTTAAACTCTGGGGAGATCGTCCTTTATTTTACACTCTCTTATATAGGCGGGATTCACTTGACCGAAGAGATAAGTCCTCTTTCCTTACTGCTCTCCGACGTATACCTTCTTTATTTCTTAAAGGATTTATCTTTCTCCCCCTTCCACCTTTGGAGACCCTTTTGAGAAAGAGAGCCCATCTTCCCTCCACCCCTTCCTTTCCCTCTCATTCCCCCCCATCATCTTCTATTTTACTTCTTCTCACTTTCTTTTTTCTTCCTTTTCTACTCACCTTCCATACAACGAGAATCTTATTTTACGGGATGAACCCCCCCCCCTCTCCCCCCCACAAAAAGACCCCCTATTTTCTTTCCTTACATGGCCCTCTTCTTCCCCATACCCCGGGCCCCTTCCAAATCTTAAGACCAATTAACTCCCTTTTGACCACCCCTCTCTCCCGACCCGATTATGCACTTCGCACGAACTCGTGGAGATTTGTTTCTCCGAAAGGTCCTCCCTCCCTCATTCCCGAGGCCTCCCCCCTCTCTTCAGCTCGGCAAGGCCCCCTCCTCCTTTAACCGGACTTTTTTTCTGCCTTTTGCCACCCTTCCCCTCCCCCTCTTGCACTCTTCCTCCTCCATTATCCTTCCTCCCCAAATTCCACCGACCCTTTTTTATACTTTACGTGATCCTTCTCTCCCTTTTCTCCCCTCCCTTCCTTAGCTCAGTAAACCCGCCCTCCTTCTCTTTCTCACTTTTTTCTCTTTCCACTAACAATCCTCTCCTTCCATCCGCTTACCCCCCTTTATCAGAGATCAGAGGGCTTATTTTTTCCCCTCCTAATCTAAGAAAAGCGTCTCGCAACAATTAGCCTCACCATAGCGCAGCTCTCCCTTTCTCTTTGTCCACTCTGCCTTCTTCTCCGACCCTATCTTTTCCAGAACTTTTTCAAGCAGAAGAGACTTCCTCTCCCTTCTCATTCGCTTTATCCCGCGTAAATCATTTGAAGTAGACAACTCTTTCCCCCCCCCCCCACCTCTCTCTTTCTTTGTCATCCTTAGGTCCACTCTCCCCTCTTGAATACGAAGGTTCCATCTTCCCCGTCCCACCTGCTCAACATCAGGACTGATTGCTATCACTCACTTTTTCTGGTTTCGGCTTCAGGCTCCTTTCCTCTTTTTCGCTTTCCTCTCCCCTTTCCCCGTAGTCTTATATATGAATTTTCTTACCCCCCTTTCAAATCTATGTAGACTTACTGAGTACAGACCCGTCACTCTCTCTCCCCCCTTAGCCCCCACTCTCTTCCCTTCCCAGCATCCCCCCTCTCTATTCCCCATCGATCCGCCTTCTAAGAGATCCCCCCCCTCTTATCCCTTTCCTATTTTTGATCGCCCCTTATCGCTTTTGATAAGACGTCCCTCCTCCCCCTGGTGACCCTCACTACTTCCAATTTTTAAAGATGATGTCCCTTTTTCCTACACGCCCCCTTCTTTGCTCCTGGGAAGCATACGTATACTCTACCTTCCTCACTATTTTGATTCCAGATTATCTCCTGTGTCTATATAATTTAACCTTCCCTTTTCCCGTGACTACTGACCCTCTTGATACAATAGATATGCATTCCGCTCCCCTTTTCCAAGGTAGAGCCCTCATTTTATGTCAGAATGGAGAAAATTACCTCCTCCCCTATCCCTTTTGCTGGACCGGATGTTGAATCTTATCACTTGCATAGTAGCTGCGTACCTCTCTTTCCCCCTTCCCGCCTCACCGGTCGATCCCCCTCTTCTCATGCTTCCCCCCCCCCCTTCCCTCTTTTCACTTAATGGGTCGTTGATCTTCTTATTTTTGGCGATGAGCATCGAAAAATCTTTACTATTTGCTCGTTACTCGGTGAGTCTGGACAAGTTTCCAGAAGTGTAGACAATCCTCCTCTCCCCCCGGATAAATTCCTCCTTTTTCTTTCCCTAACTTTCCTCCTTCCATCTTGTCACAGGGAGATGATTGCATTTGCTTCCTAGCGGGCTCCCCTCCCTATAAGCCGAGTTCTTTTTCTAGAGGGCCTCTACTTCATCTATTTAAATACTCGTATTTTCTCCACTGCCCCCCTTCATTCGCCCCCATTCATTTATCTTCCTTTCCATTCACTTCTTCCTTCCCACTTCTTTTTTTTTTTTTTCTTCCTTTCCACTCCCTACTTATTCTCCCTTCTTTCTCCTTTTCACCCTCCCCGATAAAGATTTTCCCCCCCCGACCCTTTCGAAATCCAGGTTCCTTCATTGAAGAAAATGTGTCCCTTTCTTTTCCCCTTCTACGATCATTTTTACCCCCGTACGACATCTGCTTCTCTTTCTTGGAAAGCGTTGACCTATGATCATTTTTTTCCCCATTACAAGCCAAGAATTCCTTGTCATTCCTAAAAAGAGTCCTCCCTTGAAGAGGTTCCTTACCTTCCTTTCCCCATGAGGTACTCCCCCCCTTTCTAATAATTCGCGGAACTCCTACCCACTCAGATATGATCGGGCATAGCTGTCTCTTTCCACAATTCTTACACGGTCGAGGGGAGACCTTCCAGGATCCTAGTTTTTTTTTCCCTTTCTTCCTTCTTCTCTCCTTTCCCTTCCTTTTTCCTCTTTTTTCCTATTGGACTGCCCCTGCGGGAAAGAAATAATAACCGACTTTTTCTCCCCCTTTACAATTCCAAAAGTCTTGCTAGGTTCTCTACCCCGTGAAGGCTATCTGTCCTCCTTTCACCCATCAATACACGGGACCTCTTTTTCTTTTTTACCCTCTTCACTCCGGCAGTTCTCTCCCCTCCCTTATACCTTTGGAGAATTTCTTGTTTCACAAGAGATGTAGAAGGACCCCCCACAATTTACCCTTAGAGAAAAAAACAAACTGCGCCTTGCAGCGTTCTCCCCGCTACACTTACTTGTTCGAGGTTACTTTTTTCTTAGCTTTTTTTCCTCGACTTATACTTCCAGAAGAGGACCTTCTTCGAGCTGTCTTTTCTATAATCCCAATCAATTATGGGCAACCCACTGACGCTTCACTTTTCCCCCCTCACCATGTCTTCTCCCCCCCCCTCCTTTCCTTCCCCATCCTCGTCTCCCCTCACTCAAGTAGCGTTCTCCCACACCCCCCCTCGAAAAATCCCCAGGTCTGCTAGATAGGAAAGCAGTCCCCCTTTTTTCATCACCTCCATTTTCTTTTTCTCCCCCGTTAACGTTCTCCTCTCCCTTTCTTCAGCTTCGATCTTCTTTCCCCCCAAATCGGGATAGGGATTCCATCTTTTTTCTTGACGTCTGTCACGACGGGTTTTTTTTTCCTTGACTACACCAGCCTCTCCTCCTTCCTTACTTTTTCTCCGAACCAGCCCCTTCCCCTCCTCTTTCTCGTACAAATCGACGGTTGTCCCCTTTTCGCCAGGTATTTGTGGATCTCCCCTCTGCTCCTCCCCATTTGAAATATAATGGTGAGTTTGCATCCCGCTCACAATGCGGTGTCCCCTCACTCAACCGGCATTCTTATTATCTTTTCCTCTTTTCCTTCCCCTCCCCATCCTTTTATGACGAGGCCTCTTCTCTGATCACATTTTCCAGCAGAATTATTTCACATAAGACCATGAGTCCTATCACCCCAATCTCGAAACTTTTTATATCCCGCCGTAGCCCCCCCTCCCCTCTCTTTCCCCCAGGCGGCGCCCCCTCCTCAATTCGTGAACAAGAGAATTCTCTTACTTTCCCTCTCCTTTTTGTTCAAATGGACCCTCTAGTACTTCAAATAAGAATTCCCCCCTTCCCCTCTTAGCCCACGGGACCCTCCCCTCTCCTCCCTTTTCTCCCTTCCCCCTTTTAACCCCGGGAACGGAAAACGCCTTTTAACCCGGAGTAAGTAAGGAAGCAGACTTTTACCCCTCTTTTCCGTTCGATATAAGCCAGAAATGACTCGCTCTGATGCTTAAAATTACATACCATGTTCCCCTTCTCCCTAGGTAACCCTCCCTTCCTTCATGTGACCCCTCCATGGCGATTGGAGATCTTCCTATATAATGTATGTCCCACCCCCCTATTCTTCCTTAGATAGAAAATCCAGCCATGTACTTTACCAGGCAGTGCAACCTTTCTTTTTCCTCAAACCTTCCCACTGTGAATTTCTTCTCCCCCCCTTTCTTTTCTCCTTTACCCAACCGGCTGAAAAAACTATCACTTTCATCCACCTAGTTCGATTGAATCCTTCCCCTTACTTTCCCTCTTCACTATTCTCTTCTCATTCTAATTCGGCATTTGCGTGCTTATCTTCTTTAGACATGATACTTTCCTTTTCCCCAAACTACCCCCCCTTTCTTTTTCTCTTCCCCTTCGGTAACTTTTATTTGGAGGAGTGAACGTTCCTCCTTTTCCTCCGCCGAGTTAGAAATTTCTCACGGCCGTATGGGATGCCTATATTCTTATTTTGGACCCCTCCTAATTTTTTCCCTCCCCTCACCATTCTATAGCTCCCTTATGGGAACCCATTTAATTTTATTTAGACCCAAGACCGAAAGGTCTTTTGACTGTTTTATCCCCCCTTTTATGACCTTTCCTCCTGTTTACCACTCCCTCAAAACTACCTGTAGGTGGCTCCCCCCCCGTAGGACTCACCTTCTGTTTCTCTCTTTAACCCCCTCTCCCATTATCTGTCCAAGAACAACAACTCTTCTCCCACAGCTTCCTCTCCCACTTCCAGAGATCCCTCACTTTTTCGGCAGATTCTCACAAACGTCAACTTTCCTTACGATTCCCCTACTCTTAACTGGCCTCCCATTATACCCCCCTTTCTTTTCCCATCTCTCATTCTTATCTTTTTAACTATATACTTTTTGCGAACCCTCTCTGTACCCCCCACTTCCATTACTCCACTTTTTCCTACAAACCTTCCCCCCGGCTCATCCCCCCCTCCTCCTCTTCTTATGGTAATTCTTAAGAAATCCATCTTTCGATACCACAACCGACTTTCTCTCCACCCTTCCCGCTATCCCCTTTGCCATAGACCCCACCCATCTCTTTTCGGGAGGGATTTTTCATGAGAACTCTCTTTTTCAAGTCATACTACCTTCTGTCTACCTACCTTTCCCTTCCTAATCAAACCATTTTCCCCAAGCCCCTCTTCTCCTTCTCTCCAATTCGGGAGAGCCCCTCCCTTTCGTGTTTCTGGTCAATTGCAAAGACCCTACGTCAGATAAGCCTTCCCATCCTCCCTTGACTCCCCCCCTTACTACCGAATTCTCGACTTTCTTTACCAGAAGCCCCTAAAATTACGTCGCCAATTCCTTTTCACCCATTTTATTCTCTCTAGCACACGAAAATCTGATGGAAACGCTAATAGATGGTGGCTCCCACCTCTCACCCCCCATCCCCTCGTCTGATTTATACCCCCCACTCCCTCTTTCCCGGTCGTTATCTAGCTCTTTTCTTCCACAGTCAGTTGCTTGTTTTCTTATAATTTTTTCCGCAGATGAAAGAAATGACGTTTTCATGGTTTTGTAGCGATGTAGACTTGATTCCTATCCTCTCCTCCATCCCCATCTAATGCTTTAATCTTTCCCCCCTTCAATTCTCCTTCTCTTCTCTCTTCAACTTCCCAATTTTTTATTCTCCCGTCCAAGCACCTTTTTAGTTACTAGCGGCATTTCTTTATATCCCCCTGACTATTCACTATACCTTTTTTTTCTCCTTTTTCCCCCCACTTTTACTGAGATATTTCGTGGGAGTTTTCTTAATTCTTTTTTCTAATCCATAGTTCCTTGTGAGAAAAAGTATTCTTTCCTCAGCGGCTATCTAATGACCCTCCTCTCATCAGAGAGCCCCCCTCAGCACAACTCTCTACCTTTGTGTTTGTTCGTACAGAACTCCTTTGTGCGCCCTACCTTTTCTTCATCATTTTCATCCGCCCACTGCGCGAACCTTACAGGCTTTCTGTTCTTCTGATTCACCTCTCTTTCCTAATAAGAAGAAGTACTTGTTAGTCTTCGAACTGGCCATTTCATCGCATTCCTAGGACCCACACCTACTTCTTTTTGCCTTCCTGCCTTCCTTTTCTTCTCCCAGATCAACTATCCCCTTCTTACGCCCTAAAGGTAGACCTCTTCCTCCCTACCTCTCTCGCCCAAATCCCTAGGATTCGGAAAGTCTTTTTTTCCTCCCTTTTCTTCCACCCCCAACAACCCTTTCGTTTTCCATCAGCCCACCCACTTTGTACCTCCCTCCCCTCCTGTATAAGGGTCGCGTGGTCTCCTTTTTTTTTCCCCTTTCCTCCCCCACGCTAAGACTTTCGCCTCACCCTCTAGGTACTTAGCCCACTTTCCTCTCCTTTTCCTCATCTTCCCCTTGTTAACAAACTTCACACTCCTCATCCCTTAGATTTTCCTTTTTTCCCTTATTCCTTATCGATTCGCCTGCCTCTCCCTACAGAACCGCCAGGCCGACTCACCTTCCTTTTTTTATCACCACTCTCTTGCCAGACGTTTTGAGTCAATAGCCACTATTTGCCGCGATGTGAGAATCTTTTTTCTTTTCTTCGTGTTTCCGCCCGGGGACTCTTACCCGAAAAAATTTCCTTTCCCCTACTCAATCAAAAATTAAGGCCTTTGGCCCCTTACTTACATTCCTTCCCACAGGAAGGTGTCTCCCACCCAATAGGGTAGATACCCACACCACTCCTCATCGGCGATCACCCTTTCTATCCATTTCACTTTTTTTTTTCCTCTTTTTCCTTCAACTTGTGCTTTCATTTTACTCAAATCGATCAACCTTCCTTTAGCGCCCCCCCGAAACGAGTTCTTGTGCCCAAAGAGAGAAAGCCCTCTCTTTGGGAAAGCCCCCCCATGAAGTAGGAGCCTCTCACCCGGTCCCCCTCTTAAAAACGCGATCGTACCAAGAGCTTTTAACCGCCCTCACAAAATGCCCTTCGGAACTCCTCTAAAAACAGATGCCTTGTAAAGGTGTGATCCCCATGCCATACCCTATCCCCCTCCGGGTCGTTTTTCCCCACTGCTGTTGTATTCCATACACACCATCCTTACCGCGTCTCATCCTACACGCCGTCATGACATCACTTCAAAATTTAATCCACTTCCTGCTTGCAGTCATGCTTCCGAAAGCCTTTCGTTGATGGCCCCGATGATGTACTCCCGATAATCGAGTCATTGCCCTTGTATCGTTGTACTACCCCCCTTTCGGAAGACATCTTGTCCCATCCGGTGCGACATTGCCATCGTACTTCCCTTCCTTATTCCCTGTGCCCCCCCCATCCTCCATGACAGATTCGTTATTTATACCACGCGTCATTTTCCCCCTCGTCTAGGATCTCCAACCGGTATCTTCCTCGAGCCTTGCAAACGGCCATTACCTTCAAAATGGCTGACTCATAGACTTGTGAATTCCTCCCTCGTTGGTTTTGCTTTCTTCCCCTACCTGTTTATTCTGACCCACCTCGCCCTTCCTCAGGAAGCTTCAAGTTTCCCTCCTGCGACACCTTCCCACCGTTAGCAGCAATGCAAGTCCCTGGGACTTCACGATCTTCCACCCTATTAAATCCCCTCGTTTAAGATCATGTTTCGTTCCTATCTTCCCTCTTTTTTCCCCCTTCTAAGTCTTTCTACGTTTCTTATTTATTCCTAGCCCTCCAACATCATTTTATCTTTTCCTTTTCTTCCCCACCCTCCTCATCCCCTCGATCTTAACCTTTTCCTCTCTCCCCCTACATTCCTTTACCCCTCTCTATCTTTACTCCTTTCTAAACTTCCGGGTCTTACTCCCCCCATCTTGAATTGAGATTTTTTTTGAGAGATATTAAATGATTTTCCACCTTCCATTCCCTCTCTTCATGACTTGAAGAAGGGATTTGGCCAATGGTAGTTGACGTTATTATTTTTTTTCTTATTTTTTTTGTTGGCTTCCCGATCTCTCTCCAAACCCAATACTGGTAAATTTTGTCCTCCACTATCTCTTTCTTCACCTTTTTTCTTTAATAATTTGCCGCCCGATGGACCGATATTTTCCCTTACCCTACTTGCGACCTTCTTCTTTTTTTCCTTTTATTCTTTCCCCGATTTTCTCCCCTCTATCATGAGGCCTTCTCCCTCTTTCTCTCCCCACTCTAATCACGATTCCGCTTTATCTTCAACTCCACAGCCAGTGGTGCCCACTCCCCCTCACACAGGTTTCATCTTTCCCTTAGGAAAGATATTGCCCCAAATACTCGTCCCCTTTTCTTTCTTCGTCGCCCCCTTTCCCCCCCCTCTTTCCCCAGAATGTGGAAGATTTTTCTAACTTTTTATCCGACCACAACTTTTTCTTCCTTTCCTCTCCCTCCCACTCTTATTATTTTTCCCACCAGCTTCCCATCTTTCATTCTTTGACTCAACCCTCCTCCTCTCTCCCCTTCCTCACGGCAACCCCTCCTTTTTTGGTCGAGGACTGACTTCCCTCTCCAACCCTCCTCTTTCGAAATCGGGGATGTTACGACTTCCCCTCCTTTGAAACTCCTGTTTCTCTCTTTTCCATATAGCCAGGTCGTCTCTTCTTTTCCTTTCTCTCCTTCTATCCGAGATCATTCCTTCCTACCACGCGACTGATTTCTACAGCGACTGGTGCCAAAGTTTTTCTATCCTTCTTTCGTGCTGACCCCCGGAGCCGGAAAGACCTTTCCCTTACTTCGTACAAGCACTACCTCTCTACTGGTAGTTTTTCTTTCTTTTTTTTATCTATATTCCCGTGTCTCTCAGTACATAATGTCCCCACCTCCCCTCTAGAAATCGAACCCATGAAAAATATATACCTCTCAAAAGACTCCCTTTTGCTGTTTTTTGTCCTCCCTAATTCTTTCTACTTTCGCGAGGCTTTAGTTTTTTCCTACCCTTTCACCTAGACTTCTCCTGCTGCACACAGGCTTCTCCACTTTTCATAGCACTTTTTTGACGCATGCAAGTTCACTTTCCTTCGAGAAGACTTCTTCTCTCTCCTACCACTCCCCTTTATCCCCTCCCCTGCATTCCACCCCACACAAAAGCCCAGCTCCCCCTCATCTGGCTATACTTTGAGTCACTAGTCTCCTTTCTCCTTCCCTCCCTTACCCTGAAGCTCCCCCTTCCTTCCCTCCTTTGGTGTCTCTTCTTCTTCTGTATGGCAGACGATCCTTTTATTAGGAAAACCCCCTATTCTTTTTTCTTTTTCAACTCCCCAAAGACAAGTCTAGATCTGGTCTCTCCCCCCACTCTTGTTTCAACATACTTCACCTTATGCCTTTTTCCTCTATCCTTACTATCTTATGTGTTCGGACGTTTTTTATCTTATCTCCGATCACAAGAGAGTCACTTTTCCTCCAGTAATAGACCTATTGACCCTTCATTAAAGAGCCTCCCCTCTATTCTTTCCCCCCTTATTTCTGTTTTCTTTTCGGCTCTGTACAAGAGATTCGTACTCTCTAATAATTCATTCCTTTTTTCCTCCTTGGCTGGAAGGAGCTGAGGTCCCCCCCTGAGGGCCCTTTTGACATATTCTGCTCCTTTTCGCGGCGCAAATCTATCTTCCATATGCTTATCCGTAACATTCACTCGCCACCCGCATGAACATGTTTTCCTCCAACCTTCTGGACGCCAATCTCTTTCCATCATTTTTTATCCACCGCTTTTCTTTCTCAATAGCCTTTTGTTTGATTGATCAGCAAAGTAGCTTTACTTTCTATCCGGTACATAAGAGTCAACACACTACGGGTGCTTTCCCATCCCTGTTTCCCCACTTCTCTCTTCGCATTTTTAGCCTTTCTTGTTCTCTCCCATACTTCCCTTTTATCACAAGGATCCCCCTCCCCCTACCGAGATCACGGTCCACCTATTGTCTTATTCGCAACTCCCCCACTCCACCCGACCCTCTTTATTCATGAGGGTGCATTACTCCACTAATATCTTTCCCCTTTCGGACAGATCCGGCAGCAGTCCCAGTCTTTCTCTCCGACCCCCCCCCCTTTTTGCTCCTCTTTATCCCAATAAGGAAATTGCCTCTTCCCCTTTTCTCTTTCCTTCCACGCAGCTTCCTTATGTGATCCCAGTTTTCTCTATCTTTTTCTTTTCACTTTCTTCCCCCCTTCAGATCGAGTTCCATCCTTACGGGTGAACTTCTTCTTTCTGTCAACGACGATCACCCCTACTCAAGGGGACTCCTTTATTCCCGCCCCTCTTCATTCACCCCACTTATTCTCTTGCTGTTAGAGGAGACCTTTTAGTATCTGCGCAGAAGTGTTTTCTTTCCTTGTTCTGTACCCGATTACCCCCACTATTTTCCCGAGCCGCGGGCATCTCCCTCTGGACCGGCTCTCTTCTCGGTCCTTCCTCTTTGGAGACTTCTATACAAGAGCTCTCTCTCCCCTGAACGCCACCATTAGAGGGGGTAGTCCTTTCCCACTATTAACACGCCTCCTTCCCCTTCTCCCCACTATCGCGAGTTGTCTCCCTTTACTCGATTCTTTTCCTTTGCCTTTTTGACACTCGGCTGCGATTCTTTTTTGCTTAGACGACCTCTCTCTCATTCCGCGAATATCCTCCATTCCCGGCGACCCGCCTCCTTTTTTTAGCTTTTACACGCGATGCTAGGTCTCCTGAACCTATATGGCTCTCCTCTCTTGCCTATCTGGCAACAGGAGTTACCCCCTTCTTCTCCCTTTCGCGTGAAATCCCCAGCCCGTGATTTACAGGGCCCGTCCTTTCCGCGGTGACATCCCTTTTGGCGTTAGGTGAGGCCTTTCCTTGCGTTGCTGAGCCATCTTATGCTACCACCCATACCTCCGCCATGAGTGGATCCCCTCAGTCTAATCGCCCTCCCTTCTCCCCCTCTTCACGGCTTCTCTAAGGGGATCGCGCTCCTGGCCGGTTTTGTCCCTCTTCTTCACGGTCAGGTCGGTGCTTTACTATCACGCCATGAGGTGTGGCTGCTCTCTTTACTTCTTCTTTTACTCGAAACCGCTTGTTTTTTCCTTTTTCATCGTTTTTGGATTTTCCTTCCCCTTCCCTTCCCACGGTAGGAAGATTCGGTCACTATCCCGAGCGACACTTTCACCTTATTCTCCTCTGTTGCCGTCGCATTGGCATCCTCTGCTTCGTAACCCTTTTTCTTTTCTCTTTTTCTCCGCGACACGCACCTGCGATTCTCTATTCTTCCATGCTCTGCTCCGCCTTCGTCCGGTTCGCAGTTACCACCTCATCCTTTAACTCTTTCAACACCCAATATAGTTTTCCCCTCTTAGCGAAGAAAAGGGTAGCTTTCCCCTTTTTGCCCCCCAGCACCCCCCCCCTTTCTTATCCTTTCTGAACCACCGGCCCCCCAGTCCCCCAATATCACCTATCATTCATCGAAGACAGACCCGCCAATCTCGGATACAAATGTAGATTCCCTAAATCCCCCAACTTTTAGTGCTTAGTAGAGACACTCGCCCCCAGTACATTAAGTGGCCTATTGACCTCCTTCTTCCCAATACTTTCTCCCCTTACCACTCCACTGTTCCTTTTTCATTTCTCCACCTTGCACGATTTGTTGAGCTTCTTTATTTCATTGCAAGCCCCCACTATCATTGTTTATCGGCCCCCTCCCCTAACCACCTCCTTTTTTCTCTTCCCTGATCATTCCCTCACCACCATTTCCAAGCCTATTACGCGTATCGAATAGAAGCCCTCTCTATTATTATACCTCTTTGAGCCACACTTCCCAGACCTTAGGTAGTCCTCTTTCACCCTCGGCTTTCTATCTGAGCCCCTTTCTACCAAAGTCATAAGAAAGCGCTTCACCCCTCCCAGAGATATTCGAGAAAGTTCCCTCTTCTTTGCTTTCTAAAAAAAGAGAACTTACTTCGCGCTCCCTCTCCCATGTAATTTTCACTATCCTTCCAACACCCCGCACCCTAGATAGAGTCTTCCTCCTTAGATTATGGGGTACCCAAACTTACCTCAAAAGCTTACGCTCCGCCCCCTTTCCTACTCCATTACCTCCAGACCTTCTTACATATCCGCTT
>Ga0179593_1502856_pt1 | contig 12625 bp, 7 predicted proteins | sample CZODoug2_1_08_16_FD_185931 | JGI IMG/M metagenome (GOLD analysis project Ga0179593, IMG submission 185931) | Vadose zone soil fungal communities from Angelo Coast Range Reserve, California, USA - CZODoug2_1_08_16fungal (PacBio error correction) | ecosystem: Environmental > Terrestrial > Soil >... | reverse complement strand
CGGCTTCAGCGTCAAGGACTTACCCCGCCACTCCAGATTTGGAGATTTTACCCCTCTACTACGTCTCTCACCTGAACCGTTCGTGGGGTGGTGGGGGGTGTTTTGTGGTTCGGAAGTATCTGCGGTCTTTCCGAAGGAATGTGGAGGTTGTTTCCAAGAACGACCTTTCACAAAAATACTTTCTGCAGGAAGACCCCCAGGCAATTCAAGTCGTTGATTAGAAACTAGACGTACGACCCCTAGCGTTTGATGGGCGAACCAAACTATATAGATAACTGAAAAAGGCGGGCTTCTTCTTGACAGCCCTCAGGAAAGAAGAAAGAGTTCGGTCGGCCCAGATCGTCCTACCGTGAACCCTTTTAAATATACCGTGGCTTTGCGCAATCAAGAGAGAAGTCATCGACCCTACTACTCAGAAACCCGATCATTCCTTTCACGTTTTCAGCTTCCGTAACTTCAACGAAATCCTTCGTACGTCTAGGCGATGATAAACTCTGATTGATGATAGGAATCATCTTTTGAATCCGCTAACGACCCGATGAAGTTTCCCCTATTGGATGCGTTCACCCCGGAATGCGATAACCAATTCTTTTCATATAGAAAGGTCTAGGGATATTTACCCTAGATGTCCTGTTTTGACGGGAGAGCGAGAGCCTGTCCTGACAGACGGGACGGTGTTTGAAATGCAGCCTAGTTGAAGCTCATTCTAACGTTGAGGTGCGTTCGTATGGTTGTTCGCTGACCGGATCCCATTTTGTAAAGAGAACTCTTTTCTGCATAATTTTCGCTTTCTTTGCTTGGCGGTCATTTTTTTTCTTTTCAACACTGCCGTCGGCGCCGGGTTCCGGTCGTGGCCGGACTGCGTTTTTCTTATTCACATGGATGACACCTCTGCGCGGTGTCCCCCCCTTCACAGACCAATCAGGTTGTTCCCACTTTTTTCCCGGACGGAATTTGGACCCCCCTGTGGCGTAGGAACTCCTCCTTCTGACCGCGTTTGGTCTTGAGCGGAGAGGTGTCTTCTCTTCGTCGCACAATACCCAGGTTTAACATCCGGCGATCATTGTTTCGGCGCTGTTCGATGTTTCACGCACCCCCCCCGACTTCATTTGGGGGTTAGCCGGAACCCTCCCTTGTGCGCGGAAACAGGTGGTTTTTCCATCTACACGTTGGGACGCGTCGGTTCCTGCTCGCAGAGGTTATGAGACCCCTCTTCCCCGCGCTGCGTTAACACCACCGCCTCGCTTTTCTTTTAAATGGTTGTTCTTCATTCCGGTCAGCGTGCTAGCACCTGAGTCGCGGGCGGTTTGCAGCCCTCGGCTTGCACCCTGCGCGGGCAGCGTCTTGTTTTTTTTCCTATTTCCCGGAGTGCCCGCTGACTTCCTTCCGGGCCTGATTTTCTTGACGGCAGCGGTAAAGTGAAACCCCAGTCACCCCCCGTGGTTTTCCTTTTCTTGCCAGATAGCTCCGATTTTTTCCGTTCCAGTCCCCGGCCGAAAAGTTCCTTGGGGATCCCCAGTTTTTCTGTGTCCCCATTGCCCACTTGGATCTTTTAGAACACAAGGTCTGTCACCGATGATCCCCTCGATGGCTCAGAAGGAAACCCCCCCGGGGATTTTCAATGACCGAGAGACTTCTTGCTTATCGGTCGGAGCATATTTAGTTGAAGACGAGCGTCGCCAACATTCCCCTCTTCACTCACTTTTGGCAATGGGCGATTCTCTGGTCCCCAGTTCGGGGTTTGTCGATTCCAGCAAGTAAGGTTAGGATATCGTTTGTCCGATCTTGCGAATGTTTGTTGTCGTCGATCTCTTGACCTGACCTTTAGAAGCCGCTTATGCGTGAAAAGAAGGTGAGAGGGGCAGATGATCCGACATTTCGAGACGACCCTCGATGAATTCCCCAGGCCTTTGACAGGTCTTATGTGTGTTCAAGTTTTACCCGCCGAGGAACGTTTACGAGTCCCCTGACAGAATCGACTCTTCTTTCGCGTCCTTCACCCTTTAAACGCCCAATCTCGTCGCCTGTCCTTAGTGGAGGTCAACGAGCGTTTACGTTTCCGACAGGATCTAGCTCCCCCGAGCCGACATTTTCTTTGCCAGGGTTAGCACCCCACGTAGTTGGTGTCCCTTACCGAAATAACTCTTACCACATTGCCCTTTAGCCCACTGGACCGCATCAGATGATGCCTCCTCGTTTGGCACCTTTTGCTAGTTCGGGTCGGCTTTTCGTCTGCCCTATAATCTTGCATTAATGGCTCTTTTATGGGTCAAACTTTCTGGTCGTATGTTCGCTTTTTTAGGTCTTCTAGTTATCCTTTGGTCACCTCTGGAAGGATGAGGGGTAGAAATTAGGGAGCTCCCTTCCCGGGTTGCGCCGTCAGCACCTTTCTTTTTCGGATGGCCGCAACATTGTCGTGGAATAAGAATTCAACCTTCCTGCGATCGGGCTTACCTGAGCGAAATCCCTCTTTCTCTAATCATTGTTTCTTAGAGATCTGTGAACCTTCCTCCTCTGCCGTGGAATGGACAAGTCCACTCTTTTGCTCCTCCTGTAGCAGAACTTTGCGTCGGCCACCATCCCGTAGTTCGAGACTTAGGGCCGATGTGACATACCCTTTAAAAGGTGTTCAGGATAAGCGTTCCTCATCCGTTTTTTCGCCCCGATACGCCCCAGCATTTCCCCTCCCTCTCCAAAGCCGGCATCGCTGCAGTTCTGGAGAAAAAAGGCAGACCACAGTTAACGCTGACGTAGTGCTCAACAGAAAAGCATGTTATCCCTTGGGTTGACTGTGAATTCTTAGATGTGCATGCGCTCTCACGCCTACGGTCTGATTGTCACAGGAAAATTGACCTCCTCGTTGCTAGGATATATGAAGGAAAGATACTACCAGACAATAATTCCTAGAAGAGCTGATCTCTTATGGTTTTAGGCGTTAAAAAAAGTGGATCGACCTCTAAGGCTGGTCAGGAATTTCCTCATTTTCCACTGTATCCACGCGGCACGGACACCCCCGAAGATCCTCGACGAGAGTCAACGCGGGCGGATCCCTTATTTTTCCCTTGGCGTCAGCAGGCCCAAATTCTCGCTGACCGCGTTCTTACAACTTTCCCCTTAGCGTCCCCGACACCCCCTTCCCGACCACCGGGTCGGAGCCAACGAAAACCGACTGCCGGCGCTGACCCCCTGAACCACCCGGCCAGTTTTCTTAAGCGGGGTCTGTGGCCCTCGCGCTCTAGCCCCCGACGAATTTACGGAATACGTCCAAACCCAGAGGATATCATCCGGGTCATGTCTCTACACTTCTCCTTGTCATGACAGATGGAGTGATCTCTTGGTCCACATGAAAGTGGTCTGAAATTACGCCAGTGGCAAGGGTTTCCTACCCTCGAGCGACTTTGCGACCCCGCTCTTTTTGGTTTGACTGAAGAATCGTTTCACCCAACATAGTTAAGATACTCCGCATGTCCTACTTCGCTCCACATGCAGCGTGACGTCGAACAGCGGCTTCTGTTCCCAACGCCTAAGGCAGTTTTTCCGGCCCTAGGCATCGTCACCCCTCCGCCGCTCACTCTTTTGAGGTCCGAATGAAACCTTCCCGCTGCATTGTGCGTCGTGCCTCTGACCGCGCGAGTACTGTCCCACGAAACGGGCTTAGGCTGTTGTGATTGTTTTGACCGCCCATGATCGAGATACTTGCAACCCATATCGCATTCGCCGCCGTCCTTGTTTCCTGTACCATCACCCTTTTAAGGTTTCCGGCTCAGTTTTAAATGGTTGTTTCTTCTTCATATCCCCTTGCCGGCCTCTTCTCGCTTAGCTCACTGTTGATCGTGGACCCAGCGACCACCGCCGAGTAAAACACACCGACGGTCGAATAGGGGTCGAATCACGGAAAGATTCCCCTGTCTCCTGGCAACAATGGGTCCTTCTCCACCCATTTCAGTGCGACGCCACGAGACTTTTCTCCTCCGAGCAGTTCCAATGCTAATACTCCTTAGTGCGCAACGCCAGACTCAGAGAGCCTTCCTCCCCCACCTGCGTGCTTTGTCCACCAGGCTGTTGCCGCCGCACTTCTCTTCCCCTTTTCGACCACCGGTCTTGATTTAAACAACAGAACTGAGTAGACTCGCATGTCTCGCTCTCCCCGTTGATACAAGTTCCTATTTTTCGCGTCCTCCCTCTGATCCACTCGATTCCTGCTTCCCCGATTTGTATGAACTTTTTGATGCTCCTCGTTCCCTAATGTGAGCGGAGCCGTCTTTTTATTCCTCGATTCCCGGAATCGTTCCAGTTATATACGACCGTAAGAGGCGTTGTAGACCTTGAACTTACATTCCCCCCTTTCCGGCGGACCCATCTGATTTTCTGCTTATTCTTTCTTCTATATCCAATGCGCGGCTCCCGTACTTTCACCGGGGGACATTTCTGATCTACCAGGGTGCCGTCGTCGCGGCACCAGCTCTTTCCCGCCGTCTTATGCCCTAAGAAGCGGTGCCCCCGTGTGCAGGATTTTTTGAGACCCCACCGAGTGGCGTACTCCGGGATGTTTCCCGAGTTCTCGCTGTATGTCGAAGTGCCCCTTTTTCTTTCATGCATGCTTGATGTTTGTTGATTTGGACCTTAACCGCAGGTAGAAACGAACAAACCCCCCCGAATCCTCCCACCCTGCCATTTTCCTTCTGTGCCTCGACGTTCGATGTGATCCTCGGGTGGCTGGGGTAGACTTCCTTGGGCACTGCGGTCCGCAACTCTCTTTCCTCAAGTTGGTTTTTAGCTCCTTGGCCTATGCCCCAAGTCTGGCTTACCTTTAGCACGAGGAATCTTCATTCTGACAATAAGTCTTCGGCCCGCCTGCACCTTTTTTTGGGTTTTTCCCATTCTTCGCCAGGCGTTGGTCAGCCCATAATGTGGGACGGGGTTACGGTTCCCTCCTGTTTCAAACACATCAGCTGAACCTTTGACCGTTTCTCCATGTCGGTGAAACTCTCACATGAGTAAGTACAAATGGTGGTGTTTTTTATTTGGTCCCCCACAATAGAGAGTGCCTCTTTTTTCCGGGCTGCTTGCGAGTTCGGTCAAGCCCCGGATATTTTCGCGATCCGAAGAAGGGACAAATTTTTGCGCAATTGATCATTTCCAGTTGGGCCATTGCCCACATAGAGCTTTCCCCCTAGAGCAGACCTCAGAACATCATATGTGACCCGCCAGGTCCAGGTTTAGTTAAGTTCCCTTCCAACAACCCAAGTCACGTGCTAGGGGGATAAGAGCAACTTCTTAAGTCTATATGCCAGCGCGTCTTTTCGCACGATAGCCTCTAATCCAAGGTTTTTCCGGCGGGTCTCACGTTATGCAGGAACCCCCCCAGGGTTTAGGGAATAGTTTCCTCCCCGGCGAGGGACGGTGATGATGAACTACCAAAAAGGTTTTCCAGAAGAGAGACGGTCTCATGAGTAGTAAGTCTACGGTTGTTTGGTGTACTCAGGGTGGCTCCTTAGCGGTAGAGTTTCCTGCCCAGAACATCCCTCCGGGATTCACAGCAGCGCGGTACTTGACTGCTGATGGCTTCTTTTGGTCTGTCGGCATCCCTTTCATTTGAGCCTGCGACCAATGACGGGGAAGGTGAAGCTTTTCGGGGCGTTGGAGCGGACTGATTCCAAACCCCTTCTTCCAATGTCGGTTACTTAGCAATTTGACCGAGTTCAAACCTTTTATGACCGGAGGTAAGGTTCCGTCGATTCGACCAGAAGCCTTCGCTGCTCTGAGTAATTCCAGGTGATTTTCCCCTTGCGTTCTGTGCGGACTAATAAAGTTCCTTTCCTTAATCCTTGATAAGGAGGTTTTTGTGGAGCTTTTCGCCGATTAAGAGTGAACACCTCTACCCTAGAGTTCCCCCCCCCTTCCCCTCCCGGGGACCCGTGGTTTGTTCACATACCCTTGATTTCTTCCTTCGGCTTTTTTTCCCCCGTGAGGGTCTGAGTTCAAACTGCTCGAGCGCTTAGTGTCGCAAAACACCCCCAACACCTCCGCGAGGAAGGTGCCCTTCTTGCAGTACTTAATCTCTAGGTAAGCTATTTCCTCCACAGAAGCCTGTTTGTAACGTTCGTTTGCACACCCTTAGGGAGAGTAGTAGGGGTATAGAGCATGCCCCAGGCTCGTTCCCCTCGATCTTTTTGCTTCCGTTTCCCGGTCGACGTGACCAGCCAAAAATCCCTATTCAAGTGGCTTGGACGTCTTCCCCTGCGGGCATGGCAGTGTTCTTGTTGACCGTCGTGTCCACCGAAAAAGACAGGGTTTCTTTCGGGGGTTCTCAGGCGGGCTCTTGTATTCCCTTTTGTCTCCCACTCGTGTTTATACACCGGTCTGTCCCCAACCTTACATTTTAGGAAACACATATTTGGGGTCTCTGTCAATGAAACTGTTCTATCTTCGGGGTTTTTGAGTACGCGTCGCTTTTTTTCCTTCTTGATCGCAGTGACGTCGCGAAACTTCACCGATTCACGAACAACGGCCTTTGAAATTTGCCTGTCTCATGCTGCAGGCGTTTTTTTCGCGTCTGCCTCCTCTCCTTCGTGTCTTATCTTCTGAATGTTTGGTGTCCTTCGGATAGATGGTGCCCTTTTCGACGCTTACGAGATGCTCGCCGCGATTCTCTTTGCCGTTTTTGGATTTGGTGGTCGACCGGCCTGAGAACTAGAAGAACCCCGTCCGAGCCGGACGCCTTCGCATAACTTGGTCGCCCTTTTTTTCCGGTGATTCCTCCCCCTTTTTACCAATTGCCTCTGGATGGGCCCCCTCCGGGGACCAGTTTCACGACTTTCGATCCACCTCTGTGTATATCGACACCAATTCAGCTTTGAGCGAGGAGTCATGTTTCTTTGACACCGACGCACACTCGCATGCCGCGACATAGCTGCCCTTGTCCTTGAAAGGCTTAGCTTCCCCCCCTTAGTCGTTCTGGTCTGAGATCTCATGCAAGCTATCACGACATTGCCCGTAGTATGGACGAATATCTTTGCGGCTTAGTATTGATTTTTTGACTCGCCGTAGTTCCCCCTTTGCGTTCGTCCCTTGGGATGTTATCACTCGGCTGGCTTTTCTTCCTCTCTTGTGAAAACTGGTATCGGTCGCTCGATTGAGAAGACTGTTTTTGGAAAAAACAGTGTTACCCCCTTATGATTGGGATGCGCCTCGGCTCTTCTCTCTCCCTCCCCCCCCCCCCTTGATGGTTTCTCACCTTAGTCGCATTCTTTATCCAGACATGGCAGAATTACAAGGCTTCATCGTCGGACGGTGTTCATGTCAGCGCCCTTCTCTCTTTCCCCCCCAGTGGTTTTCTCTAGATGGACTCTTCACCTTAGACTAGCGTGGAATGTGATCCAAGTCAAGTTTGTTGGAGAACCTTCGAATCAATTTTTGCTGAAGTTTGAACCCAAGCCGAGCGAGCCTTCTTCTTCTCTCTTATTCCATGTATGACATCCCATCCCTCCCATTTCCCCCGGTGGTCAAACCCTTATTTATTCTCCGACGCGACCGATAAGCCCCAGGGGGAGAAGTGACACGGAAGAAGGCAGCGTCCCTTGCCCGACGACCATCGCTTTCCCTGTGGGAGTTTTTTTCCCCCCCTTTAATATAAGACTTGAGTATTAAGTGGGTTTCCCCCCATGTCCCGGGAAGGTTAGGTCGTCGGAAAAGACCCCCCCCCTACTCCATGTTGTGCTCCTTTCTTCCCCAGTCGGCCCCCCCCTCCGATGTCGGCTCAGGATCGTCATATCGTTCCCCCCCCGACACTATGCATACTCCGCAATGTCGCTTCTGAGTTTCCCCTCTCAACCGATTTTAATTCTGACCAGCTGGGTCGGATTAGTCAAGAAGGAGTAAAAGGTATCCAACGCGTTTATAAAAGGACACCAACCTGCGCCTTGGCGACCCCATAGCTTTTCTTTCCTATTTCTCCCGCTTCTGTCAGTACTGGCACCATCCAAATGTCTGGAATCCCTAGAGGCTTTTCTTTTTACCCCATGCGACCGCGTCCCTCCCCCGGTCACTCCCTTTCCTCAGAAACCCAATCTTTCCTTAATAGCGTCCCCCTCGGCGGCTTCGTTCAGAAATAGAAAACTTTCCCTTCCGCGATTCCAGACAATTCCGCACCTTTTCCCCTTTTCAATTTCTCTTGTTTCGACGCTGCTCGGAGCTTCCCCCCTGACGCGTGCGCGTCGTCCCTACTATAAGCCAAAAAAGAAGATATTGCGTTTGTCCCTTTCCCATATGGCTGACCCGAGGTTGGTCATCGGGACCAAGTGGTATAAATGAGCCTTCGGGATAAGGTTTACCCCTCCTCTCCCTCTGGTCCCTTTGTACCCCTGGGTCGTCCGGGTTGGTTCGCAATCCGGTCAACAACAGCAGTCCCGCTTCCTGATCGCCGATCCCAAGCCTCCCCCCTTCAGTTTTCTGCACTTGTCAAGACAGACTCATCAAAGAATCCAGGCTAGTCGCACGGTCATCGGCATCGCAACTACACATACCCCTTCCTCCCCTGCGTTTGTGACGTGAACCAACACGGCTACTATGCGTCGTCGCATTTTTTCAGCGCTGAGTACGGCAAGCCCGAACTTGTAGATCTGCGTCGTTTTTTTTTTAGCCCCCCCCTGCCTTCCCTTCCCTGCTAGGTCGGAAAAATCTTCAGCTGCGCGCCCCCCGCGGTCCCTCCCGGTGTAATTTCCACAAATCACCTGTTTGCTCCGCGGCTCGATGTCTTTGGTACGGTTTTCTTTCCCTTGCAACCGTCGCCGCCCAACCCGAATTCTAGCCGTAGCTTGAACATGTTGTCGTCCCCTCTCGCGCGCCCGCCCCGCGTCCCCGAAACACGTCTTCAATTTCGGGTTGAATTCCTTTTCTTCCCTTTTTCTGTGAAACCTGCTTCCAGCTGAGTGAGAAGTGTAATATGTCTGCTCAGCCGTCGGATTCCTGAGTGAGTTCAGATTTGGCCGTGTAACAGATGCCTTTTCCCCTCCCCCGAAGCCAGCGCCCTTTCAGACGCTAATTTTGTCGCTGACCCAAATGATTGGGAGCCCGACACGGCTCTCTGAATCTGAGACTACCTGGCACACCCTCGAATGTATTCACACCCTCCCATGAGATAGTCCCTAATACATAGTTCTCTAGGTTGTGTCCCCCGACAGCTCGATCCTCATACCTTCATACATCTCGGGAGATTTTTCCAGCCGCTTTGAAAGGGTGAGAAGACTAGTCAACTAAGATGATGCCTTCTTCTTTCTCCCTCTTCGAGGACTTCCCCCCCTCCGCATTTGCTTATCAGCGCCCATGCCTATGACCGCACGATAAGATTCCACGCTTGTTGTCCCCCCCTATTTGCACCGTGGTTTACGTGTGCACAATATTCCTTAGGCTTTAGTAGGGAGATATAGCCTACGATCGCGTCTGTGAACCCTGGCCTTACAACCCCCACCTTCTTATCCTCCCTGGGTGCCTCTCCCGTCGACCTCGAAGAATTCAAGGCTGGTGACGACGTTGGAAATACAGAAGCCGTTCTGGAAGTGCAATTCCCTCTCCCTAGGTTTGACCGCAAACCAACACCGGAGCTCTTTACGCGGATTCCCTCTTGTTTCCCGACTGTGTCGCCTTTCTGGTCTCTTCAGTGATGATTTGTTTTTGAACGTTTTGACCAGTAACCGTCCCGTAGTCTTACAGCCCCCAATTCGTAGAAAACAAAACCAGGTGATTCTCGGCGTAAACGTAGTCTTTCAGGCTGCAGAGTCTCGTTTTTCTTGTTCCCTGCGGACCTGAGGCGGTCCTTCCCTTCAAGACCTTTTAATCCACACATGTGTTTTTGAGAGAGTGCCATGACACGCCCCTTCTTACTCATCTCTTTTTGATAATTCAATACGACTAACTCGGAACAGCGCTTCGGGCGGGTTTCTTTCTTTTTTTTTTTGACGACTGGTGGACTTTGATGTTCCACCCGACGTTCAAACACTCAGCCCCTCCCGTTCCTTAACAAGGAATCCCATGCCCACGACACCCCTTTTCTTGCCCACCATCTAGAAAATCTCCCTAACTAGTACGTCCAATCGTGGTGGGCTTAAAAAAGAGAGCCAATGAACCCGCGCTTCTTCTTCTTCTGCCACCCCGACGGGTTAAACGAGTTTATTAGTTTTCTCGATTTCGTTACCGGGTCCCCCGGCACATTTTTCCAGATAATCCCGGGTCCCCCATGGTTTTTCCCCTTCTCCCCCCCCCTTCTTCGGCATTGCCCCTATCACCTGAAGACTCCGAACTAACGAAAATCTATGTGCAGTCCGGACTGTTTTTTTTTCCCCCTCTTTCCTTTTCAATCCCACTACCCCCGTTTTTTTGGACTCTTACGTGAGTCAAGGAACGGCCTTTCTAACAGACCGCCGGTGTGAATTATGAGTCCCTTCGTATACGACGACCAGATGAAGATTGTCTAGGCCCCCGTTTATTCAAACCGCTTTCCGTCCTTCCCCACTTATTTTTCCCTTCTCCTTATATGTGAAGGTAGCTCGAGGATCTAGCGGATGAGAACAGATTGCTCCCGGTGTGTGAACCCATTTTTCCCTCAGCGACGCCATGTTTATAGTCATAGCGCGGGTTTTTTTGAAGACTTTCCGTGTGTGCAGTAGTTAGGGTGACTTTCCTCCTTTCCATTATGGATCGCATAAGGGGTACATGCACGCAGGGAGCGGACTTTCCCATGAAATCTTCGTTGAGGTTGCGTCCTTCCCCTTTTCTACTCTTGAGCCTTTTTCCTCACCCTCTCGTCGGCGAACGAGTTTCGATGCGGACTGGGCGAGCGTCGAAAAAGGTGACCCTTGAGGGGTTCGCAGATGGGCAACCGATTTTCTTTCCCCCTCTTCCCCCGGTTCAGTGCCCTTTTCAGGTAGAAGAAAAAGAGTTTGAAACGACCGCCTTTTGTTTTCTTTGTCCTCGTAGTGGCCCCTCTTCTTCCTTCTCCCCTTTCCTCCCCAAAGGTTCATAACTCTGAGAAGGATTTGGATTTGATTTAATCGAGCAAACCCCTCCCCTCCTCCTCTTTCACCGTCGAAACTAACACTTTGAGGTGTTTCTTTTTTTTTTCCCTCTTTCCCCCTTTAGCGGCTTCTGAACCAGTAGAAGTCCTTGGTGTTGTACTCACGAAGGAGAGGATGGAAAACCACTCCCACCTCCTCCCCCCGAGATCTAAAATGATGGTTATGAATTTTACGCGAATAGAGGTCAGACCCTAGGACGAACATCGTTAGAGGGTTTGTCCTCCCTTCTCCCTCCCGCTTCCCCCGAAGAGTGAAGATTTTCGAGGTTATGGCAGGTGTATGTCTGTTTCAAGGGACTGTTTCCCCCTCTACTCACTGTCTTCTTGATCTTTTTCTCAAGGCCCGAGGGTCAGACGTTTAACATCCCCATGACAAGGTGTTAGTCTCAAGGCGGCCTGCTTCCTTACATTTGGACTATTTGTGCAGTTTTCTGGGCGCCCGTCCCCCCTTAAGAACCCAGCTTCGCGCGTTTGGTTTTCTTCTATATTGTCGAGTGCTGACCCTTGCGCTTGCGATCAGTTCAAGTCAAACTGACCACCCCTTCCCTTTTCGCACCAGCAAATCCTTTGGGGACGTCCATGACCGATATCTCTTATTGTTTTTTCGTAGTAAGGAGCCTCTCCTCTCCCTTTCGTTCGCCTCCGGGAGGTATAAAAACATAGTAACCAGATTAACAGCCTTCACTTTTTTTCTTTTTTTTAAATCCGCCCCTTCCGGAGTTTTGGTTTTGTGTAGATGGGCCACAAGACTGGTCTTCTTTCCTTTCTCGGCGGAATTACTTTACTAAGTCGGTGGCTTATTTGCCCAAGCGACGGTGAACTCAGACCGCGAGCACTGCTAGATCCCCGGTTTCTTTAAATCATGTTTCGAACAGGGACGCCGTAGATAACATCGCAGAAGCAGAACGGCCCCTCTTCCTCTCCCTTTTCTCTTCCTCGGCCTTTTGGTACGTTATGAACGAAGAGTTTGGATAAAAAGTATCCTAGTAGGTCCCTCCTCCTTCCCCCTATTGACTCTTCCCCATATTTTTTCTGAAACCCCTAATCGGGCTTTTCCGCAATGCCGCTCTTCGATTTATTGTGGATTTTCAGATCTTTTCCGATGACCTCGAGCTCGCCGAAGACGGCAGTGATTGTAATGTGAAAATTGAACAAACAGTCATTCGTAGTTCTTGGTTCCTTTTCTATCTCCGGAACCCCTCTTTAAGTCCCTGAAAGTCTCTGGTACTACTTACAGTTTTATTTGAGAGTGTTTGCAAGATAAGATAGAAATCGTTTTCTTCCTTTTTTTGTTCTGTTTTCGCCCTCCTTCAGTATGCGGATTTTAATGGATCTTCTTCACCTTTCTGGGGAATGCATAGTAGAGTAGGGCGGTCATCTGGTTTTGTAAATTAATCCCTTCTTCTTTCTTTTCCTGCCATCGTCCGACTTCTTTCCTTCTTTTGAGTTGCTTCCTTTATTTTGGTCCCTCCCAGCAGCACCTTCTGGAGCTTCGGCTTTAAACCCCCCCATGTGAATTGGATTAATCACTGAGGCATCGGCGCTTCCTTTCCT
>Ga0179593_1352799_pt1 | contig 12625 bp, 11 predicted proteins | sample CZODoug2_1_08_16_FD_185931 | JGI IMG/M metagenome (GOLD analysis project Ga0179593, IMG submission 185931) | Vadose zone soil fungal communities from Angelo Coast Range Reserve, California, USA - CZODoug2_1_08_16fungal (PacBio error correction) | ecosystem: Environmental > Terrestrial > Soil >... | reverse complement strand
CGCGAAGTCTCCCCGGATCTTGAAGAGGGCACCCCCGCGCCTTTTCCTAGTTTTTCTCATCTTTTTTCCCTGAGGTGTAATTTTTTCAGGAGCGTCTTTACCCTTTTTCGCGCCAAGATGTTACCCCCCCCCCGTTCACCCTCCCCGGCTGCGTCGAAGCTGGTACGAATGCCTTCTTTTTATACTTTCCTGGATTTTGACTCCCCTCCCCCCGAGTTTCCAGTTGCTTGGTCTGATTAACACCCTTTTCTTGTACCCGTTTTTTTCTGATATTGTCTTCCCCCCCCCTGCAAATAGAAAGTGTTAGACCGGACTTGTTTCTCTTTTGTTCCATTGGAGAATGTACCCTTTCTGGCCCTCTCTGTGGCGCTCGGGACCCCAGCTGACCTTCTCCATTTTTTTATAACCCCACTGTTTGCAATCCTTCCCACGAAGGCGGGGAATTTTTTACAAGATCCCCTTCCAGACTTTTTTTACACGACCCTTTCCTGTAAGCCCCCGTTAAGTCCCTTTTTGCTTCTTTGTCTTCTTCCCGGCTTATCCACTTGCCCCCCCCCCGTGACCGCTTCCGATTTCCAGACGTTTCCAATTTCGGCTTCGGGATACATACCCAAACCTATGTGGGCACTCGGCAACCATCTTGTTACTCAGGTTTTCAAAGGGAGACCAGGAGAAACTGCTAAAGGCATTTCTGTCAGGTACTCCCACGAGTCCCCCTTCACCCCCAGTTTTCCACCCCCGGTGATCCCCTGTCTATGGGTTTACTGCCTTTTGATATAATGATTTTTTTTTCCTACCATATTTTTTTCCAACTCCACTCCACGGTTCCCGAGCCATCAAGAGCGCACGAGTTTTGTGCTCTTATTTCTAGCACCACCGACGTCGATTCTTGCTCTCGCCAAGATTTTACCGGCACTTCTTTTTCGCTTGAGTCCTGACCCCCTCTCCGGATGAAGGTCAGCCCACTTTCTTTCAGCCTCATATGTTCCCACGTGACGCCAGGGCGTCGTGCGCGGTTATATTTCGTCCTTTCGGTTCACATTGTTCTTTTTGGCGTAGGTTGTAGGTGTTCATTCCGTACCTGTAATCTCCTCCCTGCCAAAAGACTGACGTCCTTTGCCTTTTCTTTTCTGACCTCTTGTTACTTATGACAGTCTGCCATGGCAGTGATGGCTCCCGCTTCCCATAGTTTCTGTTACCCTTTTGGAAGGATGTGTCCCAACCCCCCCCCCGTATTCTACTCCTCCCCGGGCCCCGCGGATCGCACGCCCTGTCGGAGCTGTCTTTTTTTTTTCCAACTTTCTCCTACAAAGATTATGAATGTATGTTGCTCATTTTCCATGTTGTCCCTCCGGTCGAGGCATGCAAAGACCTTAATTTTCCCCTTTGATGTTTTTTTTTCCCCTCCGGCTGGTTTAGATAGACAAACACATTTTTCCCTGGTTTTTCCATTAGAAAAAACCATTCTTCGCTAGAGATGAATGCGCCTACGTTGGACGCCATTCCTCACGGTTATCCCGAAACCTTCCCTCTCCCGTTGAGAAATCTAGACCCCACCTCCCCCCGATTTTTTTTGCAAGGACTTCGGCCTCGACCTGTTTTACTTTCCTAGGGCGTTCGCCCACCGTGTGTCTTTCTTCTGGCCTGGTTTCTGGTGCTATTTATCCGTTTGAAATTTTTCCGTATTCCTCACCCATGAGTTTTCCTCCCCTTCCATCTCTTCCCCAGTCGTGCGTTCGTCTCTCACCTTGCGGTATCCGACGTTTTCTTTTTCGATTCACCAGATGGCCTTTTCCTTCTCCCTACCCCCATGAGACCCCGTTGCCCCCTTTTTCTGTCTCAAGCCTCTCTTATATTACAAATGTAAGCCCGCCTATGTCTTTCACTTTTTTTTTCCCTCATTCTTTGTTTTGTTTCCCCCCCCGCCGATGGAGGACTGTTCCCCTACCTTTTTTCTGGTTCCGTTCACGGGCCCTTCCTCGTTTTCATCGAATGTGCTGTCAGGTCTTGATCCCACAGGCTGAGTCCTTTTTTGCCGTACCTCTACGTTCTTCTTTTGTCCCCCCTCCTGAGTTCTTTAGACTTGCCCCTCGTGATCGATGGGGCTGGCACACCCATTCCTCCCCCCCTCCAATGCTTTTTACATCCTGTCCATTACACGGTTTTTTTCCCGGAATCCGGTTTTGCCCCTCCATTGATTTATATTTTACGTTCTTCTTTTATTTTCCACCACTTTTGGTACTCCCCCTTTTATTCTGACACTTTCACAGAGCTTTCGGCGTTCTTTGGGGAACCCCCCCTACTTGTCTTTTGGTGAGCCCGCTGGAATTTTCTTACATTGATCAGCACCCCTAGTGGGTTCGCAATTTTTTACTTTCTGCGTGAGCAACTTATGTGAAAGAGGCCTTTCCCCCCCCCGGAACAACTTGACTGCTGGTCGCGCACAGCTGTAAATTGGAGACAGGCACGTGCTCTCGCGGCCAATACAGTGCTCCTCACTAGAAAAATTAGAGAAATTCCAGCTGACCGACTAACGCTCTCAACCAATGGTTACCCCGAAAACTGCCCTATAAATGCTGATATGCGCTTTGATTCTTCAGACACTTATTGCGGCTGTGTTTCTTTCCCCGCGGACCCCCCCCATATCTGTTGACCGCCATAAGTGCCTGAAGTAGTTGTAAGCTGCCTAACTGTCAGTACCCGATCCCTCCTTCTGGACGGTATGGTTTTTCTTGAAGGACGATTCCATGGTCTTTTCGCCTGATTCTTTTTCAACCGGTCCTAGTCTTTCCGCAAAGTAAACATAGCCCTCTGACGGTGTGCGTCCTTTCCCAAGTCCCCTTCGACTTGTTTTTACCCTTCTCGAGTTGTTGACGCCCCCTCGCAGGAGATAGACTTCCCCCAACCCCCCCCCCTAGTCAACGGACAGTCCTCGTCTGTTTTCCTCTCTCGGCTTGAGCCTTTCTTGGTGGAGCGCGTTGAGATCTATCCACCTTCCCTGACTCAGACTGTTACTCTACTCTTGCACGCATGCCCCCAGACCTGGCAACTTTTTATCATTCTTCTTTTAATAATAATAAGTTGTTTTTGTTTTTTTGTATTTCGACCATTGCTCTGCCCATTTCCCTTTAGTTCGGGTTTGAATCGAGCTTAATCTTCCTCCTCTTTCATGGATGCTATGTTATTTATAGGAGTTCCAATGACTGTGCTTTCTTTCTTGCATCCGTGCCGGACCTTGTCCCCCCCCCCCCCCCGCCGAGCCAAATAGTCATTTTTCAACAGTGTTTTGGTTCGGGATTGACTGCGTGTCCCTTCTTACCAAATCCGGTCCAAGGTCTGGTTTCTACTTCAGTACTTTTTTTTTTCTGTTTCCCCATGCAGCAGCCCCGTCGATTTTGTCTAGTTTGACTTTTTATGACCTGCATTGCCCTTTCACCCCAGAATCCCCCACTTCTCCCTAGCCACTAATTTATAGGGGAACCCCCATCAAAAGACCGTTCATACTTTTTTTCCGGTGGCATCCCAATCGTGTGTCCGAGACCCCAATCGATGGTACCCCTTGGATTTTAGAGCTTTTGTGAGTTTAAGGAAAAGAGCCTGCCTGTCCGAATTTTTTTTTCCCAGGACCGATTTTTAGGGTCTTTCAGGGATGGGTAGGTGCGTACCTTATGTGTTTTTTTCGCGTGCTGCTTTTTGGCTTTGCCTTCCCCCGTTCATAGAGCCCCCTCCTTCTCCTTCTCTTCCGCGTCTCGACCCTCTTCTCCTCCCCTCCCCTCTCCCTCCTTTCCTCTGCTCCCCTCCTCAGTTTCCTCTTTTTTTCCCACCCTGCCTCTACCTTCCTCCTCTACCTCCCTCCGCCCCTTACTTTCCGATTTCCCCTATCTCCACCTCCCACCCTCCTTTCCCCTTCCTATTCTCTTCTCTTTCGGTAACGTCCGCCCCCCTGCTTTGCTATTTCTTCATTTACCTCACCCCCCTTTTCTTGCTTACTTTCCTCTCCCCCCGCAGGTTTGCCCGTCTGGTTTCCTCTCTTTCTGGGGGTTACAGTCTTTTTTTCCATATTCTATTGGATTTTTCGATTTTTCTTGGCGAAGAGGATTAGGAATTTCTTTCTCTCTGACGTTTTATGGTCTTATCAGGAGTTTCCCGTTCTGAGCTTCTGTTCTTTGGAGAAAACGATTTTGTAGCTCCCCTTTTTAGGTATTCGGCAGATGGTTGTCCCCCCCCCCCAACCTTTTTTTGGTTTTCCTACAAACTCACGAACGCTCTCTTTTGAGTCAGTTTCTCTCCCCCTTTTTTGTCTACCATCCCCCCAGTTCCCTTTCCTTTCCTTGATTTCCCCCAGCCCCAGGTCTTCGTCTTTCACCTGTTTTTTCACACCCCTTTGCGTGTTGGTGTTCATCTTGACGTTCCTGGGATGTGTGTCTGGCCTTTCCTCACATCCCCCCCCCCCTCATTCTCCGGATGCCTTTCTAGGCCCTTCCGGCTTTTTTTTTTTCCGCCGCTACCTTCCGGCCTCTTCTTTTTTTTTTGTTCCTCAAGCTGTCCTCCCTCCCCCCATGCAGGACTCGATTAAATCGGAACTCCCATTCCCAAGGGGATCTTCTACACCATCGAGTTCACCCCTGGCCCCCCCCCCCAAGAGGTCCCTGTGCGACCCGTTTTACTTGGCAAAAAAACCACCCGTACTGGTCCATTTTATTTATTGTTTTTTACGCCATCAGGATTTCCCTCAGCGACTTTGAGAGGCGGTCTTCGGCTGAAAGGTCGTGGTGGACCCCCTTCTGTTCGTTCAGAGGTGTATACTGAAAGGTGCCTGCGGTGTTGTTCTCAAATACTCTTTTCCTTGATCCCCTTTTCCCGTAGTAGAAGCCCGCGCCGTTTTTTTCTCTTTTTAAGCCTGTCCCTGCCCAATGGTGAGTTTTGTGGGTTTTTTTATCGTGCCTTCTCACCGCCCCCAAATAGCCCCAACCCCCTGCGGACCCCCCGTTTGCTGCGGCCCGTTTCTTGTGGCATCCCCTTCGCGGTCGAGGCCCTGCCCAATTTACTTACCGAGGACCAATTTGCCGGATTTGTCCTCTGAAAGAGGCTCCTTCCCATGCTTGGTTTTTTCGTCGGCCCTTCTTGATTTTTGCAGGTTACACCTTATTCCGCCGGCTCTCGTCCCGCCGATTGTGCGGTGTTTGTCCCTCCGATTGGGCCCTGGGCCATCTTTTTTGCTGTCGGACAGATTCCCTCCCCCAACGTTTTCCCGCCGGCGTTCAACCAGATACCTTGGGAAATCTTGTCCATTCATGCTTGCCGGCTTCTTTGCCATTTTTTGAATTTATTCAACAATTCCCCCCCCTTGGCAGGCCTTTCTTTCCTTTTTCGTCCGTTAATATAAAAACTTTCCGTCGTGGGTTTGTGATCGTGGCCGGTTAGTGACTCTTTCTCCGGTTATGGACCTCCCCTGTTTTGTTTTATCTTTGGATTTCTCTCTGTTCCCTCGTCAGCCCGTTCCTCTGCAATGTCTGCTGCGGATGGTGCTACTCCGGACTTTTTTCTCCCCCCCCCCCTTCCCCCACATCATTTTGCACCACTTGCAGCCACGTACTGCATAACCGTCTCCCGGTCTTTGCCTTCCTTTGTTGCGAGGTCTATGGGGTGCAAAACGGAAGGTGTGGCGCCTTGATCTTTTTTATTAACACACCCACATTGAGTTTTTTCTTCTGCAAACCTGTCCAGGACCCCCGAGTGGTTTTGCTTTTTTGATGGAGTATAGTCCCCCCCTCGACGGTCATTGTGCAAAGTGACTCCCTAGGAACCTATAGTGATGTGGTCAACCACTTTTCCCCCCCAATGCCCCAGTTTTAGTGGTGTTTGCAACTCTTGTTCGAAACCCACCCCAGGTCAAAGGTTCTTGATAGATAGACAACAGTTTTCAGACCCAAAATGTGTTCCCTTTTGGGGTTTGTGGTTTTTTTTCCCCTCTTGGGGATCGCCTTAAACTTCGGTTAGATGATTCCGCCCTTGTGCTGTTTTCCGTGTCCCAGTATCACCTTCCTCTTGGTACCACCAACAAATAGGTGTATTTGTAGTTTTCTTTCGAGGTGCGCTATTTTTGGGTGTTTTTTCCGTGAACGATTGGCCCCATTGTGGGCTGTCCTTTTCCGTACGCGTCGATATTCAGACGCGCCCTCCCTCTTTCATCTTTTCCCTATTCTTCACGGTTGTGCGTTTCGTTGAAACGTCTCTCTTTTTTTCTTGTCTGTGAGTCCCTGGGCACCTCTTTTTTGATCCGGGTATTCATTTCGGTTTTGAGGCTCCCCAACCATGTCGCCGGCTTGGTTCGTACGCCCCCTTCCCTTCCTGGCATCATGTATAGGTCTGCCTGAATCGTTTTTTTGGTCGGAAAACTGTTCGCTTTGAAGGTTGTCGACCCCCCCGGATCATTGTAGAAGGTGTTTCCCCTCCCCCACTTTCCTTGACTGGTGCGGGTCCCCGTTTATTCGTTGACCTTTCTCACTTTTTTTTGGGTGTCAGCAGTTTGGATTCTCGTAAGCTTTCGCGGGCTTCCTTTGGTGTTCCCTGTTGCCACCTTCTTCTGCTCGGACTCCATTGCCGTTAGGTGGCCCTGTAAGGACCCCCCCCACCATTCTCTCTGACCCTGTTTCGAACCCCTTTAAGACCGGCCCCGAATGTAAGATGTTCGGCGCGGTACGGTCTCCTCGATCTCCCTTCCTCCTTCCCCCTTTGTGGTGTTTATGATTATTTCGTTAGCACGTCTCTCGCACTGCGGCCGTCTTGTACATAGCTACAGTGGTTCTGGCACTTCTGGGGTGTTGAGGAGTTGATAGCGACGTTTTCCTGTGCTTCTGAATTTTATTATCTAGTGGACAAGTTCCTACCGGCCTCCCAGGCCGCCTCGAAGATTTTAGAAGAGATGTCACACAGATTACTGTGGTCCTGGATTCCCCCGAACAGAAACTATTTCCCCCCCGATGTGGGGGTCAAACCCCCCTTGGCAAACATTCGTCTGAATCCTGGGCGAACACCCGGGGCCCCACTTGGAGAAAAAAGTGGGTTTTCGCCCCCGACGGGATGTCGTGCGCACCCGCCCTCAAAGACCTAGCCTGACCTCCTCCGGGGTCTTACCCCCCCGCGTCCCGTTTAGACACATGTCCGCCAAAACCCCAACACTGCAGACGTCCCCCGTCGCTGGTGCCCTTTTCATACCCTCGTCCTCGAAGATCTCGCCTCACCCTTCAAGCCCCCAATCTTAAGCATCGCTGAGATACTGTGATTCAGTTGGATTCCTTTTTTCTCTTTCTTCTCCGATGCGCTTGATGATACTCGCACCCCAAGTCTCAGTCCCCGCCCTTTTTTTCCCCCTAGTTTTGACCCATTCGCCTCGCTGGCTCCACGCCTCGTTGAACTGCCGGATGGTTTTCCGGGTTGCCGTGTTTTCCGGAACCCTTTTTCGTTGGGACCTTTTTTCCTCGATGGCCCCCCAGCCCTGAACCGGTTAGTCTTTCCCACCCCGTTTGAAACTGGCCCATTTGCAAACCCACTTTTGGTTGACTATGTCTTATTCCGGTTCCGATCGTCGAGTTCTTTGTGTTTTCTTACCCCCATGACACCCCCTCCCCAAGTTCTTTTCCCCAACTGAGCGGCGCTTTGGTGATCCCTCGTTTCTGACACCGTTCCCCCTGGCTTCTTTTCCGAATTTCCATCCGGCCCACCACCGGCTTCCCTCCTACCCTGTGGTTGCGACACGGGAACAGATCCTTATTTCGACGGTCTGACCCCCCCACCTGGGGGATCCCCCGTCCTGCCCCCAGGGTTTTGTATTCAGTTACGGGAAGTCCCCCCGGTGTTTGGTCATTTTGTGATGTGTTTTATTCCGACAAACGTCCCCCCGCGTAAGCCTTTCCCAGCCCGCGCCCTTTCTTTCTTTGGACGGCTTTGCCGGGAGTTTACATCGCTTGCATGTGATGCTAATATCTGGCCCATGACTTGGGAGTCCCCTTTTTCGACACTGCCTGACGAGCGGACTCCTGCGTGATTTGTTGTATAATGTAATTTTCCCGAGAACATTAGGCCTAAGTTTTCTCTCCTCGTTTTGGTCCCTGCTGGACCCCTCCGTCGCAACGTATGTTCCCACCCTGGAGCACCTGAGGCATGTGCATGTCACGTCGGCTTTCGCTTCGCCAATAGGTGGGTTTCCCCCACCAAATCCTTCGACACCCAAATCTTTGTCCCTGCGGAGCAAGGGCTTTTGCATCATTATTTGCCGAATATAAGACTGACGCTGAAGTCGCCTTTCGCCATGATTCTCTTTTTTCCCAAACACCTCCCCTTTGTTCCCGAGTCCTATCAATTCAGGTCCATGGTTCGGAGTGTTAATCACAAACCTGCCCTGGGTTCTCTTTTTTTTTGCTTCGATTCCCTCGGTTGCTAAGGCTTTCGAACCACAAGGCATTGCGCAGTCGCTAAGGACTCGGCTTCGGGGAACTAGAATTGAAGCCTCCCAGAGATGACTCTCCAACCACTGCGGAATTTTTTTTTATGTGAAAACTACAACCAGCGCTTGTCACCACTCCCGCGCAGCAGCTCCTCTAGGTTCCACTCCGCCAGGGACCCGCCTGATTTGCGGCCCCCTCACCCCGGGGGCCCCCCCCATTTTTTTCATGAGGTTATTTCCATTTTCCCTCTTTTTAATCATGAGATTCATTGTTTTTTTTTTTTTTCCGACTCCGATGGGGTTTTTTCATCGTCCCATTTTGGCCTTGTGGATGCTTGCTTTTTTGATTTGTCGTACGCTAGGCACCGCGGTTTCTATTTTTCCTGCCATGTGTTGTCTGGCCGGAGGTCTGGGGCTTAGCAATTAGTTCAATCAGCCCCTTTTGCCTCCACCGGGTTTACCCTCGCGACACCTTTGGGCTTTGACCCTTAAGTGTTTTTGAGTTTTTCTGTTTCCGGTATTGTCGCCCACCAGTTTATTTTCTAAACTCCTTTCTAGTTGAACCCGCCCCAGAGCTTAGGCAGGTTTCCTGTCATTTTTTCAGCCCATCCGTGTTCGTCCTCTTTTGAAGGTGTGACCCCCATTTTTTTAGGCCCCCCTATCTTTGGTGTTTGTTGTTTTTCGAACATGGCCCCGAGTTTCGGAACGTTGGCACTTTCTGTGCTTTCGATGGCACCGGACAACTTTTTTCCGCCTTCCAGTCTACCGCTACTTATCCGGTCCTTAAACCTCCGTGCCCAGCGCTCACGGAAGAGACCTCGCCCCTTTCCGTTTATTTCCCCCCCCTCGGCACAAGCCCCCGTTTACTCTCTTGCGCGGCTGCGGAAGTGGCTGCCCTGCTGCTTCTTCGCACCCCCTCGCAATCCGGTTGCCCCCGAATTTGTTAGCTGCCGCCCTGTTTCCTTGAATTCCAAAATCAGTGTCACCACTGATGTTTCCTGTATTTGTGATTTTTGTGGAGACGATCCTTGACGTTTCCGCGTCATTTCTTCTGTGCCTGTCTCATTGTTGTTTCGACTATGTCCTCCTTGTTTAACCGCATTTTTCTTTTATCCCACGGTCACCAGAGGATCTTCATCGACCGTTTGCTGCCCCTCCCAGAAACTTTTTTTTCGTCTTCGATTACCCTTCCGTCTTTTTTTTTGACGCCCCGTCGCCTTTCGATTCTTTGACCACAAAGAAATAACCCAGGAACAGTCCGTGCTGAATAGTCGGTTTGTCCCCTTCCTCCCGGTGCCCCCTGCGCCCGCTCCCCGGTCTTGGGTCGAATTGAGCGGGGTTCCCCTTGCCCGAGTGGTTCTGTTGTCACGCAAGTAAATGCCCGAGTCCCCAATTCTCTATTTTATAATCAATACCTTTTTTTTTTTTTTGAGGACCCCATCTCAGGTCTTTTCTGCCTGTGCCCGCAGTCTGGCCCCCGTCGGTTCGCCCGTTTCCCGTTCTTTCTTTTTTCCTCTTTATCCGCAAGACGTGTGCTAGTTTGTTTGCGCAATTTTTCCTGGCCTTCAAGCTAGTGTGTAACTCTTGGCCTTTTGATTCGTTGGTGGTTCGAGTTTGCTTGCGCGTGAGTCATGCGCAGAAGGTGGCCGTTTTTTCAAGGCGAATTTATGTTTGCAATTTTGCCGCTACAACTTTTTATGGATCTCTGTTTCGTGACTTTCCCGAGTGTACGTTCACCAACTATACTCCCGCAGTCCGCCTTGCTTCTTTCCCCATTTTCACCCACAAGTCCCTTTGTCATGATTCGTGATTGCTGGCCAGACACAGTGGTGACGCGACACCGATGTTTCCACAGGATTTTCTTTCGCTATTTTTTTGATGCCCATTGGCCACCTTGTCGCCTTTAGGGTCCAGATACAGCCTCATATTTTTCCTATGGGTCTTAGGGATGGTTTTCTTTCCTGTGTCTTATTTTAGACTGGTTCTGCGGGTCGCATTTTGCCTCAGTGTTCCCTTGGTTCGATGTTCGTGGGAGTTAGTCCCTCTCTGCACCTCCCCTTGCCCCGATGTCCCTCCCCCCTGAGTTGGCATTAGTGATTTCTCCCCATTTTAGCGTGCCATTTGTTCCACGATATTTCTTTCTCCCCCCCCCTCTTTTTCGATATTTTCGGTCTCGGTCCGGAAGGGACCCTGGCCCTTCTTGATGCTCCCCCGCACTCGAAAGCTGCTTTCCATTTTTCTCGAAGTATCTCCCCCTGGGTGGTCTACCCCTACTTCCCTCTCCCCCCCCCCCCCCCCTTTGCACGACCAAGGTCTTTTTTTTCTTTGTAAAACCGCTTTGGCGGTTTTTTCTCGACGGAAAATTGCTTCGCCCTCTTCCCCCCGGACTATAGGCCTTTTTCAGTAGAGTCCTCCGATGCCGCCCTAGACTCGTTCTCGATCCCTCATTGCCGGAGCGGCTCCCCCCGCTGGTCGCTCTCCAGCCGGACTATTCTTCCCACCACTGGTAGGGTCTTGGTACCTTAAGCCCCTCGGGCCGGAGCTACACCATCCCTTTTAATTGGCAAACCCCCCCCGCATTTTGTATTGGTACGTCTTCACGCCATCTTGTTGCCCCGTAGATTTCCTGTGTCCCGCGATGCCTGAGAGGTTCTGCGCACATGATGGTTGCCCCGCCCGATTTGTTTTTTGGCTGAGTTTCTTCCTTTCTTTTTGACTTCTCGGGTTTATCCGCCATCTGGGATTCTTTCAAAGTTGGGAGACGTTCTTACCGCAACGATACTCATTTGATGCGCTTCTCCCCTCCAGGGAGGTGTGAGGTTTATCTTCCCCCCAAACCCACTGCTTAATCACTTCGAATCGCCACACCCGCCTCACTCTTTTTTTCGCAAGCTCGGCATAAGAGGTCTCTTCCTCATCCCCTTAATCTTACCTTCCTTCTTTTTTCGAGTTTTAGCTCCCGCGCGGCCGCTTCGTAGCCATTTTTTTCTGATGGCGCCCCCAATGAGACGGCTTGCTTCGAAGATTGTTGGTCGAGATGGTGGCTTGCAAAGCTTTGTCGATCACTCATTTAGGCGTGAACATTCAACTTTTTACCATTTGCCTCTTCACTTCGCTTTTCTCATGAGAACCTTTAGTCAAATCCGGTCAGAATAGTTCCTTCAGGAATTTCATCTCACCACGAAGCAGGCGCCGCTCCTGAAGTTGCTTTCCTCTCTCGTTGATGGGAGGCTGTCTCCTATTTATTTTTTGCTCTTCGCCCACTTTAGATTGTCCATTTAAAGTCCCATGAGACGTTGACGGCTAGTCCTGATGTCGGACTTACCCCTACAACTCTCATTCCCAACGCCCCATTTCCGCATACCCGCTCGTACTTGGAGCCTTTCTCTCTCTCCCGGTCAACTTCCCTTTGGTAGCTGGATCTTGATCTTTCTCACAGTACCCGTCGAACCCCCAGATTTTGAGGATGGCGTAGACATAAGCCTGGTCGTTGTCGTACCTAGATCGCCCCGCCTGCTTTCTTTTACCGACTTAGTTTTTCCCGTCTGTCGAACCACCCCCCTCCTGTGACCTTACCCATATCTTGCTGCCCATGGTTGGACTTGTTGTACCTTTCTGGCTCTCTCCGAAATGCGGGTAGATTTAGTTCTCCTTTTAGGAACCGGTCTTCACTTACAGGAGCCCTCGGCTTTGTTTACGCGCTGCGATAATCTGTAAATAGTTTCGGCGTATTGCCGTACGATATCTGAATTCCCCGTCCCCCTGAAGCCCTATCTTCTGAACATTACCATTTCCGGTGGTGTCTGGAACGCGATCTCTTCTAGCGTGATAAGGCCCCCGCGTGATTCAGTATGTCCCGTTGGTTTATTATCCCCCTGTCCGCGGTAGCGGTTTCGTCCTCCCGCGGCGGCTCTTTTTCTTAGTCCTGAGGCCGAGCTTCGGGCGCGAACACGTCCTTAGATTTGCCGGTGTCGAAAGGAGCATTCTTTTCGCCCTGTGTTTACCCCCTAGTTGATTGCTTCCCTGAGTCTCTCCTTCGACAGGAAGCTGCTTTCGTTCTTGCTTCTCGGGCCCAGTTTTTTTGACAACTTGGTCTCGATCTGACTTCGCAGGATCCCCCCCGAACATACCTCTCTTTCCCCTTGAGGCGATAGCGTGTCGCCCTTCTCGCAGGGGGGC
>Ga0179593_1719902_pt1 | contig 12626 bp, 14 predicted proteins | sample CZODoug2_1_08_16_FD_185931 | JGI IMG/M metagenome (GOLD analysis project Ga0179593, IMG submission 185931) | Vadose zone soil fungal communities from Angelo Coast Range Reserve, California, USA - CZODoug2_1_08_16fungal (PacBio error correction) | ecosystem: Environmental > Terrestrial > Soil >... | reverse complement strand
TTGTTACTATGGGTCGGCACTCCGGGTACGGGGGGGTATGTACGTCTGGAATTTTCTCTTGGTCCAGGTTTCTCGAGCCGTCAGTACAATGCGGTGGCACCCCTGTGGATTCATCGTCCAGTCTTTACTCCTTCCTGTTCCTTTCCGAACGATTCGGTTTCAGGTTGTTCCGTCGAACCCTTTCCTTTTCTTGGATTCTTCATTTCTTGGAGGAAGTTCGGGCCCCGGTACTCCAATGATTTCCTACGATTCCTTGGATAATAGTTCAGTCCCTGTATCGTTCTGCCCGACCTAACATGTTCATCGAGGCTAGTTGCCTCTCTTGGCTTCCCCCCTCCACCGCCAGTCTCCGCGGGACGTTTTACCCACCGTTTTTTACAAGGGCGAGCTTGTTCCGCCGGCTTTCCCGGATTATGCCTGTCGCGTTTTTTCCCCACCTTTTTGGCAGCAGCCAGGGACAGGTCTCGCTCTCCGCTTTTCTTTGCCTGTCGTGCCGACGTTGTCGTGTTTCGGCACGATTTTGATTTGGGCCCTCCATCCTGGTCTTTAAGATCGTCTCCTTTTCAAATCCCCCGACGTTCCGGCCCGAAGTTTTCGGCTTTTCGGCATCTTAAAAATCCCTGTTTTTAATTGTGCCGTCCTTGCCGCTTCCAACCTGTACCCCGTGATTGGCATTCTTCCCTTTCCAGAATCGTCCACGCAGACCGTCTTTTCTGTCCATGAGGTGGTGTGGTCTCTTTTCCTTTTGTCTTAACGCGACCGAGAGCACCGTCCGAAGTTTTTCGACTCTTTCCCCAGCGGCTAAGATCCAGAACCTGACTTCTTTATGACCCGTGGTAACTTTTCGTCTGTGCTGGTTGGCTTGCGGTGGCTACTTGTTTTGCCCCTTTCTTCAGCGAGAGAAGTCCTTCGGGCTCAACCTTGAACGGAGAGGTCCCTTATCTGGCCTTTTTTCTTCCTTTCCTATCGAGCCTCCCTCGTGAGAGGCCGCCTTCGCTGTTATTTTCAGCCGCTCACTGGGTATCGGCGTTATCGTTCCTGCTCCTTACATCCAGACCCGGTTCGACATCGCGGCAGCGAGTTTGTGCCCTTTTGAAGCCCTTCGTCATTAGTTCCACTGACGTTTTCATCTGGTCCGGTCTTTTTTTATTGTTTTTCGTTGTTTACTGATTCTGAGCCTCCCGCCATCGCACGAATCCCGGCACCTCCTCTACCCCCTTCGGGTTCCTAGTTGGTGCCGGATAGAGCTGACCTCAATGGGTCGTCTACCTTTTTATCCAGCCGCTTTTGTGATTTTTCGTCGGAGCGGCGTCATCGGCCGGTGAGCTGAGTCTTTTCCTCGCGATCCTCTTGGCGCCGACGGATTTTCTTCTTTCACTTTCTACAGTCCTTCTCTGTCCCCCTTAGCAGTTCCTGCTTTGCCTTGATCTCTATTTTTCCCCTGTCTTGCCACCGAGATCACTCTTAGCTTCGCCCTCTCCGGCGCGCACTGTTCAGCCTTATCCTCTCCCCTCCTTTTGTGTGAGTAGTATTTTTCTCGCGAAGGCGAGCGTGATTTGGGGGTGATTTCACTACTCCCTTTTCCGTAGATGCATTGTGTCGAACAAATGCGGACTTTTGTGTTTCTTTTTTTTTTCCGGCGATCACGCTTCGAGGGTCTCCGGCTATTGGCATCGTCCCCTTGTCTGTCTTGATTCCAGGACGAGCTTTCGCTCAACAAGGTCCTTCCTCTGCTCAAGTTTTTCCCTGTCTTTGGCGAGTTCCCAGACGTTCTGAGTCTGTCCATCTCTCCTGGGTGTCGCCCCTACCCTCCTTCTGTTCGGGGTCTCCCTTTCCCGTTGGGATGATAGATTTTTCCGTTCGGTCGCCGCAGTCCCTTGTCCTTTCTCGGCCTCCTGTTGATCACTCCCTTCCAGATCATGCGTTTTTGCTGAAGGACATATTAGACTCTGGTCTGCTTCACGACCTCTCCTGGTTTCCCTCTTTGGTTCGACGTTGGTCGTTTCGTCTTTTCCCTAGCGGTAGCCCAGGGTTTCCGTTCTAGAACGTCACGTGTTACTTCCGCGCGCTGCTCCGTCTTGATTTTCCCCTTCAATTTGTTTTTTTTTCCTTTGCGTCTTTTGCGACGGATGCGCTTATCCGACGGTCGCTTTCTGCCCCCGCTCCCAGCTGAGGTCGGCGACGAGGCCTTTCGCTGCCACTTGCCCTTCTTAAGTTTTTTGGCGTCTTTGTGCCGTGCTCGACTGACGTGTTCACCGTGTCCATACATTTTGTTTCATTATCGTCTTTCAACCGTGACGAAGCTCCTTACACCGGTCTTATTGTCGGCTTTTTTCGTTCTGCTTTAAGTCCAAAGCTGGCCGTTTCACCTTCTTATCCCGTTTTTTCACGGTTTCTTACACGGAAAGTCGACTTTGGAGTGCCACGCCACTGTTTCGGACGTCTTTTTTTCTTCTTTCGATCGCGTTGATTTTGTATTTTTTATTGGTTTCCGACTCGAGGTGCACCACCGCCGCTTGTCCTCTCGGAGTGCGCTAGTTCCTTGCGCTTCCATGCAGGCAGTTTTTTCCTTTGCCCGGGAGATGTACGGCGTTAAGCGCAGCTTTTTTCCTTCCTTCTTCATGCGGACGGCCTGACCCGTCACAGAAGTATTTTTACTTTTTTTTTGATTGTCGGACCTGCTTTTCGACCTGCGGCGAGATGGCATTTCCCTCTTCGCAGGACAGGAGGGCGTACTTGATCCATCTACAACAATTACCCGGTTTTGTTCCTTTTTTTCTTTTTCGTCATCCCCGAGGGGCCCCAATTCTCTTGGGTCTTTTTTTTTTCCGACCATTTTTTCTGATGCATCTTTCGATCTCGTTGTTTTCGTGCGTGCCCCCCCCTTGCTTTTGATGGCAAGTCTACCCTCTGCTGGACTTCCCCTCCCTTCCTGATATCACACTCGAGGTCCACCGAGCACCGTTACCCGGTTACAAATTTGACTGCATTAGTCGTAACGCATATGATCTCCTTCTTTTGAGAGAGATTTTTTCTCCCTATCCTTTTCGGGTGCGGGTTTCTTTCTATTGCTTTTTTAAGCGTCGATCGGTTCTGCTGGCCCTCTTTGTCCAGCATCGGGTGTCTCCTTTTCGTTCTTCTCCTTGTGTTAATTCCCGGTGCTCTAGACCTGCTCGGTCTCGTGCATTTTTTTTTCTTTCTCCCCCCCCGCGGCCCGGTGTATTTCTCCCCGTTGAGATAGGCCCCTGTTTTTTTCAATTCGTGAAGGGGTCATGGACTTGTTTCTTCATTCCCCGTGTGGCGAGCAAGAACCCCTCGCTGTCTTTTTCTTTGCAGTTCTTTTGTCCGGTTTAGGATCTTGGGCGCGTCCTCCCTCTTCTTTCTCGTGTAAACGAGCCCTCGGCACGCAGTCACGATGATTTGAGTATTTTTTCTTGCCCCGCCTGGACACTTTCTTACCTTTTTCCCCACTTTCTTTAACTCCCGACAGAGCCCCTTCCTTCCTTCCCGATTCGTGGCCTGGTTCTTGCCTACGTGGCACACCGTCTTCTCCATTTGAGGTGGTGCCTACCGCGATTCCAGGTTGTTTCGGCCTGGAGATCAAACCCCGTCGAATCCAGGGATCTTTTCTTTGATCCGCTACTGTTGCCTTTTAGCGCACCGCGGTCTTTTGCACCCCGGACGATATGCCCGCCTGACTTTCCCTCATGACTTTACGCGACGTTGCCCGGTCCCGATTTTTGCTTTTGCGCGGTTTCCTTTCCTGGCAGAACCAGCGAGGTTCACTGGCAGTTCTTGTTACCCGTCTTCCTAGCCGGGTCCCTCTTGGTCTTCCGAGTCCCCTGCTTCGCCGGGAAGTGTCAGGACCCCCTGTTCTGTTCGTTTCTGGTTGCTGTGGCGAAGGCGCGCGTCGCGGTCTTAGAATGGTAAGGTTTTTCTTAACTCTTTTTTTTTCGGGCCTCTTCCGCGGCATCGTTCGACTCGGACAGTCCTTTCTTGACTCTTGTGAGCGGCGCGATAACCTTGCTCTTTTCTCTCCCCCCGGAAGCAGTTACACCAATTTCCAAGGGAACGCCCAGCGAAGCCCAGCTCTTGGCCCCTCCCTTTTGATCTTTTTTTTTTTTTTTTGACTTGGGCGTGGTCAGGATTGTAGTGGTCTTTGCTAGACAAAGCCTCTTTCGCTTTTCCCCCATTTTTCTTGTGCGTTTAGCTCGCAGGGGTTCGCCCGTCGAGATTTTCCCCTTGATTTTTTTTTTCGTGCCGCCTTTATTTTAATTTGGTTGCCAGCGGAATCGTTCATTGAAGGTTTCTTCTCTTCTTTTAAGCTTGTAGATTCATACCCTATTGTTTCGTGGTGCCGATTTCTTTCGATCGCCCCTTTCCTGAGCGTAGCAGGTTCGGACCACTTCCTAATATCCCCGGCCGTTTTTTCTGCTCCTCCCCTGCGCCCGCGTGCGTCGTTCCCCCTCAAGTCCTCACTGTCCTCACTCGGGCGCGAACCGAACACGAAAGTCTATCCTTTTCCCTAAGCCTTTTTTTTTTTCTTGATTCAGACGTGTCGTCACGGTTTTGTGCTTATGACTTGATTCTGTTGCTTCGTTTTGACCTTGATCTTTTTTCTTTCCGACCCTCTCTGGTCCGGCGAGATCCGCTTCGTGGTTTGTGCCTTCCTTTTGTTTGCCACCCCTTCCCATAGCGATGATTCCCCGCCTTTTTTCGTTTCCGATGACTATTCCGCGGCTTCCCCGGTTTTGCGGCAGCGAACGTCCGCCCAGTGTGATTGGGTTCAAATCTAGAACTTTGGCGCCCTCGGTTTCCCGGCAGAGCTGTCGGGGCTTCCTTTGCTTTTCTTCTCTTTCGTGTCGGACGCCCAGATTGCTTCTCCTATTTCCGCCACCGCCTGTCCCTTTCCTTTGGCCAGACTTGCGGCTGTGATGAATTACTGGATGTTCGTTTCCTTTTTTCATTCTCCGCTGGCCCTGTTTTTTCCTTTTTTTTTCCTTTTCAGGGCATTGGCCGAGACGCTTTCTCTGTTCTCTCGCCTGTCTTCACGGCGCGTGCCCACTTTTGTCGTGGTATAGCTTTGACCCCCAGATCCGTTTGGTGCCTCTGGTGTTTCGCGCCTTTATGCCGATTCTACGTCCCGTTGACTATTGCGGTGCTTTTTCCCACTTTTCTTTTGAGTGCGAGGACCCCTTGTTCACGCTGCCCACTTCTTTTTCTTCGGAAAGCCCTCTTTTGAGATAGAAAGTGTATTTTTCTTCGTTTTATCCCCTTTCGGCCACTTTGATCCCCCCCCTCTCCTCCGAACAATGTGCTCTGTACGGCCTTTTTTTCTTCGGCTGTTCTAGTATTGAAAGTCTTTCCCTCATTGCCCGCGGAACGGTGCGCTAACCGTTGTCTCGGGAGATGACCTTTTCTCAGATTTTTTTCTTGTGGGGAGTCTCCCCTTTTCATGTTCTTCAATTTTTTTTCTCTTGCATCGTCAGGTCCCTCGAGGTGCAACTTGCACCCTTTTTGCGCGAGCTCTCCTGTCGATGGTCGCTGGCTCCCCTCTGTGATGGCAGTGAAAGCGGACTTTTTGGCTTTCTTTTTGTGGGCCGGGCCGCTGCATGCGGCCCTTGATTTTAGTCTATTCTTTTCTTGTCGGTTCCTGCGACCAGATCCTGCACCATTTCTCATTCCGATAGACGTCACGACTGGGGTTCGTCTTCCATCTCCATTCTCAGAGTGAGCGATTTTTATGTCATTACGCTTTTTTCATTCGGCCCTTGTGCTAATAAATCCTTTCTTATTCTCGCGCGCTGCGGCTTCCGCCAGCCTGTTATTCTTTCCGTTTCTTTTTTACCTTTGCCGTTCGCACGGCTACTGACCTTTCACTGAACTTCCGAAAAACTGTCTTTTTTTAAGGTCCTCTTTGGGTGTCCCAGATCGGACCGCGTCTTTTCTCACCTCCCTCCTCCCCTCCCCTAGTATTCGACCCGACTTTCTCTCGTTGGAGAGTCCTCCTCTCTTTTTATTCTATAATTGCCTGCCCTTTTCCCGGTATTAGTTGCAGCTTGTGTGAGCGTTTCTTCGGCTTTTGGGTTAGGGCGGTCCTTTCCCCTTTTTCTCACCTGGACGGTGGCATCCGTGTTTGGCTGACTTTTCCCATAGAAGAACCCCGATCTTTCCAGTTTGCGTGCTTGCTGAACACATTCGTGTACGGTCGTCTCCTATCGGCGGGTTTTCTTTTCCTTCCACTGGCAGTAAATGTGTGACCCTTCTTTTTTCCTACACCAGGTATGTCTTCGCTGACTAACCTTTTGGTCTTTCTTCTCAGGTCGCTAGCAGGTTCAGGATCGCACGCCACCGGAAAGTCTCTTCCTTCTAGCACGATCAGGGCCGGCCGCATTCGTTTTATGGTCCTTGGTCTGCTGCGCGGACCGTGCTCTGCCGAGATTTCCATTTTTTTTCAGTCGACATTATCGCGCACCCCGCTCCGTTCTTTCTTTTCCTCTTTCCACTGCGGGTCGAAGATGACTTCGTGTCCCGCGCGAGTAATCGTCCGTTTCGGCATGGGGGGGTCCACCTTTCTTTTTTTTTCCCGAAGTCCGTTTCACTCCCTTACTTCTACTTAGTTTATCTGCCGTCGGGCGCTGCACCCCAAGTTCCTTCTTGTGGACCCCTCCGACCAGACCAAGCAGACAGTCTGTCCCCCCGAGCACCTGTTTGTTCGGTCCGTCTTTCTGTTTTTCTGGTTCCCTGATGTTCGAGCCACCTATGGACGACGTGTCCGTCAGTTTCTTCGTACCCTTTTTATACGATCAGACTGCTCTCCGCTTGTTCGTGCACAGGTGGTAATCGGTTCCGAACGCTTTTTGGTGTTTGGCGCGAGCGGCGGACACGGGTGATCCTCAGGAATGGCCTCGACCGGCAGGCGATTCCCCACTTTTTTCCGGGTCTTTGGACTCGTCTCGTCGATGTTTGAATTTGGCCAGAAGAGTTGTCCTTTTTCGAGCCGACATTGCGATAGCATGGTTTCTGCGTCTCGTACCGCCAAATCCACGCCATGCAACCCTTTATCGTTTTGCAGGTCCGACAGCCAGCTGTCCTTCAGGCGCACACACCCTTCTCCCTCCCGTCTTCCTTTTTTTTTTCGGCTCGTCGGCAGCATTTGTTTTTCCTTGTCAACTCGATCCGCACCCGTTGCCCTCTGACCTTTCTCTTTTTCTGTTGTCTGGAAGAGTTGGACGGATGTTTCCCAGGGCTTTCCCCATTTTTCTCTTTTCGAGTTTCTTGGGTGGAATTTTTGAGATTGCGTCTCTCATTTGAGGGTCGCGTCCCTCCTTCTCGGATGATCATCTCAGTTTGGTGTAGCCCCCCGCGTGCCTGCTTCAGGTTAGACCTTCGGCAGCTCTGCAACTCGCGTTGTTTTTCTCATTCGCGGTCAGCGTTTCCCTGCCCCCCCCTTTTGAATCCTCGCTGAGACCTTCCTTTTCCATCACAGGAACCGAAAGTCTTCATACCCCTTCGTGTTTTTTTCGAGAGATCTCCTAGCGTGTCTCCCCTCTTTTGTAGTGCGTGCCGGCGAGGGTGCGGGTTTTTCTGACTTTCATGACTTACTGCAAGACGGACCTGAGTTTCTCAATTGCCTACAACTGAGGTTTTTCTTTCTTTAGCCGATTCGAGGTTCTCCTTGACTATCTATGCCCCCCCTTTGTCATTCTCGGCCCCACACTTCCTATGCGCGTTTCTCCCCCACCCGTTGCCGGATTTGACGATCAAGTTTCTTGCAGCATGTTCAACGGACAGGACAAGTGCCTTAAATCGCCCTCATTTGGTAGTTTTTTTCCTTTTAGGCGCACCTGCTGTTTTTTACCCCGCACAGCCTGTCTGGCTGTCAGCCGGAAACGCTTGATCCTCTCCTATGGTGTGTCGCTCTCCCCTCGTATTTTTTTCATCTCCTCCTACCCCCTGGACGTCAAATGAAGGTCCCTATTGATTTCCCTTTTTGAGTTGGGCTTAGCACTGTTGATTTTCCTAACTCGCTTGTTTGTCCAGTCTTTTGTTGAGTACGGCTTTATTTGGACGAAACGTTTCCTCGCCTTTTTTTTTTCCGGTCATTCGAACAAGGAAACGGTTCCAGGGGTTGCTCCTGATGGAGGACACTTCTCATGTTTTTTCCCTATCACCAGTTTGTGCCTTGTGAATTCTTTGAGCCCGATGATTATCCGAATGTCTTCGGCCCTTTTATTACCGTAACTTGGTATTCCTTTTTCCAGGCTCCGACGTGGGCTCCTTCTTTAGATTGACGCTTATCTTTCTTGTGGTCACACGTTTTTTTTGGTCTTTTCTGCCATGAACCAACCGTCGTTCCCACCTGTTCTTTTTTGACCGGGCTACGGTCCGGATTTCTGGATTCGCTTTTCGGGAATCCACGTGTGCACCGTCATCGCGGCCGTTTGTTTTCCTTTTTCCTTTTACATCGCATTTTTTTGGAGATGAGAAGGATCCCGAGACCTGGGATTTGTTTAAAGTCGTTTTTGAGGGCTTTCGGTGGCCGAATCTTTTCTTTTCACGTCGCAGAAAGCCCCTCGCTTTCTTTTTGTGCGCGCGCTTACTGTCTTTCGGTTTCCCCCTCTTTTTGGCAAGACGTTCGTTGGAGGTTTTTCATTGGTATTTGTCCATCGCCAGTTTCGGCCTTTTTTGCAGAAGAGCCAGACACTTCGTGGACGTAGGTGACGCGTCCCCTGTTCTTCCCTTTTTCCTTTCTTGATTCGAGCCGTGCCTATGGTTTTTTTTCTCGAGTCCAGACGTCGGAATATGAGCAAGTTTTTCCCCTCCTTCAGGGACTGGGAGAGGAGTTCCGGCGCAGAATCCAGCGTTACTGATCGTCACGCGTTCGTAGCACGTGCTAATTGTCCCTCTTTCTTTCTCATTGGGCCGGTCCCTTCTGGACTTTTTTTGATCACTTAAGTCACACGGCCTGAGGCCACAGTTTTTCTTCCCCCCCGGCTTCTATTTTAAGCACAGTCCGCTTGCCTCACCCGATCCCTTTTTCCCTCCTTCTAAGCATCATATCTCCTCTCTTTGTTGTGAGGAGACTTTACTCTTTGCTTTTTGATTCTGAGGTTTGTTTTTTTTTGTTTTCTCAGCGTTTTGAAAGGGTGCTCGGTGATCTAGAGATTTTGGCCTCTCTTCTTCCGAATCGTGTCGGAAGTTGCATGCTTCAGGTATTTTTTTTTTCCTTCCCTTTTCAATGATAACGATTGAGCCTTTCTTTGATTTTTTTGGAGGAGTACACATCGACCCGAGGGTACTTCGTTTTTCCACCCCCTCCTTTTTCGGCGACGGGCTCCCTGACTTCCCCTTTCCACTTTTTTTTTTTCTCGGTAGTCTGTCGTTTTTATTCCACACTTTCCAGTTAGCTCGCGGCGGGCGTCGATGCTTTTTTTCAGTTTTTTTTTTCACGTCCAAGAGGACGCTCTACTTCTTGAGTTTCCGCCAGGCGAGCGACCGGGCTTGGCAAAAGATTCGCTGCTTAGGGCACGGCGGGACACCTTTCTTCATCCAGAGTAATCAGCTCGCGACGCCCAGTTTATGCCTGAGTTGCTTCAGTTTTCCCCCAATTGGAGATGATTGTGGGGCGACGGCTTCTAAGTGGTGTCTGATTTTTAAGTTTTTAACTACGATTCCTTTTCCAGTAACGTCGCTGTTAGGCGGCTTTCACACTTCTTCTCGTGGTTTTATGGTCGTGATTCGGAGACCTCTCCCCCTTCTCTTCCCTTTGTGAGTGTCACTTTCCGCAGCCCTCTCTTGTGGATTTTGGTGCGCTCGATTGGCCTGGCAATTGACAGGGTGCCTTTTTGGCCTAACTCTTTCCGATCGCTGATGGGAAGTGACCCCGTCCGTTGCTATTTCCGTCCTTCCTCTTCCGGAACCTTTTTTGGACGTGTCCCCCTGGGTCACTTATTTCTGCCCTCTCCAGCCGTGGCTCGGTGCATACCGGCGATTTTTAGTTTCCCCCTTTCGTCGAAGCGGTTCCGTGTGAGAACTCCGTTCCGGTTCACACTGATAGTCCAGAGGGGTCGTTCGACTCGATCGACTCTCTTTCTTTCCCCCGCGCGTTTCTTGCGTGAGATTTTTACTTGCTTCTTTTTAGGCCACTGCGACGTAAATCCCCCATTTTCCTTTTTTTCCCTCTGTCCTTTTTTAGGTTTGGGAAATCAGCACAGCATCGTCTAAGGCGCCCCGTACCCCCATCTGGCCTGCACGTTGTTTCCAGGGCGGTTTTCGGTGGTACGAGCAGTGGTATTCCCAAAGACCTTCCTCATTCCCTTCCCGTTCCCCGCGACAGGCCTGTGCGGGTAGGCACCGCGGGGAGCCCTTATTCCCGCATCCCCACTTTCGGCAGGATAGCCCGGCGCGGCGGGAAAGGTCTTTTCTTTTCTGTTCTCCCTTTTTTCTTTCTGTGGTGGTCTGACGCAGAGTTTGCTTATTCCTCTTCCCAACCGTGCTGTTTCCCCCCTCCCCCTCCGACGGTATATCCGTCGAAGGTTTCGCCCTGCGTATTAATTTCGTTTTCCAAGGCAGTGGAGATGCAGCCTCCTTCTGACAGCTTTTTCGTACCCGGCCAACAGTCACATGATCCAAGTTCCCCCTCTCCACTCTCCTTGCCCGGAACTTCTTCCTACTTTTTTCTTTCTTTTACTACTCATCGGGGGTCTCCATTTCTTTATTAGACTCGTTGTAGTTTCATCTTTAGTTTTTTTCCTGTCTCGGGCTCTTGGTATTGTTGCCCGTCATCTTCTTCAGTCGTCGATCCTGGGCGTGCAGACGACCCAATGTCACGTTATCCGTTCGATGTCTTTCTACTTCATCTCGGCCAATACCCTCGTAGGTCCTTGCGCCACCCCTCGATCTATGATCTATGCGTGAGTTCGAGTAAACACCTCTCTTTCTGTGCAGCTCCAAGCCTTCCCCCCGGCCTCTTTACATCGGCACTTAGACGCATCGTTTTTTGAGAGGTCTTCCCCTCCGAGAAGGGGGGAAACTCTTCTGTCCTTTTTAGATCAGCGGGGTTCCTCCCGGTTTAACAAGGGTTAACTACCTATTGTTCTCCTTTCACACCATTTTTTTTCTTTCGAAGATGAGAGAAAACCCTGCAACATCAGGCCATAATGGGAATGATGTGTTTTCTTCATTGTTTATGATGTCTCTCTTTTTGATTTTCCCCAACCGCCCTGTTCTTCCCATATTTTCTACCTGTGGTATTTCTTGGGAGGTCCGCATCCCCTTCAAGGCTAGGTATGCCTGATTTACCCGTCTTATCTGAATTTAGGGTGATGCTCGATTTACCTAGCGCACCTTCCCCGAAAAGTTTTTGACATATTGACGGACCAATTATCGACAAGTATTCCCTACCAATGGGTTTCCCTTAATAACGTTTCAGAGCTTGTAGAACACCTTTGCTGTCCCCGCGAAGACGGCAATGTATAGCCACTTATCGAGCAGGTCCTTATCGGAGCCCTGCTTGACTTTTTCGTACTTCTGTTTTCCTCCAGGGCGCTCCTTTTACAAACTGTCTACGAGCGGACTCGCCCGGTGACGGCCTCCTTTCTCTTGTTTTTGTCCGAGCGAGTGGCTGCGGGGTTACGTCCTCTTTCCCCGTCATCGTAGGGTTTATTATGATTGACGCTACCCGGCAGGCTGTTTTATTTTTGCCGATGCAACTCTCCAGTGCTCCTTGTTTCCGAAGTCTGGTGATCGGACCGTTCTATGCGGAATCCTGGGCTGTCGTGTCCTATGCTCCGTCCCTCTTTCACCACGCCGGGCCCCCGAGCGAGCTGGCCTTTTTTTTGACTTCACGGGATGAAGGCCAGTTTTCCCCGTTTGCCATGGAGCTTCCTTTTTTCCATTCCCGGGGCCATCGCACGGGAGCTACCGTATTCCCTGTTTCGATCTCCTGTGTGTCGGTGAGTCCCTGCCGATAATCGAATTCTCCCCCCCTGTTCCCTTGTTTTCGTCTCTTTGTCCTACCGTGCGGCTGAGAGACCGCATCGTCACTTTTTTACCTCTTTTCTTAGCTTTTTGTCCCGGCGCAGATATTCAGGCAAGACTTTTCACTCTTCTTCCTCGTCTCAGCCTGCTGCCTAGACCGAGCCGATCGTTTCAGCTGTACCCTTTACGCTCCCTCAACTTTTTCTATTCTTTCTCCTACCAGGAGAGGTACTGCCCCCTTTGCCCTGGACCCCCTCTCCAGGACGCAGTCCACGACACTTTCACCTGAGTCCCTACGGACCATTGATTGTCTTGCTCTTCTTCCTTCATCCTTTACTAGTTTTTTTTTGGCTTCTTTCATAATAGGACTGAGGCGTTCGGGACTTCGTTGTGCCTCGGCCTTGGCCTTCTTGTGGCGCTTCCTCTTTTTTTCAAGTGTTCCACACTAGTCGTTGTTCTGCCAAGTGGTTCCTTCTCCCCCCCAGTTAGGGTGGCACCGGACCCACTGAGAACGATTGCTCTCTTTCCTATTTTTGCCCGAGCCCTCCCCGTGGTTTTGCCCTTGACAAGTAGTTTGTTTCGGTCTTCCTTTTAAAGGTAATGGTGATCATTTATTCTTTTTTTCATGTATTCTCTACGAATCT
>Ga0179593_1540970_pt1 | contig 12626 bp, 13 predicted proteins | sample CZODoug2_1_08_16_FD_185931 | JGI IMG/M metagenome (GOLD analysis project Ga0179593, IMG submission 185931) | Vadose zone soil fungal communities from Angelo Coast Range Reserve, California, USA - CZODoug2_1_08_16fungal (PacBio error correction) | ecosystem: Environmental > Terrestrial > Soil >... | reverse complement strand
GAACATCTGTTTTCGGCACCTCTTCTAATTGGAGAAACCGGAGCGGTATTCGGCGCAGCGGTTGGCCCTTATCAAATGGAGATGGAAGTCGCGTTGGTTTGGCTGATCGTGGAAAAAGATTTTCCTCCCCCCGAGAAAAGCCCGCCTGGACTCTTACGTGCCGCGCGTATTTTCTTTTTGCGGAGCCCGTGTTTTTCGACCCAGCGGACAGAGTGAAGCGCAACCACGCGAGATGACCGTTAAGTAGTTTTCTCTTGGCGAATAGTCTTCCCTTTTTTTTGCCGGAATGGACCGTTTCGTGATTTTTTTAGTCCGTGTTCTTTTCTCTTTACCCCATTCTCACATCAATCGTCCGGAGAGAGTGCCGGTATTTACGCCTTTTTTCTCCTTTGAGGTTTTCCAGGTTTTGAGTAGCCCGAGATTCATCCCTTGTCTTTTGTGCCTTTCCCGTGATATCTCTGGCGCCTGCTGTTGGTGAATGTAGCCGACCGTTTTTTCATGATCCATGGAGAACGGGTTTCCTTTTTTGTTGGTTTTGACATGAAAAAGGTCCCTTTCCTTTTCTCCTTCTGGGGAATGTTGGTTGGGCTTGAGCCTTTGGTACACTTTGCGTAACTACACGAGGGCGTCTTGCTTTTTTTTCCGGAATCGACAGAGTTTTTTGGGTTGGTTCGCTGAGCTTTCCCCCCCTGCAAGCTTGCCCGGAAATGTTTTTGCCCTTACTTTTCAGTTCAGTTTGGCCACGTAACCGTAAAATTTCCCGCTCCTGGACGAGAAGTTGCATCCCTTCGATCTATGGGGGGGTTTTTTTTCCTCCAGGTGCGCCATTTAACTTCACTTTCCTAGGCTATTCTCACTTTTTCAGAGCAACCTCGATGTTTTGAGGTGCCAGATACTTTTTCCCTCTTTTGGGTGTTTTTTTTTTCTTTGGGCGCTGGAGCCCTCTTGATTCTGTCCTGTTTGCCAGTTAGGATGGATGCTACAGCTCCTGTGGTCGGCACGCGGGCCTTTTCGTATAGTGGACGGGTTACACGTGCGTAATGGAACAGCGCCTTCGTTTTGATGTTTCCGATGCCCTTTTTTTTAACATTTTCTTCCCGTCGGTTCGTGTTGGTGTTGAGGAAGCTCTAAGGAGCCTTCTTTTTTTGGGAATCGAGCTAGCTATGCAGGCACCCCCTGTGCTCACCCTGGTGGTGTCTCCCTTTTTTCCAGTTGGCCAGTCCCTCCAGGTGTGCTGAGCGGGCCCGCCCCCCTACAGAACCCCCCCCCCCTGGGTAATCACCGTCCCAGCTTACCCCCCCCCCCCTTCTCTCTTTTTTGTCACCCCCCCCCTTTGACGCCCGGGCAAGCACCGCCCCTCCCCCCAGTAGTTGAAGACATTGGACGAGAGGAGAAAATTTGTCCTCCTGCGCCCGATGCTCCCTCTTCCCTTTTTTCCATTGTGTCCCCGTTTTTTCGAGTTTAGAGTCCCCCGGTCTACTGAGCCAGGGGTGAGCTTAAGTATGACAAAGGATTCGCACTCGCGACTGTTCTTCTTGCAATCCTGCTTCCTAGTCCTTACGGACCGGAACTTTGCAAACATGACTCTTAGGAGATTTTTGCCCCCCCCCCGTAACACAATTTGACAGACTTCTTTTTCAATGACTACCCCCCTGGATTCAGAAGTCGGCACACCGCATGGGATGACGGGGCGGCTGCAGCGATTCGATTTAACCCCTTTTTCAGGCACACTGGCCTCCTTTGCGCTACTTGGACCTGTTTCCCGCCTCGTGTTCCCTTCATACAGAAAAGGCGCCACTTGAATTGGGTGTACTCCCCCTTCGGGGCAAATGGCTCCCTTCTTTTCACTACTAATAAGTTTTGAGGACTTCCCCCAAGCCCGAACATGGTTCCCTGGGCGGGGCTTACTCATACAGGAACAGATGTACATGAGTCGTTGGCCCTTTTCCTCCAGGAGGAAGTTCCTTCCTTTTTTTTTTGACCCTTGCCTTCCCCTCCAGAATAGGTGCGGAGTGCAGACTTCTGGCCTTGAGGTTGCTCACAAGGGAACAGAGAGTGATCTTCTCATTGGTTTGACGTTTGCTGAAAGAGGTAATGTTTGCTTTCATTGTAGGGGCCGTTCTTTTGCGGTTGATATGAAGCCTCTTTCCTGGAACAAGGAGAGTCTTTTTAGCCATACTCTTCTGTCAATAGATTGCGCCCTTTGACTCGAACTCGGCACCAGTGGGAAGGTTCCTGGCCCTCCCAGGGACGCTGTAATTTCCCGGATCCCCCAGCACGCTGAGCAATTTCTCCCTATCCGTCGAAGCGGGGAGTATTCAACTTTTTCCTCGTGCTTTTTTTATACCAGTTGGTTTACCCACACCCGATATCCCTGCCTTCCGTGCGGTGTTTTTCCTAATGCAGCTTGACCCAAGAGAGTTATTGGTACTTTTCCTCGCAGCAAAACCTCTTTTTTCCTTCATGGCCCCAAACTGATTTGATTCCCTCTCCCCCAGCCACGTGGGTCCCGCCACCCAAAACCCCTCCAACCCGGTGTGCGCCTTGTATTAGCCCCACGCTTCCTTTCCCTCCACAAACACTCTACTTTCTTGCCCGTTTTAAAAACCCTACCACCGGCTGATATTCTTCTCCTTCGGACTCTCAATACCCTCCTTGGCAGAAGCATACCCCCCTCCCCGACCCCCGACGGCCCTTTCCCCCCCTTACATTTTCACAAGGACAAAAAAGCTTCTCCAGTTCCCGCCCTCCATTGCTGAGCTCCCAAATACAGTAACCACCCCCCACTTCGTGAAATTCACAGCCAGCTACTACACGCTTTCTAGGGTGTTTTTTACCTTCAAAGGAGGAAGCGCCCCATCTCCTACGACCCATTGGCAGTTACCCCCCCTTTTCCCTGGCAGGAGGTCCACGAAACTATCCATCTTTCCTTCTCCCGTTTACTTTACGTGTCCGTGCCTGAAAATGAGGTGGGAGGTTTGTTTTTTGCAAACTGTAACGGGCGCCCCTCCACGCGGGTGACGGCAAGCTTTGATTCTCTCTCCCCTGCCAAACTCTATTCCTGTATTTCAGGACAAGAGCTTTTTGGATTTGCTTTTTCCCTCCCACCATTTAAGCCTCCGGACAACTTCCAGCCCCACCCATTTTTCCAGTGGCCTTTCATGGCCCAAAACACCCGCACCGGCAGCCGGCTCATCTTATGAGCCTGGGGTGTCTTTTTCTATTCACAGAGGCATAATAACACCGGTCCTCCGTCTCCTTTCCCTTCCCCGATATATCATGCGCTGTTCGACATCTAGAGAGCCTTCAGTTTAACACAGCAACGCTCACACGTCATTACCGGCACTCTTCTTCTCTTTCTTTAGCATGGTCAAAAGAGTTCGAAATTCACTTGCCCTCCCTGCTTTCAGCTATTTCAACTCCAACAGTCGAGTTAGTCGCGGCGATCAACGGCTACGGAACGGGCCAATCGTATCGTGTTGCGATCTCTGGCGAAGGAAAACAGCTCCGGAGTCTCTCTTTTTTCCTCTGTGAAGCTTCCGGTCTGCCTTTCGGTTGCCATTCAACCTCTAAGGACATCCTCCCCCCTGCTGCGACCTGATGCAAATATCTCCAGGTTCTCCCCTTCTTTCTTCCCTCCGCGTACTCATTTTTTTTCTCGTGTTCAATTCCGCTCCTTTCTCTTTGTTGTTGAGGCTCGGATTTGGAGAGTTCCGGGGATGGAGGCACGAGGACGCGATGAAGGCGACCGTCCCCTCCCCCATTTCATCGCGTAGCAGAGGGTCTGTTTTTACATTTCCCTGTCGATTCCCGAATTTTAAGTTCGGCCGCAGAAGCTAGGGCTTCCATGGACAGCGAGAATAAGAGGGCTCCCCCTTCCTTGCTGTGCAAGTCGTTGAACGAGTAGAACCAGAACCTAGTGCATTTCGTATCTCCGCGTGTTCTTGTTTTTAGTTGTTTTTTGACAGCCGTCGGTGGATTGCTGGCAGGTGAGGAGAATAGTTCCAGTCAATCTCAACTGCCGGAGATATTTTTTCCTTTGCTGTGTGTTTTTGTTAGCCGAAAAAGCCTGCTGATTCAGCCCCCTTTACATCGAATGATTCAGTAGATCCGCTCGTTGCTTATGTGTGAATGGAGCCAGCCCGTTCCCTCAGTACTATAATGTCTTTTCTTTGTTGTGTGGTTTACATGTTTTGTGGTCGTTTGACCGAAATCTTTTTTTTGAATTTGTCTTCCATTGGTTGACGTCAACCCCCCCCCCGTACTCCTTTTCCTGTGCCTGGACGTGACTCCCTCATGAGTCGAGAGCGTGCACCCCGCTTGAAGCCACATTTTAGTGAGCAAATTTTTTTTTCCTGAACCACACATTCAAGGTTCAGTCCTTCCCTTAAGTGGGACCGATTTTTGGCATTGTTTTGAGTATTGCCTCTGCTTGGGCAGTAGTGTGGGTCAGGTTCACCTTGCCAATGTTTTTTCTTCGATTTGGAAGCAGGGTCCGCCTTCTTTTGTAAACACCCGACCTTCTGTCGTCGCTGGCGGTGCTTCTTCCCTTTTCCTTTCTTTGGTTGGGTGAGGCGGTTCGTTGGCGAAATCGTTCCCCGCTGGTTGTTGGTTTTGGAAATGTTCGCGTAATACTGGTAGGTCGGCACGCGGTCCCGTGCCGGGGCTTCCTCAACTTTTTCCCCACGCGCCGCCTCGCCGTGGTGGAGATGGTTAAACGTTCAAGACGTTCGTACGTCGGGTTGGGAGGGCTCTTCTCAGCCGAACCTTTTTTTGGTGAATCGCGTCAGGTTTGCACTCACCACGTGGTGGCTGAATGGGATCCTCTCCTCCGTTTGGCCCTGGCGATGGTCCGAAGTTTTTCTGCCATACCCTAACTCTGTCTTCCATTCGTCAAAGTCCACGACCGAAGTCGGGAGATCGGGGGTTCGGAGAACCCCCGACCGACCCTTCACCCGGGCAAAAAGAGGGACCCCTCGTTGATTCTAATTAGAGGTTTTTTCTTCTCCGATGTTCGACATACATCTAGGTGTTCCAAGATGCAATTGTACTTGACCGGTGTTGGGCCTCTTCCCCGGCCAGAGTCCTTGTGTGAGAGTCTCCCTCCATTTAGACCCGGCGGTTGCAAGAATCGGCAATCCGGCATTCCAGACCGCAGATTTCCATTTGCTCCGAAAATTCTTTCTCATTCTTTTCGGGAAGTTCCATTCCAATTGATATTCTTGCTCTGCCAATTGTTAAAGAGCGACATCCGGCTGCAAGAAGTACCCTTTTGACTGAATGGGGGTTGTAGCCGGATTTCAAACCCACCGGGGTTCGCCTCTTTCTGGCTTTTTCTCGTGAAAAATTATGCTTTTCCTGGTAGGGTCATTGCGACGATTGGGGGTTATCCACAATCGGGGAACTGGCTCTTCTCTTCTCTTTTTACTACTCCTCTTTGGTTTTGCTACTCACATATCCAGTTGTGGCCCCATGAACGTTTTAAGGGGAGGGAATCCCCTAGTGCCCCCCCTATTTGGCCAAAATGGAGCTTGTTCCCCAAGAGACCAGGGAGGCCGGTTTTTCCGAACGATTGGAAATAGCCCCTCATGCCCACATAGGGGTACCCCGGATTCGGGCCTGCGGGTTCGGCCATAGGGTAGCTCTTTCTCAGCTTTTTTCCTCCCCAATTGGGTGAAGGTTGTAGTCCCGGTTCACAATCCCCTGTTTGCCTTTCTCGGTCCCCGTCGGGGACGGTCTACGCAGGATGCCCATTCGTGAGGTAGCAATTTCCTGTGTCTCCTTTGTTTTCTCACGGGACCTCCACTCGCACAACCCTTCCGGTTCCCCTTTTTGAACACCAAGGTTATCCGGATCTAGACGTGCCGCAATTATACGTCCGAAAGAGGGGCGCCCCTCCTTTTCAAGCTTTTTTTTTTTCCTTTGTTCGTTGATTTTCTCCGTGACCCCCCCCCCTAATTCTTCAGGGCACGACGTGAAGTAATTACGGCCTTGACAACGACTTGTCCGCCGACGCACTTGGACACCATCGCATGCCCACCCTCTTTTTCATTTTTCTTTCACCCTGGCCCTCCGCTCGATTCCCACCCTTGATTCACGGTCTTCTGCAGCGTCCCCCCCCCCCCCCCCCCCCCAAAACCTCCCGTTTTACGCCGTATTGCTCTCCAAAACGGCGGGGCAGACATGTTAAAGCCGCGCTGCGCGTTCCATTTCGTTTTCGGAAGATACCCGCCTATACTTGAAAAGACGGCCCTCCCGGAAGTGTAGTACTTTCAAATTCCCCTCAACCCTCCCCAACATCCTTTCGTCAATGTCCGGCCCTCAGACCTCACCAACCAACTATTAGAGTCACCGCGCCCCCCCCGAGGTGTTGCCTCGCTGGGGTTAAAAAGCAATTGGGACGTCTCCCCCCCGCCTATGGCATTCCATTGGCTACGGAGAAAATGGACAGGAGGCAACCCTTCCTTCCGGAGCTCGATTTCTTCTCGTCCAATGCCCCCCCGAGGTAAATTTAATGCACTCTTCTGGTCGGTTCTGATGGCTTGAAAGGAAAGGGGCTGCTCTGGCAGTTTTAAACGCTCGCGCCCAACCTCCTCTTCGATTTTTCCTGTCGGTGCTCATTTCGCCAGCGACCCCTTGGTTGGGTTGACGCAACCACTTGTCCTCCCGGTCAACCCCCTTCAACCCATTTTCACCTACGGGCGGGCCACCATGGCCTTTTCTGGGCCCTCACGCGGAAAACGTTCTCCATGTGCAGGGGAACGGGTTTTTCTCCTTCCCCGGAGCATCAGCCATTTTTCCTCCTTTTACCTGGGGCCATCTAGCCCCCCCCCCTCCCCGCGATCCTTCCGTTCTATAACATCAACCGATCCGTCATACCGCACTACTGGCAGGTTACGCCTGTGAGCCTTTAAGAGTTCTCTGTCCCTTCACAGCAACTCATAGATTCCAACAGTTGTACCCTTACGAGCCCCTTTACCCTTAATCAACGTCTTCTCGGGTGCTTTTTTTCATCCGGCACCTCCTTCAAGGGCCTTTAGTCGAGCGGAAGATGGACCAGATACGTCTCGGGCTCTTCGGCTTCTTCTTGTTTCCTTCTTTCTTTTTGACCCCTACGGCCTCTCCCAGTCCTTCACCTACTTCGACAGCTCTCTATCGATAAGTTTTCTCAAATCCGCTTCTCCCTGTTTGCAGCCGACGTGAACTAGAAGTTTCCCCGCATATTCTCTCGTTTTGTTTTTGAATCCGTCCTGCGGCTGGCCCTGTTTTCCTCAGGAGAAAGAATTGGAGACTTTTCTTTGCATAGGTCGAAGGGTGACTTTGACCCCTTTCGATTGCCGTCGATTTTCCCCCCCCCGCAAACTTTTAGAGCCGAGCCTCAACATTCTTAGAGCTTTTCCATCGGTTCTTTCCTCTAGAGGAGAGCCGTGAATCTTTGTAGACCAGCGTGTTTACCCGAGTCTTCCTCTACGACGATCTGATTCTTCCCTTTTTTCTCGGGACCCCATTTTTTTCGTTTGCCCGGAATTTTAGCTGCAGCCGGCGTGGATGTTGCAGGTCTTCCCCTGCGACTCCCAGCGCCCATTTCACTCGAACTTTTTTTTTTTCCCTGACCTCCGTTGCTTCGTTCGGGAGTTCCCCTTCTCGCTAGATTCTCAGTTCTTTTCCCTCGTGCCTGTAAAGTAGGAGGCCTCTTGGAGGATGCAGCAGGTGCTTTTCCCGTTCCCCCAGGCTCATGGCCTTCCTCTTTTGCCGTTGGGCGGGTGTGTTGTTTGCTGAATTTCCTGACGCACAGTTTTGGCCGTTTTTTGGTTCTGAAACGGGACCTACGAAAAGGGCCTTTTTTTGAATGACGGCCTTTTTCGCCGAAGAGTTTCCTGTTTGGGGTGGTTTGGTTTGTACCTTTCACAGCACGTCCGTTCGGAGCTGAGCCTTTACTTTACCCACATGTAAGGTTCGGGACCTTCTTCCCCAGTTTGCTTCTATTTTCCTTTCTCCTCTTATTTTTTTTCTTTCGGGGGGGTGTGATGCATTGCGGACGCGAAGTTGCCATTGCTCTTTTCCCTTGTACGTTTCTCAGGTTAAATGTCCGATTTATTTTTTGCCTTGCACTTACCGAGACAACAGATGGTCGTCGCTGGCGGGGCCTTTGTTGTTAGGCCGTAGTGTTACGCCCGGACCATTCCCTTCTGGACTGGCCTGTTTGGTCTGTTTTGGATGGAAATGTTCACAGCTCCTGTCTTTTTTTGTTCCGTCGTGTTGTATCTTTTCCGTGGGGATCCTTCATTGGCTTTTTGACTGAGACTGCCCGCGAGAGGGTGTTGAAAGTTCCCCGAGTTCTTCCAGTTCGGCGTTTTTTTGCTTCCGACTGACCGTGAATCCCCGTTTTTGGGACTGAGTTTTCCCTTTTGTAATCCTTCCGCTTTTGGCCCCTGAGTGGCTGCGCGGCGGCCCTTCGAACACTGTTGGTCCCCGCCGTAATTCGTCCACCGTCACGTACTTTTTTTTTTTTCTTTTGTCACGATTGAACCCCCCCTCCCCTAGACCCTGGGCACGCATCTTTTCCCACGCCCTTGTTTTCAATTGCGCACCGCTTATCGGGTTTTGATCGAAGAGTTCGATCGTCCCCTGGGAGGTTTTCCCTGTGCACTTGGGCTTACCTTTCTAGTCGTTCCTTTTTGGTGAGCGGGAACAGACTCTGAAAAAGGATTCCCGTTGACGCGGCTTTTCCCCGAAGGGCACTTCTCCCTCCTACGGACTCCCCCTCCCAAACTCTCACGGGACGGACTTGAACCTCAATTGATTAAGAGGCAATGTCTGCCATTGAGCTCCGAGGCGACCGACGTCTCTCCCCTTACCCTCCAACTATGTGGCATTTCTGTGGGCTTCTCTTTCGATTCCTCGGAAATTTCTTTTTTTCTTGAACTCGGCCAACTCTTGCCGCATAGGGGTCAAGGGAGGCGGTTTCCGCCCCTTGCGAACCATTGAATGGGGTTTCTATTGGGGCACCCTGGAGACTCTCCCATTTTTTTCTTTTTGTATGTGACTTCCCCTCCCCCGATATGGGGTCCGGCAAGGTTCGGCGCCGGGCTTTATCCCCGCCTCGGACCCCGAGGCCACATGAGAGTTTGGCCACATCTTTCGGCCAGTTCCCCCTGACTTTTGTTTTTGAACCTTTTCCCATTTTCAAATAGTGCGGGTGTTCGACTGAGGGTAGCACCTTCCCCCCCTGTCGCTCAATGTCCCATTTTTCGGTTCCCCAAGGTACCTTTCTTGAAAGAGTCACGTCCGTCGGGCGGTCAGGGCTTGGCCAATTCGGGCCCCTAGAGGTAAGAGTTAGTTCCTTTCTCCTTCTTGTCTTTTTTCGGGGGGGTTTCCCTATAAGCCCCTTCTGCACAAGTCCCATTTTTTTTTTCCAATCTTCGATCATTTTCTCAAGAGGACAGGTTGCGCCCTCTCCTCTACGTCGAAGCGGGGCGTATTTTTCCCTCGTTGCGTGCACGGGTTCTTGGTCGTTTTTTTTACAAAAAAACCGCTTCCATCCCTCCCTTGCCTTTTTTCTCCGGTTTTTTTGTTGGACAAAGAGTTTCTGGCCTTTTTGCCGCCGTAGACATTGCAAGCTTTCCCCAGCGCTTCTCATCCAAATACCCGTGGTTTTAACCTGGCTCCCCCCCCTCTCATTCCCAAACGGAGGAGTCCACTTTTTTTCCTTGTCCTCCTCCACCCTTTTCCGTTACAGAACGTTCGTGAACGTTCCCCTTTCATCGTCGGCTTTGCTGAGCGGTTACACAATTTTTCACACGTTGTCCTTTTCTCCTCCCGTCAAAGATCCTCTTCTCGTGGACGACTCGCAGTTTTTCTTTCAACCAGCACCAGACTGGAAAGTTCCCGACCCCATTGTGTCCTTTGCCCCCCACGCCCGAATCACCCCCCAAACTTTCTCTCCCGATCCCGATGCTCGGGTTACAAAAGTGCAAGGGACGGACCCCTATGGAACTACTTCTTCCCCCTTGCCGGCGTTTCCCCCCCCCCCCCCTTTTTCATTCGATTTTTTTTTTGCACTTCCTGCACCCCTCCGGTCCCTTTCCTTTACTTTTTTTCATCTGAACATGAAGGTGGTCGGTTTTTCAGACGTACCGGGCGCAACCCTTTCGCCGGGTTTTTACCTTCGCGCCAAAAACTTTTTTCGGTTACGGGTTCCTTGCGCGGAGATTTTTACGTTTTTTGCGCCCCCTGGTTTGACGCACCCATTTTTTTCCTCAGGGCCAATCCCCCACCCCCCCCTCGGGCCTATTTTTTAAAACAACACAACCCGCGAGAAAAAAGACGGTTCATGAGCATGATGCATGGAACTTTTTCCCCCCGGATGCATACTCCAAAGAGGCTTCGCCTATTTTTTTTCGAGTTCCTCCAGGGCGATGGTTTTTCTCGCTCTCAGTTGCTGTACACTCATTACCAAACGGCGATTTTTTCATATCTACGCAGTTAGATTGCTTTTCCCTCTCGCCATACCTTACGGCCAGCCCCCCTCTATCCCTTTGTAATTTAACTCCCCCACCCCCAGTTTGTCCTGAGATTTCTTCTGGCCTGCCACGGGTCATATCGGTCTGGCTATCGTTCTCTCGGTTGCTGGCGACGCACCTCACGGGCTCCGCATCTATGATTCAACGTTCGTTGCGGCGTCGGGGGTTTCTTTTTTTTTTCCCAAGAATCAGTCCCAGTGGATTCTCGTACCGATGCACACTTTGCCGGTTTATCCAATTCGGTCGCCTTCCTTTCTCCCTCCTATGTGCACGCCAGGCCTTTTCCCCGTGTTCAAATCCTTCTTTCCTCTCTTTGTTCCTCTCTTTTGAAACGCGTTTGAGGACGTCGATGCCTCGGAATTTTTAAAACGGTTGACGTTTTGCTAGGTCGCAGCGGGTGAATTGATCCACTGGAGATGTGCTTTGCGTTGCTGATTTTTCATGAGAGCCCCTTCCTCCCCCTTTTTTTTTTTCCTTGAGCGGCCCCTATACCGAGGCGACGAAGATCGGAGACAGTGAAGGGAGGTGCCGTTTCCCCTCCTTAGCCCGAGTTTTTTCCCCCCTATCGCCCGAGATTGCCCCGATTCGTTCCCTCCCTTTCCTAACTAGATGGGTCTTTCCCCAAAGGTTTTTCCTGTTTTCTTTAAGCGAAGGGCGGCCCTTTTTATAGTCAAGGCGCACACTCTCAAACTGCTTAGTAGTGCCCCTTCTTTGGTCGGTTCGGGTTTCGAAAAAATGGGTCGCCTTGATTCCTCCCCCTTTCCTTAGGTGCAGGTTCTCACCGCTGTCCCTTTTTCCGCCCTCGGGTGGAGGATCCCTGAGCCGCCCGTTCCCAGGCTCATTTTTGTTGAGCCTTCTTCCTGGCGGGTGTGTTTAACCGGCCCTTTTGGTAATTTCCCTGGTTTTTTTCTTTTTTTCTTGGTTTTTGCGTCCTGACTCCCAAACGTTATAAAAGATTTTTGGATGAAATGAAGGAACCCTTTCCCCCCTTCCTCAAAGATTTTTCCTTGATGAGTGTACACCACTGCCCCTTTCCCCGTTCGCCGAACGACCCCTTTGGAAGAGGAATTGGCCACGTACCCCACAGTGAACTTTTCCTTTGGGTGACGAGACCCCCCCCCCAATCGATTTCAATAAATTCTTTCCCAGTGTTCCTCCCAGGTCGTGCTCTCTTGGGAGAGGTCGCCTTTTCCTTTTGTAAACCCCACGAGCCAAATCTTTGTCGTCGCTGTCAATTTTTTTTGTGAGGATTTTTCAGCCAATGTATGGTTTTTCCCAGGATGGTTTTGGTTGAGGATGGAAATGCCTTTCTTTTCCAGCTCATGGTCTTTTCTTCGTCTTTTTTATTGTTCCGCTCCCGAAAACCTCGGCTGACTTCCCGAGCCCGCATGTGTTTTTGCGGGGTGTTGGAACCCATGACGTTCGTCTCGTTCTTCGAGGATTCCCCAAGTTTTGGAATCGAGATTGGTGTGGCTCCTCAAACCAATGGCTGGGGGCTTTTTCCTATTCGCCGATCAGTTCTGTCGGATTTCACGACGTTGGTGCTGCGCGTTCCCTTTTGGTTCAAGTTTGCGTACTTCTGTCCGGTTCACGTCTCCTTCCTGTTAGGCGGGACTCCCTGGATCACGAACCCGGGCCTCTATGGAAAAAGTCGTTTCTCCCCTCTTTGCGCGTAAGTTTTCCTTTTCTTCGGGCTATCTGATCGAGGATTTCCTCCCCCCCCATAGTAACGACCTGCACTTGGAACCGTCGGTGTTGGGCTTTCTATACCAAGGCGACAAGAGCAGCGGTTTTTTGAAACGAATGTAGACGATGGATCCCTCCTTTCCCTTTCCGAGGTTTCCAATCCGTTCAGCAGAAAGACGGCTAACCGGCTCGCTCTTCAGAGATGGTGACCTGGCGCCCCCCCTTTTTGATTAAGCCTTCTTCCCAAATTTCTATCGCAGGAGCAGAGTGCCCGCACCATGTGGAATGAATGGCGATGTCCCAGCCTCTTCGATCCCCTAAGGCCATGGCAATCTCTTCCTTTTTCTTTTTGGCAGGTCCTGGAGCGTGTTAAGCCCCCGTTTAACCTTGCATGGGGTGGTAACTCCCCAATACGGG
>Ga0179593_1486785_pt1 | contig 12626 bp, 9 predicted proteins | sample CZODoug2_1_08_16_FD_185931 | JGI IMG/M metagenome (GOLD analysis project Ga0179593, IMG submission 185931) | Vadose zone soil fungal communities from Angelo Coast Range Reserve, California, USA - CZODoug2_1_08_16fungal (PacBio error correction) | ecosystem: Environmental > Terrestrial > Soil >... | reverse complement strand
CGCGCCTCTTTTTCCCCCACTCCTATGTCGTGCCCCCCGTTCTTGTCCCTCCCCCCTTTCCAGTCTATGTAAGACCACCAAGTCGTCTTTTTCCTGGCTGTTTTCCGACGGCTTCCTCTTCCCCCGGCCTACCCTGGCCCAAGATGGGTCGACCCTTTATGATTCATCGTTTTTTCTCGCGACGGGATTTCCCCCCCTTTGAGTAACCCTAACTGTAACTAGTTTATTCGCACGACTGCCAGATTTACTTCCGTTGCTTCGGTTTGACCTTTTCCTATAGATTAAATTTTTTGCTCGCAGATTTATCCCGTTATTTTTAGTTCCAGCAGTTCAGGGACTGACGGCCGAAAACCTTTACGTTTTTCTTTCATTGCGCTTCCTCCCCCAACAAGGTCTCTGTGTTCAGCAGTGACTCTACTTTATACTGGATGCCCGAGGAAGCACCTCTTCGACCAGAAAATCCCGGTTACCCACGTGGTTTGTCTACCTGCCCCCCGGACCCTCTTGGACGACGCCTTCCGATTGTGGTAGCCGTTCTCACGATTGGTCGGGTTTGCTCTCCCCCCCCACCACAATTTTCCCGAGGGCCCCCCATTTCCCCCCCGTTGTGTTCGTGCCAACTGCATCGCACCATTGTGGCGACAACACTTTTTTTGGCACTTCGAGCCGTGACATAAGCTGTTCTTTCCATACAGGTTTCCCTGCCCCTTCAGTGCTTTCGAACCTGTAAAATTAGTTATTTGCCGCCTTACCCCCGTTTTGTTACTGACGTCTCCTTCGAGTTCCATTGTCTTTCTGCTGCTTGTTTGAACCCTTCTAACGCTCGTGGATTTGGCGACCGCCAAAATCTGATTGCGATTTTGCCCTTCTGCCCTTCTCCGCCGTGACCAGAATCCTTGATAAGCGGGTAACCCCGGTTTTTTACGAATTGGCAGCGTCTTCGATGAGGAATTTTTACGCATGCGCCTTTGAGAGGTGCCCCTTCAGCGGTCCGGCGGAGCCGCAACGTCACCTCCATCTTGGATGAGTGTATGACGCCTGCCACCAACACCATCTTTCTTTTTCCACCAGCCCTATCGCCAGGCACCTCGAAGGGTCCATCAGTGGGTGTGTAGGTTTTCCTACCATCGTCCCTGAGCTGGATTTAAGCTATCTATCGGCGACCAAATGCTCCCCTCTTTTTTTCTTTCACAAGCCACTTTCCCCATTCTGCTGAGTGTGAGTATGGGACAACTACCTTATCCCGCGTATAACGTCAATGGCCTTGGCCCCCTCTTTCTTTACTTGCTCCGGTCTCTTTAGTTGAGTGCCTTCGCGGCCGATGCCCGATGGTTTGCTCAATCGTTTTTGTAACCTTCATGGCGGCCTTCTCTAAAGGCGCCCATTCTGTCTTCGTCCTTCTGAGTACCGTTTAGCGTTCCCCATCGTCCCGACTGCCAGCTGAGCAAGTTCTCCCCTGTTCAGCTCCAAATTTGGTGCATAGCGAGGTCTTCCAGCCAGCATTCTATGTTTTTTATCTCCCTGATCAGATTTACCCCCCAGAGCATCGGGAGGGCACCTGCATTTCAGTTCCTGACACGCCCCCCCCTAAATTCCCCCCCTTGAGAGGAGATTCCTAAACCCAGAACCTACATTCATATCCAAGGTAGAGGCTGCTCAATACTCGCTTGAATAATGTTCCTCTGATGGTGTTAATGAAAAGAGGTCCTGCCACCGACCGAATTTCCCCTGCTCTTCCGACCATGGAGTCTGGCAACTGTCAAAATTTGTACTAGAAGAGGTTGCGTCGGATTTTAGTTTTGTGTTCCTTTCGATTTTGTTTTCTTTGTCTGGGGGTCGCGCACCTCCTTGTTGTCGAATAGACTTCCTACGCGTGACCCACCAGAATCTTGGCAGGGGCCATCTGTTGCATGCGGCCCGCTTGCTTTCACCCTCTTTATTCACGGATCTTTTTTTTTCTGTTTCCGTTTGGGTTCAATTTCCTATCCATCCTATGTTTCCTTCACCCATTTGCTAATGCCTTCTTTTCATGAGTGACTCTTTGTGGTTTTGTCTAGCCGGATGCTACCGTTTTCTTTTCACATGTACTCCTCGCTCAGTCAAAATCATAGGCACGTTAGTTCCTGCTACGCTTTTCCCCCAACACGTTTTCCCTCGTAGATTATCTTCTCTTTCCATCTCACATACTTTTTTTTGTGTGTGCTCTTTCTCTATTTAGATCTCGTTAAGTTTTGACTTTTTTTTTCCCTGTCCGTGTTCCTCTGAGTTGGCATATCGGCTTTCGAACAGCAGTCCCTTAACCGTTTTATCTTTCTGCCCCCCCCCCTCATTTCCACCATGCCAGGCGTTCCAATTTTTTGCGTGTTTCTGTTTCCCATAGTGCCTCCTTTTGAGCTCAGTTGCCCCCACACACTTGTTAATCCTTCGTCCTTCATAGCGAGGTTTCAATTTTGCCGGTTTACCACCCCTCTGCCAAATCTTCCTACCTTGGTATATAGTAGCCTTCTTTTTTAATTCTCTCTGACCCCCGCCCCAAGCAAACCCCCCCCCATACCTAACGAGAGAGCGTCTGGTGGGGACTAACTGGTGAGAGTCCCCTGTGCTCATCCTTATCCCCCCTTCCCTTTGAACTAATCAGAGATCCATAAGGAGTTCCCGCTGAGCTCTTGCTTTTCTTTTCCTGTTCGATGCCCTTTATGGGCCGTTTTCTGCTTTTTCGTTGTCCCCCGAAACCAGTGTTTAAGTCTAGGGGAGTAGACCCCCTCGGATTACCCCCTGTTGCCCAGGGAGTCCTAGACTCGTTGCTCCTCGTCGTCCCCATCTAGGTACCATTGTCGATGTCTTTTGATTTCAGCGATCTGTTCTATGTGCCGTTTTCTTCCAAACTCCCCTTCGCTTTGCCTCCCCCCTCGATGAGGTTTTTTGCCAGGAGGCCGCCCCCCCATTCCGTTACCCTCCCCTATTTGCTCCACCCACCATGCCATGCCTCTTTTTGCTTCCACTTTTGTCCGGTACAAGATCCAGATCCATCCTCCTCCCAGGCACCCTTGCTTCTTCCTCAGGCAGCGGCAAGGTTTACCAACCCCCCTGAATGCCGCAGCGGCGGGTTTTGCCCCCCATCCTGTGAATTTGCGCTTCGACCCTCTTATTTTTTTTCCTTTCACCGACCTGCTTCCGCAGTATCGAGCCTACCACCCTCCAACGCGTGTCTCTATGGTGTAGTATAAGGTTTTTTTCCCCCCTTTCCCCAGTACGGTGTGGTCCTTATTTCAGCCCCCCGTTTCGTTGCTCCGTGAGTTGTCCGTCCCGTCCAAGCTTCTGCCCCGTGAGATCTCATGTCGCCTCAACAAATCGTCTTCCCCTTTACCTTTCAATTCCCCTCGGAGCTCGCTTTTCCTTCTTCGCACTCTCTTAATCACGGCAGGTAAGATTGTGTTTTTTTCGTCCGACCGAATGCCGTTGGTTGCGCCGTTGGTTTATTTCTACGGAGCAATGTTTTTACTCAACCGTATCGTCGTAACTTCCCCCGGTGCCTTTTCCGCCCCCTTCCTTATTTTTGGAAGTTGCGGCCCCCTGGTGGTTTGACGAACGATGAGTCTTCTCATTTCTTTCTCGCCCCAGTTTGGCCCAAGACTGTTGTATTCCCCCTTCATAAAGATGTATTGCCCAGTGTTGACCCATTCACAGGCTATATGTGGATTTCTGCGGCCCAGACTTTCCCTTGAGCGGTACAATACCACCCTCTTTTTATTCTCCTTACGACCCCGAGTCTCCACCCCAACGTGTTCCCTTGATTGTTTTTGATTCTGCCTCGGTAGTAAATTAGTCATAACTTACGCCGTCCCATCTGTCCCCCCATCGTTTGCTGGCCCCCTTAGGGGTTTGTTTGGGGCAGGCCGATAAGCGATCTCCCCACCTTTGCTCTGTTTTTCTTGCCTCGACGTCTGTTCCTCTTTCCCCTCAGCGTTGTTCCTCTAGAAAAGTACCCCCCAGCTTTTTCCCCCTTGCACCTTTCCTTCTTTTTCATCCGATCTCACTGTAATTTGTACCTTTTTCTAGCAGGTGTCGACGTTCCGAATGCGCATTCCCTTTTTCCCCAAGTGCATTCGTCTTTCCCTTGTCTTTTTCGTGGTTAAAGAGCTTTCCGGCAGCCCTTCCTCCTGCCCCATCAGACTTACACCTTTATTCCCAATTAAGGGGTAGAGTAGAGAAGGGAATTAGAAGTATAGTAGACAACCCCCCAATTTTTTCCACGACATGACTGTGGGGGTGGATAATAGTCCCCTCCGTGTCCCTCCATCTAGTCCTCCTTTGAAATCAGCTCCCCCTAATTTTTTTTTGGGGTATTACGGTCTGACATAACGCCCACCCCCAAAGTCCCCCTTCTAGATGCGGGCCCCCCCGTGGGTTCGTTTTATCTCCAGTCCATCGCATGTGAGTTCCACAACTGCTTTCTGTTCGCCGTAGTGGGTTTCGAATTATGGAGCGCTCCATTCTTCCCTTCAAGACGTGTCTGTCTTTGAGGATGCATCTTTTTCCCGCTTCGTTTCATTTAGTTCCCTGGGTAACTGGTCCTTTTGCTTATCGGTTTGTTTTTTTTCCCGCCCTGACACTGTTTTTTTTCTCTTGGGACAGTTTTTTGACCGATCCGTACTTCCCGGATTCCCCCGCTTTCTCTTTTTTCATTTTTGCCTTACAGCAAACAAGACGTTGCACCATGTTTCGCCCCCAAACCCCGGTGCCCCGTTTGTCAGGTGGTAAGTTTCACTGCCCGCCCCCAACAACCTCAGTGAGTTCATCATTTTTGCCCTGCACGTTTGGACCAATTATCGTTTCTTCATGTCCTAAAGCTAGACACCTCACTCCCAGGGCCACTTTTTTTGGATCATTTACGATTGAGGTCTCTTTTTCCGCTTTGAAGTATAACTTCTTTTCGCGTTGTTTCTTCGTTCCTGCCTCCATTGCGTACAAGGTAAAGGGCTACTCGTTTTCCTTGACCCCGTCCCAAAGTTGAAAGAGTCCCAATTTCTTTTGCAAACCAACCATGAGGGAACGGATCTCCTGGAAATGTTTTCCCCTTTCTGAGATGCCCCTCCCCCCATTGAAAGAAGCCAATTCGTCTTCCCGTGTCAAACCTCCCCCCTCAACTGCTTTTAAGAGTATCGTCCAATGCCAGTGTCCTTTTCATCGGTTTGATTTTAAATTTTTTGCTCCAAGGTCTGAGAAACTAATCTGCAGCCTCCATTGGGGAAAATCTTGACATGAAACAGAGAGGGGTGAACACCTTCCGATATTTAGCACTCGTGTTCAACCTCCCGACACGTTTCCCCAATGAGACGTGTTCCCCCCCCTTTTAAGAAGATATGTGTTATGAGCCTGATCTATCATCTTCCCCCTCCAGATTCGGCTCAGTATAGGCTAATAAATTAAACGAAAGTTGATGAGACCCCTGAGAGAACCCCCCCCCCGAGCTCAATAAGTATCTTCCTCCCTAGACGGTTTACTCCCCGTGAGCTGGAGTGGGGCTTTATTCAATCCGTACTGGGCTTCTCGGAGAGTTTGACATTTCCAGAGAGCCCCAATATCTTTCTATTTCCTTCACCCCTCCCTTTTGGCTTCCGCTGTGGCATTTTCCCCCCCTTGGCTGCTGACGGATATCGTTCAATGGACCATTTATGGATGATACTTTTCTTTGACGGATTTTGATGCCGTCCGAATTCCTCGGTCCCGTTTTTCCTCCCATCCCGTGCGGAGTTAATTTTACTTCTGGTCTCTTGCGTTGCCCCCAACCCGTCCATCGCCTTTGCGCCAGAAATTCTTTTTTTTCGCAACCGCCAGTTGCGTATTATCGCTCTCCCTCCCCTCCAACTTTGTTTCCGAAGCAGCGGCCAAATGGACCCAGCCATCGAGCCCCCCGCCCCGAAGACTTCTTCAGAATTTTACTTTTGCTAGTCACACGCCTCATAAGTTTATAATCCAATTCTTTCCGCGCCCCCTTCCCTTTCTAAGCGGCGACGGCCCCCACCGGCCCACATCTCTTCGAAACGATCGTCCCCCTATTCTGATAGATTTTGCGCGGCTTTTTACCCTGCTCGTGTCCCCTCGATTGTCCGATCACGCTTTGCGAGTTGTCACTGTTCCCCTCCTCTCTGCTGTAAGTTTGGAGGTGTGTGAGGTGGCGGTGAGTGTCTGCGAATTAGGTGGGAAGTTAACGTTCAGGGTCAGTCCTCGATGTGCTGGCGAACGCCGAGAGCGCCCAAGATGAAAGGGTATAGGTGTCCATCAGAGATTCAGTTGTCTCTTTACAGCTCTGTTCCCCCCTCCTCTAGTAAGGCGATTACTTGGGGATCGCCCTTTTTTGTTTTTTAAATATATTTCTTTAATCGCGAAGGAAGAGACTCTTTGAGTGTTCCCCAGTTTTTTTGGAAACAATTAGGAGTCCTTCCTGTTCCTGGGCGGACGTTTTTTATTTAGTAGGTTTGGGCTTTTTCATCGTAAGGGGGATTGGAGATGAGTTTTCCGAACCGCCGTTCGAACCTTCCTCGGACTTGTGCGCTGTACCACCCTCCTTTTGAATCCCCCTACTCCTCTTTTCCTCTCCGGTTGTGGTATTTGCTCGTTATGTTAGGTGAGCAGCTTTCCTTTGGTTCTTGCCAGGAATAGTCTTTTTCGAGGGATTGGCTCCATAGAAGAATCTACGTTTCTTCTTCGCCTATCACCACCTCTATCCTCGTTAACATGCGACTATTTAGAAAATCTGAGTCGCCCCACATAGTGCTAGTCCCTTATTGATTAGGGCGCGGGTCATGTCAATACTTTCCTTTTTTTTGACAGCGCTCCTGTGGGACAAAGCCTATGCGCGCTCAATCCAGCTGGTGTATTCTTAGACGTCTCTCTCCCCAAGCCAGGGACACCCCGCCCCCTCCCAACCCCCCCAAACTACTCGTCCTAGCTTCTTGGTACAACCGTTGTCTATCTAGTGCTACGAGGTGGAGCTTTTTTCCCCCAGAAGGATCCCCCGACTCCTGTTAAGCTTGGAATAGATCCTTTTTTAGCCGCCGCTTTCGATAAAAAAGCATTTTTCCTTGTGGCGCCCCGCGCTAATTCTTTGATCTGCTTTCCTCCACAGATGATATTTTCCCAATGTCCTGTTCCGAGACGTGGGCTCGGGCCAGGAGGAAATGTTCCCTATTTAGTTTAGATCCGATCTGACCCCTGCGGTTTGCCCCGGAAACCCCCGAGAGCTTCTGTCCATTGTCGCGTTGGCGCGTTCTTAAATGTGCATACGCCTTGATTGACCAAACCCCGTTAATATTTATGTTCTTCCTACCCTCCTAGCCCTTCTCCGACAAGAGAAGATACCCAGGAAGGCAAGTCTATGATCCCTTCCCGGGGACCCACACCCTCACCACCTCTTTTCTCTCGCGTGTTTGGACTCCGAAGATGATTCGCCGGCTATCCCTGAGAAGTCGGCCCAATTCGACCACCGCGTTGACTTGCTGCGATGGATTGGCACAGGCGCAGTGGGTGTTGCATTTGCTCATTTCCCTTATTCGTTCCGAGCTTCCGTCTAATGCGAGGACCGCGTTCGCCCCTTTTGTTTTAAACCCATCAGGAGTTTCCCCCTCGCGGTACACAATGTAGACCTTCATTTTTTTTTTCACTCTTTCGACGAAGGATTGCCTCGGTTCGATTCTTTTGCTTTTAGAATCCGTGTCCACGTTCGCTCAGCGCTTAGTGCTGCCCATGCCGGACACCTGGTAATTTCCTCACGATTTGTCTTACCGGTCCACCTGATGGGTACTACCAGAATTCTCTTTTGAATTTCTTGTCTGCACATCCTTGGGAGTACGCCCTTTAAGTTTGATCGCCAAAAAGTTTTTCACTTTTGCCTGATGCCAGTTGCAACTAGTTAGGGACTTTGGCCCCCTTGACACTAACTATTTGTCCCTTTTTCATCACCGAAGCCCGGGTCAGTAACCCACAGCGGTCGTCCCCGTTATCCCCCCCGGTTAGCTTGATCCACATGCGTGACCCCTATCTTAGAGCTAATTCTGACTAAGTCTCCAATGTTCACTCTCTTCTGTAGGAATTATATACCGCTGACAATGCAACTTTTTCTCGACCGTCGGTGCGCCCGAACTGCGCAAATTTCCCTAGAAACGTACCTAGATAGGAAATTTTTCCATATCCCGACTTTGACCCGGATGTTACAAGTGAGCAGCGGGCACGCCTTTTTTCCTCCCCCTACTGCGAATAATGTTTTCTCCATCCACGGTTGAAGGATATAGCCATTATTGAGGGCTATCTGTGAGACATGCTGTCCATTAGAAGCGAGTCCCAAGGGTTAGATCGATATCCCTAACATTGCCTGCCTGTTTAATGCCCTAGAGAGCCTTCTTTGATATCTTAAAACCCGAACCTGGTTGCCCACTTCAGACCTTCCTTGAGAGATGCTAGCCCCCTCGACAGCCACGACGGGGTACGGCACTTGTGGCGGGTGCGCTGAAGGCCGACGAGCCGGAACTCCAATTCGCATTCAAAAGACGTGTCACCACTAGAGAGCTGAGGGTGACGGTAAATTTCATTGCGGTCTTCCGTCGCGCTTCTTAAAGATTCAGGAGTACATGTCCGGCTTACCCTGCAAAGATGTTTGGCGAGCTAGCCCCTAAATTAGAGTGCCCCTTACACAAGAGGTTTCGACCTACAGGAGGCGTAGATGTGGCTTTTTTTGGTGCATACGCCTGGTTGCCTCTTACAGTGTTGTTTGTTGGGAGACAATTTCTATATCCCAAAATCGTTGGGCCCAGGGGTTATGGGGCGACTCTGCGGGGATGATTAATAAGTGATGAGCCATCTTTCCCAACTTTCAAACCTGGCAGAGAGGTGGACCGCCCCGAATATCTTTTGATCTTTCTTTGGACTCGGTCGAATGTTGCCCGTTCAACGAAGATGTCGCCACGTTCGTGAGCTGTCTCGAACAGACCGGGGGCCCCCGACAACTTTCCCCTGGATCTCGGAACGTTATGCCTGAGCACCAGGCTTTTACGAGCGTTTAACCCGAGGCAGATTCAGGAAATGAACTTCCAACTCACTGCATAAGAACAATTTAAAATCCGAGAGCCTGTTTCTCAGGATCGACTCATTGATCCGAACGGAATCTTTGTGGCTTTACTTTCGCTTTATTAGACAATCCACATCCCCTCGTGTCCCGATTTACGTTTCCCTTGTGTAGTGTACCACCTACAGCATTTAACCATTTAGGATGCAGAGCGAGTCCAGATTGATGCGCACTGTGCACACCATGTTAGCCCGCTTCCAATTAGCTCGGTAGCCATGCAATTTTACACATGGTTTTTAGCATCTCCGCCCTTTTAGCGCCCCTCCTCGAAACCGTTTTACTCTAAGAATCTTTGACTTTAGGACTTCTAAGAGGACAGGATCTCCCTTTATCCGTTTTTCATTTCTAAGAATTTTACCTCTCAAGAATTGAATAGCTCGTCAGGCTAAATAACTATCGCTGCTCCCACTAAATCACATCGTTCACACTTTACCCACCAAAGACTTCTCCCTAGGTTTACTGTCCGCCTGACAAGAGTTTCGTTTTTTTTAGAACTTCTTTTTTACTCTTCAATGTGAAATTTGTACTGGGACAAACTCTTTGATAAAGCGGCCCATTAGGAGTATAACTCTCGGCCCTGGTGGCCCATCCTGAGAAGTCTTCCCCTCTTACCAGTGCTATTTCTCTGATTGATCTTGTCTCCGTGGTCTCCCAGAGCAGGCGCTGGCCATTTGTTGATAACATAGGTTTACTTATGAGCGGCAAAGGCCATACTAGTTTTGCGTCCAGTACTCTCTTTTTTTTATTAGAACCACCCCTTCTGCCCTTGGATTACTCCCTCGCACAGGGCCCAGAGGAGATGACCCCGAGATCCTTGCACAGCTTGCTCACCGTATCTCTTAGTAACGAAGCCCTTCTCCTCTCCGCCCATACCTCCCAGAGAGATCCTGGGGACAGTTGCCAAATATAAATATTGGCTACGAGTCTACTCCTATTTCCTTTTTGTCAATTTATCGCGCCGACTATGCTCAGGCGCTCTGCGAACAGCACCAATCTATTCTTCATGTTTTCCCTTTTTGACCCTTCATAATAGAAAGGGTTTTAGTTTTGGTTGGTCTTTTTTCTTGCTCTCGCTTACTGCCTTTGCCTCTATCTAACGCCTCTTGAATTCGCTCCCCCCAAGACCTTTCTGTAGGAACTCACGCCCTTTTTTTTCTTTGCTTTTTTGGCGAGCGGCCCCTTTGTCAATCCTTCAATTGAAGTCATTCCCCCTTTTTTCCCACGTCCTGCAGTCTCCCCCATGGTCGACACCCCACTCTACTTCTCTTAGCGATTTTTGCATGTCTCTGCGCCAGGCGTTTCCTATCCATGGCATGTTTTCCGCTCGTACGACGCCCCGGCAAAACTTCTCGGGGCGCCTTCGAAAATATATTTTTCAAGTTAGATGACTCTTCCTCCGTTTCCCTTTTAAGTCTGTTTGCTGTAGAGTCGATTTCGTGTAACTACTTTGCCGTTTTGGCCAGATCCTTTTTGCCGTGCTTTTCCTCCCACGTCTTCCCCCTACCCACTTGCCCGCGCCAAATCCGCACCTTGAATCCCCTTTCAGAGTAGAGCTTTTTTTTCGTCCAAAAATTAGCTTCTTCTGGTCCTTAGTCTTCGCGCTCAGGCATGCCCCCCCACCCTTGGCCCCCTGCCCTTCCTATGCGTTACTCTAGACGTCCACCGCCACCCCTCCTTCCAATAAAGTTATGTGGCTCGCTCGCTAGAAGCCTCAACCAAGTTCGTAGCGCTCCTCCAACCACACCCAAACTTCACCCACTAATGCCCTAGAGTATGGCCCTGACTCTCAGGTCTGCCTCGGATTAGACGGTCCCAGCTTGACCCACCGCGCCCATCTGTTACTTATTTCTCCCCCCCCCCTCATACCCTATCAAGAGATTTGCGTGTCGCCGCCCGAGCCCGACTCCAGTTATCGCCGAACAAGTTGACCATGCCTTGTCGAGCTTCTTCCGTTGGCGATGGTTTCCTCATAGTGCAGGCCCCTTGATCTCTTTGCGGTCGATGACTTCCTACCCCATTTCCGTTTTTTTCCCGGCTAAAACTCTTGAGCTTATGGCAAGCTCTAGCTGCCTCGCAGAGAATCGTTAAGACCGCACGTCCCATGGAAATTCCTGTTAGTATAGAATGCAACGCTGCGCGCCTCTCCAAGCATCTTACCATTTCTCAAACTTTTGTCCGCTGTCTTCCTCTGAGTTATGGTGCCACCCCCCGCCATTCTTGAAGTGGAGACTAAGCCGATTGCTCTTTAGGCGTCTATCATGAGTGATTATCCCCACTAATCGTAGAGACCCCCGCACTGGCGCCTATTCAGATTGGCCAGTGACCGTCTGGGGTGGTAATGGCGAATCACCCTGGTTCAGTGATTCCGAATAAAGAGCTGCCTAGATCCCTCGATTCAGAACCACATCGTCGGGGCAGTTTTTTGTTTTTTTCTGTGACCCCCGTGACCCCTTCTGTGTTCCCCTTCGACAGAGCGCGAATGAAGAACTAGATTTCCTTGAGACCGCGTCCACATGCGCGTTTTCTGTAGCATAATGCCTTCCCCTTCGACTCGACCTCTTTTTCGTCAACGCGACCTGCATGATGCCAATAATCATTTTAATTTGCAGGAGCAGAAGCGGCAAGCCGCCCCGCTCCGTAGCGCTCACCGTTTTCCTTATATTTTTGGTCCCTGTTCAAGTTGCCCAGGCCTCTGTTTTGGCCCCCCTTCCGGGATGTTCTGTCTCTCCGACCCCGTGAATCGGCCATCACAGCGCCTGCCCCCCCTTACCGCATGCGGTTCCACACGTGTCATGCTTTGCATTTTTTGGTCTTCTTTTCCGGAAGAATGGCCGGCCACTTCTTTTAACCCGCCTGTTTTTGGTCTGAGAAAAGTTACCTGATGTTTCGGCCTCAGATTGTATCGCTCATACTCGAAATATTCTGGTTGTAAATTGAAACGATTTGCAAAGTCCAAAGCTCCACCCTCACTCGGCGTCGTGTCTTTGTGTTTAGTGGCTTTCCCTGTCGCACGATATATACCCGCATCCTCTCCCCGTCTTGGGCTGGTATATGTGCATACCCCACTCCTCACTCCCCTCGTTTTAAACCAAGTCGCCGGTTAGATCTATAGGAATGGAGACTCAGCCCCTCTGCCTTCATTGGATCTTTGCGCCTACTGTTATCTTATCTGTTCTCCATCCTTTTAGTTGTTCGTATAGATCTCTCATTCTTTCTAGAGCTCATAGGATTCAATTTTCTTTAATCTTTCTTTATGATAAAATCTTTCCTTTTTCCAGGTGGGTTCTGGTGTTCTTCTCGGATGCGATGCTATCCCAGGCTCTTTCAGCATGAACCTGTTTGTCGGAGTCCTTTTATGTTCATTTTTTACTTCACCTTGCGGCGATATTCTTGTTTTGTACTTCTTCCCTTCTCTGGGCTTCCGACGCCTGATCGGTCTGTGATTTTTTTTTAAAATAGGATTACAAGCTTTACCTCTTTTCGTTTTCGTTCTTTCTCTCCGTAC
>Ga0179593_1476470_pt1 | contig 12626 bp, 18 predicted proteins | sample CZODoug2_1_08_16_FD_185931 | JGI IMG/M metagenome (GOLD analysis project Ga0179593, IMG submission 185931) | Vadose zone soil fungal communities from Angelo Coast Range Reserve, California, USA - CZODoug2_1_08_16fungal (PacBio error correction) | ecosystem: Environmental > Terrestrial > Soil >... | reverse complement strand
TTTTCCCATTTCGTTTCCCCTCTCCTCTCTCTTCCCCCCCCCCTTCTGCCCTCCTCCTTTTTTTCCATGCGACCCCAGAACCTATTCTCAGCCGAGGTAGTTGAAGGCGTCTTCGTCCTGTATCTAGACCTACTTGAGGAACGATTTTCCGGCCGGATAGTTTGCTGGACCACCGGGGCTGCTACGTCTGACCAAAATTCAGAGTTTCTTCGCACTTTTTGCCGATATGGGGAATGGAAGTGCTCTGCGCCCCTTAGGCGGACTGTACCGCCGACAAAGGCGACTGGCGCTGCTCGCTTGGTTCGAACAGGCAAGGAGTAAGACAAACTAGGAAGGCGGTCCAAGGGTGGAGGGACTCCTTCCGCAATGCGCCCCCACCCGTTTTCGTGAGCAACAGCAGGCTTTTGGATGTGCTCGGATTAAATGCCTTCATGCCGGCACTTTAACAGAATCACTACCCGGAACTGGCCTTTGATTCCCTGTGCTGAAGCGCGATGTCGGTCCCCTGTCTCTAAGGTCCATTTATGATCGAGGTGCGAAGGAGTTAAGCAGTTCCGCGTATGTTTGGTAGTTTGTGTTTCTTACCATCGGGCGGATCTGTTTTTCTTTTTTTTGTAGCTGTTAAATCATCTACGACTTCCCTATCGCCAGGTCACCGAGGCTTTTTTCTTTTGGCCACCCAGGGTCAGTGGGAGCGCGATTGTGGGCACGCGGATGGAAACACTTCTGGCGGACGGACACGCCCCTCTCAATCGCCATTGTTGCGCTGTCCCCTGGGACGAAGGGCAGGTTTTTTTTTCGTCCACCCCTTTTGACCATTACAAGGTTGGATGTATTGTACTTGGACCCGGCGATGTCTTGCTGGAGTTTTTTTTACAGAGGGGCGGGCCGTGCTGTCTTTAAATGGACGACCTTGAGGGCTCAAGGCAGACGGTTCTTGCAAACGTCCCCTGGGCACAACGTCGTGACGGCGTGAGCGGGTCCGTGCTGGCCTCTGGGAGAGTTAGCAGTTGGTGGACTGCTCTGGCGCTGCTCCTCGGTAATGAAGAGGGAGGGCTCGGACCGATGGGGTTTCCGGCGATAGACCTTTTGAGGTTTAGATGGGGATGGTTTATTGTTTTTTCGGGCGTGATTTTCCTTTGTGATCTCTTTCTTAATTGGTCAGTATCTGTTTGAAGTTAAAGAGGCCTTTTGCCGTTCATCGGGGCAGGGGAGGACATTTTCGTTTAGGAAGCAGCGCATGGTCACTTTGGATTATTTCTTTATTTGGGAATGAGGGAAGGTTGTCTTGGAGTCAGAGGTTTTTTTTGTTTGTGGGGTTTTTTCGGAGTTTTTGATTCCCGGTGGTTCCTCGCTTTGTTTCCGCCTTTTTTTCTCTAAAAAGCTTTCAGAAGCATTATCGGACGAACACTCCTTTTTGATCACCCTTGAGACTTATGGATTGTCCGATTGTCCTTTTTTTTCATCATCGAGCCCTTGGGGATGGAGGCACGCCGGCGGAAGAAAAACGGAAGATCCCCAGGACACCCCCTGCCTGGCGGGGGCGTCCTTTGTTTGCGTTGGCCGCGATTGCGGGCCCACCTGGGCCTGGTTTTTGGGGGATAATTTTCTCTACACGTACCCGCGGAGATCGCAGTTGCGGTAGGGGTGGAGCCGCGTACGTTCAGTGGGGGACGCTGTCCGAAAATAATTAGTCAAACCCTTACTTAGGAGATGGATTGATACTTTTTTAGGGGGCTGAGGGGGGAAGGGTAACTCCCATCTTTTTTTTTTTTTTTTTTTGTGAGAGGCGAGGTATGTTGGCTGATGAGTCAGGTAGTGTGATGCTCGCTGTAGGGTCATGAACCACTCCTTCTGTTTCGGGAAACTTTCCGACCCCCCCCCAAACCCCAGCCCGCCAGTCCAGATGCTAACCCAACCCTCTCTGAAGGACGTCTTTAGTGGAACCAACTCCGGTACCTATCCAGCCTCGCACATTTGCCTCTACTCACCTCATCCGCGGACCTTGGACCTTCAGAGAGTTTAGTGCGCCCCGAAGAGTGTTGGCTGTTTTTGCTGGCTTTGGTCGTCAGCCAGTAGCCGCCTCTGCGTCAGCGAAGATCCCTCGTCGGGCTCGCGGAGTTTTTGCCGCATTCAAGAGCTGCCGCCATTCATAGAACAAAGTTGGATTGGTTCCCCCCTTGGTCCGTTTCGCTTTATTATTTTAGCACGGAGCGCACGGTCGGTTGGTCTGGCTATGATGAAAAGCTGTGGTTGTGTGCCTAGGATTGCGCCTCCCTCCGCAACTCACAGAGGACCACCCAACTCTCTTCTTTCCTCGTTACGCCCTCCCCCCCCGTACACCCAATTCCTCCTGCGCAGGAGATTTTCCCATTCCCCTGTTCCTTTCGGAATCATCCCTCCCTTCGCTCCAGCCCACGGCGCGACCCGGTCTCCAACTGAAGTCGTCAGTTGTCGTCACCCCCCCTGTTTCGCGCACCGAGATGGCGCTGCCCCCGTCCTTCCTTCTGTTGGCGGAAGTAGGCCGCCCGAGCCATTTTTGGAAGGAAAGGGGTTCTTTGGTTGTGTTGATCTCGTGCACGGGTCTCCGTCCGCGTCATTGCCAGTAAGAACGGGGCCTTTTTTTGGGTTTCAGCCTCTGTCCTTCAGGCAGCCCTATTTCATTGAAGATCATCTGAGGTGATCGTGTACCAAGGTTCCCTAAGACATCTGCCAGATTGGGAATTTGGCCTCACCAACCCTGTTTCCCCAGCCATCATTTGAAAATTATCCCGGCCCGTTTTATGGCTGGTCTGTCGGTTGTTGCTTCCTACTTGGGGTCCGTCTTTTCCTGCAGCGAGGGACCACGTCCTTCCCTTCTTCTTTGGAGATCAAGCGTTGCGTTGGCTACCGTTGTGGTGCGGTGTCCAGCGGTCGCTCCCAGATACGGGCATGCAGGCCCTGTTCCGGCCCTTGTTGTTGCAGTTAAGGTGTTTTTTTTACAGATCCACGGAGTGCGCCAGAGGGACGTGCTGAAGGGAGCTTTCCCGATTATCTCTTTTAATGGACTGCTGATACCCGCCGATCCCCCCCCTCCCCGTCGCCGGTTTGATGCAGGTCACTTGCAGGTTGCCCCCCCTTTTCCTTGGTGCGGTTTGTTTGGGTTGTGATTCTTTCCCGAATGTACCTTTTATTCTCCGCTCGTATTTGAGGGGGCGCTTTCCGTCCCAGCAGCCGTCCCACCTTTGAATTGCTTAGCCATGCCTCCTGACGTGAGAATCCTCATCGGGTAATAGGAATAGGTTTTATAAATTTCCTACTTTGCGCTATGGAATTTTTAGCCTTGCCTATGCAGCCGCACCCCCCCCAGATCACCCCTGGTTATTCCTTTTGTTGCCCCCCCTTCGGCATGGCCCTTGTCTCCAGTCCGAATGGCTTCTTGCCCTTGTGGTTACCCTCCTTTTTTCTCTGACTTCTTTACACGACTTGTCTGTTTCGCGACGAACCGTCTGGGTTTGTCGATTTACAGAGGACTTACAACCGCTCAACAGAGAAAAATGTTTGCCACGTGATACTAGTACCGACTACCTTTTGTTTTATGCCCCCTTAGGCCCGATCGAACGGGGGGGCCTGTTGCAAGAATTTTTTACCTTAACCCCTCCCCGTTTTCGAGCACAGCCCTCGGGTAGACGCTGGCCGTTTTCCACGAGGGACTTTTGGTTTTGAGCGGCCCGTTTTTTTCCTCCTTGCTACGAGTCTTTTCCCTTACTGCCCCTTCGTCATATCTTTTTTAAACATTTTCACGATTCTTTCCGTTCCCCCCTGTTTGTCGGGCTTCCCACACAAGGTGGTTGGATTAGACAACAATTTCTCCATTTCTCACCCGGTGTTTTTTAGGTCCCCCCCCACCTTCCCATTGTATGTTTTGGCCTTCCCGCCTCAGGAATTTTGTTTTCCCGTCGAAAGTGTCCGTGAGTTTTTTGTCGTGTGTGGGCCCCCCTTTGATGGTTTGGTAGCCGTCCTTTTCATGTTACTTCTATCTCAGGTTCTCCTCCTCCGTGCTTTGGGGTGCGTGAGCTTTGTCTGCTGGACGTACCTGTGCAACACCCCGTGCCCACACCCTCCACTTCCTCGACCCCCCCCCACCTTCGCGACCGTTTTTTGTGTCCAGGTGCAAGGGAACCTACTTCAAGTGTTTGCAATAAAGTTTTGCTTTTCCTGACCCGTTTTGTACTAGCCGGAAAAACCCCTTTTGTCCCCTCCCCTCACACTTTTACAACCTTTCCCTGCGTGACGTGTTAACCCCCCACCTGTCGACTCCCAGGCTTAATTGTTTGGAATTATTCTAACTACCCCAACAGAGTCACCCCTAAGGACGGCCGATCCTCCTATTTCCCCCGCAACCCCCTCCACCTCCCTTCAACCCTCCCTTACTTCCACTCCACATTCTACCCTCCCTCCCCACCCCCTTTCTGTTCATACTCCTAACCTCACACCACCCATCCAAGTCCTCCCCACGAAGACAAGGATCTTTTATGATCCCATGCACATCTGCGGCCGTTTTGGTGTTCCCCCTGGATCCCTCCGGCGAAGGAGACTTTCTACCCCCGATATGTACGATTCAATACTTTTCCCCCCTCCCTGACCTGATCAACTTTTCCTTGCACTTTTCCCCCCCTTCAGCGGTTCGCTTCTCCAAATGGTGCGGCAGTTCGTCCTCAGGTTGTTTGGTTGACCGTGACCTGATTCCTTTCTTTTCCCCCCCACCACACCCTGTTGCGAATGGTCTTGCGCCCCCGACCCCGTCCCTGTTTTTTTTTCTTTTGTAGACAACATTTTCCCGGTTGGCACGGGGGCAACTCCCCCGTCGGGATATGGTGGGTTCACAGGGGGGTTCTGACGGTTTGCCCCCCAAATGTGTAGCCACGCCCGTTTTCCTTTGCAAAAAGGTTTTTGGTGAAGTCCTTGTGAGGCGCCATGCATTCGTTCCCCCCCCCCACCCCCCTTAATGACATTTTGCTAATACAACCTCCCTAGAGGCCGGGTGATTTCTCAACTTGGGGCTCAATGATGTAGGCGTCTGCGATTTGAGTCTGCCCACGGGGACCCCTCAACAAGATGGGTTTAGGTGTGTTGGAGGTTCGTTACGAGCTGTACCCCTTTCAAAGTGACTTTTTCTGCTAGGCTGTCTTGATACTCTGGCCGAGGAAACCCCAAATTTTCACCCCTTCCCAAACGCACATTGTATTTTTAGCGCGTACCAGTTTTTCTTTTTTTCTGACCTGACAGTAGTTCAGTTTACCTTTCTTCGGTTTAATAGGGAACGCCTGCAGTCCAATTCAACTTGGAATGTTCGCTTGATCTGTTTTACCAATGACACCCTTTCAACAAACAGTTTACCCACGGGGACCATCTCCTTCACCAGGTCTTTTCCCCCTTTTATCCACCTGACAACAGACGCCAATATGACCCGATTTTTCCCGGCCCCCTTCGCCCCAGCCTCCTGGCGTCATCCTTTCCTCATTCGGTCTCACTGTCCCTTCTGTGACCCCCATTGAACTGCCCGCCAGTCTTTACGGCCCTTTTCCCCTGAAGATTTCGCGTCGTGGTTTCCCTTGTTTTGTGACGTCCTTTCATCTGTGCGTCTTCCCATAGTAGTAGATTTCGGGAAATGGTCGGCCCCCCCCCCATCGTTTTTGTATTGATCCCGGCCTTCTCTTTGATTTTATTATCGGAAGGGTCATCGGGCTTGTTTGCCAACCCCCTCCCCCCGGACAGTGTCGGTTCCTCATGCCGTGACATTTTCTTCCGATGAGGTCTGGTGTTTTTCTTCTCTCTACCACCATTAGCCTTCATTTCCCCCCACATATTACTCTTGCCCCTTCCCCCCCGTAAAATGCCTCCCAGTTGCCAGCCTCGTGATTGGTCCTTCACTTTCCCCTCGGGATTCCCCACCTTTCTCCTCCAATTGCCCAGTGCGCTTGTTTTAGGGATGTTTGTGTGATTGAGCATTCCTTCGGATCCCTTGGTGACCCCCTTGCCTGGGTCTCATCCGTACGTTTTTCTGTCTCATAGTTTGAGATTGTGTCCCGACCCGGGGGCGTTTGTTGGACCGAGGCTTCGCCCCTGAGCATTTCCTTTTTGGTTCTGAGTTGTTTTTTTTTTGGAGAGTGCCTAAATCGCCCAGCTCCACACCCCTCTGATTTTATCCACGCCCCTCTACATTTTTGGCGAGCTTTTCCTGCCCTCAGTCCCCCATCTCGTACTGGTCACTCCCGTGTCCCTTCTTCGTGGCACATTTTGCTTTCCCCCCCTTTTAAGACTGGTTCCGTTGCCCTTTTTTTTTCTTTCTTTTCTTCTCATCAGTTTGGCTATTTTTTTCTCATCCCTCAGAAGCACAAACCCTTCCTTTTCCAATATGGCTTTGCATCCTTTCTTCTTCCCAGGTTCAGCCTTTTTCTGCGTTATTTAGTTTCGTGCGACGTCTGATATGAAACATACGTTTTTCTTTCCCCCCCCTTGCCCGACCTTTTTTTGCCCGTACGCTTTGTCCAAGCAAGTCCTGAAGATATGTTTTGGGTTGGTTTTTGTACGTGTGTTACGAGACAGCCTCTAGGAGTCTTTCTTGCTTTCTTTCACGCAAAACCCTTCAAAGCAGCAACCACTCCTCCGACTTGATCCCCCTAACGATGATTGATTTTTGTCTTCCCCCTCTACAGTGGCGATTTTTCAGATTCCGTCATCACCTTTCCTGGGGCCGGTCCAGCACCGGAAGGAACTGTTTTCCCAGGATTTTTCTTTCCTCCCCCGCGAGCCTGCACCCCCCCCTTGAAAGTTAGCGGCCGTCCCACGACACCTTTTCCTTCTTGCATTTTCGCCCATTCTTGATTTTTTCCCTCAGTTATACCTTTTAGTTTTCCCTCCTTTGATCCCCCCCCCCCGAAGTTTTTTTCACTCTCCCCCTTGTGCCCCCCCACGTCTTTCCGGTTGAAGAGCAGCTTGCGCCTCCCTCTTGGCTCGTGTCTGTGTTTTTTCCTCTTTCTGGTTTTTTCCAGACCTCCCTTGTTTCCGAGCCTGGTCTCTGGGAGGCCCCCCCCCAACCCTTTCCCCTTTGACACTCCCGGAGCCCCCATTCCTTCTTTCCCCTTTTTAATCCCTGAACGCCCTCCTTTTTTTTGTCAGTGGGGGTGATTTCTCCCGCTGTCGGTATGGCCCCCCATCCTTCCCCCCCCTCCCCCCCAACCTTTCCGCTCTCACCTTTTCTCACCCCGAGAACGACGGGACCCCAAGTGCATTGCGACAACTGGTTTTTTGCTTCTCTCTTGCCCCCGCCTTCACTAAAGTCGATTTTTGACCCCTTTGACCTCCCCGCCCATCCCAAGGTACCACCTTGACTTTTCCCCGAAGACCCAATCCTTCCTATCCTTTCTTTCCCTTTCCCTGACCCATTGACACCCCATGTTCCCTCTTTTCCCTTTCTAGTCATACCTCCTCCTCCCCCATGCGTTTCCGAAGTTAGGGAACTTTTTACTCTTTCCCGTAGCCCTCCTTCCCTTTTTTCCCCCGCTAGACACCGTAGTTCTTTTTTTTTTGTGTCCCCGTTATTCCGTTACCTTTCTTCTTTCAACTTGGAACGTTCCTGTTTCCAGGAAGGCAAGTGTTTTTTCAAGCGTTTTGCCCAAAGAAGAACCCTCCATTCTCCGCATGTCTATGACCCTTTCCCTTTCTTAACCCCATTTCACAGTTTTTTCTTCGCCCAATGGTTTCTCCCAGCCCTTTGACGAGGTCCGAGCCCCCCTTTCCCATCCCTTTTTTTTTTTTTCTTTTTTTCCACTTTATGAGGAACCCCCAGCGACTCCAAATAATATGGGTTTTCCCCCCTTTCCTAAATTTTTTTTTTCCCCCTTTCCGGTCCTTACTCCCCCCTCTCCTTAGATGTTTTTATTTCGTATTTTTAACAGGTTTTTCGCCACGTTGTTGACAAAGTTTTCCTAGGGGGCATTTCTCCTCAGATTTTTTTTTAACTTAAGTTTTTCCAGCCCCTGCCCCTTTTCCTGACTTCCTTTCCCCCCTCACCTAGAGCCCCAATTGAGTTTCGCACGATTGGCAGGTGGTTGGTGAAGATTATTCCTTTGTTGACTTTTTTCAGAGACTTTTCTTTTACCTTTTTTTTTTAGAGCACACTCATTTTCCTGGGATTGTTAAATTTCTTTTTCATTAGGTTCTCACCTTCCCAGGCCGTTTGGGAACCTTCTTAGCCCCCTTTGGTTTCCCTGGGAGGGACTTGGATTGGTCTTTTTTTCCTTCCCAGACTTGTTTGTTTGCCGTTCAGTTTCACCCTGGTGGTTCGAATGTTAAGACGTCCCTCTGACGGCGTGAAAGTCCCCTTAGGGTTCCGTCTACGTCCCTTCCTTTCAAATGTCCCTCCTTTTCCTTGCCCCCAGTCTTCTAGGCTCCCTTTCCCCCTGGTCATTTGGACTCTTTCCAATCGTACCAGGATCTTCTTTTTTCCTTTTTTTGTTTGAGAGTCTCTGTCTCTCTGGTTTGACCTTCTGACCGAAGCCTCGGTTTCTTGCCCTACATACTTAAATTTTTGTCCCCTCCCTGTTTTGACCCCCCGTAAGGTCTCTTACCCTTTTGGACCCCAGTACAGTTTATAGTCTACTGAGGTCCCTTCCTGAGACGTTCCCCTTCCTTTTCTGCAGGCATCCCCCCCCCTTTTCCCTTTCCCCACAGAGTATGGATCCTCAAGCAAGTTACCCGTTCCTTTCCTGCTTCTTTGTAAAGCTTACGGTTTTTAGGAGACTTGCCTCAGTTTGATCCGAACTGAGGTTTCCAACCAGGATCTCTTTTCTCAGTACTTTTCCCCCCCCTCTTTTTTTTATATGTTTTTTATGCTTCACAACTGATATTGGCAGCTACCCCTTTCCTTTGGTCCTCCCCCTTATGCTTCACATTGTGGATTCTTCCGAGGAGTTTAACTGCTTTCACCCCCCACGCGTCTCCCCCCTCCTTTGGGTACTTTGTTTTTTTTCTCTTCCAATCCAAGACCGGCTTTTTTCCTCGGAGACTAAGTTTAGTCTAGCTGGCCGCCCCTTTTTGCCTCAACATAATTAGTCACGTACCTTCTTATTTTAGACTTGCTTCTTTTCTCCCTTTCGTATTGTTTTTTCCTTTTTGGCGTCCCCCCCTCAGTGGACCTTTGAGTGATGCTTCTTGCCCTCATCCTCGGAAATGCTTTCAACCATGTTTGAACTCCTTTCCGTTAGCGTCCCCCCCCCTTTTGGGTTGATTTATTCCCTGCGTCTGCTGTTTGCGGGCTTTTCAAGTTGAAGGTTTTCTTGAACTGGCTTTTTATTCCTTCCTTTTTCCTATTGGGTCCCCCCCCTTTTTCTCTGCCCACCTCAACTGTTGGTTCCCCCTTTTTCCTTCGTTCGGGGTTCGCCTTTAAGTTGGTTTGGAGATTGTTTCTTCGTAATGAGCGATGGTCTTTGCTGCCCTCCCTTTTCTCTCTTTGGCCCCTGTATACTTTTCTCTTTGGTTTCGGCCGCTTGCGTGTCCCCCGTAGTTTTTTTTCTGGTCAATTTTTTCTTCTTCTTTCATTTTTTTTTTTTTCCTTTTGTGCTCTTCCTGTGTTCCCCTCTCCTCCCCTTTTCCCCTTTTGTCTTTTGACGGCCTGGGTCTTTCGGAGCGGACCTTTTTAGTCTTTCCCTTACTTTGCTTATAGTCTCCCCCTCTTAGGTTGCACCTCTCTTCTTTGGGATTTTTGTTCCCCTTCCTCTTAGAATTTTTTCCTTTCCCGCGTCAGCGCCCTTTCTCCCCGGCTTTCACATTAACTCACCCTCTTTTTATGTTAGGTGTTCTTGTCCTTTTTTTTTTTTTTCCCCTTCCTTTCCGCTCTTTTTTTTTTTTTTTTGATTTTTTTTTTTTTTCGAAACCCCGGTCCCCCCCTCCACACAAGACAGGACACGATTGCGTTCCCTACGGTGCGCTACTTGTTTCCTTTCTTAAGTACCTTCAATTTGCGTTTTTTTTTTTTTGAACCCTTTTTTTTTATACTCACGTTTCGGTCCTTTCCCAGATAGCCGCAAGTGGTTTAGGGCCGTTTGATTACAGAGTTACCAGTTTCCCCCCCCAGGCCGTCTTTTTTTTTTTTGTAACCTATCACCCTTTTTTCCCTTCTGGTTTTTGCTCGGCCTTTTTCCCCCTGGATGCGCATTTTTTCCCCATGATTCGCCGCTGGGGGAATCCTAGGTTCCTTCCTGCCTAACTACTTTTTTTTTTTTCGTTGAAGCCCTTTATTTGAGGCTTTTGTCGGATTTGGAGGTTGAGCTTTCCTGGCACCCCTTCTGGTCTTTCCCCCCACATTTTTTCTCTCTCCTTTAAACCCAACCAACTGCGAAGCCGTGTCCTCCCCTCCATTTTTTGTTGAAGATACCTGTCTCCCTGATTTCACCTCCCCCCTGTTAACCGACGATTTCCGCTCTCCCAACCAAGTACCAACAGAATGCAAACCCAATGGTTACCTTTTTTTCCCTTTTCCCCCTCTTTTTTGAACGCATTTACATCCTTTCAGCTCGTGTTGTTGATGATTTGCTTTGATGAGGTCATGAGCCAGGTAGAGGTTCTTGATAGTTCCCTCTTAAAGAAACCCCGCTTGATCTCCCCGCGGCTGAAATTCCTCGCTCAAGCTGGTTCGACGTCCCCGCACCATAATTGTCACATTGGTTTTTTGCCTTTTTTCGCCTTCTCTGGTTTCTACTTTTTTTTTCTTCGTTCTCGCCTTTTCGAATTTGGTCTTTTTTTTTTTTTTTTTGCTTTTTTCCCCCTCCCTGAGTCTTTTGTGTTGCCCTTCTTTGCTCCTTCTCCTTTTCCCCCTCGGACAAATGCTTGGAGGTTGGCTGAATTCCCCACCCCCAGTTTTTTTTCCCCCCCCACCGTCATTCCCCCCACACCGACTGCCCCTCAGTTTTCCTTTTTGGTTCTAACTTCCCCCTTTCAGCGTTGCCATAATAAACCTGGTATTGAAGGTAACCCCCGAGAAGGTCAACAGTCTTTCCTCCCCCCCCTTCCCTGCTGTCCTGTGCATCATTGGAGGCCAAGACTTCTGCCCCCCTCCCCCCTGCCTTCCTCTCTTTTGGGGGAATGTGACGGTATTCCCCCTCACCTTTATTTTTTTTCTTGAGGACCGACCTCTTCTAGTTTTTGCCCCTTTATTACTTCAGCTTCCCAAGTCCCCCCCTTCCCTAGGCTGTTTTCTGACTCTACTCAGGCATCCTAGAACGTTCTCGACTTTTTTTTTTGCTGTTCTACCAGTTACACCTTTTTTTTTCCTCCCTTAGTCCCCAGCCTTTCCCCTTCTAACCCCTTCCCTTTAAGTTTCCTCCCTTTTTTTGAACTACCAATCTTTTGGAGCTTGATTTTGTGCTTTTTGTGCTGACTTTTTCCCGTTTTACCTTTTTTGCTTCTCCCGCTATGTCGTGACACGTCCTCAATGTCTTCTCCACGCTTTTCAGAACCGCGTTTCCGGCTTTCTTTTTTTCAATTTTTTCCCTTATGCCAATGCTGACCTTCCTTCAATGGTCCGCGCTGGGGGACGTTTGTTGAAGTGGTTTTTTTCAATAAGAGGTAGTCGACCAGTCTGGCCTTTGTTCTTTTCTCCCCCCTCTTCACACTGTCCCCTTTCCCTTTGTTTTCAGTCCCCTTTCCACGTTCGTCGCCGTGTTCATTTTCCTGTTTCGTTTGGACAACATTTTGATTGCTTGGTTCTCTCTTCCAGGTCGATTTTTTTCAGTTTTTTTTTTTCCTTTTAAGGTGTCTCGACGTCGACAGCACCCCGAATGGACAAAATAGGGGGACCGTTCCAATTTTGCCCCCTTTCCTCCCCATCCTCCCTCCGCACTTGTCCTCCCCCCCCCTCCCTTTTTCTTTGTCTCCCGCTTCTCGTCGGTTTTTTTTGAAGGTCGTACTGGGTCGCCGCCAACCGCTTAACCCCCCATACGTTTCCTTTTTCGTGCCGTCTTTCCCTGCCCTCCCTTTGCCGAGCTTCAGCGGCTTTGTTTGGCTCAGGCCAGCAGTTTTCCGTTTTGCCTCCCTTTTTTCTTTTTCTCCACTCGAACCCCATTTTCTGTTTTTTTTCAATCTTAACGTCAGATCGGTACACACCTCGTACTTGAAAAGATCACCTTTTTCAGAAGGTTAAACTGATTCAGCTTTGCACTACAGGTGATTCCCCTGTTTTTACCTCTCTTAGAACCGAGCTTTCCACGCGTCCCCCCCACCCTATCACCCCTCTGGCCAACCCCCCCCCTGGAGTTCCCCCCTCGAGTGTTTTCTCCCCTCCTCGCTTGTCTGGATTTTTTCGCTGCTTCAGGACGGTATGCGGTGTTTATTTCCCCCCACTTTCGTTCATGCAGTAGATCATCTTTGTTTTCCCAATACTCTTTGACCTTTTTTCCCCCTCGGGCGTTTGATGGATTGCCAGTTTGTTCTCCCGACTTCACTGACAAACCTTCGCCCACTTCCAGTTCTTTCCCCAACAACTTGCCCGGGTCGGGGGCCCAGGCCAGCTTACGGGTCTTCCCCCCCCTCAAACTTTGGGGTCCCTCCCCGTTTGTCTTTTGTTTTTTCAGGCCGTAATCCCTAGT
>Ga0179593_1467686_pt1 | contig 12626 bp, 13 predicted proteins | sample CZODoug2_1_08_16_FD_185931 | JGI IMG/M metagenome (GOLD analysis project Ga0179593, IMG submission 185931) | Vadose zone soil fungal communities from Angelo Coast Range Reserve, California, USA - CZODoug2_1_08_16fungal (PacBio error correction) | ecosystem: Environmental > Terrestrial > Soil >... | reverse complement strand
CCCGAACACATCCAGGGCTCAGGCCTTCTCTGGCATTGTTTCCCCTGTTCACCATTGGTGTTCCTGATTTCGCGAACGAAGTCCACGAGCTTTTCTCATCGGCGCCTTTGCAATACTCTAATAAGTCGTCCCCTTTCTCCCCTCTTGAACTTTTTGGGTGATCTGATCTCCCCTCGAGCGCTTTCTTTTCACCTTTTTTTTCACGAGGTCGACGACATAGGTCTCCCCCACAAAGGACCGGTAGGAAATGTTTCCGTTAAGTTTTTGGAACCCTTTCACTCAATCAGAGCTCTTCCTCAAAATTATTTTCGTACGAGAGGCTATTCTCGGGGGCCTACTAAGGCGGTCGGTGGATGAATGTCTAACTTCCTGAGAAGAATCCCCCCTCTCTTCACTCCTTCGTACGACGTTCTCCGAATTCCGCCCGGTCAATGGAGAAGACGGCTTTTCGTATAACTTCTCCCCCCCTATTTTTTTAGCAGACCTCCCCGCATCTGCTTCAAGCCGGATCTAACGACCCGAACCGGGCCTGCCCTAGTCACTTGTAAACGCATTCTTTCCCCCACTGGCTTCATAATTGATCCCCTCCTGGAACACAGAGCCTTAGGTGGAGACCATCCTTTTCTCCTCTCGCTTCCTCTGAGCCTCAAACGCCAGGTTTTTTTTCCCTTTCGCGCGTGCCCCTTTTGATTGGGGCCCTAGTCCCCTTTCTTTTTTCCAGCCGAGCCGTCGGCGCGATTCTCTCTTCTAGAATACATGGCGAAGCCGCACCTCGTAAGCGTCCGTGCAAGAGGCCATACTGTTTCTTCCCTTGGCCTCCCTCTGGCTCAGCCCCTCACCCAACAGGCGATGCCCCCAGCAGAGTTTGACTTTTACGCGATGGCACTTCACCCCGCGGCGTCTGTAAGCCTGCCCCAATTTTCTAATCTCCTTGCCTTCTTCGCATGATCTTTCTCCCGACTTATGGAAAACGGAGAGGCGGCAGAGGACCTTTTCTGAGAGCGACCTTGTCTAAATCTCTTTTTCCTTATCCTTCCCCCCCCCATCTCCCCATCCCCTCGAGAGTGAGAAGGCTAGAGATGTATAGACGTATTTACGGCCCACTACGAGAGATACGCCTTAGTAGTGAAGCCGGCCTCTCCCTTTATTGGCCCGCCTTTCTTTTCCCTCAGAGACCATGGGAACGTTTGCTACTCAACAGAAGACGCCGAGAAATGAGCGTCGTCCTCTTGCTGTGAGCGCTTCCCCGAAGTGTGAGCAAAAGCATTTAGAAGTAGGTGAGGACTCCCTCCTTGACTCGGCTTCTTATCCCTCCATCAGTTCTTTTTCTGATGGTTGTAGGCGGGCCGCGTAGAGCTGCATTATCTGTCCCCAGAATCTTTCCAGGTTTCTTTATGGAGAGAGAGAACTCGATTTTAAGAATGCGAGCTGCCTCTTGCCCTGTCTTTACCCTTTCTTTGTTTTTCCCTCTCCTAATGTATTCTCCTATTGTGTAGATAGTACCATGGACCTTGATGAGAGGCGAATGCTCTCCCCCTCTGTCTTCCCCCAACGAAGGAATCCACTCTCTTCGCATTCCACCGTTTCGCTGACTGAAAGCCATCAACGTCATCTCTCCCCTACCTTGCCAGGCTGAATGGAGGGCTCTCCTCATCTGCCTTTTTCTCCTGCTGTTCGTCCAACGATCGGGAAGAAATCTTTCCCTCGTGGTACCGCGCAGCCTCCCCCTTGTATCTCTCCATTTTCTTATCGTTAATCTAGTTGTTGTTGTGTCGAGTTGAAAAGTAAGCATGATGGCTAACTCGCACCGTTTTTTTCCTTTCTTCGGAGCCCGCCTCTAGGACTCATTTTCTGCGACGTTGCCTCGCCCAGAATCCCGAAGCGTATTCCCTTTTTTCTCCTCTGTCGTTCTCCACGGGGATATTATTGGAGAACCTCACCTTTTCAATCTCTCGTCCTATGGTTGAGCCGTCTGGTTGATCCTCGAGAAATTTTCGCGCGTCTCCCCCCCCGCTTCCAGTTTTTCCTAGGAGACACAAGAAGGATAGCCCCAGGAAGAGAGTCCCGACGCGTTTTCTTTCCTCTTCCTCGCCTTCTTTCTTCCCCAGGTTCGCCTATCCTCTCTCGATTAACAGTCCGGACTGAGCGTGAGGTCCCTTGAGGGGAACCCGTCCGTGCACTTGACTCCCCTCCAAGACGAACTGTTGGTTCTTAGAAGCCCCGGGTTTCGTCTCCTCTACTCTCCTCAGTTTTTGTTGCGCCCACGCTCTCGTCCGCCGCGTCCCCCCGCAATGATGAGAGTAGGCTGTTTTTCGCGTGTGCGTGGGAGGATTGCCCATTGAAAAGGGTCGAGACGCTCTCTTTTTCTTTCTCCCCTCCCTGACGGCTGCGGCCAGAGGCGCGTATGAAGGTGATTGCGCTCTACGCCTGTTTCTCGATGTCCCTTCAAAAACTAAAAAGAACCCCACTCTCCGTAATTTGAGAGTGGTTCTTCCCTTTAGCCAGATGAGGTAGATCGTTTTGCTTCCTGTCCCTCTCCCGTTTTTTTGACCATTCCACGCCCTCCTCCTCCGTGATCGACGCCGTGGGTCCCTTTTTTTTAGCTTTTTCCTAGACCTCCTCCTTTTTCTCCCTACCCCCATAGAGTAAAAGGCCTACACGTGCTGTGATCTGTGAGTTGTTAGGATTCCCCCCTCAGTTTTCTTCCCAGGTTCCGAAAAAGGATTTTGACGAGTGCAGCAAATTTACTTTTATCTTTCCTGTTTGACTCCCTTTTTTTTTGTCTCGTAGATCGTTGCATCGACGCGTTGAAGAGTGCGCTTACTGCTCTTTTTACCACCCTCTAGATGAGCCACAATCAGGTGAAATTCGCCTTTAGTCTGCTTTCGGTCTCTCTCTCCTTTTCCCCCTGCTGCTTCCCTCCACAACTCCTTCGCTTTTTCCGAATTTTCCGCCCCAACCGGCTTTCAGGGGGCCGCAATTCCTCCAATTGACCTCGTGTTTGCGTGGCTTTTTTTTTGTTTTTTTGAGAGCGTTCTTGGTCCCGAGGTCGACCCTTCTCCCTTCCCACGGCTGTTTCTTTGTTCTATCGGTGTTTTTGTTAATATCATTCTGCCGCCGGGTTCTCACGTGAGAACGGCTTTATGCCTCTCCCCCCTCCTTTTAAGACCCTCCAGATCGGAGCAGATTTTCTTTCTCAAGCCTCTTACCCGCCGTCTTCTTCCCCCCGGGAGACCACCCAGTGAAGCGCGCCTCGTCCCCATCTTTTTCGTGGACCTTGCGGGTTTTGCTTTGAGACTTGTCCAAACCACCTTCAAACGCATGCCGGGTTCTCCCCTCTTCTCGACCCTTTTTTTTCTCCCGTTTTTTTCGCAGAGCGCGATCGGGCGTTTGAGCAGGCCCCACCGTCTCTTTTCGGGCGAGTGGCGAGTTTTCGGGATGGATATTCTTTTTTTGCTCTTGTTCGATAGGGCCGCTTCCTTTCCACGTCGGTTAGTCTATCCCACAGCATGGTGCCCCCGTGCCAGCAGGAGTCCAACCTCGACGAGTGTGCTCTATATATCTCTACTCGTTGTGTTTAGCTCTTTCTTCTGTTTCTTCCGCCTTCTCGACAGGTGCCTTCCCCCCATCTGGGTGCGATTTTTGCGTCACCGCCCTTCGCCTTGCCATTCTCCTTCTGAGCACAATCGCCGACCTGACCAGCACTTCCTACCTACCCTCTCCCCTTCTCCCTTGTTTTTTCCTGATATCCCGAGCCTCCCTCCTTTCTGCGGACCGCCCCAGCGGTGTTTTCTCCAATGACATCGGGTTTCAACCGACCCCCCCCCCCCCCCCCCCCCCTTCCTTGAGTCCGGCACTGGGCACCGACCTGGGTGTCTGAGCCACAATTAACCCCCCACCCCGTCGCCCCAGTCAGACAAATATCGGCGAGTTCGACTGACCTCCTTTTGCTTCCCGTTAGCCTCCTCCGTGGCCTAGAGTTCTTTTGGTGAACGATTAGTCTCCCCGCCTCCCCCTCTTAGGATACTGTCGTTTCAGACGCTCTCCGAAGTAGTCCCCCCTTTCACTTTGTGAGACGCCCCTTCGCCGGAAGTGTGTAGGCCCAACCGATTGCCCAGCAGCCTTTTTCAATAATGTCGACGCCTAGATTTTCCCCCTCGTCCCCCCAGACCCTCCCTCCACTTCCAGAGGATCCCTGGTCCAATGAGACAAAATGTAACTGTTAGGTTCCCGTAGTCACCCAGTCGCTTTTTTCATTAGACGAAAGATCTCTTTCTCTCCTCCTAGCAGCACCTCCTCCCATTGTTCTATTCCCTTTTTTCGTGATTTTCATCAGCATCGGGTGTTGTAGAGTCCCCCTGAATACCCTTCCACCACCTTCCCTCCCCCCTACCCGACTATCGAGTAACCCCCATGGTCGTCGAGAAACTGAAGTTTCCCCTGGGTGTGACCTCGACGCGGCAGCAATATGTGGATGAACTGCTTATCTTTATTCCCTCGAACCCTCCCCTCTCTTCCGCCTCAGACACTAGGTATGAATTCTTCTAGAGTTCCTTTTCTACCCAGAAAGGGCCCTCTAAAAGCACTCACACCCCCCCCCCTTCCTCTTAAGGCGGAGTCAGTATTCAGATCGGATGGTTTTGACCCTTCCCCCGCCGGCCCCTTCCTCCCCCTTCCCCCTAGTTCTCTGACGCGCCCCGGTCCCACCTGCGCGGCGGCTCCCCATCCCCCACCCTCCTCTTTTGTAGTACGTCTTTTTCGATGTCCTTAGCCCTGTACGATCCTGAGTGCCTTTAGAGGTTTTCCCTTCCCGCCTTTAATCGTCCTTTATGGCCTCTGCTTACGCGCCGTGCACGTGCCTCCGCCACTCCCTCCTCCCCCCCTGAACCCATCTCCTCTTCTCTTCTGTTGCTTGGCCCTCGCGCGTGTGCCGCACGCCGTGCGGCTCGTCGTTGCTTGCCTGCACGAAGATCTCTTCATCTGCAGCAGTTCGTGTTTTTTCAGTAGGCGTTTGCGCGTAGCGGCCGAGTACGCCCCGTCCTCCCCCCTTTCTCCCCTGATGTATCTCTTCCCGGCGTTCACCCTCTGCGCCGATGCCGTCGCGTGGTAACACGCGTCTGTGTATTAACTGTTCCCCCCCTCGTGTCGCTAGTCCATGCAGAATTGCGCGCGTTTGATCTCGCCGGAACCCCAGTCTTTCCCCTCCCCTCTATTCCTCTTGAAACCAGTTTCCTCCGCGCAGAGAAAGCCTAATCTAGAAGACGCTCACCCCCTTTTCTCTTTTCCTTATTTTTAGAGGAAAGTCCGCTTGAGATTTCGCCCCCCCCCCCCCCCCCCCCCCCCTCAAAAGCCCAGGGTGAGGTATCGCTGCGAAACATCTCGACTTGTAAATATCTATCCCCGTTGTTGTTTTCAGATTTTCTCCCTTTTGCACGATCGAGATGGCAACCCGAGATGAAGACTGTTCTCCCCCTTCTTCTAGTCTCCTACCCCTCCTTTTGACGGAAATATTATCCCTCGTGGAAGAGGGACTGGCCTCCTCCGAAGTCTCCTAAGGTTAACTGCTAGTAGTCCCCGTGGCCCATTTTCTTTTTTTTTTCCTCCTCTCCTCTCACACTTGGACCCATTGATTTTCTGATTATTGTAGTTGGCTGCCTCCCACCTCCCCCCTCTAACTTCGCGAGCTAATTCACTCCCGGACTAGAGAACAAGGCCTTCCTTCCCTTCTCGCTTTTTCCCACACAGTTTAGTGGGATGAACCTAGATCTTTCAGCGGGCAGGCGGTTTCCCTCGGTGCTCTACGCTGTGACTTCCTCTCATCCTTCGTTTGGTGATTAGAAGGTGTGCCTCCTCTTCCTCTCCTCCTTACCCCATCCCTCCTGAACTTTTGCGGTCTCCCCCCCCTCATACGGCGTCTTAGTCTCGTAAAAGAATCATTCACCAGTTCTGGTTCGCACCCTCGAGGGAAGACGCGCACAAGAAGGGAGGACTTTGCGCATTTTGCTTTTTCCCCCCCCGGTGTTCACCCTTTTTTCCCTCCTTATGATCTATCGGAAATAAAGCCGAATCTTTGCGCACGCGCACGGCGCGTATCTTAGTATAGAGTCTTCATTCCCCGGCTCGTACACATAGACATCCTAGCGCTCATGGCTATGTACTTTTCCCCCTTGATCCTCCTCCCTCTCTTTTTGATTGGAGCTCCTCAAAGAGGTTTACCGCTGCCGCCGCTTCCGAACTCCTTCGAGACGTCTGCTAGACGCCGCCTCTTCGTCTTGGTGTGATCTCTGCAGAGTAGCAGCGGGGGTACATTCCATGGCTTTTTCCCCATTCCCAGGGACCCCCTCTTTTTTCTGTGAATCGATCGTGAGGGTTTAGGCTGCCATCTGCGAACAAGTTCCCCAGTGAATTGAGATCTGTGGCCAAGGGACGTTTTTCCTTGGCGGGACGCGAAGACCGCTCGATAGGTCCGCTCCTCTTCCCTTTGCTCGTCCTCCCCTATCCCCCTGATGATGGATTGATCCCCGTCTTGCAAGCGCTCCGGATGAGTGTGATGAGTCTCCTATCTGATTCGCGCGCCTGAGATACAACCCGACGATGTTTCCCCTCCTCTCTTCCCTCCAACTTCTCCCTTCCTTTTTGAATCCCTCTTTTCCCCCATTTTTTCACGTCCCCCCCCTTCCTTGAAGGGCGCGGTTTTCTGTTGTGACTATCTGTTCTCCGAACGGATGCGGACACGGCTGCTGGGCGATTCGGTGGGAGTAATACATCCCCTTCCTTCCCGTCTTTGCTTTCGACAACTTGCGTCCCCCCCGTTGCGGACCCTCTATTCGATATGACTCCGAAGTCTTCTCTAGGGCGGACTATATTCGAAAACTCAGGCACCTCTTCCTGCGCCACTCCTTCATCCCCCTCATCGTCCATGTGAAGATAGGACTTTTAGTGAGAAGTGTTCCCCCAAACATTCGTCCAGTGCCGCCACGAGGGAAGGTTGATATAGATTCCGACCTCCTTTTTCTCTTTTTCGCTCCCCCCGCGCGGGGAGCTCAACAGTTTCTCCTTTTTTTTACTGGATGGACGATCGGTCGCTGTCTTTCGACTATTTTGCGCCCTCTTTTTCTTCCGGGCGACGGTGAGGGAGCACTAAAGAAACCTGAGGTTAGGTCCCTCCGCGTCCTGCTTAAATAAGCGAGAGATAGTGATGATTTTTATCTTTCTCCCCTCCTTCCGTTGTGTTTATCCGTTAATTCCCCCCCTCTTTCGCGTCGCTTGGACGTCCTAAGATTGAAGGCTTGCCACATGTTCTTTGGCTTCTGCGAACGAAGGCGCCAGGCATATATCGACAACTCGTACCTCCCCTCCTCCCCGCCCCTTTTAGCTTTAACAATATCCAGCGCGAACGGTTTACGCTCTTCCACGAGCGGCTTCGACAGGCAAGCACCGCTTTTCCCCCTCCCCTCCCCATGTTATTTTAACCACCGTACAATGAGTTCTTGTGAAATGGTCCCGGTTGGCAACTTTCTCCCTCCAATACGAGCAGGCACGCACAGACTAGGAGATTCCGCTCTTTTTTGTGGGTTTTTGGCCGCCGTAGACCCTCAGGGGTCCTATGCGTACTTGGAGACTTCCGAAGAACGCCTTAGGATACAGCGTAGATTAATAGCCATTTCGCCGTTCTCCTTTCTACGTCCCCCGTCTTCCCTTTTTTTCACTGGGAGTTCGGTTGTGAACACCCCACTCCCCGCCCCCCTCCCTCCTGGGCCCCCCCTTTTCCGACAGGTCTATAGATCCCCGAACCGATCCCCCTTCTCGCTTTCCTTAAACTTTCAATCCGGACACCTGAAGGCGCCGTGGCGGGAGTTTTTCCCCTTTTGGTTGACAGCGCGATTTTTTCTTCCCTCCGGAAGCCCTCCTCCGCTCTCAGAGAACCACGCGACCATTCTCCTTTTTTCCCCCCTCTTGAGTTGGTTTCATCGGCCCTCCTTGGACTCATACCGCCCGCGTCCTTCGGGCGCCCGACTCTCCCCCTCTAGCGTCCGCCCTCATCGGAAGTTTGTTTTCCGGCCCTCCCCTTATGAATTCATCCCTGTGTTGTTCCATTGCGACGATGCGCCCGCCCACCTTCAATTTTTCTGCACCGCCTTGACGGTCTGCTATAGTGTGGAATTCTCGGCGTCTAGCCGCGATCCACCCTGAATCGTCCTTCGCGAGTTCGCTCGGATGGCACTTCGACTTCCAAAGAGTTTCTATTTCTCTCCCCCTCCCGGGTACACCGAGCGTTGATCGTTTACCTGGACACGCCTCTCCACATATTTGTAGATAAGTCTGATTCGTCGTTCAGGTAGCCAATAGAGAGATTCGCTTCAGCTGCGCATCTTCTTTCTGTAGGATGGTCCCGACTCTTTTTTTTTCCAGCGAACATGTGGCCCGTCATACTCCCACGATGGAACGAGATCCCCGAGTTCGCTTATCCTTTTCTTCCCCGCGGCTCGCCGCGTGGCGTCACAGTTAGCCAGAGGGCTGCGGCACAGTCCTCCTCCTTCTCTCCTCAATCCCTTGCTTTTCTTTATGGTCTTCCTAGGGAGCGTATCGGCCCCTCTAGATCCCCGAAGAGTGAAGATGACTGAGCGCGAGCGTCCCAGCTTAGTGAGCCATGAGAAGCGTGGCCCGATGAGTCTTTCATCCCGATTCTTTTTTCCCCTCCTCCCCTCTCCTTTGTCTTCTCTTTCCCAATGGAATGCGGTATTCGCGAGAGAATGGATCGATCCCGGACCCCATACAACGGAACTCCCCCCCCCTTTTCTAGACAGATGCCTAGGGTCTCGAATACAGCTGACCCGTTTTACCGTACGACCCCTTTCCCCCTGAAAAAACTTCGCTTTATGCAGGATGCTTCTTACTGAGTGCCGATCCTTGGAACTATCTCCCCTTTCCTGCACCACTTTAAGAGGTGATCAGACTGCCCCCCCTCTCCCCTCCTCTTTTACGCCCAATCTTCCCCCTTTTTTTCCTCTTCATCTTTTTTTTTGTTGTTGAGAGCGATCCGCCCTCCTCGGCCTGCTGGCGCTCCCGCTGCATGCCTAGTTAGAGCATGCCCTTTCTCCGATGATCGTGACTCCTTTCTTAGCTACCTTTCCCTCTAGACCCGTCCCTCCGTACAGGTTACTGTAGTGTCCCTGAGTTTCCCCCCATTCTGGTTTCTCTGCCCCAGGACCATTTCCCCCCCTTCGCTCTGATGTGTGTGCAGTCGTGATGGCAGCCCTCTCACCCCCGCTGCGTCAAGTAAAGGGGACTAGCGCAACCTTCACGTTCTAGACCAGGATCGATCCTGTTCACTGAAGCGTGGGGTCTTCTCTTCCTCTTTGCAAATTCCTTTTTCCGCCCTTTCCTCTCGCGCTCCGTCAGTCCTTCGCCCCCCTTTGTTTCGTTGAGACAGGGGCCTGCTCTCCCTCCGAAATACTCACGTACGAACTGCTTGCGGATTCCGACCCGCTCTTTTTCTTTTCTCTCTCCCCCCCCCTCGCGCCCCGTGCTTGCCCCCAAGCGCTGGCCGAGCGTCCACAGTAAGAAGCTATCGTTCTGTTGCTGTGGGCTTCTCCCGGTGCACCAACTGGGCGCGACCCCCCATCCCGACCTCTTCTTCTCCCCCTCGCTCCCTTTCGTATCTCTTCGCGAGGTGATTTGGCCGTACAGCTACGAAGACAGTTTGCTTTCCCTTACCACGCTGCTCTTGCCTTTGGATGGCGGTCAGATACACCACCGCCCGTCGCTTTCTCCCCCTGTGCGCCCCCCTCTTTTCCCTGCGAGGTTCGCTGCCCCCTCCCTCTGGCTTGCCCTCCTGCTCCGCGACGCGATTCTGGAGAGGCATTGGTGTGCCGTTTTGTGCCTATCCTCCGCTTTTTTTCAATTCGTTTTTTTTATCAATGCAACGCGTTTTTCGTCCCTTTCTTTTTTCGGTTCTCCCCTCTTTCAGTTCCCAAACAAGGATTCTTCTTGGAGCACAAATTCCTGGAAAGCGGGCTTTCGGTGCTTTTTGTCCCAATGGTGAGAGACTTTCGTCCTTCCTCTCTCAGGGCTCTTTCTGTCTCACACCCCTATGTCTGATTTTCCAACAATCCAAGAGGAACGCGAGAAATGGTTTACGGTGTTGACTGATCGGCTATCTCAGAGGAGCGAGAATGATCTCAGATCAAATCTCTTTTTCCTCCTTTTCTCTCAACACTTCCCCTTGTAGTGGGTCCGTGCCCCTTCAATTTTTTAAGACTATGGGAAGGGAGTTCTATGTCTCAGAACTCTCCTGCTTAAAAAAGGTTGAAACGGAATGATGGGAGTGTGTTTCCCCTCCTCCTTTTTCCGCCGCCGCTTTCCCCCAGTGAATAAACCCAGACATGGCCCTTAGCTTCTTAGTTTGCCTAGAACGTAAGAACTCTTGGCTCTCTATCCCGTTCCCCAGCCTCTCGAAAAGAATATCTTCACGTCTCCCCCCAGGACAGAGAGACTCGATCCCTTTTTCCCCCGTTTTGACTGCTCGGGCTTTGAGTGCGAATTTGGAAAACCTTATTCCCCCTTTCCTAACAAGGACTGATGTCCTTTCATCCCTCTGTCGTCTTTTTTGCGTTCGTCAAGATTCTCTTATTGCTATATTCACCCTTTTTTTTTCCTCTCGGGAGCGGATGGGACTCCTTAGGGTGGAGATTTGCTTTTGATGGCCCGCTGTGAGATGTTTTGAAAGGAGTCGCCCGATCATCCCCTCAAGGGCACTTCCTTTCGCCTCCGCGTCAATTCAATTGACGAAGATTATTGAGATATATACCCTTCCCTCCTACCCTTTGTTTTTTTCTCGAGAATCAGGCAGCCTGAGTCTGACCTCCCCCTTCTCTTCAGTCTTTTCCCCCCCAAGGTCTTTTGCGATGCTACCAGACGTCGCCCGAAGCGTTCCCCTTAGAACCTTCCATAAATATCAAGAACTGTCCCTCCCCCCCCTCTCCCGCCTCGTCCAATTTTTTCTCGATTTTCCCGAGCGGATAAGGAAGTCCCCCCCAGCGGTCTCCCAGAAATCGGCTCAACCTCCCCCCTCGTTTGTTTCGGTCACTGGGACACTAAACAACAAAAGGGTGACACTTCCCCCCGTCCCCTTTCCCTCGCCTTTTCCATATTCGTCGTTCGCCGGCGCTTACCGTGGCTCTCCCGACGGGTTTGCTAGGTTTTTTTCTGACCACGAATGCTGACGCTTCGTCTTTTTCCTTCCCCCTTTTTTTCCTTCTTCACAACGTCCAGAACCTGCACGTGGGACCAGGCGGCCTACGTCTTATTAGCTGCCCCCTCCGGAACCAGCCGTGCAGAATCCCCCCGTTCGCCTTCCCCCCCCTTAGATTCTCCCCTTCTTGCCAGAACCGCGCAGGCCCCCTTTTCCTTTGACTGTCAATTTCCCCTCCACCTGCCGGCTGGCCCTGAGACCGTAGTTCCCCCGCGAGGAGTGGGCTAGTCTCCCCACTCAGGCTCGAGATCTCGATCGACACGGACCAGTGCTTTGAAAATAGTCTTTTGCCCCCCCCCATCCTCTTTTTCTAGGTCGACGCGCAAGTCGGTCGCGGCGCGCACGCCATCTGCACCATTGCCTTTAACGCATCGGCCGTAGTCCCGGCCCTCGGTCCTTTCCCGACATTCATCCTGCTTTTTTGCCATTTTCTCCTTTTTTTTATGGACGCCGCCCCCCACCGCACAAGTTGCTGCCCACGATTTACACTTTTTTCTTCTTCTTACGATGATCTTTACCCGCCCTTCCCTTTTCTGGCCCCCTCCCCTTTCCCCACCAACTCTCTGCAGGCGGAGTTCGTCAGAGTCTTCGCGAGCGGATTTTGAACGCTGTCAGTTTGAAACTCGCGTTTTCTAGAGCGCCCGCGCACAGAGAGGTTCTCACTGCCCCCCCTTTTCCTTCCCTCGCTCTTTTAGTACGTGCTCTGTCGACTCGTGTAGCTGACAAACTATAGTACATTAAACTCAGTCCTCGATCTCCTACGAGCCTTTCTCCTCCGTCGCCTCTTCCCATATGGGACGATAGTCTAGTCTGAGCCAATGTGACCCTGAATTCGACTCCTCCGCGCCCCATCCCGTCTTTAGTACGCGTGCGGGTTGCTCCATTTTTTCGCGTGATCCCAGCAAGTGTGCTCGGTCCCCCCGTTTATTTTCGCGTCCCGTTTTTCAGTCGTTCGATCTTTCCTCCTCACATCCCCCCCCCGTTAGTCGTTCTTATCGGCGGTCTTACGGTGCCCCTTCTTCTCCCCAGCACGCGCAAGGCCGGCCCGAGAGCGAGCGCCAGCGGCGCACGTCCTGCGCCTTCCTCTTGATTTCCTCCCAACCCCTGGCTTTTTTCCTCTCATTTCCCCTGATCTTCTTTTCTAGTCACCTGGACGCGTGATTGCGAGAATGGACTCTCTTCCACCCACGCACGGGCCCTCCACGATCGAGATTGCGTTTAGAGCCCGTCCTCCCAGGGTCATCTCGACGACTGCGCAGGCGTGTTATGCGTGCTTCGGCGTCCTGCACACTTATTCGAAGTAATATCCTTGCGCCGCACACTTCTTCCCTTGTGCGGCTTTCCTTTCGGCGCCAGCCATCTCAGCTTCCGA
>Ga0179593_1364716_pt1 | contig 12626 bp, 13 predicted proteins | sample CZODoug2_1_08_16_FD_185931 | JGI IMG/M metagenome (GOLD analysis project Ga0179593, IMG submission 185931) | Vadose zone soil fungal communities from Angelo Coast Range Reserve, California, USA - CZODoug2_1_08_16fungal (PacBio error correction) | ecosystem: Environmental > Terrestrial > Soil >... | reverse complement strand
ACCCTTTTTAATTTCAAGCCCATCAAGTATCCTCCATTGACGGCTCTTCTCGTCAGTCAAACGGTGTGCAGAAACTTGATCTCTTGTTTTTCTGGTCTATCGTACGTCCCCCTTTTTTTCCCCCCCCCTTGTGAACCTATTTTCTGGTCCCCGGCGAGGCCCAGCGATTTTTTGCTCTCAAGGAACTTTTCCGACATTGCTTGCCCCCCCCTTTTACATGTGACCTTGCCCCTTTGTGTTAGCCCCATAATCTTTTTTTTCTCTCCTCCCCCCCCCTCTTTTTTCTTTGAGCACAACCTCCCCGACATTCAACCCCTGGACGATTGTTGTCGTTTCCGCGCTTCCGGGGCCTTCCGGAAAATTTCTTGGCCCGGTCACACTTCCCCAATTTAGGCCTCCCTCTAAGGTCTTACACGGCCATTTTCCTAACTGTCGCCCACCGGCGGCGCATGCTGGTTCCCAAAGAAGATTGCCTGGACGTCCCCCCCTTTTGGCTCTTCCCTATGCAAGGCTGCCCCCTCTATACACTAGTTTGCGCCCTCGCGTGATCGCCAGACGTCTATTGGGCCTCTTTCACGATCGGGCCTTTCGTTTTTCCCTGTCCTCCCCTCGCATCGTAAATAGACTCTCTTTTTCGTCACGTGTTTGATCTTTCCCTCCCGGCTTGCTGTCAAGTACACTTCTTGATGGTCTGTTCCCCAATCTTGGTTTTTCGTGCGAATTTCCCCCCATTTCTTTCTTCCTTTTTCTTCCAGCCGGCGCCCTTGCCCTGTTATTTAGGTGTTTTTGTTCTTCGCCAGCCCTGCGTCTCCCTCTCTTCAACCATTCTTTCCCCCCCTCCGCATGATACTGAAGCGCTGTAGCTTACCAGCCAACGCGCCACAGGCAACTCTCCGCCGTGTCCAGCCAAGATTTTTTAGTGGGTTGATTTTCCCCCCTCTCTTGTTTTATGTTTAACTATGATTGTTTTTTTATAGAAGCCTCCCCCCCCCACTGGCCGTCTTTCCCTTCATATCCTTTCACTCCGGCTGAATAAGGTTCAGGAGTGACCCCCTCTGATGCTTCTCCTTTTGCCCGTACTTTAATTTCGCGCCGTCCCGCGCAACGAGATTTTTTTTTCGGAGCCATCTTTTTTTACTACATCGCCCCCCCTTTTGATTCCTCCGCCCCGGCACTCGGACGTTGTACTTCAATTAGCCATGTTCCCTTCCGCGCAGTTCCTTTCCGCATCACCGCGTGCCACGGCACCACAGTCAAAATTACTTTTTTTTTCTCTCGATTCTTCCTTTCCCCTTGCTTTGTCAGAGCAAGCGTGCCCCCGGCTCGCCCCTTAGGCCGATCGCGGAGCCGTGTTGTTCTATTCCTGCTGGCTCGAGTTAAAGGAGTACCGACTTTTCCCGCGCGCGACCGTACGGCTCAGACATTTCGAATACACCCAGGAGGCTTCCGGCCCCCTTCCTTCTAATGGCCCCCCCTATTCTCGCCCGGTGCCAGTTTGTTTTACCCCCGTTCCCAAGTACATCCCCCCAGTCTTTGAGCGAGGACTAGAGTTTTCTCTGGGACTTTTTCCTCCTTCTCCATCACGGCTTTCTCGGCCCCCCTTTGCCGTGGTCTTTCGCCGCAAGCCTTTTCTGTTTCCTCTTCTTTGTTTTTTTCAAAAAATGCGCGTCTCGCGTCACTGACGATTCGAGCTCCAGGTCGAGACTCTTCGGAGCGAGACCCGCTCTTCTTTTCTTGGGATAGGGTTGGATTTTTCCCTCGCAAATTAGAAGGATAGACCCTCCGCTGTCTGCCCGGTTAGTACAGATCATCCCCTCAGGTGTTTTTCGACAGTTTTGACACCCATGACTCGACTCCACTTTTTTATAACTACCTCCGTCTCCCTGCAGCATCAGCGCCAGAGTAGCCCTTCTCCCCTCCTTTCGCAAGGACCCCCCCCCCTGACAGTCTGGTCCGACGGGGAACTTATCGCGAGCCCCTCGTTTTTGGGCCTGCCACTTTCACCCCCCTTTGGGGGTGGGATGGAACCCCTTGTTTTTTAGATAGCTTGGGCCGAATCACTTGTGCTCCCCGAACTTTCGCTGACTCCCCCGCTTACAATGTCTCGATTGCGACTAAGTCCCTTTGCCCTTTAACCTCTCCCCCCCCTTGCTGAGCCGCCCTAGAAGGCGAAGTTGTTTCCCCGCTTACGTCGAGCCCGAGTACTCCCCCTCCACGAACCCGTTGAGCCGTCGGATTCGATCAGACGATCCCTTACCCACGTTTCATCTCCCAAGACTTCTGTGGATTTGCGTACTACGGCACCTTCCGTTTATCCTCCTTTTGTTTCTCTTTCCCGGCCAAATCCCTCTTTCCTCTTCAGCTTGGAGCGCGTGATCCGGTCTGATAGAATACGTTTCGGATTCTCTTGTTCGCGGTTGCCTCGGGATGTCGTCAGATAGGCGAGTCCCCGTGACGTCGGACTTCGTCGATCAGCGCAAGGGGTTTATAGATTTCTCCGTTTTTTTTTTTACGTGAGTCTTTCCGTCCCTCTTACTTTTCGCGTTGAGCTGAGACTTTTAGGTCCCCGGCTGGCGAGCGACTGAGTCCCACGCCCGTTCCGGCATATGTTAATGCCGAGTTGGTACCTTCGGCCACTGATCGGCTCCGTCGTCCATTTGGAGAGTACTGACGACTGACCGCCCTTTTTTTTTTTTAAGGATCATGTATGATCGGTTGAGTGTAACGCGCATTCGCGTTTATCTTTCTCATTTTTCCTTTCCCGTGTGTTGGAGCTTTTTTCATTCGTCCCTACAACTAAACTCCTTTTACCCCCCCATGCTGTTGAACCTTTTTCGCTAGAAAAACTCACATCTCTTCTATAACCCCCTGAAGCCTTTGGACGTCCGACACTACCCCCGCTTTCGTATCCCATCAAAATACTTGGCACTCCCTCCCCCCCCCTTTAGCTTCCTAGGGCATTAGTTTCAGCCGTTCTCTGACTTGGATTTTGCGATCCCGATCATACTTCTCCTTTCATCGCCCTCCTCTCTTCCCCCAACCTTGGGCTCCCACCACTTCTTCTCTATCTTCCACCAGCCGGCCTGATCGGCAGAAATGTTAAACTATCATGTAAGTTGGCAGAGTGAACATAGATCAATGTACGCAGGTCTTTCACCCTTTTAATACTCGCGATTTCGTCGGACCCCCCCCTTCCTATTCGCGCCTAGATGAGCTGAAGCTTTCGTGCTCTTTTTTCTACAATGCTGTGACCCGGTGTTGCTCGGCTTTACGCGGCGATGGCACAGCCCCCTCCTCCAGTGGGTCTTCTTATCCTTTTCCTCATCCGGAATTCTCGTTGACGTTTTTCTTTCTCCCCGTGTAAATTCCTCCCAGCCTGCCAACCTTCTCAGCATTCTGCGTCCTTCCCTTTCCAACTTGAGATGCTCGTGCGCTGTACCACGTACCTGCGATCAACCGCAGCAATTGCTATGTCTAGTTGAGCGGCTCCGCTTTCTCATCTTATTCTTTTCGTTAAAGTGCTCGGGTGTTTCGATGCGGACACACGACCTCTGTTCCGATCGGGATTTGGAATCATTTTTCACCCTTTCTCTTTCCTGTTCTACCCCCCCCCGGGCTGAGTGCAGTAATGTACCCTTCTCATCAACGTGGCGTACTCTTCGCTATTGTACGCATATTTGCCTCGAATTTTTCTCCTACTCTGCGCGGCCTAGCACTCACCCCTCGCTCTATGCGCGCCACCCCGCGCGCCCCCCCCCTCGATTCGTCCTTAACTGCTGGGACCATCTCTCTTAATAGCATGCCAGGATGCCTGTATTTTCTCGCAATTCCCTTTCTTCACAAGGCCGCGATACACCCGCCCTCATGATTCTTGCGGGTCCCCGTCCTCTTTTACAAGACCGGTTAGTAAAAGATGCATTCCTTTCTCCCTACCACCCCCATTCTCAGTTCAACTCCTTCATTAACTTCAACACTTCCCCTCATTTTAACTATATCCTTCCCTGTACACCCTCTCTCCCACTCTCCTTCCTTCTATGACTACCTTACCCCTACCCAATACTTATCCACTCTCCCTTCCTTTTCCCCCCTAACCAACTCACCCCCACCCCCCTTTCCTTCTCTCCTTTGCTGCGGGCTGGAACACTCTTCTTACCCGTTAGCAAAAAGACTAAAGTTAACCCATTGCTCCTCTTTTCTTTTTGCCACGTGTCGCCCCGACCCCCTGACTCTTCCTTCGTTTGAGATACTAATCCGTCTTTTCCTCGGCGACTATTTTTCTTTACGCATGCTTCTCCCACTTCCCCCCATCGTTTGCGCTTTGTTTTGAGGATGTCGCTGCCCTGCGCGCCGACCACACCCGAACGGTGCCCCCCTGCATTCGTCGGCTTGATTTTTACTCCCCCGCATAATTCTACCCACGCCCCGCTTTTTCCCTTTCCCTGCCGGTTTTCTTCCATGTGCCACCCCCACCACCCCCCAACGAATATGCGCTACGCGCGTCCCCTCGTATTACTCACTACACTTGAACACAAGCCCCTGCACCGTAATGATGCGTCTGGTGTCCACTCCAATCTTCACACTTGACGAAGGTAAATGTCTAGTTTTTTTTTTGTGACCATCCTCCTGGCGTTGACACGCGGAAAGAATCTTTATTCTTTCTCCGTCTCGAGGAGACCTTTTTGTCTCCTGCGTCATCCCTAGTATTCGATCCACGGATCTTGCCACCACGCCCAGATCTTATTTTGACATGCCCCCCACAACCACTACTCCTCACCCCCTCTTGGGGTCAACGACCTTATCTGCAGAGACTGAAGCAGCACCACTCCCCGTTGGGCACTACTTTCCCCCACGTCGTCGTGTTCAGTCTTTTTTTACATGTATCGCATCCGACCAGGCGTCCTCTATAAGCTTCTTTCCCTTCTTCACTGTTTCTCTTTACCTAGTCCTAGAGGCACCTCGCTCCTTGATTTCAGATTTGTAATGTTCTTCTGTAGGTATACCCTTTGATTTCCGCTAAGAAATCTTATTTTTCTATTCCATCTCCTTTTGTCCACCCCATTCCCAATGACCCCAACTTCTCTCTTTCACACTTAGGTTCGTGTTTCTCTTCTATTCTATGTTCTTCCTTAGTCGGCGCGGTGCCAGTCTTTCCCTAGCTGCCATATTCGTCTACCTTTCTGTCTTTTTTTCTTCGAGGATGTAAATGGCGCACTAAGATTCCTCTTTCTGCGACTTTCTTACCCCCCCCTCCTTTCTGGGCTCGCGCACGTGTCTTGGTTTTCTAGGTAGTCTGACCCAGGAGCGCACCCTCGTACCCACCATCGAGCTCGTGTGCAGCTACCAGTTGTCTGTGTTATAAACTCTACAGTATATCCTCTCCCCCTCACCCTTTCCCCCCTCGGTCCTCGGACCCCGTTCCCGTCTTATCCTTTTTTCCGTTGTCTTTTCCCTGTTCGCCCCCTCCCTTTCTAATCTTATCTTTCACGCACTCTTCCTTTTTCGCGCGCCTCAGAGAGATACCTCCTTTTTCAATTTAAGAAATATTATTTCTATTCTCCCACTCGCCTCTTGCCACTATCCCCCGTTTCTTCATCTTTGCCGTTCTTCTCTCCCTTTTTCTCCGATCCTTCATCCCTCTTCCCGTTGTATATCGTACGGTCGACTGGTTTCCTCTGAAAATCAACTGTCGCGGCGCGCCAATCGCGTCAGTTTATCTCTGAATCCGAACAGGCCGCCCTCCTCGACGAGGGGGGACAAACATTGTTGATATTCACCAGCGCTTAATGCGGTCCTCACGGTGCGCTGAATTTTTCACACCCGTCTACAACCTATGTAATCCCCCTTCCTCTATTTTTTCGTGATTCCTTGACGCGGATCTTTCTCTCGGTAAAAATCATTCCGCTAAAAAAGACCCCCCTCGCCCTCCCCGTTAAACCTTATTCCCGTGTCCCAGCTACCTGGTTGGATCCAAAAGGGAGAATACGCGTGCTTTGCGCAAGCGCGTGGACGCGTTCTTCAGGAGTGGCGCACACGGGCTTGGTGTTTCCCTGATAGCTTGTTTTTAAGGATCCCTGACTTTTTTTTAATAGGATTTCCCTCGGTTAATGGCTAGCCGAGGCCTCCAGAGAGATCCCGCTCTTTTCCAGTCTTTTCCGCCATAGAGCACCTCATGCTCTTCTTACAGTGTAGCGGACTTGGAATTTAATATTCGGGTCTCTGGTCCCACTTTGATGTCGGAAGACAATGGCCTTTCTCCCCCCCACCCTTACCCCCGTCTAATGTCCTTTCTCTTCCCTGGTCCGTCCCAGCCAGCAGAGTTCAATTTTTTTTCGTTTTTTTTTCTTCGCGCGTTGGCGCCGACGCTTGCTCCTGAGACGCAAACGAGAGTTTTCCTGAATCCTCTTTTTCTTCATTTTGCGCCGAGACCGACTTTCCTGCGCGCCCCTTCTCGCCGTCCGTGTCCAGCCAAGATGTAGGGTATTTTTTTTTTTTCTTGTCTTTTTCCTCCGAATCTGGGCATAACGGGATTTTGACTCTCCACCAATTATTTTCCTCGCACGTATGCGCTCTACTTTAGTTCCCCTCCCCCTTTGCTTCCTCCTTGTCCCGCATTGACCTAAAGAATGTTATAGTTTGTTTTCCTCTTTGCCTTTTTTCCCGAGCTTTTTTCTCCGAAGCAACCTCGTCTTGCCTTTTTTCCTGAGTCTTTCACCCTCCTTCCCTTTTGATATCAGTGACTCTTGCCAGAATGATCCCTCCTCCCTGGCCTGGCCAACAGGCTTCCCCCTCCTCCCTCGCATCTTCTTCCCTGGTCATAGACACCAGATTTCCACCCCCTTGAACCACCAAACCCTTCCGTTCCCCTCGGCGACGCTCTCTTCGATCTGAGCCGTTTTGCTCTCCCTTCGTCTGCCGCGGCTTTCTTTTTCCCCGATCGCCTTCGTGAGAGCTCGGTGTTTGCTCTCTTTTCAGATGGAGTCTGCATTTAAGTTGATCGCCCAGGTAGCCGCCAGTCCTTTTTCCCCCCCTCCTTCCCCACCTTAAGGCAAAGTGCTTTCCTTCGCCCGCGATACCCCGATGCGCAGTTCTTCCCAGGGCCAGCACTTTTTTTTTTTGAACTTTTCCCCCCGTAACGCTACCTCTAATAGAATTTGCGCTCGGGCCACTCCCTTTGCGGTTGCTAGGTCTCCCCTTTCAACACTTTGATCTGACGAACCTTGTATTTGCCCCCCTTCACTTCAGGATGCCGTTTGCATTTTTGCCTTCTCTCCCTTCGGTCTTTGGTCACGTTTTTTTCCATCATGCGAGGTCGCTTCATGCTCCCCCCTTGGGGGGTTTTATTCGCTAGCATCTCGAGCTTTTTGCTTGAACCCTCCTACGGTGCTCGGTGATGGGAACGCGAACTGGTTCGACCCATGCCGTCCCCCTTGTTCGCTCCACCTCTGGTCTCCTCCGAGGTCCCATGATCCGCGCCTCCCCGTGAAAGGCCGCCCCCCTGAAGCCGCTCCGCACAGAATTCCTTTTTTCCGAGTCTCACTGGATCGACTCTCTCCCGCTCTCCCGACCAGTCTGACTGACTTCCGCCTTTTTCTCCAATCGGGGTTTTTCCTTGACGGCCCTTCTTGTCGTCCTGATCCGATAGACTATGAGAGCCAAGGCCGGGCTCTTTGACCTTTTCTCTTTGAGCTTTTTCAACCCTACCAATGATTGCGGACGACGCATCAAGTACACGGCCCGTCCCGCGTCTTCCCTTTGGACGGCGCCAGATCCTTCCCCTCTGTCCGTTTTTACCTTTTCAGCGCGAGACAGATTCGACCTGGCAAACCTTCACCTGAATAACCGTTCAACATTTCGCCCCTCTTTATTTTTTTTTTTCCTCCTACGTCCTTCTTCTCTTTTTCCTTTCTACTCTTTCTTGACTTCTTTTCAGATGCCTTTTTTCTTTACCTCCCCCCCCGCTGACGTGATCAAGATGTTGTCTGCTTGGTATTTATCGAATAAGTTGCGGCTTCCTTGTCGTTTGCTTCAGCTCTGCTCTTCGTGCTTTACAACGTGTACTTTTCCTCGAGCGCTTCCTCTCCCCCGGGTTGACCCCTTTTTTTTTGCGGTTCCTTTTGGCCTTCCTCTTCCCGACTTTGATTGTAGCGGGTTGAGCTTTCTTTGCAGTTCGTCTCCGACTTTCTTCGCCCCCCCCCGATCGAGTCCTGTCTCGTCCTCAGGTTCCTGGTTTTCCTTCTCCTCGTGGTCCCCCTCTACAGGTGCTACTTCCCTTTGATTTGTCTGATCGTTTTTTTTTCTCCGCTTCGTTCCAGGGAGACACAAACTTGCGCTGGGACTGATGGCTTATCCTTCTCTTCTCCTTCCCGTGCGTTATTGTAGTCCACTGTGGCCGTCCCTCCGCTTTTCCCCTTTATCGACGAAAAATCTTTTATTTTTTTTCACGAAGGTCTGTACGATCCCGGATATTTTTCTTAACCAACTCCGACCCTTTCTTCCTCCTGCTGCGTGGCTTGGTTGGTGTCCCGCATCCGGCGCTCTCCTTCTGACTCTCCCTGTTATTGACGTTCCCTTCCCCTCTGGACCAGCTCCCGCTCCCCTTCCGCCTCCCAGTTTTTAGAGAACTCCAACTTTATTTTCTCTTCTTCACGTGTTCGCTTCCGCGGTCTTCGCGCCAACTAGTGAAGCGGGTTCTTTACTTTTCCTTTTCAAAAAGTTTTCTGCTGCGAACGCTCGCCTTTTCAGAACTAGGGCGCCTTTTCCATTCCCTTCTCGGCGTTCCCTCCGTTTTTTTTGTCGTTTGGAACTTTTCTCCAGCAGCCAATATGCACCGCAACCACCGGAGCCAGAATTCCCTTCTTTTCCTTCCCCCAGTTTCGCCTAGGATGCTCTTCAAGAGAAGGCCTTCCTTTACGGTCGGCCTCGGACTGTCGGGTTCCTTGACGCAGGTCGATGCGGACTCCTTTCCCCGTCTGCGCGTAGGGCCTTTCCTCCCTTTTGCCCCGAAATTTTCTCTATCCGCTTTCTCGTGACACGCAGGTACATGTTCTTCCCACGTGGACGTATGGAGTGCCGACTTATTCTGACCCTTTCGCGGTGCGGCCAGATCCCAAAGTCGCCAGTCCCTCTCCCCCTCCTGCTTCGTAGATTGCTGGACAGTCTTGCTTGTGAAGGAGACGCTGCGTTTTCTCCCCCGGGGGGAGCCACTTTCTTCTCTTTCGATTGCCTGTCTTTCCTCCCCTCTAACCTTATGCCCAGAATGCTTCTTTTTGCCTGATAACCAATTTTCTTCCCCCATCTCTTCCTTCGGTTTTGGAGAGTTGCGTTTCCTAGTTCAGCGCTCTTTCCCTGGGTGCTTTCCCGTTTGGCTCGTGTTCTGCGACTCGGCGGCTTCTTTCGCTCCTCAACCCCACGACACCCAGTTCTCTTTGTCTGGCCGCCAGACCCCCTATGCCGTTCGAGAGGTCACATTTACCGGTAGTGAAAAACCCCCCTGGCCGGCGGAGGCACAACCCTTCTTCCCCCTCGACCTCCTGTTCGTCCGCATTAGCAGGCCTTAAGAAGGATGCTCTCTATTTCGCTGACATGCGCAGATCGGCTTTTTTTAGAACCGACGTCGTACGCTCGAGGGCCGCCATCCAGTAGACTGGCGCCCTCCTCTTCAAGCACCCCCCGGAAGTAATCTCTTTTGCCCGCGCTGTCCCTCGCCTGCTCCCGCATTTTCTCCATGCCCTTCCCTTCCCCCCCTTTGTCCATGCTTCGCTTGCGCGCGCCCCCCTTTTTTCCTTTGGCGGGTTAGCTTCCTTGTATTTTTTCGGAGAGTCTGTTCCCGCTGGCGATGATTTTTCCTCTCTCGCCTTCGGTCCCCACTTCCACTCCCAATCTTTTTCTCGGTCGTTCATGATGCCTCTCTGGTGTTGCATTTCCCGTGTCCCTTACGCCAGTAGCTGGGCCATAAGGAGAAAAGACTGCCCTTTTTGCGGCTGGGTTTTTTTTTGGGGAGGGGGGTTTTGGCCTTTGTTCGCGCTTCGTATTTTCCGCGCTTTTCCCTACGCGGACAGGTCGTGGCCTCCCCCCCTTTACAGGACCTAAGTACCTTCAACTAGTTTTTTCCTTTTTTTTATGAAAGTTCGTTCCCCTTGGAAAATCCCTTCGGCCCTTCCCCCTCCAGCCGTCATGTCGAGAATCTCCTCATCCTTCCCGCGATTTATCTCTTTTTTTCCTCCTTATTTTGCTCTCTCGTATTTCCCTGCTCCAAGGCCCTTCCCCCCTCCCGGAGTCGATTCAGAACGTTACGCGTTCTTTATTTATAGGAGGCACTTTTAGCATTTCCTGCTCAGACCCTGCTGCTCGCCTTTGGTCATTACTCCTTGACTGGGTTCCGCACGACCCTGCTTGAGAGGCCAGCTTAAATCAAGCAATTTCGTTCCCCCCCGGCTAACCATTTACATCCTCGTCCTGAGCCCCGGCAGGCCCTTTCGGCCATATTCCAGCCACGGGCTCCCTTTTCTCGACGAATTTCCCCACAAATCCTGTCATCGAGCACAAACCTCTCTTTTTTCATACGATTTCGTGGAGCCCCCTGGGTCCCGTGATGTCCTTCCACATATCCTCCTCTGGTCCCACCCCGAACACGAAAGACTGTTCAGCCGTCATTACCGCAAGCTACCCTATCCAACGAAGGGCGTCCCTGACCCCCCCTCTCGTCGCACTTCGCTTGTCCCCGCCGTGAGCATGTAGTTGCTCCCAAAACGGTTTGTCCCTATTTTAGCTTCTCTCGTTCTAGATAACGTCGGGTGGGCTTCTATCTTGCGTTTTTTCTCGTTCTCTTTCTCTCCCTATCCCCTAGGCCATAGAGCCCTCCTGAGTATTTCTTTCCTGTCCGTTCCAGAGGAATATGATTTATTCTTTCCACAAAGGGTTTTTTCTCGGCTCTTTTATTTTTTTGGTCCAGACCACCGTCTATTTCTGAGGACTCCGCCATCTGGGGTTTTCCCATTCATCTTCACCTTTTCTGGTATGAGGAAACACGCCCTCCTCCTCCCCCTGCTATGTTTTTTCGTCGCGCTCGAGACGCCGAGGCTCCTTAACCTCTCCCTCACACTGATGCAATAACTCCTCTCTCCTTGCCGAGTCATCTATCGTTTTTCCCGATGAGCCCTAGCCCCAACTCAAACCTCTTCAACTTTCAGCCCACTCTTAGGCGTGATGGTGTCTGAAAAAACGCATGCTTTTCCAACTTTCTTTATGGTTTGCTCTCTTTCTCATGATCTTTTTCCCCTTTCTCCCTATGTAGAGCTATTGACGACGCCTTCCCTGCACGCTTTTATGGGTTCTTATAATTGTTTTTGACCCCTCAGCAATGCTTCCGGGTCCCTCTGCGATTGGACCCCCTCTTTTCGTTTTCCGACTCCCCCTAGAAATTGATTCAGAGTCGCTAACGCAAACGCCACCTTTTGATTTTTTCAGGTTCTTTCCCCCTCGATCGACTTTGCGACTTTTCCAACCTTATGCCCCCTCCCCAGACGCATCTTTTCCTTTAAGCAGACACCTGCCATTTCCCCCCCCCCCTAAAATTCCGTCCGCCTCGTCATGCATGCGACGGTTGCAGGCCGGTCGCCGCGGGCGCGAGATTTTTTACTTTTATCGATGCCCTCCTCCTTGTTCTTGCCTTGCCGCTGGCGATCGTTCCGGAGAACTACACTCGGCCCGGGAGACCGTTACGTTTCCCTTTTCGTGACATCACAAACTGAGAAACGAGTGCTGAAGGTTTTTCCGTTCCCAAACTTTTTCCGGGCCCTACCTTTTTCGCCCCTCCCACGTAAAGACACGAGTCTCTTTGTCGAGGGACCCACTTGTCCCTTTTCGAGGTCGGTTTTGTAACCCGTCGAATTCTTTTTTGATTTCCTTCCCCAATTCTTTTTCCTTTGACTTTTTTTTCGGCGCCGTTTCTGCTGCCTTTCATTAGGTGGCTGTTTTTTTGCTTTACACCTGCGCGGGTCGATGGCCGGGCGCCCTCCCCTCCCCTCTTCCTCAGCTCCCCTTACCGCTGCGCGCTTTTACACGCTTTTTTCACGACATTTTGGATTCGTATCTGGGACCCTGACTAAATAGCCTGTTCTCTTTCGACCATGACCGCTGTCGTCATCCCTGTTCGTCTCAGCTTATGGGCTGTCCGAATACTCCCCATGACTCGCCTCCCCGTGAAGGTCCCTTCCCCATTTCCCGCCGCTCACGCCAGCGTACCGCGCCGATTTTCTCAATGTCTCCTCAGCCTAGACCCCTCCTCACACCCCCCCTACTTTGACCGACGGACCGTCCGTCGAAACTCGGTCGGACCCCCCCTTCCCCCCTTCGGATGATATGAGTACTCGATCTCGTTGAGCACCCCTCCCCCCTTCGGTCTACTCCCGCCGACCCGCGCACCCTTTCGATCAGGATCGAAGCAACCGAAGCACGGCACTGCCCTCGCACCTCACCCTTGCTCCTCCTCGCCGACTTTCGTTTTAAACGCTGCACAGCAAGCCTAGTTTCCTCACCGTGGCAACCGTTCCCTTTCTTCTGGGTCGCCGTATTTTTCCCGACCCATACCTCCCCCCTTGCCGCGGATGGTGGTTTCCCCGACGTCA
>Ga0179593_1252358_pt1 | contig 12626 bp, 10 predicted proteins | sample CZODoug2_1_08_16_FD_185931 | JGI IMG/M metagenome (GOLD analysis project Ga0179593, IMG submission 185931) | Vadose zone soil fungal communities from Angelo Coast Range Reserve, California, USA - CZODoug2_1_08_16fungal (PacBio error correction) | ecosystem: Environmental > Terrestrial > Soil >... | reverse complement strand
TTCGCGAGCGGCCTTCGTTCCTCCTCCAAACCCTTTCTCTTTTCTAGAGGGTTGGGTGTTGCTTGACGAGTGTCGGCCGCCCGACCCCTCCGACGAATTCCCCCTGATTATATTTCCGCTCGTTGTGTAACCCTTCTAAAGGGAGTCCCTTCTTCTTAGCAAGAAGGTTGATTCCTTCGCCATCTACCGACCGTGTTTTCAGAGCCTTGTCCTCTCGGTCACACCCCCCCTTCCTTCACGACTCCACCCCACCCGTGCCACCCAACGTTGCAATGCGTTCTCTTTGTGAACGCGCCCCCCCTTGGACCCATCTTTCCCCCTCTGAGAAGTAACCTTCCTACCTCTGCTGCAAAGCCAGAAAAGTTTAACCGGCGCCGCCTTCCAGATATTTCAGCGTTTTATTCCCCCGTGTTTTCCCTCATCCATTCCCCGTCCAGTGCCGAACCTTTTCATTCAAACCAAGCCACCCCCGTGCCCCCGGTCCAACCCCGCCTTGATGTCAACTGCAGGGTCATATTTTGGTTTCTTTGGTCCCCCCCCTTTACCTTGAAAGGATCACTTTTTTTTTCTTCCCCCCCCGCCCACCTCTTTGCGGCTGCCCGTACTCCGCGCTCCAACCGGTCGTACCCAATGATTCCCTGTTTCTCTTCAAACTCCTCTCCCATCGATTTAGTGAATCCCCCCCAAAAACACCGGCTTCGGAATTGGACATGGCTTTTAGGTGGTGAGCAACCCACCGTGGGTTTGGTTCTCCCTCCTTTACCTCACTCCCCCCCCCCCGGATGCAGTTCGATTTTCGTCCTCTTGTAAGCACTTGTTTTTTGTAATCGTGTTCTCTGGACCCACGTCGTGTTTTTCCTCATCTTTTTTCGAGAATGACTTTTTCTCCTTCCGTGGTCTGTCCTTCCGTCCACTCGATTAAGTTCGCGTTTGTGTCGTGCCGGTTTTTCCTCAACCCCACCCTGCTCCCCCCGCTTGACCTCCCTCCACCCCCCCCTGTTTACGGGTCAACTGGTTCCCCCTGCCTCCCAGTTTTTTGCCCCCTTTCCGGGGCCCTTTTTTTTTATTCAGCCCTAACCCAAAACAATGAACCCAGCCCCATAAACTCTCTCCTCTCTTTCATACTTCCTTTTCTCTTTGGGGAGGCACCCCTGTCTCCCACTGGCTCCACAAACGTGGGTTGAATCCAAATTTCGGAAAACTTAATTTCCCCTCCAGAAAACGTTTTCTTCCACTCCGTGTCCCCTCTACCCCTTACGTTTTTGCTACATCGCGGACGTCCAAAAGTCGTTCCCTGAGATACATGACAAGCATGGCTTTTGGCCCTTTCCCTTTTTTCATTTTTTTCCCCCCGCCAAGGCTCGCTGGTCGTCTCGCTCTAACGATTCCCTGCACCCCAAGGACATTCTGACCTTCATTTCTCCCAAGCTTCTGCGAAAGGACTCCCTGTCACGACACCACACGGCCCTGGCCAGGAATAGGCTTTCACGATTACGTGAGGACTGAAACCCCTGGCAGTGTCCCCCTTTTGACCCTCAATGGTTTTTCCCCCTCCTTTTTTTTATGTTTTTTGGTCCCCCCCTTGAATCTTTTCTTGAATCCACCCGATCCCCCTTGATTCAGAGCCTTACATTTTCACCCCCACCCCTCGAGACACTAAATCTGGTCATTCCATGTCGACTTTTCTTTCGACGATGGCGTCTTTTTCCCGACATATGGGTTTCTATACGTCTTCACCTACGGAGCCCCCCAAATTTCCCCTCCCATCGATCCGCTTCCCATGGATAGATCTGCTCGACCACGGTGAAACGAGCTCATCGACAACCGTGTTCGAACCCCCTCGTTAGCGAGTTTTTTTCCCTTTACGTGACAAAGAAGCTATCTTTTTTTCCGGCAGTGTTGTCACGGTAGCTGCGATGCTTCATCGCATTTTGTTCCCTTCCCCTGAGCCGGCAGATGATCTAAATTCCGCCTTATTCAGTTTACATCCCTTCGACCTTTCCTTAACCCCCCGTCAAACCGACTCTCCCGTTCCCCTATACGGTATTGGAAAATTCTGACGAGTTCAGTTGTCTTTAGAGTTTTCGAGGTCCCTAGTCGCCTTGCCAAGTCCTCCCCCTATTCTCCCATTACAATACCGCTGCAGTTGCCCCATTCTCTCCAGATAGACGGGACCCCTCCTTTTACCCCTTTGGAATCGGTTAGAAGAGCCTTCGCCGACCACACTTCCCATAGTTAAGTCTCGGGCGATAAGTGTTGCTGCAAGATCCGGGCATAGCGAGTATTCCGTCCTACCCCTCTACCGCCTTTCCTTCCATTCCCCCTTCTTAGTGAAGTTCTTTTTTCCATCGTCCCCAAACCCCCCCCCCCCCGGGGTGAGCAAGTACAACTAGTGACGACAATTACCCCCCACCACAACGTTAAGACAGTCTTTTGGCCTTCCATGACGAACCTCTTCTTTTAGTTCTTATATACCTTCTTCATCCTTTCCGTCATTCGATGCTCGAGTAGCTTTTTCGACCAATCGTCCCTTCCTTCCCCCGGGTTCGACGCACCCTCGATATCTTACATGGCTTTTCCCTCTTGTGGTGTTTCCCGGTCCTGACCCTCTTCTTCCCCGCCACCCGGAGGTGAAATCACCGTGGCCGGCAGATCTAGTTTCACTAATAGGTCCCTTTGCTCTAAATCATTGTGTGACCCCCCAGGAGTACCCCACGTCTTGATGACATTTCCCCCATCTTCGGCTTATCCCCCAGACGGAGGCTTCCCCTTATACTAAATTTGCCATTGGTCCTGTATTACGATTCCTTGATCGCTTCCACTTTTTTGGCCTCGCCCGTTTTTTCCACCCCTCCTAGGGCCACCTTTTACGGTCCGCGAGGTGGTTTTCTGGAGCCAGCAGGTTTTCCTACCTTGTCGTATTTTCGTGGTTATCCACAAATAGGCCTTCCTCTGGGAATCCTGATGATCCCTCTCCCCCCTTTGTATACGGTTTGGGGAATCCCTGACGACCCGGCCCCCCCATTTTGTTGTCATGCTAGTCTCAGCCCCGTTTTCGGTGCCCAGTGCTACCCTATTTTTTCCGTTTGTCCCTGTTGTTTGTTGTTGATTTGCTATTATTGAAACTGATAGACTTTTGCTTTCTGGCGCTGTTTGGCCCAATCTCTCTTGTGTTTGAATGTTTCTTCTTGATTTCCACCACCGGACCACCGGTGAGTTAATAAGGTCCGTTCCCTGGTCGCTGTTCCATCTTTTGAGACCCCCTCCTGGGGTAAAGAGATCAGACCATTTGACTTGGCTGCTTGCTGCTTTTTCCGAATCGTTCGGGAATTGCTTTTTGACCCAAAGTACTCTTCCCAAGTGCGTGAAAGCGATTGGTGTTTTTGGGAGACCCCCTTTGCACTTTACCTGTAGACTCGCGCTCTCGGCCGCGGCTTGATTCCTCTTTCAGTTCATCACTGCGGTCGGCCGCCCTTTTACCGAGCTTTTCGGTTTAACCCAGTGTCCCGGCTTTTGTGGCGTTTTTGGACTTTTTGTTTTGCCCCCCCCCCCCCCCCCCCAAGTTGTCCCTGAAGTTTTTGGGGGTGTTTTCCCTCCCAAGCGCGGTCCGGACGGAACCCCCACCCGCAGTTGGCCTGCCATTCCAGATTGCGTTTTCGGCGAACCTAATTTACGGACGGCTGGTTTTTTCCCCCTCCTCTCGCGCGTTGGTTTTTTTCTACTTGGATTCTCCTGAGTTTTTGCCCTCCATTACCCCCATTGGGGCGGTTTTTTTTTGTGCAATCTGCACTTTTCATGTGTTTGGATTGGATCTTTGTCCGTTTAAGTTTGCGGGGCGACGTGTTTACCTTGTGTGGTTTTTTTTTTTCCTCCCTTACTCATTTCGGGAGATTGAGTCGGTGAGCTACATGAGGACAGGAATATCCTCTGCCGGATTTTTATATTCAGCAAGGATATTTTCCCTTTCAGGCTTTCTTTTTCATGCTGGTCGGCGCGCCGTAGTTTCGGACCCTTTCAACGTTATTTCCCCCCTTTGGGGTTTTCCCCCAACCTTCCAATCCCTTTTGTTTTCGCCGAGTCTCGTGATATGTTTTCTGAAGCGGATTTCCTTTGTCCCACCCTAAGATCTGGCGAGTACTTAAATGCGGGACCTTCCTTTTCTGGTCCATCCCCCTTTAACTCTTGCAACCCTTGTCAATCTCCACCTTCTTAAACGGTGCTATGGTTGCTCTTTGTCAGACCCTCTCTGTTTTAACCCGTATCGCTTGGCTTCATCGAGTTTTAGAAGTCACTTCCCAAAACGTGCTCCTCGAGACGGGTGGGTTGTAAGGTGACTGCTCGCACAATTCCCGGATATGGGTTAGCTTCGTCAACAGAATGCGACGTTGGCATTTCGATCATTGGTCTATGCTCCTTGGCCCGTGTTCTTATCTCTAGCTTTTCCTATTTATAGGTTGCTTGGATGGGACTGGTGCTGTTTCCTAGGTACCTTTTTCATACGCGATCCCGAACCAGGTCTTTTCGCCAGACAATGAAACTCCGCATCTCCCCTCTTGCATTCCCCCGTGGTATTCCATCCCACTTGTGAGTCGCTTCGGGTTGTTCCTCTCGGTCTACACCCTCACGTCTCCGTGGATTCAAGACCCCTGATTCAAACGGTGTTGTTTTTTTTAACCCCTACCCCACCGTCTCACCGTAGTATAAGGATTGTTGAGGTGATTTCTCACTTTTTTGTACAGTCTCGCCGGACTCGTGAACGCCCAGTTATTGCCCTTTCCATCTTTTCCGTTTTTTGTTTTTTTTTTTCGGACTGCCTTTCATCCGTCGAAAGGCACGAACCAGAGAACGTGGGTTTCGGAAGAATTGCAGTCTCTTTTCCCTTTTCGTTGAAGACTGATTCCTAGAGACCATAGAACGGAGTACGCTTTTTCTGTCCAGGAGCCCCCTAACTCTCTTTTCCTCTGCTTTCCCCCCCTGTGCTCCTCCTTCTTTTTTGACGTGCCCGTTTAGACTCGCCTTTCTCTGATCTTAACGTCTCCCGGGTCGTGATTGGCCACGTCCTTGGACTGTAGGAGGTCCCCCCCCCTTTGGTTCTTTCAGAACCGTTTTCTTCCCTTTCCGGGCGGTAATGGGGTCGAACCTTCCCCAGCGTAGGGGGCTTTCCCTAGTCTTGGCTGGTTTCTCTTTTTTCTGCAGGAGAGTTTTTTTCTTGCTTGTTCATTCCCCCTTTTTTTATGGCGAACGAACTTTGCAGTGCCTTTGCGAACTGGTCGGCTGGCTTTCCCAGTGCCGGTCCACTCGGTGTGGCTTGTCTTTTTTTTGAATGCCCGTTGTGTTTTTTTAGGAATTCAAGAGACGCAAAACTAGAGGTGAAGAGGCCTGCGAAGACCCTTTTCCTCCAAAAGTACATTCTCCCCCCTTTTCCTATGTCCCCCCCTCGTGTTACCATGCTTTTCACCCTTGCAACAGTGGTTCCTTCGTTCACCTTCCCCCCCCTTTATTAATCTTGTTTAGATATCCGGGAGTGTTGACCCGTTTTGTTCGACCCCCTTCATCACTGAAAATTTAAGCCTTTTTTGTGCTGACAACTTCCACCGGGGGCTAGGAGTTAGGTTTCCTTTTCCTCTTGTTTCACGACAATTTGGTGCTTTCTTCGGGCGTCTCCTTTGACGATCCGAATTCGTGCGGGCTTTGGTTCTCCGACCGCAGGTTTGATATTCATGGAAGTGACTTGTGGAAAAATTTCAGTTTTTTCTTTACCCCCCCCAATGCATGACCCCTCAGACTGGACAGAAGACGACGGCTGGTTTGTCCGACGGGCACGTTGGTTTGTTTGTTTACTGTTTTTCCAAATGTGTGGTCTTGCTACATACCGTGATAGTCGCAGGTGTTCTCGTGCCTCTGATGGTTTCCTTCTCCTTTTCGAAACGGTTCCGGTGATTGCCGCTTTCGAGTGGTATTTTTCAGGATGTGAACCTTGCGGACCGTGTGTTGGTTTCCCCTCTTTCCCTCCTGAAATGGCCCTTTTTGATGGGGGTGATCTGGAAGCGGTGTGGGGGGTTTGATCTCTTTTTTTCTTCCCCAACTTGGGTCCCTCTCCTGTGCGGTATAGGGTGTGTGCGGTCACGTCCAGTCTTTTTCCCGAATTTTTTTTTGTCCCTTCCTTTTCTTTTCCATGGTATCTCCATTCGTGCTGCAGAGAGGGTTCCATTGCACTTAGCGTTTCTGGTTCTTCCCGCTCCCCCCCCCCAATCTTCCTTGCTTTCTTCTTCCAGATTTTTTGGTGGGCCGTCGGTCAACGTTGTGGAAGAAATCTCTATTTTTCCCTACCCGTGTTTTTTCTCTGTCCTCCTTTCCTTCTCCTGCGTTGACCTCCCTTTCCCTCCTGACGCAAGAAGCGAGTGTCTCTTTGCCGGCAAAAAGAACCGCGTAAGTTCAATAACCACGTTATCTCTCCTCTTCTTCTCTACTCCCTTTGTACAACCGTTGTTCTCACCACTTTTTTTCGCCATCCTTTTGCCTTTCTCTCCCAGATCCACGTCTTTCCTTCTCTACCCCCCCTGTAATATAGGTACTCCCCCCCTTTGATTCCCGCAATTTTACCCCCCCCAGCGCACCCTTTAGAATTCAATGCCTCATTTTCCCTTGCTCCCCCAAGGAATCAGTTTCCCCTTTAGAAACTCAGCTTCGAACGCCCAGAACCGGTTCCCCCGGCTTCTGCGTCCATCTACTTCGCTTTTCTTGCTCCTCACCGTTCTTCCTCAACGATCCGCACCTTTTTGCGCCAGGGCAAACAAACCCGACCCCCGTTGCCACCCCCCACCCGGTGTTTTTTTTTTCCCCACCCCGCCGGCTTCTCTGTTTAACCAGTCTATTTTTTTTCGGACTACGCGGTTTTCTTTTCCTTCCAGGCTTCCCCGATGCGGATGCTCGACCCAGCCTAAAGCACTTTGAGGATCTCTGGTTTGCCCTCGTATCCCAATTTTCCCCCATCTGACACTGGGATTGAATCCATCAACTCAGACACCCCGCGTTCGGCTGCATCAAAACGGATTCGTGAGGTTTACGGGGTTGCAAACCCCCTTTTTTCCCCCCGCGTCCTTATAATGCCCCGCTTATCGAATGTTTTGCGTTGTGCATAATTGTGTTTGAATGTGGTTTACTCTTTCCCCTTGTTGCGGCCTCTGGTCCAGCTTTCCTTGCCCTCAAAGTCGTGCTCCGCGTTCGGAGTTTGTTTTCCTTTTCCCCCGTACCCCCCCCCCCTTACTCAACGTCGGTGAACCAACAGTTAAAGGCAACTGGCCCCAAAATTCTAACGTTCGCCCCTTTACTCGGTTTCTGCCAAGAACACCACCCTGTATGCACCCAGCCATGAAACTCTAAGGAGCACCTCCGATACTTAAGGAGTCCTTTTTTTAGGGGAGGCCCGGTACCTCCGCATTTGCGCAAAAGGGGCGGATTCCCCCCCCCACATGTCGCGACTTGCCCATTCCCTTTCCCTGCACCGACCCGTGTTCGGCATGCACGGCTCCCGCCTTTCGTTGCGCCTTACCTCGCGGCCGGCAAACGTTCCGGGATTTGCGCATCCTCGCGCATTTAATAGGTTTCCTTTTTCCGGCCGCCAGGCGCTTTCTTGTCTAGCTCCATATCAGATTTCCCCCCCTTACAATATGCCCCTTCAATTTCCGCTTCCGTCTTTCCTGTGTCTTTGACCGGCACTTGAACAATGCCCGGACCAAACCACCCGTTCCTCCTTGGCAGGCCCTCCGGTCGAGTCTCCCTGATCCCTTTTCCACCCCCTACTCTTTCGCCTCACAAGCATGTAGCGACCTGACACCTTTGTTTAGGGTTTCTCCGGGCACCCCCTTCCTTTTTTCTTCCCGTCCCCCTTCCGGATCCCGACCCTTGTCACCAACCCGAAGCTGACATCCCCAGCGTGGGTCAGTACATTGACCGTCCCGTACCGCTATGGTTTGTCATTACGGTCTCCTGGTGGCTGCTATACGTATTTCCAAGTCCCTTCGAATCAGCTTTTTTCCCCCCAGCACCAGACTCTCGCTTTTTGCTCCTACCCCCAAGGGGGGCCCGATGAGAAGCGCCAGACTTTTGTACAATCCCAACTGTCCCCGCTGCGCTTCCTTTCGCTACTTAGCATCGCAGATTCTCGTGCGCGCATTCTCCGTTCCCCCCCGCCGTGTGTAGCTCCTCATTGGGTCCATCCGGCACGCTTATGAATAATCGTACGCCGCTCTTTTCTTACATGCCCGCCCCGCATCGCCCAAGAAACAACCTAGCCCCGGTTCTACTTGGAGAGGTCAAAGATGCAAGAGTCGTTCTTCTCTTGGCGATTTTTTTTCTTTCGATGTCTACTTCCGTTCTTCCCCTGTAGACAATTAAGCCGAGATGCTTTCCCTTACAATCTCCTTTCGCTGGCGACACCTGTCATGCCGTGGACCATGGTTCAGCGCGGGGCGCCTCTCCCTTTACCCCATGCATCGTTTAGTTCCATCCAGGGCGTCCGTTTGCTTACGATAAAGGTCTCGATTATTTCTTTTTCCGTCTTCCTTTCGCGGCGCCGTCCCTTCTCTTTCCTCCTACGTGGTGCCGGTTACCTTTCGCCCGGGAGTTACAACCTCTTCGTTTTTCGCCCAAGCCAACCCCACCCACCCACAACGTCAAGACAAGTGCTCTTACTTTATTTCCTCCCCATCCATTAATTTTTTTGTTCTTCTCCTCCCCTGATCATCACACTTCCCTTCGACCGAGAGTTCGGTTGCGCACCCTCCCGTTTATGCCCAGTTTTATACGACACTCGCTTCTAGTCCCTTCCTTCTTTTCCCCACCAATTTCTTTGGTTGTTATGCTTTGCCTTCCGCTTCTCCCCCGAAATTGCATTGGCCGCTGACCTTTCCCCCCTCCTTCTTGCTGCCCCCCCAAGCTAGGGTCCTGGGTCGCTGCACACTCATGCGGTTTAACTGTTTTACCCGACCGATTTTTTCTTCCCCCCTCATTCTCTGTCTCCATCCCCCCCTCAGCTGATTGCCCTCGTCTAACGTCCCTTTTTGTGTATAGCACCACGTGCCCTCTTTGTTTTCCTCTAAGTCCCAGACTCATTGGCCCCACCGACGTCAAAGTTAGGAGGTCGCCTTTGTCCTCCCCCTTCCTGGGGTTGACGTTCCTCCACAATCGTGGTCATACAACCAAGAGGACTACTTCCCGGGGCCCTCTTTTTCCCCTTAGCCCACGTGTTCTCCTTTGGTTGAATTACGACCGGGTCCCCCCAGGCCGCCTTTCATTATTCCCCCTTCCTCTACGTTTAGGACCGGGGCCCCGATCTAGATCTTTTCTTTATCCGTTTTTTTTTTCGAGAATCTGTAGCTGTCCACCTGACAGAGGGGGCTTATTTATGATCCTGAATACGTTGTGTTTCCTGGGTTGTTGACTGCACCCCACGAGACCGTGTTGTCTTTTCCCTTGCAGGTCCCCGTGCTCGGTTCATCTTGATCCCCCCGACTTGTGCGCCTCAGTCGCCAGAACCTGCCGTGATTTAGCTCTTTGGCCTCCCTTTCAACGTCAATTTTTAGTGTCAGCCCTTCTTTGGCCCAGTCCCCACGTTTTGCTACGTGGGCGTGACTATTGGCCGGTTCCCGTCGCCACGGACCCCTTTCAACCTTTTTTTCGTACTCTTTTCTCTTTCCTCGCTCCTTTCCTTCGCGATTTGAAATGTTCACTTTTCGCTTAGTACGTTTACGGACACTGTTCACGCTAAATGATGACGCGAACAATTGTACCCCCATTCTTTGGCTTGAGTAAATCCCCCCTTTTCATCTTCCCTGGAAGTTGCGGGGACTACCTCGTTCCGGACCGATTTCAAGCCTTTTTTGTTCCCCCCCTCCCCTTTTACCGAGCTCGTTGTCGTTTCCCTATCCTTGACGTCTGTTCTTCTCCCCGCGTTCCCGAAGGGTGACTCCTGAGATCCGGGATGCTCTAAATGAAACCTTTTATGTTGGGTCGCCGGTTTCTTCACTCCCACCTGCCGATTTGGTGGGGTTGCTTTTACCCTATTGGGTGTACTGCTCCCCTTTTTGGACGTTTGTGTGTTTTTTCACCACTTTGCTTCACGCAGCCGAATTCTCCGGCCGGCGTCTTTCGGGGATGGCATCGTTCCCAGCATATCGCTTTTTTTTTCCAGTGCAACGCTGGCCACTGGGGTTTGAACCTGAAACCTATTCATGTGGTGGGTCGATTCGGCTTCTCCCGTCCGCTTCCAAAGGGTACAATTTACAATGCTGTCGTGCGGAGATCTTTGAGGTTGATTAATCGCCTTCTTGAAGTGCGCTTTTTATAAGGGCACTTGAGTGGCCTCTGAAGCCATAAAAGGATGCTAACGTTCTTGACATACCTTCTTTTTCCAATCGACATTTAGGATCCCCGGTGGAAGGTCCAGTTGATTTCGGTACTTGACCTTTTTCGCCTGTCTTTTGAGTCTTCTCCCTTCACTAATTTTTTTGATACTCAGCGCGCCTTCCGTGACCCACCATTTTCTTCTATATTCCCCTCCACCTGTGAACATTTCGCCTCGTAACGGCCCTAGCTATGCTGGGGGCGAATACTCTTCAAGAGTTTAGCTCTCGAACGTTTCATTTTCCCCACGAAAAGGTTGCCCTGTTTCTAGTGTGCCTTTGTATAGGCGCTCTCTCAAAGGGCCGTGGCTTTTCAGGGCTGGGTGCTCGTTTTTCTTGAGGGAGGCGCTTACTTGCATCCTTCCGATCACGACCATTGGCTGGATTGAACAGCCGATTTTCTCTCTACACTTCCTGCATGGCCTCTTTTAGTTGGATCTTTTGGTTGCACATTGCAAAGGCGTTCCTTCCCCGGTGCTAGTGTTTTTTTTTTTCTTCAATCCCCCGCTTCAACTTTTTTTGTGTTGGCCCCCTTCCCCATACAACCTTTGGTTCGTCTCGGTTTTGCGGCTTCATGCCAGTAGGTTTTTAAATGCCTCTCCCTTTTTGAACTCCGCTTCAAAGAGGCTGGTGTTGTCGTAATTGTTTTCAGTCCTTCCTCAGGCCTTCAAGTGCAAGGGGGCTTTTATCCATGGCATGTCAGATGTCCCCCCTTTTTGGATGATCTCTCTGATCTATTTCTCCCTTTCTTACTGCGTGCCCAACCTCGCCACCGTACCGTTCACATCCGTTTTTTTTCAGGTTTTTTACCGGCATTTTGGAGTTGCCCCTCGATGTAGATTTTTCCCCTACTTCCCTTGCACTCTTCCTCCCGAGAATGTTCGTGCTGGAACAATTTCCGGGAACTGTTCCCCTCCTTGGGGATGCTTTTGGCTCAAGTTGCGCGACACGGGGTTTCTTCCAAAGCTTCGTGCTTCCAAGGCTCTGTTGTTGAGACAGTCTAGTCCATTCATTGATTCAATTCCTTTTTTTTTTCTGTTTCCCTAACTGCCCCTTTTCCGGCGGGCAGACCTTTTGAGAGGCATTTGGCGTACCATTTGAACGTGAGTTTTTTCCTTTTTGGGGTCCTTCCGAACTGTTTTGTTTGCAGAAGTTTGTGGGACGATGGGGCAGTACCTGCATCGACGCAAAAACGCGAAGTACTTCCCGAGGCCGGAAGCCTCTCGTTCTTTTTTCCCCCCCCCGTCAATTACCGCCCTTTCGTTCCCACGAATTAAAGGAGCACCCGTGCCATGAGTACTCGCCCTGTTTTCCCCCCCCTCTTCCCTGTGAGTTGTTTTTCTCTATGTTGACGCGGATTTGATTGTCCCCCAAAGGTAGGGTCTCTGGAACACTTAAGATTAGACCCCTCCAAAATCGAATTTTGTTTTTTCCCCCTTCTTTTTTTTCTTTTTTTCTTTTTTTTTTTTTTTTTTTTTCTTTGTTTTTAGGCTGCAGAAATCCTTGGATTCGTTCATGGCTTTGACCATTTTTTTCGATTGTATTTTACCTTTTGTTTCGCCGGGGCTTTTCCCTCTTCTGAACCGCAAGGCTTTCTTGGGGAGCTTCGCCTGAAGCGGGGCTTTCAGTGGGACGGGGCACCTTGGAGGTCATCAAACCCTGATTCCCCCCATCGCCTTTTGGACACGGCCAGAAGTTTTTGTTTTTGTCCTTTCAGGGTTGGTGTTTCGGACGGGTTTGGATGCGCCAGCATGGGGTTGGTTTTTTCGTTCCCCTGAAAAAGTTGGATTCTTAGGCCGGTCACTGACGCTGGTGGGTAGCTCTTTCGGTTGGTAGTGTGTGTGCGTTCTCGGGAGTTTATCGTCGTATGTTTTAAACATTGCTGTTACCTGTTTTTTTTCCGTTTACCCTCTTTGCTGGTCGTTGTTGAGCTGGGGTGATGTTGTACCTTTTTTTGGGAGATTTAATCTGGACCTTGAGGATCGACGACGTTCCCCCTTTCTTCTTTTTTTTTTTTAGATTCACTGCAAACCTTTTTTCTGGCTCCTTCGTGTGATTCGGGACTAAGTTTATCACCGGGTCTCTGATAGAGTCCTCGTTCCGTCGAAAAGTTTTTTCCCCTGTAAGTCTTCGGTGGTAGCGCACAAGAGAGAAATCCGCCTCCTCCTTTTTCATTCCTTCTTTTGGCTTTTTGGTAGGGCGTTCACCGAGTTCCGTATAGAA
>Ga0179593_1548871_pt1 | contig 12627 bp, 8 predicted proteins | sample CZODoug2_1_08_16_FD_185931 | JGI IMG/M metagenome (GOLD analysis project Ga0179593, IMG submission 185931) | Vadose zone soil fungal communities from Angelo Coast Range Reserve, California, USA - CZODoug2_1_08_16fungal (PacBio error correction) | ecosystem: Environmental > Terrestrial > Soil >... | reverse complement strand
TATATGTCCCCCCCCTTTTTCTTATGCTTTGCTTTGCTTAACCGCTCGGAGTGGAACTCCCCTCCCCCCTCCCCTTAAAAAGGACTCTTCGGTGGAGGAACGGCTGTTTTTTCAGACAAAACCTTTTGTCTTCTCCACCTGCGAGGTTCCCCCAGAGGATGAAAAGACTTCCCGCGGATGCTTCCTTTTTTTGACCGGGCAGATTTCCCTTTCTTTGCGGCCGGTTCCGTTTTTTTTCCCCTTCCAGGTGTGGAGTGAAGACGTGAGAACTTTTTTTCCCCCCCCCTTCTGGCCATTTATTCCGAAATAGTCGCTCCCTCTCCTTTCTCCCCTTGGCCCTAGTGAGCGAAGGGGAAACCTTACGAGGCCGAGGCCCTTTTTTTACTTCCAGATGACGTGTTCCCCGGCTTTTCCTGAGGGGTTAAGATAGGGTTCCCCCCTTCTGTTCTTTCTGTACCAAGAGGAAGACCTCCACTAAGAGAACGTTTCTCATGGCCAGTTCATTTCCTTCCCCGGCTAAGCAAGGTGACACGTCCTCGATCATGCAAGTGACCGGTCTTTTTTTCCCTCTCCGGACCGGTCCCTTCTTGACCGGCAGGTGAGCCTGCCGTGATCCCTTCCAGTTTTTTTAGACCCCCTGTAGTTCGGCAAGGTGGATACCCTTTGACGCGGCTTTCCCCTGGCGGCGGCCTTCTTTCCTCTCGAGCGGGGCCCTCTCAGCCCCCCTTCTCCGGCGTTCGGACTCGTGGAATACTGCTTCCTTTCACCGGTCGACTTCCCCTCGTGGTCTCCCTTTTTTTTCGTGATGTGTTCCGGCTGATCCCACGCACTGGCCGAGCATTCTTACCGCAAGCTCTCCCCCTCCTTCTTTCTCCCTGGTCAAATTTCCTTCCCCCCGGTAATCAAGGAAGCTGTAGAAAACCTTCTTGTAGGCTTGCAGCGAGATGTTCTTTTTTCCTAGGGAATACTTTCCTCTCTGCTGTCATGCGCGTACAGGGGCTGGCGGATCCGCCGTTTTTCGTTTGGGGTTCCCCCCCAGTGAAAGACAGCGAGGCTCGCTTTTATTTTCCCGTTCACGAAGGCCCTCCTGCTTTCCGGAACATTTGGCGCTGCGGGGCAGTCTTCCTTTTTTGTCCGATGTAGAGGACCAGGAAAGCAGGCGTTCTTTTGTTGTTGTTTGAGTCCTTTCTTTCCGGCCGCGACTCTTCCCACTTCTTCTCCTCCCCCATACGTGCAAGCCTCCGCCTTTCTTGTCTTCCCCGGCCGGTTGACGGACTGGAAAGAGCCGCGTTCCAGGAAAGGGAGGAGATAGCACGGGCGGATTCCCCTCCTTTTTTTCCTCTCATTTACTTGCTACGTCTCTTTCATCTCTTCCTCCCCTGTCCTGAACCTCGCGATGCAAGACCTCTCCCCCCCTTTTTTCGAAAGTGAATGGAGTTAAAGGAGACTTATGCGCAGATATGGCTTTCCCTTTTCCTCCTTTCTGTTCTGCGGCATTTCCCTCGCCTTCTCTCTGCTCGGACTTTTTTTTGTTTTTTGCCAATTTGCAGGAAATTGCAAGAACCTCTTATAAACGGCGCGTGCGTCCCCCTTTTTGTTCGTCTCTCCTCCTCCTTCGGCGGCCGGCCATGTATGCCTTTCCCCTCCCCTGGTTAGAGCAGGCAGGAAGGACCCAGGCACGGGGGTGATACACCCCTTTTCCCCGTCGACCTCCCTTCCCCCCTCTTCCCCCTTCTACGTTTGGGGATACCCCCTTGTCACCCCGTCTACGAGATTATCGGCGAGAAGGAAACCCTTCTTTTCTTCTCTACTTTCACCTTCTTTCCGTGTAAACTTTTTTTTTTCGTTCATGAACTGGCACTCTGGCAGAGGCGTCGAGAGTTAGTTGATCCTTAATTACGAGTTTCCCTCTCCGGGTCAATTTCTCATTGTTCCATATGTAACCTTCCTCGTTCCCTGCCGTGCGAGTAAGACAGCGTTTTAAGAGTCACGTCGTTCTCCTTCCCCCTCTCCCCTAAGTGCCATCCCGCCCCCTCGTTTGAGGATCCCTTTCTAGGCCCCCCCTGGTGCTGGATAAAAAGATAATTCACCAATTCTTTCTGAATGGAAGGAGTAAGTGATCCCCTTCATCTTGAATCGACGTTTCACCCTCCCATCTCTTCATCAGATGGGCCGTGTCATCCAGGCTTTCTATTTCCTCTTCTTTTGAATAAGCACAGGGGTGTCGAAAAGACGACCTCGTTTGTGAGAGGATAGTGAGTTTTTCCTTTCCCCCCTGGGACTGGAGGAAATACTCCGCCGAGCTGGTGGAAGAAAAGCCACGTCCTTTCTAGTTACTCTTCTATTCTTTTAATAATAATCCGTTGTTTATGTATATGTAAAAATCGAGTTCCCTTTCTTTGCTTCCCCCTCCCAGTCCGTCCCTCAGGGATACGTCCCGCTCCCCCCCCCCGATTTTTTTGGGAAAGATGGAGCGGGGAAGAAACCCCCTCCAAGGAGATCTTTCCTCCCCTACAGAATTTATTTTACACTTCCCCCCCCCCGCGGGATGCGGCTGAGGGTGACTCTCCGGCAGGGAGACAAACGTTTTTGGGACGTGAGGACAGTTCCTTCCATTCTTCCTGTATGCCATCCCGATTCTCAGGGACGGACAGCCCCCTTTTTTCTCACCCCCCCCGAGCCACTGAGGAGATGTCAACTTCCCCCATAAGAGGTGACGCGGACGTCCCCCCTGGAGGAGACGGCCCTTCCTTTTTTTCGCAGGCGAAAATAGGTTCCCCTCCCTGAGTTTGTCCAAGGAGGATGTGACCAAGCGTTTGGAATGTATCATCTTTCCCTTCGTAATAGCATTTTTTAAAACCTTTCCTGGCCCGAAGAGGCTTCCTCCCTCCCCCCTGCCCCTTTTTAACGTGTAAGTTTTCGAGTGGAAAAGCAGTCCTAGTTCTCCTTTTAAAGAAGATTCTAGTATCTTTTTTTTCCTCCGTTTCTTCCCTCTCGTCCCCACGTCTCGTCCGTAAAGGTTCCAGTTCTTTTCCTCCCCCGGGGATAACAAAAACAGTGAATTCTCCGGAAGGGAAGGATTTCCTCCCCCCAATAGCAGGCGCTCTTTCAGAATCTTTTTTTGCCTCGGCCGAGTGAATCCTGCGCTCTTTTTCCCAGGGTAAGAACGCGTCCGTTTGGGGATCGGTGATCATTACTTTTTTTTTTCATTCCCCCTTTGCCGGAGGCCGTGATGTTCTTCCCTTCCCTGATAGGCGGGACAGAAGCGTCCCTTTTTTTAAAATAAGAAGAAGATACGCTCGAGGTAGGCCCTTTGTTCCCTCCAGACGCTTCCTAAAAAAAAAGCATGGGCCTTTGTCCTTCTCGCCTCCCTTAATCCGAATTAAAGAGACCGTAGCTTTTTTTCGGAGATAGAGCGGACGCTTTCTTCTTTTTCCTTGGAAGTCTCTCCCAGTCCTCTCTCGCGGTACAGTCAGGTCCCCTTCTTGAACCCCCCACTGCTTTATGGAGGAAATTTCGCTGGAGGGAGGAGTGCACGTACTTTTTTTTCCTTTCCCCTTTCCCCGGTGCAACGCCTTTCCCTCTTTGTTCTTCGGCGGCGGGGGTATCTCTCTCTTTTCCCTGTGAGACCCCGCATGCGCCTCGCGACATCGTAACAGAGGGCCGGGCACCTCTTTCCCGACTCCAGCCAGCGAAACCTTCCCCTTCCTTCTGTGAAAGTGCCCTCTGAGGCCCGGAATGGGGCCTTTCCCCGTTTTTTGCGGTCTCATCGACGAAGAGATCTAAAGCCCTCTCTCTTCCCGTAGAGGAGGCAAGATTCCCTCTCCCTCCTCCAGCCGACCTTCCCTTCATTTCCGACAGCGCCTTGGAGTTACGGACCTTCTGATTCCTTTGGGATCTTCCAGCGAAGGATCGCGGACTGTAACGAAGATTCTTGGAGAGGGTCTTTCCCCCCCCCTGGCAAACTTGCCTCTCCGCCATTCCTGCAAAGTTTTTTTTTTTTTTCCGGGATGTGAGGGGGGTTCGCGCGCAGGAGTAAGCTCCTTTTTTTCTTGCTGAGGGGCCAGAGCCCCTTTTTTCCTCCTGCAGCCGGCCTTTGCGCCGCGGCGCCGGAACGGGTCCCGGACCCCCCCCTTCCAGCCTGGAAACGGGACGGCCAGGCGAAGTGTGGGGATACATTCCTCCCCCCCAAAGGATTACGAGAAGCTTTCCCTTTTTTCTCTTCCCCGATCCTGCGGGGCCCTTCTACTCCCTCCCCTTTTGCGAAACTTGTCGACGTCCGCTGCCGGGACTGTTACATGAAACTGGCCTGCGTTCGTATGATAAATGACACGCTTCTCCTCCTTTTCAAAGCACCCCACTCTCATGCTTCAGTGGCACTATCTCCCCCCCCTTCCGCGTCTTTTCCCTGCACAGGGCGAGTTTCACCTGGAAGGTCACAGGAGGCTGGGTCCCCTTCTCCTTCCCCCTTCCAGTGGAGCCGTCTTTTTTTATTTTCTTCTACGATTTCGGGCCGTCCCTTTTCCCCACCTCCCCCCAGCTCACGTCGTAACAGTCACGACTGGCTTCCCCTTACGGACGAACGGTAGGGAATCTTCTTCCTTTCCCCCCCCTCCCGTCAATCCCTCTTTTCCATCCTTTTCCTTCTCTTATGTCGGAGCGGCCAAGTTTCCCCCCAACTTTTCCCCCTCCCCCGAGGGATAAAAAACCTCGGGAATGGTGGTTTTCCCTGGGTAGCGGTGATTCCCCCTTCTTCCCAATCCCTTTCGGAGGGTTGCACGACCAAGCACCTCAGGTTGAAATAGAATCTTCTCTTTTTTTTTTTTGAGAGGATCTTTCTATTTCACTCCCTCTGCGGTGCGGGGCGTCCCCCCCTTTTCCATTCTTATTACATAAGGGATTCTCCCTCCTGTGAAACGTACACAGGAGATCCGAGTCCCCCTCTTTTTTCGCCCGGCTTTCCTTCTTTTCCCCCTGTGCTGGAGATCCAGAAAATTCTCCCAATGGGAAGCTTTTTTGAAAGGAACATCTTTTCTTCCCCGCGGGCTGCGGTTTTGTACGGCGATGCCACGAGGATTACTACCTTTTTTTCATTCCCCTTGACTGCGAGTGGAGAAAAGGGAAGTTCCTCTGCTAAGGGGACGGCCTCCCCTCGAGGGCTCCTCAATTTTCTGCCCCTTCTTTGATGGCAAGTCGTGAGCTCTTCTGCCCCCGTAGAGGATGAGGAAAGCGCTTCTCAGTGACGTTCCCTTCCCGTTTTCACGCTGGTTTGTTTCCGATAGGGACATTGAGTTTTTCACCGAATAGACTCGTGGTCCTTTCCCCTCGAAGAAGCGGAATTTTCTCCCTTTCAACAGGGTTCCCCCTGGCCCCCATCTTTCCGCCAGGTGAAACGTTTCCTCGCTTTCCCCAGTACCCGAAGGATACATGTTCCTTCGTCCCCTAGTAAGAAGGGGTTGACGGCTTTCCTACCCCCCCCCACAAGTCGCCGGCCGTCCATTTCCCCCCGTATGCGGACCGGTTAACCCCCCCCCTCCGGAGACCGAGGGCAGATTCCCGGACGCGGGCAGCACCCCCACCTTTTTTTTTTGCCCCATATAATCCCTCCTCCCTTCCATGCGGCGCTTCTTTTCCCCTCCCCCCACATCACGGGTCAGAAGAGCCGTGGTCTCTTTCCTGTGATAAGGAGGGAGTGCATTCCCTTTCCCCTTTTTCCCTCCCTTCCAGTTCTTTTTGTCCCCCGCTCCCGCGCAGGACATCAGAGAATCTTTTTTCCCCCATTTTCCTCTTTTTTAGACCGTACATTCATCGCAAGAATCAGGATCGCCTAAGTATAAGAACTCCACTTTGTCGTAAAAAACCCACCCATGGGCACGTTCCTGTAGGCTTTCCTCTCTTTTTTGCATACCTGGTAACGGCGAAGTAGAAGTAATGAGATTCTCGACAGCCGCCAGCGTAGGGTCTCCTTCGCCCCCCAGTGTCCCTCATCGCGTCGCTTGCCGTGCCCGATGGGAAAGTTAAGCGGAACCCTCCTTTTTTTTTTGGCAGGTTAGTTAGTTCCAGGCGGTGAAAGCGAAAGACTTTTCCTTCTTCGGAGGGGGGGCTTTTCCCCCCCTTTTTTTCTTTCTCTCTACCCAGACGCTTCCTTCCCCTCCGTACTCTTTCCGGGAACCGCCGGGATTTAAGCCACCATATTTCTTTTCCTGTCCTGGTCCTTTGAGGTGAACGTGAAATACTTGGCCCTTTTTTTAGGGAAATGAGCCGCCCTTTTTCTCGCCGAGTTCTCCTCCCCTCACCTCCCTTCCCCCTTTCTTCACGCGCGTTTCAGGGAGCTTTTTCCTTCCCCTCGCTGCCAAAGCCAGGAAATGAACAATCGCGTTTTTCTCTTCTTCTAAACTCGAGAAGATTGCGATGAATGGTCCCCTTTTTTTCCCCCTCCTTTTTATCTCCCCGGAGGTCTCCTCTTTGATCTCTTCTCATTCAGTGGAGCCTTTTCTGCCGTAAACCAAACAAACACCCCCCCCCCCCCCCCACACCCCCCCCCCCCCCCCCCCCCCCCCCCCCCCCCCCCCCCCCCCCCCCCCCTTGCCGGAAATGCTCCCGCCTTTCTACCCGGAGAGTGAGGACCCTTTTTAGAGGAAGGAGACGCGGCCGCGGCCCCTTTTGGGGCTGCTTGATTATCTTTCTTCTGTTTTCTTCCGCCGGCAGCACGGACACTTTTTCCCCCCCTTCTTGGGGTAACAAAGGACGAGGACAAACCCCTTCCTAGGAGAAGTGGGGGATAAATCTCCTTTTTCCCCTTCTTTCCCCCCCCCCTCTAAGCTCATCTTCTCCTCTTCTCTCCGGAACATAGCTGAGGGTAATGCCCCTTCTTTCTTTCTTCCCTTCCTTGGCTTCGAGATATGGAAGAACGTTACAATGAACTGGCCTCTTTTTCTCTTCTAAATGCCAAGGAGGCTATTCGCTTTTTCCTCCCTCTTTTTCCCCTCGTCCTCGGCTATCAGTGGCCCTATATCCCGTCGTGACGCCGCGCGTCTTTCCTTTCGCGTTGCTACTAATAAGAGGAAGAGGCACCCTCCTAAAGAAGAAGTGGAGACGGTTGCTTCCCTTTCCTTCTCTTCGGGAAGTCCTTCTCCTCGGTTCTTTCCACCAGTCTCCTCCAGTTCTACGTTTTTTCCGTTTCCCTCCGTCCTTCGCGTCTGGAGACATCAGTGAATAGAAGTACAACCCTTTCCATTTGCAGTGTAATAAAGGCTGGTCTGGTTCTCCCTTTTCTCTTTTCCCCTCGCCGGTATGGATCTCCTCCTGTGTCTGCCCGCCGACAAGATTTTGGACTTTTTGAGGAGGTAGAGTTCAGAGGACAGCTCCTTTCCATTCCTTTTCCAAAGCGACGTTTTTCTTTTTTCCACCGCCTCCGGGAATAGAGGTTACCCCCCTTTGTTGTTGGTGAGATATAGTAAACCTCTCGGCGGTGCGGGGCTTCCCTCTCGTCGTGGCCCCATCTTTACCAGGGCCTCGGTCAGCGAACTCGACAGCTCTTCACGATGTGTTGAGACGCTGGCGGTCTTTCCCTATCAAGAAAGGGCGAGTCCCTCCCCTCTTCTATTGGTCTGAAAAGGCCATTTTCTCCTTTCGTTTTTTTGCTGGGTGAAGGAGATGAACGCTTCTTTTTTATACCCTTCTCCGGAACAGTCATACAAGGTCTTCCGGACTACCTTCTTTATTATCTGGTTATGACATACCTTCTGACTTTTTTTACTTTTCTGTCTCACGACGGGATCACCCTTCATGAGGGCTGGTGCCCTTCCTTCTCTCCGGGACACAGCCGACTTTTTTCCGCGGATGAGGAACTTTTTTTCCTCCCCCTTTTTCCCCGCGTTATGGGGTACGATCTCTCCCCCATGAGAGTTGACAAGGAGGTCTTTTCTCTTTTTTCCTACGCCTCCGTGTCATGTATTCCCCTCCCTTTTCCCCCCGCAAGCCGCTTGCAAGTAATGGCAAAGTCATGGAACCTTTTTCAGAAAGGGTACACCTCCCCCTTTCCTTCCCGTCGTCCTCCCGGCTATGTCCGGCGCGCAGCTTTTCCCTTGGGTTTTTTCCGGTGCTTAAGCGATGTATACCAAAACGTCGCCGGCCGCAGTAGGAGAAGGTGAGTCTGTTCCCTTTCTCCCCCCCCCCCCGTGCACAGGCGCCGCTTCCTCTTTTTTTCCTCTTGAAGGCGGGGACAGTCTTCTTTCTATCATCCGTTTTCCTGAAAGAGAGAATTAAATGGCGGTCCCTCTTGCGAGAAAAAACAACATCTTTCCTCCCCTCCTTTTCTTTCCGCTCGGGATCAGTTCTCTTTCGTGCAGACCCGTGTCTTTCACGCGCAATGAGCGCTTTTCTTTTTTTCCTTGACAGCCCTCTCTCCTTCCCACCTATAGCCCAGGTAACATTCTTTTCTTTACTTTGATACTCTTTTTTCCCTTACGAGGTGTCAAAAACGAGATGGAACGTTTCTTTCCTTTATCTTGAAGAGAGGGAATACTTGACCCGCTGCCTTTTCTTTCTCCCTTCGATGTGTCCAGTTTTTTCTCTCGTGCGATTTCGCCGAAAGGTCTCTCGAAAGAAGAGAGGACGCCCTCTCTCTTGGAACGTTCACCGAAGGACCCCCCTTTTTTCTTCTTCAGGAAAAGGTGGCCTGCGGGTATGTGCACGTATGGGGGGAGCGTTGGTTTTTTTTGCTCCTGTGAAGATGTAGAGGACGTCGTTTTTTTTCTCTAGATTTCATACTACCCTTCAGTTGGTTTGTTTTCCTCTTCCCCCTGCCGACTGCCTGCCGGCAGGACATCTTCCTTTTTTTTTCTTCCCCCTTTTTTTTCCCGCCCCGAATCCGGCTGAAAGACCGAAGGTCCGGCTTTCGCAGAAGAGTGAGGGCATGTCTCCCCCCTTTTCCCCTTTTTCCCGGCGATAGCTCGCTGGTATCCTCCCATTCCTTCTTCTACTGTTTCGTTCAGCGGAGGAAAGTTCTTTACCTCTTCCCTTCCCTTGCAATGCGTTTTTTAGAAAGCGCCTTTCTCTCTCCCTAGAGAAGATAGCAGATTTAATTTTTTTTTTTTTTTTTTCTCTTCCTTCACGGGATCGCTTCCCCCTTGCCTCGAGTCTGCGCGCAGTGTCTCCTTTTTTCCCTTTCACTCCTGGCCCTGTCCGGAACTGAAAGAAATCCTTCCCCTCTATAAAGGAGAGGCTTCCTTCCTTTTTGTGGGGGTTTCTCTCGATTTTTTTGGCCGGTCCGCCATGTTTTCTTTTTTTCCTGACTCTTTTCGACTTATGGGTGTGAAAGGAAGGAAGCCTTTTTAAGGAACGGGGGGGTCTCCCCTTTTTCCCCTTCCTTGCCCCTACGGCCCCGTCCGTTGAACTTTCTCCCTAATGTGGGGATAAATCGGCATTCCCCCGTCTAAGAGAAGCGCGCCGGTCTTCCTCTCCACGCCTGAGGTCCCTTCCTATTTTCTGAACGGCCCTTTGAGCAGGGCCGTTTCCTTTACCCAAGTTTGGCAGGAAATGTTACTCCCTCCCCGGATTAGAGAGTGTCTTACTCCCCTTTCTTTTTCCTTGTTCCGAGTGGTTAACCCGCTTTCCAAATAGCATGCTATCAGTGTCCCTATCCCACCTTTCCGCTCAGAGTGTAACACGGAACGGGCGTCTTCTATAAGAGCCTCCCCCTTCCTTCTGGGTCCCCTTCGGCTCCCGTACCCATTCTCTGCCCTGAGTTTGAGGAGCAAGTCTTTAGAAGAGAATAGGGTATGGCCCCCCCCTCCCTCCTTCCCCCTTTCCACTTTCCTTTCCCAGTCCCTTTTTTTTTTTTTGCCCAGGCTAGGTGACGCCTCGTGAATCGGCGTACAACCGCCAGCCCTCCCCCTTTGTAATCCAGGATGTCTGTTCCCCCGTAGATGCCTCTCTTGTTCTTTTCCCCAAACACGGGGTGTATGACTTATTTCCTGTGAATGGTGTTTTTTATCCGGTGTAGAGGTCTCTCTCCCTGAGGGAAATATCCTTGCCCATCTTTTTCCCGCCCGATTGAGTTCTCCCCAGCCTATATAGCTTTTAATAATCCTCCGTTTTCGTAAAAATCGAGGTTCTTTTTTTTTGGTGCGGTGCCCCCCCTCTCTCCCCCGTGTGACCAGTCTTCTGTTCCCCCCCCCTGAACCCCGATAAAAAGGATCACACAAATTCTTTTTCCTTTTCCGTATGGCGTGGTTCTTCCCCTTTTTTTGGGAGATAACGACCCGGAAATTATCCGACGCCCTCCCCCTTTCCCATGCCCTTCTTTTACCCCGGGCCCATATGCTTTTTTCCGGTTGCGGGTGACGGCCTTCCTCGATAATACCGGCGGGTCGTTTCGAACAGGCCGACCTTTCCCTCCCTTATGGCGGACCCTTCTGAAAGTTTTTCCTTTCTCTGAACCCGATGCCCTCAGAAATAGGCTCTTCCCCCCCCCGTTGCGACACTTCTTTCTTCTGTAGCGACGGGGAACACTCCCCCTCGGACCAGAGGTTCCTGGGAGAGGATGACTTTTCCCCCCCCTTCTTGTTCGCGGCGGCGCAAGTCCGGGGTTTTTACGAGAGGTCCTTCGATTTTTTTTGGTGTAAAGCGGCCTTGGAATGTATAAGACTTTCTTCCAGACAGTTCCCCTGGCACGGTTTTAAGGAAAGAAGAGGAGAATTTCCCTGATAAAGGAAGTTACACGTCGATCACCTCCTTCTCCTCCCTCATTCCTGGAGAGCCTATCCTTCTCATTCTTTTTTTTTCCCTTCAGGTATGCCTTCCCCTTCTCCCTTCAAAATTTTACAGGAAGGGAGTAGGCTATCAGGTGGATAACCCCCCCCCCCTTCTCCCTCGGCGGCTCAGGTCAGGAGGAAGAGTTCCCTTCCCTTTAGAAGAAGGAAAGATTTTCTCCCCACGGTAAAGCTTCCTCCTAAAACCCCACCCTATGTCTCAAGCGATTTTTCTTGATCCGGGCGTGCATGGTCCGGTCATTTTTCGCGGGGCCCGTGATTTTTTCCTCCCCTTCCTTTTTAGGACCTAGATGCCTCCCTCCGCGATACACCGTCCCTTCCCCCTCTCTTCCTGAGGTAGGTAGGCATAATTCCCCCGAGGTCGAAAAAGAGATTTTCCCTTTTTTTCCCTAGGTGGCCGTCCGGCTTTAACCTTTCCTTCCGCTGAACGAGAATTTTTCTGGCTTGAGGACCGCGAGGCGATCGACGACTTTCCCCCCAGAGTTAGTGCAGCAGCTTTTCCCCCCTTTCCCCATTTTCCCTTTAAAAGACATTTAAGGCTGGAGCAGGAAGGAAAATTTTCCCGTGCAAGTATGGGGAGTATCCGGCTTTTTCTTTCCGTTCCGGCCCGGCAGGCTGCTTGTCTTTCTATCTTCTGATAACCCCGCCAATGGCCGGCGACGACATCGTCACCGGCGTCCTTCCCCCTTTACGAAATGCACGCTCCCGCCCCTCCCCCCCGTTCAGGTCGGCTTTGCACTTTCCCTCTGGTCCCTGGACCGAGCCTTTTTACCGGGTTTTCTTCCCTATGTTCGCCGAACCAATTTTTTCAGACGGAGGCAATTCTTTTCCTTTCCCTCGCGCTGCAATCTACTGTAACGTTGTGCTGTTTTTACACGGCATGGATTTCTCCCACCTTTCTTCTATGAGGGGCCATGGGCTCTCAAGCTGAACTGGATCCTTTGCTTCAGAGGGTCCTGCGACTCCTTTAAGGGGACCATCAAGGGCGAGACACCCTCCCTCCCATTTTCACCTGAACCGCGAGGAGAATCTCAAGGCGCGTTCTTGGGGGTTTTAGAGATGCCTTTCCTTTCCTTCCCCTGAATGTCTTTGTGCTTATTATTTGTCTATTGTGCGCACGAATCTGCACCCACGCAAGAGAGACTCAGGGAAGAAGGAACCGTCCTCCTCCCCTTTCTTAAATGTACGTCCTTCATCCTCTGTCAGGCAATCCCCCTATTTTCTTCTTCGCCTTTGACGAGCGACGGAAAATAGAATGCTTCCCCCTGAATAGGACGGTACACTTTTTTTTCCTCCTGGAGTGGTTCACCTTTTCTTTCGGATGGGCTACCCCTTGACAGATTAGAGAGTTAGTCGATACCTCTAGAGGTGGGAAAAGGCCTTTCACCTTCCTTCTTTTCTCAGTGACCTATTAGTCCCCCTGGTCTGTTCCGACAGAAGAGATTGTCTCTTTCCCATTCAGTTTCATAATCACTTTTCTTTTTCCCTTTCTGGTTTCCCCCCGGTTTTTTTCCAGCCCGCATGGCGCCGCGTGGGAGCGTTTTTTTTAATTCCTCGGGTCTGGACAAAAAAGACCCCCCTTCCAGTAGTCACGTCCCTTTTTTTTTCCTTCCTGCGCCCTGTGCTCCTTCCCTCCGGTAGGAAGCCTTTTTTTCCTCCCTTTTCTCGGTCGAAGGGCCGTGTCATCACAAGGCTTTTTTATGGTAGAGGAAGAGCGGGTTTCCCCCTCACTTGTGTCTGACCCGCAGCCAGCGTTGGCCCTTTTTTTGTGGCTCTGCTCAGGTGTAGCTTCTCTTTCCCCTTTCTCCCGTCTGCAAGCGAGAGGTGGCAGCACCTTTAAAATAGAGGTTGG
>Ga0179593_1527793_pt1 | contig 12627 bp, 17 predicted proteins | sample CZODoug2_1_08_16_FD_185931 | JGI IMG/M metagenome (GOLD analysis project Ga0179593, IMG submission 185931) | Vadose zone soil fungal communities from Angelo Coast Range Reserve, California, USA - CZODoug2_1_08_16fungal (PacBio error correction) | ecosystem: Environmental > Terrestrial > Soil >... | reverse complement strand
AAGACCTTCCCGAGGCTCCCTTTCCTTTTTTTCTTTAGGTATTTGCGTATCTCTTCGATCTTAGCCAACTCCCCTTTCCCCAATTATCCTGTAGAAAACACACGAATTTCCTCCCCACCTGGTCGTGATCCGTAATCCTGACTGTTCCGCGGTGTTTGAGCAGCTTTTCCTCCCCATCTTTTCATCGTTCCTCCCCAACCTGATGCTTCCCCTCTCATATACATTGTCTTTTCCCGGGACGGTGGCAGGCCCCTTGCGGCTTCTCTTTTTGCCAAATGAGATTTCGATCGTTTTTTTCGTCCCACCCACCCCCCCTTGAAACAGGAGATTAACGTTCTGTCTGGTAACCTTCTTTTTTTCTTATCTGTACGAGTCCCAAATCACTCTTTCCCGGCCGAACCCTCCTCCCAAGGTAAGAACCCAGGGGTCCCTCTCCCCTATCCGGAGATATAAGTCAGATCCCACATTCTTTTTCCCCCCCCCCCCCTCCGCTCAGGAACTGTGTTTCTTTTTGACCGTAATCTTTGTTTGGAAAGCCCCCTTCATTAGGTGCAACACGCGTCTGACCCCGATTTCCTTTGGTGCCTTTTCCCTGCATCCCCCCGCCCCCACACCTCCCCCCGGTGTGAAAAAGCGAAGCTTTTGTTCCAGTGGAGAACCCTATTCTTTCAGTTTTTCCAAACGGATAGAGGGATTTTTTTTGGTTTTCCCCTCCCGAGTGATTTTCCTCCCGGTAAACCTGACTCCCCATGCACCATTTTCCTTTCCCTATTCTATTTTTTAATTCGACGACGACTTCCCCCGATGGTTTCCTACCTACCCTTCTTAGCTTTTTTAGGAGACATCGTTGCTCCCAATTCTCCCTTTTCTAGAAGACAGACGATTTCTTTTTTTGGGCATCCTTCTTTCCGCCATTTGATCCCATTCCCAAAAGACCAAGAGTAGCTGTCTTTATTTAGCAGTCGTGGTTGATTACCCTCTGTACATTCCCCCTTCTCTTTTCTTTGACTGAATTTATGAGACTTCGAACTCCCCTTCTTTTGGGGTCCTTCCCCTTTCCCCACTTTATGTCCAGTATTGCAGATACAAGGGTTTCACAGTCCTTTTTTTTTTTCCCGTCTCTCCTTATCCCCCCCTTCAGTTCAATGCGGGAAGGAGAGAAGTGAATTTCTTTTTTTTTTTCTCTCTGGACTTTTCACTCCCTAAAGACCGCTCATCTTTTGAATTGACAACCGGCTTTTGTACGTTGGTCCCTCCCCCCCCCCCGGATTCGAAGCTGCTAGAACGATTCTCCCCAACAATCTCTCTTCTTTCATCATATGCGGATATAGTGCCCCCGTTTACTTCCCTTCCCTCCTCGATTGCTGGCGGCTTTTAATTCTTGGTTTCGGGTTTCCCCTTAGTGCAGGACCTTTCCAAAGAATAAGAATGCCACGTTCTCCCCCCCTCTTTTCCGGCTTCAACTTCGCTTTCCCCCTGATAGTTGTTTTTTTTTTTCAAGAAGTGGCTGAGCGGCCATGCGGTTTTTTTTCCCTCCCATACCCTCTCGTTTCCATTTTCTTTAGTTGACAAGCGTCCTTTTCTCTGCAGGGCAACACTCGGTGCATTTTTCTCCTGCTTCGGAAGTCTTGTGGATAAACAAAGTCAGAGATCCCCTCCCCTCCTTCTCCAAAGGACCTTCCCCCGGGAAATCCTTTGCCTCCCCTCCCCGTCTCTGCCGGCATGCGTTAAAAAATACCCTGCCGCATCCTCCACCCGGTAAATGTTAAACAGAGCCCCACATTCTTTTTTTTTCTTCTCCTGATTGATTTTCTTCCAGTGGAGGAGCCTAGTGTTCCCTCCCCCCCTCAAGGTAATTTTAAGCCCGCTCCTTTTCCTCCATTTCGGACATTGTTTCTTTTCCTCGAACTTCATCCCATTCCCCCTTCTCCCATTAGGACTTTTCTGTAAAAAGTGACAGGCCGCTGTTCCCTAATTTTTTCGCGGTTTAGAAAGATTTTTTCTTTCAACGCTTCTTTCGAGCACAAACCAATCTTTTTCCCCCCCCCCTTTTTCTTTCTCTTGTCCCACCCTGATATTTCTATAGAGAGGCACCCATTCTGGCAACACGGCGAGCTGACCCTCCCCGACCTCTTTGCCCTATTGACGAAGACCTATCACTCCTTTTTTTTTTTTTATCGGTTTTTGTTGCCCTTCCCTTTCCCCCCTTTCAGATATTGTCTTCTCTTTTTCTTCGCAAGAGCGAAATTCTTTCTGACGTTCCGCCCGGATGTGCCCGCCTCCCCTCCCTAGCGCTCCCCCCGTCTTGACAGTACGTCCTACAAATCTCGTTCCCCTTCCCCGGTTTCATTCACCCCGTGCATTATTTGTAATCGCACAACCCTCCCTCTCAGAGTTCTTGCCCAGAGATCTTTTCTCCTGAAAAGACGATGAAGAACTCCCCCCCTATTACTCATCTGATCTTTTTCTGTTTTGTTGAGATTTTTTCCCCCCTGCCGTTTGCGCTTTTCTTTTCATTCTCCCCCCTTCCGAGGATCCCCTGCGCTCTCTTTCCATCTTAGTGCTTCTTTTTCCCCAAATTATGGCTTTTTTCATTCTTCTTCTTTTCGAGTTTTCTTCTCTTGGGAAGGAAATTGTCGGCTAGGTTCCTTGTAGTCTTTCGGGTCCCCCTTCTCTCCCCTTGAAAGGGACATCTTCTATCTCACAGTCTTCTCCCCTTCCTTATTCATGGAAGTTTTTTTTTCTTTTTCCAAGCCACATTCAGATATCATGCCCCCCCCATGATAGGTCCTACGTAAAGAGGGCAAAGACTTGTGGAGGTGTCCTGGTTCTTCGCGATTTCAGCCGTTTTTTTTTTTTTCGGCTTGGTCTCTAGCCTAACTTTGATGTCTCCCTTTCACCTTTCTACAGAAGATTGGGTTGTGCTTTTTTTTTAGTCTCTCCCTACCCCAAAACGGCCCCCTCTAAAACGATAATATAGTTTTTTGTCCCCCAAGTTCCCCCCCCATTCTTTCAATGGGTATAAATTTTGTCTTTCTGAGAATAAATGTCAGACCCGTCGCTTTCCTTTCTGCTCGCAATCTTTTTCTCTCTATGCCTCCCCTTCCATCGAGGCCTTTTTTCTTTTCTTTGAACATCGTTTTTTTTTTGAAGATGCGCTAAAAGCTGGCTGTGGGGTCATTTTTTTCCCCCAAACTCCTTCAGAGATTAAAACGTGGCAGTCCTTTTTCCCGTGGCGTCTTCCTTTACTATCTCTAACTTCAATGCACACTGTAGTATAACCCCCCCCAGACTTCCCTTATGACACCGCTTGCAAGTTCCATATTCTTCTTCCCCGGATTTCGTCACAATGCGGCGATCTTGATCCCCTTCCGAAGAACTTCCCCCAACCCTCAGTTGAATATGATATGCGCCCTTCCTTCTCATCTCTTGACCCCCCCCATCTGTGCCAACACACTTTCTCTCTTCCCGGCGAAGTGTCTCGGATAATACCCTGGAAATTCCTATTTTTGGACATTCTCTTTCCACTCCGAAAGGATTTTTCCCTTGTCCCGACAGCAGATCGATTGATGATTTGTCGCGCCCACCCTTTTCCCACAATCTCTCCGAATCTTTCTCCCCCTTGTTTCCCTCTCTGGGACTTGAGGGCGAGCTTGCCACTCTCCCTCTTCGTTTTATACCCTCAATTTTCCCGTCAACCCTCATTTTTCTTTAATTATTAGGCTTTCTCTTTCCAGTCCTTTGTTCTTTTTCTTAACTATTCTTCCTTCCCTTTTCCCAGCAATGGAACTATGTTTCCCCATTGATATCCAGAACTTCCTTTTCAACCTTGATCTCTTTTACAGCGTGTTATTGAGCCAAGGGTCCTCAATCGAAGAAACTATTGGCGTTCGACCTCCCCCTTGCCCCTCCTCTTTATGGAAGAAATCGGTTACCTGGCTTGCAAACCCACCTCTCAACTTCCTCCTTTTGGATGAGTTTTCCTTCCCCTTGAGAGAGGATCACCCTTTCTTCAGGTGACTGCCCCCCTTCCCCACTTTGAATAGATACTGTCTTCTCTCCTCCCCTCTTTCCCCCTTGTTTCGAAACGACCTTTTTTTCTTTCGGTTTGTACATCATGGAGATCGTCGTCCTTTTTAAATCCCCCTAGGGATTCTGATCTAATGGTGTTTTTCGTTCTTTTCTTTTTTCTCACACCCACCTCCCCTTTACCCCCCTTGTAGCGACGCACGAATCCTGACCTTTTTTTCACAACACAAGGCTTCGACTGTTCACACCCTCTTGTATGATCGGTTCCTTTTCTTCACGTATGGCCCCTTCTGTTGAAGAATGAAAGTCGCGTTTCCCTATCTATGCCCGGCCACTTTTTTTCCTTCGCAGCAAAGATTCCTGTTCCTTGGTTATGTGTTACCCCTTCGGTTATATCTCCTTAGGGGAAAACAAATCGTTTTCCCTCTTTGCTTTTTAGGACGGAAAACTTTTATTTGAGGATTTCCCTATCCTTCAACGGTTTTTCCCCGTTTACAGCTTGCCTCTTTTTTTCCCCCCTTTGACCATGTTTTTGCTTTCTTTTCCTTTACAGCTCATTGGCGACCCCCTCGTTCCCTTTTCCTGCTCGCCCACCCTTTCATAAATTTTCCTTCTTGTCCCGAATATGTTTGTGAAGGCCGACCTAACTCTTTCTTTTTTCCCCCCCAAAGCTTTACCAACCCCCCTCTTCTATTACGTTTCTTGTCTTCAAGAAAGTGGCCACTTTTTGTTCTACAATGACTTTCTTGATGCCGTGTCTAGGACTTTCTGGTTTCTTCTTCTAAGAATTGGCAACCGTGTTGATACTCTTGGATTTTCCCCCTTGTCCTCCTTTCTATGCGAATCTGCAACCCTCCTCCTCCCCTCCTTTTGTTTTCTCGATTGTGCAGATACCCCTTCTTCAGACTTGGGCGCCCCGGATCCCCCCTCTTCTTTCCAAGTCCGGTTCTTCTTTCTCCCCCTTTTTCGAGACTCGCAACGACCCCCCGCACTGCCGTTCCCCCTTCTTTTTCGAAAATTTCTTTTCTCTTTCCAACTACAAGGATCAGGTTTGATCAGGCGTTTTTTTTGGAAAGACCCATTCTTCTGTCGTCAACCCATATTCGTCAAATTTCTATTGATGGCACTTTTTCTAATTTTCCGGAGCATCCCCCCTCTCGCGCTATGGTTTCGCCCCATCTCTTCCCTTTTTCTCGGCAACCCCCCCCCCACTTTCTTGTGGGAAACCGATCATTCCGTCTTTTCCCGGGAATGGGATTTCCCGTGGACCCCCCCCCCCCCCGGAGAACATGCCCTGGAGAAACGTTTACCCTCTTGTTTCCCCCTCTTCTCCCTCCCCGGTCTTCACCCCCCTCCCCAGCCTAGGGCATTCTGTGCTGCGAATCCCTCTCCAACGTGGCCTTTTTTCCTTACCAGGTCCCCCCCCTCCGGTTGTCCCTCTCCTCTTCAACTCCCCGATAACTGTGCGATGAGTTTTCTAAGGGTTTACTTTTCTCAACGAATTTCCCCCTTGTTGCACCCCCCTCGAAGTTGTGTTGTGATTTTCCCCCCATAGATGCCCTTCTTCCCCCTGCTCTCGGGGGTGGGGTTTTTTCTCGATTTCTCGTAGCTGAAACCGTCCACCATGAGTCTCCTCCCCGGTATTAGTCTGAGACGCCCTATGATGTCCTAACCGACTTTTTTTAGCCTTTACCGTCCCGTAATTCGTTTTTTTTCCCTGAGAAAAGCTTATGTCCCCTACAGATCAGAATTCCCCCTTTCGTAATCCCTTGAACTTTGATCTTCGCTTCAGGGTTTTCCCAACACTCCTCTTAGCTGGAGTGTCCCTTTTTTCGTGGTTGATTAAAGCCCCCCTTCTCCCCTTTCCCCCATGGAATAGATAGGTTCCTTTCTTCTCAATTTCTGAGAATCCTGCCACCCCGTCTTCGATTGTGGATTCCCCCCTAAAAAAAGGATTGGATAATTTCTCCTATCCCAGCAAAGGGTCTCCGGAGGGCTTTGTTTTTTCTAATGAGACAATTTCGGTGAATTCTGTCCTTAATGATGTTTTCTTGAGGCACAAAGATGGACTTTAAATTTGCTCCCCGGCAGGTTTCCTCCCCCTTCCTTCTTCTGGGAAGTGGGCTCAAATTTCCCGGATTCCCAAGTGTCTGAGAACGAATTTGCCCTCTCTCCCCCTCACAAAATCAATTTCTTTCGACCTGTAATAATTCTCTCTTAAGGGTTATATTCGTGCTCCCCCTTTTAATCATCCCCGCGATGTTTAGTTGACTTCCCTTTTGTGCAAGCCTTCCTTTAAGGATCAGGTTTTCCCGACCTTCCTAACTGCCTTTTTTCTTCTCCCCACCATGGTCGGTAACCTTTTTTTTGAGTTTGTTGCCAAAGATGCTCTGGCTGTTGGGTACTCCCTCGCGGACATGCTTCTTTCTTCCCTTTGGGGGGAGAGTTTTGGCCAGTTTTTCCTTTTGCCCCACCTCCTTCCGTCCGTCATTGTTTTCCGATAATCTTGCCCTTGCACACTCTGTGCAGGTCCCGTATTGTTCTCCCTCCCCCCTTGGCATTGCATGGAGTTATATTCCGTCATTCTCTGAAAAAATTTTTTGTAAACCGATTTGGACTTCCCCAGGTTAAGTATCTTGCCTTTTTTCCCCACCAAAATCTTCCTCGCTTAAACAATGGTCATGTTCACAGGTCCTCCTATCTTTCAGAGTTGAGCCGGATTAGGCGTCGGGATTTTCCTTTTAGGACTCAAGAAGCGCTTTCCCCCTCTTTTCCTAAGCACTCGTCCTCTTCGCGCCCTTGAGGCCCTTTTCTTCTTTCATCTCAGTAAAGGCAACCATGACCCTTTCTTCTGTTCTGTGTGTAGCTTGACCGTCGTCTCCCATATAGGTTTAGAAAGCAGAAGCGTTTTTCTTCCACTCGAGAGCATTATATCCCCACCCTTCAATCTCCCCCTTCCCAAAGAACACTATTGTCTTCTCTCCAATGATATAAGGTTTCTCTCGCAGATAATTCCCAAAGGACGATCTGTGAAAATCTTAGATGTACCCGCCCTCCCAGCTCGTCAGGAGAGGCTTTCCCGAAGACTCTTCCATTTCCTTTTTCGTGGATTTTGACCTGCGTTTTCCCCATTAGTGTTATCAATTTTGAGCCCTCCTCATTTATGTTTAACACTTCCCCTATGTGCCAAGAAGGCGGTTGCTCGTCCGAGTCCCCCCCTTGTCCCCTGCCCTCTCGTCCCCTTCCCCCTTTTTCGAAAGATCAAACCCCTGGAAACCTCCTCTTTGATCGCAAAAAGACGCAGTCCCCCTTCGAGTGACATCAGCTTCGTTGGTAGGAGCGTCCTTTTTTTCCCCCTTCCTTTTCCCCCCCCCGAACAAAAGCGCAAATCATCTCCTTTATATATCATTTTCTCTCCTCTTTTTTTTCCCTTTAAAAGTTCTTTTCCCTTCGCTTTTTTCCTCATCGTCTGTTCCCTATGGAAGAGCTCTTTTTGTTGATTAACCTACCTTAGTATTTCTCAGGAGAAACCCCTTAAATTGATTTTTCCCCTCTTTTTTGTGTGATTCTCCCCCCTTCTTTTTATTTCCCGTCACTTTAAGACTCCCTCCATTGTTCTAGTTCCTTCCCCCGCTGGGTAAACCCCCGGGCTTTTGACCCTTTCCTTCTCTCGGAAAAGAATTTACGATCTTGGCTTTTTTCCCCTCCCAAGTGACCCTCTTCCCATCTGGAATTTTCTTTTCCTAATCAAAAAGCCCACCTTACGATAAGACCCCTCAAGGTTTTCCCTGCCCCTCAGAGATGGGGAGTTTTGCGTGTAAATCTTTTCTATTTTTTTTTGTTGGCCATCTGCGCCCGGTTACTTTTTCTACATTTTGTCTTCAAGATCACCTGAGTTGTTATTTTTTTCCAGGAGTGGATATTTTGTTTTTTTCTCGAGTTTATCAGACCCCCCCCAAAAAATGATTCGCTTTTCTTCTCTCTTCTTTTTTTTTCCTGTTACAGCTACACCCACCTCCTCCGCCTCAAGGGTATCAATGGTGCCCTCTTCGGTTTAGATGTCCCTTCCGAAATGTTTCAAGCGGTCTTTCTTTTCCTTAAGATTTTTTTTTCTTTTTGCTTTTCCATCAGCCGGACTCAAATCCCCCCCCGGACGGCCCTATTTGCTCGGTTCCCCTAGAAGTTGTTGAAGCTTCGCCTTTTTTTTGCGACCCTCAAGGTTATGTTTTCCACTATGGCGGCAATCCCTTTTCATCCCTTGTGCCGTGGAACGATCCTTGTTCTGCACTGGGGGTTTTTTCACCTCTTGACTCCTCCCCCCAATGAAAATTGAGTCTTCCCCTCTACGAAGAATACACTTACCTCTTTCTTTTCCCTTGCAGATTTTTATAGCCCATTAGTTTCCAAACATGAGGCGAATGGCTTTTCTCATATGAGACTACCTTCCCCGTCTAGTAGTGAACCTTTTTCATTGCCCCTGTCCGTTTCTGAAGCCCCCCTTTTGTGACAAGTGATCCCCCCAGAAATTTCCCCCCCCCTTTTGCAACAAACTCTACTCCTGGCGACGGCCCACCCCCGACCCCTCTTTTTCCGACCAGGAACGTTATTCGTATTCTGGGGTCTTACCCCTTATAACTTCCCCTCACTGACGAAACTGATTTTCTAAAAGGAATGCCCGTCAAGTTCTTTCTTTTTTTTTAGAGATATACTCTCCCCAAATCAGACCTTTTTCCTCTATCTTTTCCTCTTTTTTCGCAAGATGATTTTGGACTTGTTTTTGGCGCTGCAAATTTTTTTTTTCGAATCCCCCCTTGAGCAAAACTACACCTTTTCGGTCCGGTGGCCCTCATGCCCCCCCTCTGTGGAATCGCCTTCCTTTGCTCTAATTACCCTTTTCAGAAATTGATTTTCCCTCCTATCCACAAGAATCCGGACTTTTTCTTGGCATCATGCCCTTCCCCCCCCCCTTCCTCCCCGTGTTATTAGGCAAGGGTTCATTCTTCCTTCCCATCTTTGTTTCCTATCCCGTCAACTCCCCCTCTCGGGACAGAAATGGTTTGTTACTAACCCCACTACCTGCCTTTTTTCTTTTGTGGAACTTCTTCTCCTCAAAGTGCGGAAACCAGAGATTTCTTTCCTGCCAACTTCCCCCCCCCCCCTTTTCATAGATTTTTTTTCCCCTTTATCATTCAAGGTTTATCGACCAGAACCCCCCAGTTCTAAGCTCTCTTCGGTTTTTTCTCTCTCGTCGTCGAATGAACAAGCCATAAACCCTAGGGTCCTATGACTTTGCCCAGTTTCCCCCTTTGCTTACGCACTCTCCTAAAACCCCCACCTGCTGAAACCCGTTGGTAGCGAGAACGAATCCCTTTAACCTGTCTCCAAATTCCACAAGATGACGTCTTTCCCATTCCATTCGTTGTATGGAGCGCTCCCTTCCCATGACAACTCCCCTTTTGTTGAAGAATTTTCAAAGCGCGTTGTTCCCCTCTTTCTGGACATGGTTTCCCACGTGGGACCCTTTCTTTTTTCTTCTCGCAGAAAGGATTTCCTGACTTTCCGAGAATGGGGGTGGAAGACATATTCCTGCTCTTTTTCTCTTGGGGACCCACACGTTTCTCTATTCCTTCTAGTAACTTTGTTTTTTTTGAAAGCGATTTTCGAATTAAAAGCGCTTCCTGAATCTATGTTTCAACTTGACCTTCCGATCCCAAAAGAGTCTAACTTCTTCCAATAGAGATAAAGAGATTTCCTCTCGCCCCAGCCCACTGAAATTTTTTTCTTTTGGGCTATGATTACCTCTTTTCCTTTAGGTGACGATAAGTCCCAAAGTCTTACCACCCCCTCCCCCGTAAGGATAATTGTAGGTGATCTACTTTTTCCAATTTAGTCAATTCCTTTGTGTTCCATGCCAATGTGCTGATTGAATGTCGTTGGTTCAGTTACCCCTTTGTTAAGCAAGCCACGCCAAAACAACGTACTTTTCTTCCCCCCTCTAGGGCTCACCTTTGAACGGACCCTTCGGCAGTTTTCTATAGGAAACCATTTTGCCTCTCCCGTGTTTTTTTCTGATGGTTGAAGATTTTGGCTCTAGATCTCCTTGGGGGCTTCCTCCCCGAGGATCCCTCCCTTTCTTAGGCTTTTCTCCCCAGTCAGTCGATACCCCCCAGGACATTCAACCTCCTCTTTTTCCTTCACACCACGTCTTTTTCGTTCCGTGTCTAAACCAGTTCTTCCCCCTGCCGGATGATCCGCGTTTTTTCTCCTTCACCCATATTTATTCGCCCCAAAACAAGATGCGTCAACGGCGTTCCCCATACCCATTGCTGGACTTGTCTTTCCTTTGTTTTTTCTTCAACGATTCGGGAGCCTCTGTGTCTGCCAAATTCTCTCTTAAACTTACACCCCCTTTGAAACCGAGATTCCGTCCCGTGGGGGGCACGTTTTTTTTGTTCCCCAAATCACTCCGGCTTTTCCCTCCCAAAAAGACAAAATCTGGTTAACCTATTTTCCCCCATACCCCCGAGATATAGAAGAGGTCTTCACCCCATTCTCTGTTTTCTTCTTTCCTAGATCTCCTTTCGGGGGCCTGGCCCTAAGTTCCCCCCCTCATTCGGTTGTCTTTTTGAATTCTTCCCTTCCACCCTTGCGGGAGGTTGAATAAGGGTACTGTTCCCCCCCCCGAGCTAGACAGATTGCCCCTCGACGATGGGTGTTCTCCTTCCAAATAGAGTCTTTTTCCGCTCCAAGTGCTAGGTTTTGTGGTTTTTTTCCGAAAGCAGTAAACGACCCTTCCCCCCCCGGCCACCTGCTCATCCTCCATATTCTTTGCCGACGATATCCATTCCCCTCACCGACAGCTAGAGTAGCACTGAGTTCCAGTTCCACTCTTTGAGAAAAGTTTATGTTAGATTTCTTTTTCTATCGATTTCCATTTTTTGCAGTTTTTTTTTTCCCTTTGATCATTACGCTCTCTTTACACACCCCCGCAGCGTAAAGCTCCCCACCCCCCCCCCCCCCCAAACCCCCCCCCCCCCCAACCCCCCCCCCCCAAAAAACCCCAACCCCCCCCCACCCCCCCCCCCGGTAGCAGGTAGTGTTCCTTCTTACCCTCCTTTTGAAGGTCTTTTCCTTTTTGCCACGCCATAGTTTCTTCGATTTTGTTCTCCAAACATTATGTTTTCCCTCTCCCTCCAGGGTTTCCCTTTTTTTGTGGTCGATGAACTGTATCCCCGTCATTCCTCTTCCTTCTCTCTTTGCAGATACGTCGGCCTCCCTCTTGCCTTCTTCGCAAAGCCACGTAATTTTCTCCCCCCCCTCATTTCTTTTTGGCCTCCAATATTTGACTTATTCGCAGCCCTTCTCAGACTTAGATAACCTACACTCACCCAAAATATCCTTCTGAGCCATCTATATTTTCCCCTCCTTTCTGAGTTTGTTCCTTTTTTACCCTCCCCCCATGCATGCCCCCCTTCTGGAGGTGAATGCCCTTTTTCCCCCTCACTTCGTTCAGTTTCGTGATTCCGGTTTTTTTTCCTCTAAGCGATGCAACTGGTTCCTGTTTGATCTCCCAGGTCTTCCTAAGAATGATAGAGTTTTGTTTCTGATTTGGACTGGCTGTTTTCCCCCCCGTCACAGAATTGTTCTCGGGACATGAGAATAGTTTGCTTTCCATACTCATCTTTTTCTCTTGCCTCAAGCTTCCGCATGTTAGTCTCCTCTCCTTCCCTCTAATCTGCAGGGCACACTTTTTTTGCTTCGTACATCTTCTAATACAAAGTGGAATTGCCTCTTCCAAGCTGCCTTGACTCTTCCCCCCCCTTCCCGCACGGTTCCCCCCTCTTCTTTCGTCTCTTGCCGCTGCTGTTTTCAAAATACCTAGCGCTCAGTTTTCCCCAACTTCTAGTCATTCGAGCAATCACGATGTTTCGTTTCGCTTTCTTGTTTTTTGCCGGTTTTTTCTTCCATAGATGTTTCCTTAGTAAGGACATTTTCCCGAGCAGAGCGTTCGTTTTGGCCCCTTCTTCTCCCGAAAAATCATAAGTAAGGCAACTTCGGCTCTTTTTGTTTCCCCCAAAATTCCGTTCCCCAACTAATTATCGTTTTTCTCCATCCCCCCTGTCAAGCGTTTTGGCTTTTCCATCTCCAGGAGTAGCACAAACTCCCCTGTCCAAGACCACTTTTCCTTTACTGTTCGCAGTCTCTCCTTTTTCTCTATTCTTTCTTTCCTCTTTTTCCAACACGTGATAGCTGCCTCGCGAGAGCTTTTACCCGTCTTCTTAGAGTCTTTCCCCTCCTTGCCTTCTATCATGGAAGTTGATTATCCTTTTTTTTTTTGATGTCTTTTTGTTTTTCCCCTGTTTAGCTCCTCTTTCAATTCTGTTCCGTCCTTTTTCCGATGTGCCCTGCGGCGTTTTTTCCATACCTGTCCTCTAACCTTTTTACAGTACGTCCTAAAACCTCTCTTCCCAGAATCCAGAGAATTTCACCCCCCCCTATTAATTCTTTTTCCCCCAAAGACGAGATAATAGTTCGGGAACACTTTCGAGCGCAGTTCCCCTTCTTTCAAAAGAAGATGAAGAACCCTCCCAAGCATCC
>Ga0179593_1493953_pt1 | contig 12627 bp, 15 predicted proteins | sample CZODoug2_1_08_16_FD_185931 | JGI IMG/M metagenome (GOLD analysis project Ga0179593, IMG submission 185931) | Vadose zone soil fungal communities from Angelo Coast Range Reserve, California, USA - CZODoug2_1_08_16fungal (PacBio error correction) | ecosystem: Environmental > Terrestrial > Soil >... | reverse complement strand
AGAAGAGTCTCTTTTCTTTTCCCATTTTCGAGCTCACAGCTGGGCCCCGCTCTTCTCAGAAACTCAGAGAGTGTCTAGAAGATCTTCGTCGTCGGCCTGGTCGATTTCACTTTTGACGTATTCCCCGACGAACTTTTTGGCTTCCGCCAACTTTTTTCTCAATCTTTCCCCCCCCCTTCCTCCCTTTCTGGAAATTGCAGTAAACCCCCGTAGCAAGTATAGAACCTTCGCCGCTTTTTCCCCTCTGAGTGTGTCACTTTCTGCATTTCCCTTTTTTCCATCACCACTCAGGCAACCCCCCCCCCCTCCCTTTCGGCGTACACCCCTCAGAGAGCGAAGTAATAACACCCCCTTCCCCTCTCCCCCGGTCTGCTTTTTTTCGGCTATCCAAGTATGGTTCCTCAATCCCATGGCCCAGTAGAGAGATCGACGCGTCCTCCCTCGTTTCCCAGCGCATCACAGTATACCCTCTCTTCTTGCCACCCGTCCAGCATCATTCCCACTCTCCTTTCCCCTCCAATCATGACTAGCACCCTACCTCCCCCTCGATCTCACGCGCAGCGCCAGATTGCCGTCCTATGACAACGGTCCTCCCTCCCTTCACCGGGATGACATCGTTCTCAGAAGAAAACACCACAGACCTCCTTCCCCAGCTACCCTTTCTCTTTCTTCAGTTTACTCCGCACTCGTTGTCATAAAACAGAAAGATTCCCCCCTCAAATTCCTTCCCTCCTTGACAATTATGATGTCGACTCTCCAGAGAGTTTTATTCAACACCGGCTCCCCCATTTCCGATTTCACGTCGGAATCGCGCGGTCAGACGACGTTTCGATATTCTTCTTATATCGGCCTTGCCAGTGAAGAGATTTATTCCCCTTTTCGTCCTTTTTGGTTTCTCTCTATTCCTAGACGTTCATTTTCCCGCGTTATAATTCTTTCGCTGTGTAGACGACTCTTAGCGAACGTTGTATTCAACCTCTCTTTTCGTGCTTTCGGTTTATAGTTGCTCTGCCGACGGGTATGGATTATTCCTCTGCTTAAGTCGTTCCCCTTTGTCTCTTCCATCTGCATACGCGCTGAACGTCACCCCGCCCTTTTCGGGACGTTCTGATACACCTTTTTTCTTCCGGGTGGATTCGGCCTTTTGACTTCGGCCTAGAATGTCCTACCCCTACTTCTGATCGGCTTTCTATTCTTCTCCTAGCCGTTGTCGGGGAAAGCTCGGGGTAGTTTTGCCTTCACGTGGTCCCAGCGCTTTCCCCCTGAACGAGCGCGAGCTGTCGAGTTCAATGAGATGTAGCGATGTCTGACATTTCAGCCTTATTTCCTGACAATGTAGCTGCGTTGTCTTCCCTTTTTTTCACGATGTTAACTTCCCGTTTCTTGCGTAGAACCCTGTGATCTTGGCGAACCTCTAGTTTTCAAGTTCGCACATTTTTCACGCAGAAGCCCGGTTCCTTTTTCCGGTTCGGCGAACTTTGATGGCGTTCCTTCCCTTTTTTTTTTTTTATTGTATTTTTCTCTTTCCTTCTTCTCGGCCGCTCGAGCGTGCCGCCGTACGTAGTTTTCTGTTCTTTTTCACACTTCGGTGGGACTGGCGGCAACCTTTTGACAGCCTCTTTTTCCTTTGCTTCGGATTCGCGTAATCCCTGCTGAGTAATGTCCCTTCCTGCTCATTCTGAGCCCCGCTCTCTTTCTTTTACGTTCTGGGTTTTCATGGCGCGGGCTTTGTTTTTTTCTCTCCTCCTGGCACCCCCCCCCCCCCCCGTCAACGTTTTTGGCGACATCGTATTTACAGAGTCCTTTTCCTCCTTCGCCTTTCCCCTTTGGCCGCTCAGCCTTCCTCGTCGCACGGAGCCCTTCTTCGGGCGGGTCTTTTTGCTGTGTTCCCCTCAGCTTTTCTCTTTCCCTTCGTGCTCCCCCGTTCAATCTTTTTCGGGTCAAAAAGTTCTAGTCAATCGCCTTCTGAGAAACGGACACCGTTGGTTTTTAGTCTTTTTTACGAGTCGGTGAGGAATAGGGTCGGCCCCCGTTAGTGCAGACATTCTTTTCTTTTTTCTCGGTGCGTAACGCTTTCGCGCCCTCTTTTTTAAACTTCCCAGACCATTTCCTTTTTTTAGCTTTACCCTTGAGCTTTGCTTTCGTTCCTCTCCCACCAACTTCCGAAAGGCGCAGTTTTCTTGTCAGGCCGTTTTTTTCCGCCGCTTAGGGGGATTTCACGCGTTTTGCTGATTAGTGAGAAAGGTATTCTATTTTTTTTTCCTCCTTCCTTTTTTTGTTTGTTTGAGAGCTACCTGGCGACCGAAGCATTTCAAGCCCCTACTCTTGCGGCAACCTCGCCGAGAACGGAAATGAGCAATGGTGCTTTTTTTCGTCATCGGATTCTTCCCTGTCGATTGAACCGGCAGTTAATCGCCGTTCCTTGTGTCTTTTGATGTTTTTAACTTCTCTTTTTCCTCGGTAGGGAGCGCGGTCAAACCGCGGAGTACAGCTTTCGCACCCCCTTGCGTCCCCGCCCCCCGCTTCCGACGCGGCCTTTTCTCCCGAGAACAAAAAACCCCCTTCTTTGCGTTCTCTATTCGAATGGCCCCTTCCAAGCCAATCAGATTATTTTCTCCGACCTTTATCTTCATATTGCGTGTTGTCACAGCAATCGCTTTCGCATTCTCATTTCCACTGACAGAATGCCTGCGCTTCACCAAAGGCTCTTTTCATTTGAAATCTTCCCTCTTCTCCGCAGTCGTCTGTTCTGGGCCATTTTTTGACGAACAGAAATTTAGCCCCTGTACATTTTCCCACGAACGTTCAACGGAATATTGGGCTCAGCAGTGTCTTCGCTTATTCCAGACGACATGCGCCCCCGCGAAATCGTCCGAGCTCCTCTTTCAAAACTGTTTCTCATCACCTCCGTTGAAAAAAGTCGTCAGAGCTAACCCTCTCCTTCTTTCACGCGCATTGCCGAACGTTCTTTTTACATCATTTTTGGCGCGTTCAGCCTTAAAAGTAGCCGACTCCGAGGCCACTAGGCCAGTTCTTGGACAAGTTCCTTTTAATTTCTTATGACAACTGCCACTCCTCTTGCACGATTCCCCTTTAGAGTCTCCGAAAGTCTTCCTCTTGAAAACTTGTTGTCTCCTGGGCTTTACCCCGGCCCTCAGTGGAGGCTATGGCTGACCTGTATCTCGAGCACATCTCCTTTGCGACTCTCGCGTCTGGGAAACTCGCCTCCCCATTGCATCGTCCTCCCCCCGAGGCTGCCCTACCCCTGATTCGTCTAGGGATGATGCCAATTTTTTCCCTGCTTTCAGTGAGAAGTTTTTCCCTTCCCCCTCTTCCCCCTCCCGCATCCCTTCTCAAGGAAGGACTTTTTTATCTCCCCCCGCCCGAAACATGTTGGTCGTGTGCTTTTACGCGGCGGCGTTTTCCCGGGACCCTCTCTCCGTGGGATACGGCCGACTTTAGAAACTATACCTTCCTCGCCGAGTTTTTCGGGTTGACTACTCTTTTGGTACCCGTTCGCTAAGCGTCGTCGCACGCCAGTATTCTGGCGGCCGCGGGTTTGAACCCCTCTGAACAACCTTAGCTCCTTCACATTTTTCCGCACCTTCCGATCATCGCTGCCTTCGTTTGCAGCCTTCTGCGATTCCCTGCCTTTTCATAGTTTCTTTCCCCTTCCCCTCCTATTGACGCGACGTTCTTCCTAACTTTGTCCCCCTGAGTCCTTTTTTTCATCGCCTTTCTTTGTTGAGCTGCAGCGAAGTGGTTTAGTCGCCAGTTGCTTTCATTCTCTTTTCTTTGCAACGACGATTGTTCTTTCGAAATTAAGCAAGATATCTTTTTTTTATCATTACTTCTATGGTTTCTTGCTTTTTGGCTTTCCTTCCCTTGCCCTTCTTTTCCTTTCTGGCGATATCGTTGTCTCGTCGCAATTGAGATTCGCATTGCAGCGCGGTTCGGTCTTACTCACTTGATTTGTGGGTCTTTCCACCTGGCTTGCGGTTTCCTTCACCTGCCTTTTGGAAGACTGTCTTGAACGATTTCGCCGGGTCCTTCCGCGTCGCGCTCGACGGGCCATTGCTTTTTCTTTGTTTCGGGGAGACGCCGGGGCTTTTTTTTTCCTCCTCTCTGCCAACATGGGCCCTCTCGCTAGCGGGGTTTGGGTTTGCCCGAACCGGTCCTTTGTTGTTTTATCTTAAGTGACGGTTCTTTCACTTCATGTCGAAAATTTCCCTCCCCCGCTTTTCTGGCCTCGCTTTTCAACGGGAGTCATACTTGATAACGTCTCTTCCTTTCCCATTCGCGTTTTAGGCCAGTCCGACTTCTAGTCCCTTCGTTGGTTCCTCCATAAAAGTCGTTTCAAGTACCTTCGTGAACTTTTCATCTACGACGACGAGCTCGATCTTGAAGAGATTGCGGGGTTTAATCGTTGACAAGCTGGAGCTCCTAATTCTGCGACTGATTCCGCTTTGATCTCTCTTTTCCTCCCTCTTTTTGTTGTGATCTCTCTCTTCTTATCTCGGCCGAACCTTAGCGATCTCAAGATGGGACCCTCATGATCTCCACTCAGATTTTTAAGATCGTTCTCTTTTTAGGCTTTCTGTCGATTTTAAGGACCTGTACCTGCACTTTTTGTAGGCTTCCCCCTCCCATCCATAACTGGGCGAGAAGTAGTCTGGTAACATCCTCTTTTTCTCACTTTCCCTGCAGTCCCCTTTTCAGTCTTCGACGTTCCAGCGCGAGGCTTCCTCCTCGTTCCGTCGCCTTTCGCATCCCTTGGCGCCCCTCTAACACCCAGCCCCCTTTCTTTCAAAACCCCCCCCCGCGCGAGTCAGTCATAAACAGTGTTTGAGACCCTTCTCCCTTGGTCCTGAACACTCCTGCTTATCAGCTCTGTCTTTGACATTCCAATGCCCGGTAGAGCAGATGCTCACTTTCCCCCTTTTTTTTTCATAAGTCCCTTCTTTTTCCCCCCGTCAGTGACTGGAAATTTAGCGATGAAGGGGACTCGATGCCTCCCCTCTGCCTTAGGCCAGCCCCCTTTTCACGCCTTTTTGTCCTTGCCGCTTCTCCTCTCACCTCTCTCTCCATCCAGGCTGACTCGTCTTTTTCTTTACTCCTCCCCCCCCCCTGCAGATTTCCTCGCCCATTTGCCCCAATCTTATAGTCTGGTATTTTTCCGCCCCGCAATTTTCGTGTCCATTCCCCCAGAATTATGTTCCCTAAAACTGGCGGCCCTTTCTTTATGCGCCGCTGAGATCTCCCCTCTCCCCCCTTTTCTGGCCAAAACTTTCTCATTGCAGCATTGCCTTGCCTTGACTTTTTTTTCGTCCCATCGATCGCCATCTGACTATATTATCTCCTTTCAGATGCCGCCGTGCCCCCCTCCCCCCCCCCCCCTTTTGGGCAGCTTGATAGTCCGCTTTCTCTTAAGTTTGGAATTCTAAGCGATTTTTTTCCTTGCAGTGAATTCCTGGTTTTTCCTCCTCTTCGCTCAGCTCGTAATTCAACCCCTCCTCCTCGCTCGTGCTTGAAGGTTTACTCTTGCCGGCGGAAGGTTCCTTCTTTCTTCTCCAAGCACTCTTTTCCGTGGTCCAGTGGACTCGCTCGCCTGTAGTAGAACGTCCCCCTCCCCTCGGGCTTTTATCCCCCCCCCTCTCCCCTCAGCGGGGCTCGGACTTTCCGTTCCTTTTCTCCTTCTTCCTTTGCGCGTTATCGGCAATCGGCTCAGGTCCGTCTCCTAAGAAGCCGTTGTATTTATTGTATGGCTTCAGAATCCTTCCCCTCCCCCTTTCCACAGCAAGACGCGCTAGATCTTTCTTTCCTGCTGCCATGTAGATACTATGTTGCCTTTACGCCATGTTCTCCACTGTATTGCTGTTTGAACTCCACTTTTTGTTCACTCGTTTCCCTCTTCGCTTCTTGCGGCGATCGTAATTGATCGTTTTCTCTTTCGTTTCAATCCGACATTGACTTTCACTAGGTTCAGCCAGGGAAGAGTTGTTTCTTCCTTTTCTTCTACCTGCTTCGTCGGCCGCGCGGGTGTTAGAGGTCGCGGCCGCTCTAGCATCTGTTCCTTCTGACCATAGTAGTCCTCGGAGTCTTTTCCCCCTTGTTTTCTACTTGAACCCGTTTGGACTCGCAGGTTCGGTCGAGGACGTTCTTTCTATAGCATTCTTGGCCTCTTTTCTCCACTCGGCGCTTGATAGATTCTTGTTTTTCATGCTTTTCATGGCGAGATTCTTTTCGGTCTCCCCTCTATTGGTCGGTTCAACGAGCGACATCTTTGATCAATAGTTTGTCGATTTCAGCCTTACGCAAGACTATCTCTTTTGTGATTTTTTTATTTCTCGAGCACCTTCCCCGTCGGGCGGCTTTCGCCTTTGGACACGACAATATTGCCCTTTTTTCCCCCCCTTTCCCAGAATTTCTGTTTACACGTCTCCCTTTCCGTCATCGTCGTCCTTCCCCTCTTTTTGTTTTCTTTTTGTCTACCAGACTAGGCCTCTTTTTCTTTTCCTTGCAAGTGAGCTGCGACGCGTTAGGTGTAGAAAGTTCTCGCGTTCCCTTCCGCCGAATAGACTGTGTTTCAGACCAGACACTCACATGCGTATTTCGACCGCTTCCTTGGTCGATCGAGTCATGTCTTTCTTTTTTTTTGACTGCACCGTCTTGATCTTTTTCCCCTGTTTTTTCGACCCCTTCGGTGTCTTGCATGTTGTTCAGAAAGGCACATATATCTCTTTACTACGTCTTTTTTATTGATGTCCCTGGCGTGCGACTTGCGACCGTTTAAGGCGCGTCCGTATCCAAGACTTTCCTTTTCCCCTTTCGCTTTTTGGCCATGAGAGTCAGTTTTTTCCCCCCTCCCTTCTCCACTGGTTCCTGTTCTTGGTGTGGTGTACAGGCTATTTCGCGTGTAGCTTTAGTTCTTTTCTCCCCTGCCCTCGAGGGATCGGTCTCTGCACATGGCCCCCCGACCCTCATCGGCCTTTTTGTTCCAATCCTTTTCTTTTTCAAACCGTTCTTTTTTTTCTCTCCTTTGTCCCCGCCCATCCGATTTCTGGTCTTTTTCTGCTTCAAGGTGAACGGACTGGTCCAATCTTTCCTTTTTATCCATCGTGAAGATTACGTTCCGCCATTACGTGTTGGCGCCTCCCCCCAAAGGCTCTTGGCGCACTTTTTGAATTCTCCTCTGTCCCCCTCATGTGTTCGCTCGTTGCCGGTCCTTTGTTGTATGCAAGAAAAGCCGCTTCCTTGACGAAGGGAATTCCAGGAATCGATCCGGCTCAGGCCTTAGTGAGCGCTTACATCAGCATCGGACCGTCCGTCCTCGACCTCCTTGTCTTCCCCCACGGGTTCCTCCATTCCCATGTATTGTAAAAAGGAGAAGTCTCCCATACTCCTCTTCTTCCTGCGTTAGCGTTTCGGGCACTTGACTCTCGCGGTCAGGGGCCTCCCGCCTCCCCTGCGCCGAAGCCGATTTTCCAACTCCTCCTTGCGGACCTAGTTCCTTCTCATTTTTCTTTGACAACGCACGATCTTGCCCCCCCCACTTTTCTTCTGCCTCTTCTACTGAAACCGTTCGATTCTTTCCAACAGTGCGTGGCGTCCTGAAGTCTTGTCTGTCAGGCAGGATGACTCAGACCTGCCGTCGATTAGCACCTCTTCTTCCCGTCCATTCTGGCGTGTTAGGGGTTTTTCTTTCCTGCCACCTTTCTTCTTCCTCCCCCTCTGGTCCTCCAACGTTCGTCTCTCTGTGATGCCACTCGATCCCTCTCGTAGGAGCGTCTTTCAAGCCCGCCTCCCCGATGTCCTCTTCTTTTATCTAAAGCCCCGAAACGTTTAGGGGTTGAAGGTTTTAAGCTTCTGCTTCTACTCTCACAGGGACCCCCCGCCGCGACCCCCCTGTCCGTTCCCGGCCCTCTCCCCGAGTCAACCTGCCTGACGACGTGACTCTAGCGGGTTGACACGATTGAAAAGTTAGAGAAGATTTTACGCAAATCAGCCATTTGGCGTCGGTGAAACTATGCCCCAAAGTAGTCCTATCATTAACCTCTCGAAGCTTTTCTCATCGCTGCCAGCGTTTCCCAGAAGGCGTGCCTATTTTCTGCCCCCGAGATCATCGTCCCTTCATGGTGCCCCCCGTGCGCTTAATCTTGCATGTCTTCAAGTGTGCCAGCCCTTTTCCTCGGGTACGTTTTTCTCATATTGGGTCCCCCTGCCTCCAGTGCCGGGAAACTTTTCTTTTTCTCCAAGCGATTGCTGTTTTCTTGTTTCCGTCAGGTCCCGATGACTCTTTTTTTGAGTCCCCTTTCTTTTCTTATCTTGCGTTTTTTTCTTTCCCTCGATTCATGCCGGGGCTGTCCCCCTTAGATAGTGTGTTACTTTGCTTGTTTTTTTGATTGCGCTGGAAGCGCTGTTTATTTTTGGACCCCCCTTCCTATCAGGGGATTTTGTCGGGGAGGTATTAAATCTTCTGGTTTTTTCTTCCTCATTTCTGTCGACCCGAAGCGGCTCGCTGGACGGAGGCTTGATTCTCGAGTTCCTTGCATTTTTTATGGCGCTGTCGCTCATCTTTCTCTTTTTTAGACCCTCTCGAAATGGTTTATTATGTTCCCCGAGCGGGTTGGGTTTTCCCTCACAGGCTTTTGTTTGTTTGTGCGGCGCCCCAGGGTGATGTCAATTTCCGAAGTCACTCGGCTGGCCTCGGTATCCTTTTCCTCCTAGTCGATTGTTTCTTTCCAATTTAAAGAGACTCTGGATGTGTCATTCGAATTCGATTGTGTTTGCTTCCTCACTACATCTCGTGATACCCGGTCCCTTCTCGAACGAATTTATCTCCCTATATTGAGGTTATGCGAAATAGAGGGAAAATGCCCCCCTTTCTTAGCCACAATGTCGGACCGGCATACCTCTTTTCTTTTCCCTCCTCCTTTGGTTTTTTTGTTTCTTTTTTGTTGACCTTTCGGCACTCCCCCTTTTCCCCCCCCTCGCTCAAGACTGGGCCGACCCGTCGAAACTCCCGAGCTGCGATCCCTATTTTCTTTTTTCGTCTATGGAGATTTCACGACTGACTGCCCAGCCGCCTTATGGGGCAAGCAACGACGGGCTCGTATTTTTTTCTCTTTCGCGTTAAAATTGTTTCCCCAAATCGTTCTTCTCTAAGACAGTTTAGCAGACTCTGAGCTCCTCTTTTCCCCTTTCGCATCCCTTGTGGCTCCCTAGCACTCAGGGACTAAAACCCCTCCAGTCCTGCTTCTAAACCCCCCCCCCGCGCTTCTCTTTCCTCCCAAGTTGCGATCTCCTGGAGGAAACTTCCAATTTCCCCCCTCCTCTTACGAACATGCAATGGCCTTTCTAGCGATTCACCGAAGTCATTCCGGCGAAGCCGCTCCCAGACCCGTAGCCTTCCCTTCCGTTAAGACAACCGCCGCCGATTTAGTAAAATCCCGCTCCCTTTTGAACCCATCCCCTTTTTCGCAGTACTTCCATCCCCCATTCTTCTTTCTTTTCGATTGACTGCTTCCCTCTACCCCAGATATCGAAAGCCCAGTTCTTCCCTGAATTCTCTTGACGAAGTCCCTCCACCCCCCTTGAAAGTACAATCGGCCATTGCCCCACCTCTTCCCTCTCTGGTCAGCGGTCCCTCTCCCAATCGTGCGTGCCTTAAAGAAGCCATTACCTCCCCCCTTGAGTCTTTGCAGTCTCTGCTTTCAGTACGAGAGACCGCGTTTTTGAGCTTCCTTCTCGTCGCATTGCTGATGAAAGTAGAGTCCTCCTCTCTCCAGACGTCCCGATTTTCCCGCAGTCTTCATTCGAAGATCCTTTCCAAACGTGGCAGCCCGATGACCTCTTCCTTCCTTGGGAATTGATACTAGTTGAATCTTTTACCCTTCCTCTGGGCGTTCTTTTTCGACTCTGATCGAAGTTTCCCGAATCGTCTTCCACACTCTCTCTCTCGTCTTTTATTTGAAGGTTTGCCCCGTTGCGCTGGTCTTCCTTCCGTATCCGCGTCTTCTTTCGTTACAGTGGTGAATCGCATAGCCCCTCTTAAATTCAACGCCCACATTTCGTTCTGAGACCCCCCTTTTATCCGCTTTGATGTTTTTTTTTTTTCCGGGACGGTCTTTTCTTTGCGCGATTTGCACTTTCCCTAAGCAGAGAGAAGACCTCCCTTGTCGCGGCCGCTTGGTAGGGCCCGTAACTGCACTGTGTCAGAGCTTGGCCCCCTCCAACTACTCGCCGATGTTCCGCTCATGAATGTATGTCGATTTTTTCTTCCCAGTTCCTCCATGTAGCGACCTTATTTTAGTTGACTCCCAGGGGTGTTCCTCTTTTTTTTCCTCTCAGTCTTTCGTGCTGAGAATGGTCCCGGGAGTGGTCCACGATCGTTTCATCTTCTTAATACGTCCATTCCCTTTCTAGTTTTTATTTTTTTTTCTTGTTCCCTCGATTCGGAGTCCCTTTTTTCTTCTTCTTCCCCGGTCACCGCTTGATGATTTTTCAGTGACCTTTCGCTCTCCTCTCTCCCCCCCTTTTTCGGCCCGGTCTTATTCGCTGCTTCTTTCCCCCCCTTCTTTTTTAATGGAGTCCCCCTTTTTTACCAGTAGCAGTGGTTTCGAGTCCCTCTTTCGTCCTTTCCCCCTTGAGTGTAATTGGCCCTTAAATAGTCCTGAGTTCTTCGCTTCCTTTTGAACGTTTTCGAGCTTCTGTTCGTATGACGAACTCATGGTGGCCCCCATTTCTCACCGATCGACCTCTTCTTTCCTTTCCTCTTGAAAAGCTGGCCGTATATAGACTTTGGTGTCATTCTTCCATCCTGCCGTGCGCCTTCTTTTGCTGATGGGGGTTTTGTGTTGGTTTTGTTCCGCAGATTTCCCATCTTTCACCTTGGGCTCAAGCATCTGATTTTTTTCCCCCCGTATAGTAGTCCCTTTTCCCCCCTCTCTTACACAGCTTTTTTGGTCTGATTCTTTTTCCTCGCGGAATCGGGGCGGCTCCCCTTTTTCCCGCGTCCTCGACTTTTTGTTTTCGTCCCCCCTTCTCGCCGTAATCAAAACGAGACACGCGAAATCTTGTGGCCCTCGCCATCCTCCCCTGGAACCACTGCTTTTTCGAGCTGCCGTTTCGATGCGATTCAAGCCTAGAAATTACAGCGCCTGTTCGCTTTTGCCCGCTCCGTTTTTTTCCGCTCTTGGGCTTTAGCTTTCTCTTTGCCCTTTGTCTATCTCTTTACTCCTCCCTCAGTTCTTTCTCTAGTTCCATGGACTTTCACGCAGCCAAGCCCGTTCGACGCTTCCTACGTATCGGTCCTGTTTGAGCACTGAGGTGCCCTTCGCTGTCTCCTTTTATTCTCCATGTTTTTCGACCGGTCAGCTTCCCTTTTCTTTTTTTTTGGTGCTGGGACTGTTCCCCGTCCTCGTTTGTTTTGACGTTACGTCGTAAATTTACCGTAAACCGCCCTAGGTCCGCCGGTCGCCACGCCTCCCCTTCCTCTTCGGTCCCCCCGTCCTCCCACCCCAAACGGCTTGTTTTTTTTCCCTTTTTTCTACGTTGATATCAGATTTTTCTTGGTTTTAACGGCCTTGTTAAACTTATTGCGTTTTCCCCCCCCATTCGCCCATCAGCCCCGAAGAGTTCGCCCGTCCTCCTGACTAATTCTCATGCGCGTCAACACCTTCGCTCTTCTTTAGCTTTACTCGACGTCCTTTTTCCTTCTATGTCGCTCGTTGCCGGGCATTTTCTTTGCCGACCCCTGAAGCTAGCATGTCCCTCCTACAAGTTACCCAGTATCGAGGTCCTGGCGAGTTGCGAGGCATGATGCAGCGCTCTTACGCGAAATACGTCATCGACCTCAACATGCGACGTCCCACTTTTTGGTGTGTGGTTTTTTTTTTACATACAGTCCCCCCGACGTTTGTGAACACGCGCAAAGAGCGCATAAGATTTCCTTCCTGCCACGCGCGAGCGGCTGAACGTTGCCTGACACATCATCCGCGGGTCGCGGGACGAACGCATAACTTCTCCGAAGCCGCGTATTGCTGGCGGACCTATTCCCCTCTTCATTTTTCTTGCACCACTGCCCGATCGTTTCCCCGAGAAAGGTGACGCTTCTCCAAGACATCTCTAGGGCAATCGTGAACCGTTGTTCCGGCAGCTAGGTAGGTCCCTGAAATGGTGACCTGTTTCTTAGCCTTTCGACCTGAGCCTTAAGGAGCGCGCATCTCTGGTTGGAGTGAGGGTCACCGAGCTGCACCCTTTGCTGAAGCACCCGAGCGTCCCAATTCTTTTCGTCTCGCTGGCTGTGCCCTTTTTTTCTTCGACGTGAGCGTTCTCCGTTCTCCTTTCTCCGAATAACCGCGGAAAGCCGAGGGTTGTCTTATCAAGCAGAAAATGGGTCGGTGGTCCTTTTACGTTCGCTCAGATTCCCCAGGGAAGTGCGACGTCAGACCCTTCGCTGAGCCCACTGAGTCCACCTGCATCCCCGACGCGAGTCGAGAGGGTTGTGATCTCCGTTTTTACCCTTCGATAAGAGTTCGTCGAACTCCCCTCCTTTTCTGGACGCCCTTTTTTTTTTCATGACTCCTCCTGTACAAAGACCCGTCTTACCGAACCGTCCTATCCCCT